>RCUL01000030.1_pt1 | contig 173963 bp, 153 predicted proteins | sample 2167521 | NCBI WGS metagenome assembly RCUL01 (sample SAMN09932745, study PRJNA488358) | compost metagenome | feature: garden; material: soil; isolation source: compost soil in acetic acid-enriched culture | place: Germany: Experimental Botanical Garden Goettingen | collected 2016-01-27
GGTAAGTGTCAAAGGCAGTGAAAATCACTAAGGTCATGATCGATGCCACGACTGTAATGCACATTTACCACTTTCTTCGCAGTAAATGCCCCTCCTATTTGAGGGTCGCTCATTATAACGATTGTTTAAGTCTTATGCAATTCTCTTTTTCTATTTTCTCCACAAAACCTGCTTTGATCGAGCATTCAGAGCTCATCTAGGCATTTATTACAAACTCAATAGCTTTATTTAGGAGTTGATTACCTTGCTCAAATTTTTGTGCTTCTGAATACTGTAGTTCACGCGTAGATTGAACATATTCTCCGTCAAAAATAGACAACTCCTCTTCATCTTCAAGTAAGAGCTCTAAAGCTGCTGGTGTCATCTCTGGATGAAACTGAAAACCAAGCACATTTTTTCCAATCTGATACATCTGATTGCGACAAGCTCTGCTCTCCGCCAAATGTATAGCGCCTTTAGGTATTTCAAATGTCTCACTATGCCACTGCATAACATTTATCTTTTCAGGTAACGGAAAGCTTTCTTGAGGCAAATTTGCAACTCTCTGGACCGTTGACCAGCCAAGTTCCTGATAGCGATTACGGCTCACCGCTGCACCCAATGCATTAGCAATCAATTGCCCCCCTAAACAAAGACCAATAGCAGGCTTTCCTGCTGCCAAATAACGGCGCAGCCATCTTTTCTCTATCTTTAGCCATGGAAAATTTGCCTCATCATTTACACTCATCGTTCCACCCATAACCAGTAACAAATCAACTTCTTCGATTCTTGGTAAAGCCTCTATTTCAAGTGATCGATCAACCGGAAGTGCAAAGAACTCCGTAGAGCTAATGGTCGCGTGATGGGCTTTTAAAAATGAGTAACAACTTCCAAATCCCTCACCTGCAATATGTTGAAAATAGTGAACTCGTAAATGCGACTTCATGCGCTTAAACCTATTGTTGTTAGAATGTTGTAGTGGTCTTTGCAAAAATAAAGCCAAGTTTTTATTTTATGGGTCTACTGTAACGAAACGTCTTATAAAACTTCGTAAATCTAGCGAAGAATTTAAATTTCTCTTAATCTAACTTTATTATCTAAAATGCAACGCACTATGAAAAAGCATAACGACTTCCAGACTCGCCTCATTCACGCACCAAGAAAGGCTCCGCAATTTATCGAAACAGTGCAACCACCCTTATTTCGTGCATCAACTATTATTTTTAAATCAACTTCGCACCTTTTTGATCGCCATTGGACTGATGATTACGACTATAGCTATGGCACGCATGGCACCCCGACCACCTTCACCTTAGGCGACAATATTGCGCAAATTGAAGGTGGACTGCATTGTTTGCTTGCACCGAGTGGTCTATCAGCAATTAATGTTGTGAACTCAGCATTTTTAAGCACTAATGATGAAGTATGGGTCCCAGACAACATTTATGGACCGAATCTAGAACATTTAAATCATCTACAAAATCAATATGGCGTTATTGTTAAAGTATATAACCCTATTGACGCTTCAAGTTTTCAACCCACTGAAAAAAGTAAACTATTATGGTTAGAGGCTGCGGGTTCGGTTACTCTAGAATTCCCTGATCTTAAAAATCTAGCCAAAAAAGCTAAAAAACATGGTGTATTAACAGCTCTAGATAACACCTGGGGAGCTGGGCTTGCGTTTAATGCTTTTAATTTTTCTGATGAACACCTATCAGTCGACTTAACCGTCCATGCTCTAACCAAATATCCAAGTGGTGGCGGTGACATCTTAATGGGCAGCATTGTAACTCGTGACGATAAACTCCATCATCGTCTGTTCCGTACGCATGCCATTTTAGGTATTGCAGTTTCAGGAGACGATGCGGCTCAAGTCCAACGCAGTCTTGCTCATATGTCTTTACGCTATGAACAACAGTCAACCAATGCTCAAACTTTACTTAAATGGTTAAAAGACCAATCTCAATTTGCACAAGTTCTACACCCAAGTGATGAGACCGCCCCAGGCCATCAATACTGGCAAGAAATCTGCACAAATGGTCAAAGTGCTGGCTTAGTTAGTGTTATTTTTAAACCAGATTATGACATGACCGCAGTACGTCGCTTTTGCGATGCATTAGAGTTATTTAAACTTGGATTTAGTTGGGGAGGACCCGTTAGTCTGATCATGCTTTATGATTTAAAAATGATGAGAAAACTTGAGAATACACATTTACAACAAGGTTTATTGGTTCGCTTCTGTATAGGACTGGAAGATCCGCAAGATTTAATTCAAGATATCGAAAATGCCCTGAAACAACTGTAAAAATGACAACATTATAGTGGCTCGAACCAAAGGATAAAAATATATGGGTACACCGATTGTTATTGCTAAAAATCTGAATGACACATCAAAAGAAATTGTTTTGCTTTCTCAGTTTGCTAACCGCCATGGCCTGATTGCAGGTGCAACAGGTACAGGTAAAACAGTTACTTTAAAAGTTCTAGCGGAAAGTTTCTCTCGAATCGGCGTTCCTGTATTTCTTGCCGATGCTAAAGGCGATGTTTCGAGTCTCGCAAAATCAGGTGAGGCTTCAGATAAGTTTAATGAACGTCTAAAATTATTACAGATTGATAGCATTCCTTTTGCTGCTAACCCTGTCGTTTTCTGGGATCTGTTCGGTCAACAAGGCCACCCTATTCGCACTACAATTTCTGAAATAGGGCCAATTTTATTGGCTCGTATGCTCAATTTAAATGATACCCAAGAAGGTGTATTAGCTGCAGTTTTTCGAATTGCGGATGATCAAGGCCTACTGTTAGTAGACTTTAAAGACCTAAAAGCCATGATCACCTTCGTTAGTGAACATGCAGCAGAGTTTAAAGCAGAATATGGTAATTTATCTCCGGCTAGCTTAGGTGCTATTCAGCGTAACTTACTTGCTCTTGCCGACCAAGGTGGAGAACAATTTTTTGGTGAGCCGGCTTTAAACATTCTGGACTTTATACAAACCGATGCAAATGGACATGGTTATATCAATATTCTTGCTGCTGACAAGCTCATGAATACGCCTAAACTATATGCCACTTTCTTGTTATGGATGCTTTCGGAGTTATTTGAACAGCTTCCAGAAGTTGGCGATATGGACAAACCTAAACTCGTGTTTTTCTTTGATGAAGCTCACTTATTATTTGACAATGCCAGTCAAGCATTACAAGAAAAGATTGAGCAAGTTGTACGCTTAATTCGCTCTAAAGGTATTGGCATCTATTTTATTACTCAGAATCCACTCGATTTACCAGAAAGTGTTCTCGGTCAGCTTGGCAATCGCATTCAACATGCACTACGTGCATTTACCCCTAAAGATCAAAAAGCAGTAAAAACCGCAGCTGATACTTTCCGTGCCAATCCAAACTTTAAAGTTGATGAAGCCATTACCGAACTGGCTGTTGGTGAGGCGCTAATTAGTTGTCTTGATGAACAAGGTACGCCACAAATTGTAGAACGTGGCTGGGTGATGCCTCCTTACTCGGCTTTTACACCAATTACTCCAGAAGAGCGTCAAACTCTAATCTCACAAAGTATTATTGCTGGTATTTATGAACAAGCTGTAGATCGTGATAGTGCTTATGAAATGCTACAAAATAAAGTCGCTGAACGTGAGCAACAACAACAAAATACTGAACTTGCTAAACAACAAGAAAAAGAGCAAGAAACTTTAGCAAAGCAGCAAGCAAAGGAACAAGAACGATTAGCACGTGAACAGCAAAAAGAAGAAGAACGAGCAGCACGTGAACGAGCCAAACTTACACAAGATATTGTGGGTACTTTTGCAAAAAGTGCTGCACGCAGTCTAGGAGGAAGTACAGGTCAAAAATTAGTAAGAGGCCTGCTTGGTTCACTATTTGGCAAATAACTTTCTTCGATATATCACTTTTAAATTAGGGAATTTTATATTCCCTAATTTTTTATGGTTTTTATAAAAAATCTATTGCGATTGTTTTTTTAAAGATGTATTTTAAATACATCTTATATAGCCAGATAAATAAGGTCTAGCCATGACTCCACAACAAATTGAACTTGTAAAATCTACTGTACCTGTTTTACGTGAACACGGCGTTACGCTGACCACATACTTTTATAAGCGTATGCTTAATAACAACCCTGAATTAAAAAATGTTTTTAACTTGGATGACCAAACTAGCTTACGTCAACCTCGTGCTCTTGCAGCTGCCGTTCTTGCATATGCAGAAAATATTGAGAACCCTACTGTTTTAGCGAAAGCAGTTGAGCGTATTACGACTAAGCATGTGAGCTTAGATATTCAACCAGACCAATATGCAATTGTTGGCGACAACTTACTTCATTCAATTAGTGAAGTACTCAACGTGCCATTTGAATCAGAACTTATTGAGGCGTGGAAACAGGCTTATTTACAATTGGCAGATATATTGATTGGCGTTGAAAAACAAAAATATGAACAACTTAAAAACTTAAATGGTGGATGGGCTGGCTGGCGTTCATTTGAAATTACTCAAATTGATCCTCTTGAATCTGGCAAACGTTTCACCTTAAAAGCAACTGACCATGAAGACGTACTTAGCGGACCTGCAAATGCTTTTATTTCGGTTAAAGTACAAGTTCCAGATGAGCAGCTTGAACAACCGAAAGCTTTTAAATTTACAGAAGCTCAGGAAAACAACTCATATCATTTTGAAGTTCAGCCTGAAGAAAACCATACTGAATTTTCAGTTTCAAACATCTTGCTTGAACATTATAGAGTTGGCGATCAAGTTCAAGTTTCAGCGCCTTTAACGCTCTAATATAAAAACCTCTTGCCTGAAAGTTTTCTTATTTAGACTTTCAGGCTAAGATGGTCATCCTTTTAATCTCTTCCATTTTTGGTGATCATGCAGCTTAATAAATTTACCGATTATGCATTACGACTATTAATGTATGTTGCACGCCCAAGTGATGCACCCTACACGATTGCAGAAATCGCGAAAGATTTGCATGTTTCACAAAACCATCTGGTTAAAGTTGTTCACTTCATGGGTAAGCAGGAATGGATTATTACCATTCGTGGAAAAGGCGGTGGAATTCGCTTAAATCCAGATGCACTTAACTCAAATTTAGGTTCAATTGTTCGAATATTACAGGGTGACAATCAAATCGTTGAATGCAATACGCCACCTTGTGTATTACGCAGTCACTGTGGTTTAAAAGGTATTCTTGACCAAGCTTTAGAAAGCTTTTACCAAAGTCTAGACCAATACACGCTTGGAGAGGTTTTGCAACAGTCAAAGTCTGCCCCACCTGACTCTCCTATTGCCTTTTTACAAATCTGACTTCTATTGATTTTCATAAGTAGATTTATTGAAAATTAGCAAGAATAACCAAGCTCCTTTATACTAGGTACGAGCCCTCTCATCTAAAAAGTTATTTTTTATGCGTCGTAGTGAAAAATCGAAAGACACCAAAGCCAGACTCGCACCCAAGCAAAAGATCAGCTATGAAAAAGCACCAGATCCGGCGATCACAGCCTATGCTGTGCAATCATTAAACTGGTTACGCCAAGCTGAGTTTCTAATGAGTGCACCTAAATTGGCACTTTGTGTTGAAGATAGCGGCTACGAGATTGCTTTCGCAGGGCGCTCAAATGCTGGTAAGTCGAGTGCGATTAATGCATTAACCAATCAGAAACAACTTGCCCGCGCTTCTAAAAAGCCAGGCCGTACCCAGATGATTAACTTTTTTAGTCTAGGTAACCCTGATCAACGCTTGGTCGACCTTCCAGGTTACGGTTATGCAGCAGTTCCCGAAGATATGAAACGGGTATGGCAAAAAGAATTAGAAAACTATCTGATCCATCGCCAAAGCTTACAAGGCTTAGTATTACTTATGGATATTCGCCATCCTCTACAGCATTTCGACATGATGATGCTAGAGTGGGCTTATTCACGTCATCTCTTTGTTCATATTCTATTAACAAAAGCAGACAAACTTAATCGCGGACCTGCAAATAAAGTTCTACTAGAAGTTAAGCAACAGCTGAAAAAAATGAAGCTTGATTTTTCTATTCAGCTTTTCTCTTCACTTAACAAAATAGGCTTAGAAGAGCTAGCAAGTGTTATGGCAGGACGTTTACATTTCACACTGGATCAACAGCCAGAATTTGATGTCGATTCAATCCCTGAAGCGACAGATGAGGATGCTGAAAGCTAAATTATCCTCACAGATACAATTTCTTCATTAAATTTATACTCAATTGTCCCCTATTGCTAAACACAAATGTAGGGGCTTTTTTTATACTCGTTATAACTTCATCGAGTTAAAAATCAGGACTAAATGATGAAATTGTTATCTTTTTTGAAGGCCAAGGCTTTAGGCTCTTCTATTGATTATAAAATTCTTCCACGTAAAGTAAAATTTGACTGGAAAGATACCCCTGTCGACTGGATTCCTAATCAGCCTTTCGCAAGTTATTTTATTAATGAAATTAATAATATCTTGCCCGCTGGAGAGTTCTGGTTTTGCCGTTTGTATAATAAGGTTTTACCGCAAATCACAGATGAAAAACTCAAGCAGGATGTACAGGCATTTATCCGTCAGGAAGCTATGCATGCCAATGCTCACACTTCTGCAAACAAAGAATATTTAAGCGCACGTAATATTGATATCCAGAGAAATCTGGACATTATGAATTATTTATTTACTATCGCTTTGGCAGATAAACCTTTTGATAGAGAAGTTCCAAAAATTTTAGAAAAACAGTGGGATTTATTCCGTTTAGGAGTTATTGCAACTGTTGAGCATATGACCTGCGTGTTGGGTAAATATGCGTTATATAACGAGCGATGGGAAGAACTAGGCGCAGATCCAGAAATGGTGGATTTGGTTAAATGGCACGGCTCAGAAGAAATTGAACACCGCACGGTTGCCTTTGATTTATATCGTCATCTTGGTGGCGGTTATATTCCACGTTACTATATGAGTCTTGCTGTTATCACACTTGTACTTGGATTATGGGTAGATGGCGCTGCACATATTATGAAACAAGATCCACGTTTTGCAAATGCGGCTAAATCTAGATTTTTTCCAGTGTGGGTTACTTTAGAATGGTACAAAATTAGCCGAAAAGATAATCAGGTTTTACCTAACCCACTCTGGCTTATTGCCCAGCAAATTGATTACCTCATGCCTTGGTATGATCCAGTCAAAGAAGGCAGTACTGAAGATGCTGTAAGTTACTTATCTCAATCTCCAGCAGCAAAAAGAGCAGAACTTCAAGCTGCTTAAAATAAAAAAGCAGGATTTAAAATCCTGCTTTTTTTGATCTATAGATAGTTAGACACTGATATCTTTATCTTTCGTATAACGGTCTACAACTACACTAATCATCATATCACCCTGCACATTTACCACCGTTCTTACTGTATCTAATAAACGGTCAATCGGAAGTAAAATTGCAATTGCCTCGGCTGGTAAACCCACAGACTGTAAAACCATAATCATGGTAACCATACCCGCACTTGGAATTCCTGGCGCTCCCAGTGATGCAATCATTGCTGTTAAGCACACTATAATTTGTTGTGTCAGGTTTAAATCTAGACCCACCAAATTTGCCACAAACAATGCAGCTGCCGCTTCATATAAAGCAGTACCATCCATGTTTAACTGTGTGCCTAATGGAATAACAAATCCTGCTGTTTGCGGGCGCACGCCTAAGTTTTCTTGCGCACACTTCATACTAAGCGGCATAGTGGCAGAACTGGAACTGGTTGCAAATGCAGTAATCAGTGCTGTACGAGTCCCTTTAAAAAAGGTCCACGGGCTCATACGGCCAAAAATCCAAAGCAGTAGTGGTAAAACAACAGCGCCATGGAAAATAGTAGTGCCTGTTACAACGACTGCAAACTCAGCCAAACGACTTAATACCGAAATATCTTCCGTTGCCATTAACTTTGCTAATAAAGCAAAAATACCCAACGGCGCTAATTTCATCACCCAGCCAACCAGCAGCATCATCATTTCAAAGAACTGATGACTCAATAAACGAATACTTTTGAAACGTTCCCCACCCTGCACCAAAGCGACACCGACGAATAAAGCAAAGACCACGACAGCTAAAACGTTACCATCACTAAATGCTTTAAATGGGTTAATTAAAGTATTTTGAATAAAATTAGTGAAAAAACTTGCAGGGTTTAAACTATCTGGTGCTTGATAATTTTGCATGGATGTTTGGAAAATAGAAATATCTATGCCACGTCCAACTTCAAATAAATGAGCACAACTGATGCCTAAAATTAAGGCTAAAGTCGTTGTAGTTAAGCAGCATAAAAATGTGATTTTCCAGACTGGCCCTAACTGTCCGCCTGCTTGTAGATTGGATACACCTACAACAATCGAACTAAAAATTAAAGGTACCAAAAGCATTTTAAGGAGCCCAATAAAAACACTACTTAATATTCCAAGCCCATATAAACTATGCTTTACAAAAGCAGTGTCTGGATACATTGTAAGTAGGAAACCAAAGGCTAAACCTAAAATGGTGGCAATCAGAATTTGTGTATTTAAGTTCATATCAGCATTATTTTTTTCAGTTGGCATACCTTTTTACAATATGACATGAGCTTGCTTTTCATTCGAGCAATTTTTTGTCACATCGATCCCATTAAAAAGAAAAAAGCCATCTGGTTAGATGGCTTTTTCGAGGAATCTATTGCGTTTCAATTTCCCGCAAACGGATTAAACCCTCTTGTACAGTACTACATACAAGCTGACCATTTTGCCACATACGACCGAAGTTTAAACCGCGTGAAGCCGCGCTTACTGTGGCTTCCATGTCATAAAGCATCCACTCATCCGCACGAAGTGGACGATGGAAATAAATCGCATGATCAATGCTCGCACATTGCAAACTTGGAGAAATATAACTTAAGCCATGCGGTCTCAAAGCCGTTGTCATTAAAGTAAAGTCTGAATAAAAGGCAACAATCGCTTGATGCAAAGCAATATCATCTAATTGTTTTGGAATACGATCATGTGTACGGATGTAGTGCGCATTATATGGAGCTTCGGGTTGCGGCTGAAACGGGTTTACCGGATCAATTGGACGAATTTCTACATGACGCTCACGCATGAAGCTAGCACGAACATTTTCAGGTACAAAGTTTAAAATACCCTGTTTCAGCTCATTTTCAGATTTAAGCGTTTCTGGTGCAGGATACTCAGGTTCTTGATGTTGATAGTTCAAACCTTCTTCTGGGTTGGCAAAAGAAACCATCGCTGAAAATATTACTCGCCCATGCTGAATCGCACGAACTTGACGACTTACAAAGCTCTTCCCATCCCGTAAACGGTCTACTTCATAGATAATTGGGGCATTAATATCGCCGCCATACAAAAAATATGCATGCAAAGAATGCGCTGGGCGATCAGTTGTATAAGATGCTGCACGTAAAGCCTGACCCAAAACCTGTCCACCAAAGACACGTTTACCGACAAGATTACGGCTCATGCCACGGTAAATATTTTCTTCTAGCTTTTCTAAAGTGAGAAGCTCGACTAGTTCTTGGGTTAACGCATTCATGAGAGATACCTTCATATTTCAGGTAAAAAATCGTATTAAAGGACAGATGTGTAGAATCTATTGTGCCATAAAAAACTATTTGAACATGGAACAATCAGTCAACTTATGACGAACATTGCTCATATAACAGCTAAAAATACGATTTTTAACGATAAAATATGCCAAAAGCATTATAATTTATAAGCTATTAGCATATTGTTTTTTTCAACAAATGCCTCAAAATAATTACCCTCCGCATTTGGTGCTGGGATTTGTCTTTAAGAAGTAGGAGTTCTTATGTCCAAGAGTGGGTTTGGTCAAATGTATCGTCGGCTTTCGAGTAAACTACTTGACCTCGTGGTAACACCACATGTTCTTGGGGAAGTTCCTACTGAACCAGTATCAGAAACAGAAGCAAAGACTGACCGCCAGAAAGTGGTGTGCTATGTCTTACAAAACCATTCTCGAAGCAATGCCTTGGTGGTTGATGGAGAAACGCGTCGTTTAAATTTAAAACCTGCGTTAGACCCCTTAGTTGTTGGCACTCATCAGGAAAAAGCATCGGTTTTATTTTTACAGCACAATGATGAAAATAATTTACTGAATCCGCCTCCTCATGCTTTTCCACCACGCTTACTAAAATTAATTGAAGTCTTACAAGAAAATCCTGAACTTGATATAGAGCTTGTTCCGGTTACCGTTTTATGGGGCCGTACACCAGATAAAGAAGATTCTTGGTTTAAGCTCTTATTTTCAGATACATGGGCTACACCAAGCACCGTTAAGCAATTGGTCAACATTGGCTTGCATGGTCGCCAATCGTTTTTAGAGTTTCATGAACCGCAATCGCTACGTGAGCTGGTTGAATATGCTCAACAGCATTATCCAAACCTTTCACCTGCTACATATATTGTAAGTACGTTAAATGATTACTTAGATCGTCAACGTGAAGTGGTCTTAGGCCCCGATTTATCGGATCGCCGTAATGTCATGCAGTCGGTTGTAAAATCTCGCGATGTGCAAGAAGCGATCCGCCGTGAAAGTATTCGCGGAAAAGTCAGTATGCTCGAAGCTGAACGTCGTGCGATTGGCTATGTGAATGAAGTGGTATCTGATTATTCACACTCAGCTGTACGCTTTGCCGATCTTGCTTTAACGCGCTTATGGACCCAGCTTTATGACGGCGTAGAAGTGCATAACTTCAGCACTGTTCGTGAACTGGCAAAAGATTATGAAGTGGTTTATACACCTTGCCACCGCAGTCACATTGACTATTTATTATTATCCTATGTGATTTATAAACGTGGCTTAATGGTTCCGTATATTGCTGCAGGTGATAACTTAAATCTACCATTTGTAGGGCAACTTTTACGTGGAGGCGGTGCATTCTTTATTCGCCGCTCTTTCCGTGGAAATGGCCTTTATACAACGGTATTTAAAGAATATTTATATAGTATTTTGTCACGCAACACCCCTCTTGAATACTTTATTGAAGGTGGGCGCTCACGTACAGGACGCCTATTACCGCCTAAAACTGGCATGCTTGCCATGACAGTTCACAGCCATTTACGTGGCCGTGCCAAACCGATCGTCTTCTTACCAACTTATATTGGTTATGAACGACTAATGGAAGGCTCGACCTACGTGGGCGAAATGCAAGGCAAGCCGAAAGAAGCCGAATCAATTTTTGGTATTGTAAAAACCTTACGAAAAATTGAACGTATTTTCGGTAAAGTCCATGTGAACTTTGGTGAGCCTGTTTTCCTTGATGATCTGCTTAAGCAACATAATGCAGAAAATGTTTATATCGAGAAAAATGACGACCCAATTCCTCAAGCAGTTTCAGATGCAGTAAATAGCTCTGCGCATGCAATTTTAGAAAATATTAACCGAGCTGTGGTGATTAACCCGGTCTCTTTACTTTCTATTATTTTGCTTGCAACTCCAAAGCATACGCTTGATGAAGAAATCTGTATTAAGCAGCTTGAAGCTTACCGCAATCTGGCATCAAACTTCCCATATGACCAACGTATGGAAGTAACACCACTATCTGGTAAAGAAATTATTGCTTATGGTTTAAAGCTTAAACTCATTAAACGAGTTCAGCATGCATTAGGCGATATTATTGGGATTGAAGATAACCAAGCTGTTCTTCTAACCTATTTCCGTAATAACATTTTGCACGCCTTTGTTTTACCGTCATTGGTTGCATCACTTGTTGAACACAATGGAAAAATCAGCCGTTCAGATTTAACCAATGTCATCTATACCCTGTATCCATTCTTGAAGGCAGAGTTATTCCTTAAATGGAAGAGTAGCGAGCTTAAAGAACAAATTGAGCAATATGCAGATGCATTGGTTCAATCGAAACTTATTCAACAAGATGATGAAGGTAACTTGATTAGCTCTGCACCAAACACTGAAGAGCATAATCAACTCGTTGTTTTAGCTACTCCTGTTAAGCAAAGCCTTGAGCGTTACTACATGACGCTTGCGCTAATTACTCAACGTGGTTCGGGTAATATTTCTGCTAAACAAGTTGAAGAATTAAGTCATTTACTCGGACAACGCCTGTCAGTTCTATATGAATTTAATTCACCAGAGTTCTTTGACAAAGCTTTATTCCAAAGCTTCTTAAAAGTACTTACACAGCAAAATTACATTCGAACCAATGACCAAGGTCAAATCGAGTTTGATGATAATTTCCGTCAAATGGCTGCGGGTGCACAATTGGTTCTTGATGAAGTAACCTTACAAATGTTGCAACACATCACGACCTTTACCGACGAAGAGTTAAAAGATGCGCTTGAAGCTATGGCATCTCAACAAGCAAAACGACGTTTAAAACGTAAAAAATCTTAAGATTTTTAGTCAAAATAAAAGGCAACGAAAGTTGCCTTTTATTTTATTGGCGAATTGGACATTCAAAATAGCGAGGATCATCCATACAACGCAGACGCTTCATAAGTTGAACAAAATAAGCATCGTAATAACCTGAGAGCACGTACTGATTGCGTATTTTTGCAACCATAACGTCATAGCTCTGCTTTTCATAAAAAGAGACATCTACCCAGTAATAGGCAGGTAAATGGTTTTCCCACTGGGTCGCACGGTTAGTCAGTAATTGGCTGTTTTGAACAAACCATCCTCGAATTTTTCGGCCAAAATTAGCTGGATAAGCTTGTGGTTTAATAATTAAATTGACGCCGAAATATGCCAAAGGAAAGTTAATGACTTGGACATCTGGTCCAAATTCTTTTTGTAAGTTATATGGCAATAGTCCATATATTGGGACAGGAACAATATCGATTTTGTCTTGTTTAAACTGAACAATCGCATTAGATAAATCAACATAAACTGGCTGGCCACCCACACTTCGTACCAATGCTTGCTGTGGTGGGTTGTTGGGTAACACCCCAATACGCTGATTTCTTAATTGAGCTACTCTAGAGATTTTCTTATTTTTTAGAACCATATAGGCAGTGCCAATTGGAATCATCCCTACTGCTTCATAGTCCTTAGAAATTAGCCTTTTCTCGACTGTTGGATGATTCAAAAGCTGCAATAAGCTTTTAGCGGTACGATTATTAGGAATAAGCCCGATACCTGAGGTGCTCCCCATAAACTGGTTATAACGATAAGTATTAAAATTAGATGCCGCTAAACCAGAACATTTACCCTCGTCAAATGCTTGTATGGCCTGTTGTTCCTTTTGATAGGTAACCACTTTAAATTTGACTTGATATTGCTGGGCATATAACCGAATGTCATTTAAACGACGTGTGATATCCCCTTGGGAGCCAATCGGATCATATGCACACCACACCTGATCCTCTGCCCAACTCGCGACAGCTGTTAAGCTCAAAATAAGAGCTAAGCAAATTTTTTTCACTTTCAACCTTTTTATCTTTATCGGCAATTTAGCTGCCTCATCAGGTATTTCTATTCTTATTTAAAGTTTAATCAAAATTTTATTTTGTACCATGGACATTTAAACATAATAAATAGTCATTAAAGCAAATTGGATGCTCTAATTGAAAACCTGTTTGAAGCAAATGTTTAGCATAAATTCTTTTACCTGAAGTTTGGTTCGATTCTAAAGTTAACTCAGGCAATCCCAATTGTTTTTGGAACCACACGATAACTTCATGCAAAGGCAATGGTTGGTTATTAGTCATAATATAACTCGCTTGATGAGTTTCATAATCAGCCATAAAAGCTAAGAATCTTGCTAAATCATCAATGTGTATTCGATTGCTATAATGTATATTTGGATAACTCTGACTATTTTCAGCCATTTTCTTCAAGCGGGCAACGGAAGTTCCATAAATACCTGTAGGACGAACAATTACACATTGGTTTGGATAATGCTTCTGCCAAAGCAACTCCATATTACGTAAGATATGGCCTTGTGCATCGCTTGGCTGAATTTCACTAAAATCATCAATGATCTCCCCTGCATTTTCACCATATACCCGCGTAGAAGAGACTATGATTATTTTTTTGACCGGATGTGGTTTTAATGCTTCTCGAATCGGTTCAATACTATCTACATAAGTATGTTGATAACCCTTAACCGTACCTTCTGTCGGGGAAAGTAAAATATATACAACATCTACAGGTTCAATTTTACTTAAATCGAGTTTAAAGATATCTTGAACAAGATGGGTTGCGTAACTATCTGTTTTTACACTACGGCTGATTGTGGTAATTTGATGTTCTTTCTCAAATAGTTGTTTAGCAACACGCTGAGATGTTTTACCATAACCGATAAATAATATATGCATAGAAAACTCGTTGAGGGGACATGACTTCAGTCCATCAGTTACAAGGCGTTGGATCGGCTTCAGCAGCCCTGCTCGAAAAACTAAATATTTTTACCACAGATGATTTACTGTTTCATCTGCCACGTGATTATGAAGACCGCAGTACGATTATTGCAATGAATCAACTTGTGGTTGGGCGTAGCTATTTACTCGAAGGTGAGGTCAGATCAATTGATTTCCCTCCGGGAAAACGAAAATCTATGGCAGCCTTGGTTCAAGATGAATTCGGTAAAGTCACCTTACGCTTTTATCATATTTATAAAAACCTGACTGACAAAATAAAACCAGGTCATCGCTTACGTATTTTTGGTGAAGTTCGCGTAGGTGCTCGCGGCCTTGAGATGTATCATCCCGAAATTCAGCTCATTCATGAACATACACCTCTACCTAAGACCCAGCTTACAGCAATTTACCCAAGTACGGATGGGCTAACTCAACCCAAACTGCGTGAATATGTAAAACAAGCTTTAAAGCATCATAGTGATGCCTTACCAGAGCTGCTCCCAAAACAATATACCAATGGCTATGCGCTTAAAGAGGCTTTGTATTACATTCATGAGCCTCCAGTTGATGCCAATATGGTTCAATTGGCTCAAGGCTCACACCCCGCACAGCAACGGCTTATTTTTGAAGAGTTGGTTGCACACCAAATTAGTTTACTTAATCGACGTGCTTATATTCGCCAAATTGCTTCTCCAGCTTTTTCAAGCAGCAAAATATTAGCCAAAAAACTATTAGAAGCTTTACCTTTTCAAATGACCAATGCACAAAAACGTGTATCTAAAGAAATTTTGAATGATTTGAAGCAGAACCAACCAATGCTTCGATTAGTGCAAGGTGATGTAGGCGCTGGAAAGACCTTGGTTGCAGCTGTAGCTGCTTGCCATGCTTTAGAAGCCGATTGGCAAGTTGCATTAATGGCTCCTACTGAAATTCTTGCAGAACAGCACTATTTAAATTTTAAGCGTTGGTTTGAACCCTTAGGCATTACTGTCGCATGGTTGTCTGGAAAACAAAAAGGTAAAGCTCGTGCTCAAGCAGAGCAGCAAATTAAAGAAGGTCATGCTGAACTTATTATTGGAACACATGCGTTATTTCAAGATACCGTTGGATTTGCCAAATTAGGTCTAGTGATTATTGATGAACAACATCGTTTTGGCGTAGATCAGCGTCTAGCTCTGCGTAATAAAGGTGCTGAGCAGTTCACTCCACACCAACTCGTGATGACAGCTACTCCGATTCCAAGAACTCTAGCAATGAGTGCCTATGGCGATTTAGACACATCGATTATTGATGAGTTACCACCGGGTCGTACCCCAATTCAAACGGTTACGATCCCACTTGATCGTCGTGAGGAAGTACTCCAACGGATTGCTTCAAATTGCAGAGATGGAAAACAAGCGTATTGGGTTTGTACACTGGTTGAACAGTCTGAAACTTTAGATGCTCAAGCAGCAGAAGCAACTTATCAAGAAATGAAAGAGCGCTTTCCTGAGCTTAATATTGGCTTAGTGCATGGCAAAATGAAAGCCGACGAAAAGCAAGCGGTCATGCAAGCATTTAAAAATAATGAATTACAGCTTCTTATTGCAACGACAGTCATTGAAGTTGGAGTAGATGTTCCCAACTCCTCTATTATGGTGATTGAAAATGCCGAGCGTTTAGGTCTTTCTCAGTTACACCAATTACGTGGTCGTGTCGGTCGAGGCGCTCAAGCCAGCTTTTGCGTACTTTTATATAAAACACCTCTTTCACAAAATGGCCAAGAGAGGCTTTCTATTTTAAGAGAAAGTAACGATGGCTTTGTGATTGCAGAAAAAGATCTTGAGTTACGCGGGCCGGGTGAATTACTAGGTACTAAACAAACTGGAGATATGGGATTTAGAGTGGCTCGTTTAGAGCGAGATGACCACTTACTGAGTCAAGCTCATTATGTAGCTCAGCAAGTGTTAAAAGATTATCCAGAACAAGCAGATGCGCTATTAAAACGTTGGCTTCCAGAAGCGCCTCGTTATGCATATGTTTAGTTTCTTAAATCCGCAGCATCTTATCCACTCACTCTCACCTTGCTTGTTGTGTGAGTCAGGTGTGCGAGAAAAACATTCGCTCTGTAAGGACTGTTGGGAACAGTTACCTTGGCTTAAACAAATAATTCAACGTAATGATCAATCCGTTCTTGTGGCCTGTGATTATGCATATCCAATCAATCGGATCATTCAGCAGTTTAAATATGAACAAAAATTACATTATCAAATCTTATTAGGTGAAATTTTACAACAACTCAAATTTCCTAAGGTACAAGCTATTGTACCTATGCCGATTTCGAATCAACGCTTAATTGAACGTGGTTTTAATCAGTCACTATTACTCGCAAATATCTTAAGCAAGCAATTAAAAATACCTGTTTGGCAGCCAGTGCAACGCCTTGCTGAGCATTCACAAAAAGGGCTTTCTCGACTGGAACGCTTTGAGAACATTGAGCAGCAATTTATTGCATTTACTCAAGAAAAACGGCGTTATCGCCGTATTCTGATTATTGATGATGTCGTTACCACCGGAAGTTCAATTTACGCCCTTAGTCAGGTATTAAAACAATTAGGATGTACAACCATTCATGCCGCCTGTTTAGCGGCAACTTTAACGAGCTAAGATGATTAAACTGTAGATAAATGCTGCTCACACCAAGGAATAACAATTTCACGGGTTAAGGGTGCGAGGTGAGTTTCTGAATCATTTAAATCCACCCATTTCATTTCTTCAATTTCGGCAGCAATTTTAGGAGCCTGATCGAGTTGAACCAGATATAAATGACTGACCAGAATATGATCAGGTTCATTCGCCGCTGCTGTTTCAAAACGACCAAGAAATTGCTCAATTACACAAGAACTTCCAACTTCTTCTAAAATTTCTCGCTGCATTGTGATCTCTGGCGCCTCATTAGGTTCCAGCTTACCACCCACTTGCATAAAAGCATGGGTATTACGCTTTCTTACGAGCAATAACTGATTTTGCTCGTTCAAGATCACTGCAGCAGCGACCGTAATTGTTTTCACCTACTTAACCTCTTTATGGCTGTACATCAGCATTTGCCCATTTTGGAGCAGGAGCCTGATATTGTTCAAATTGTTGAAGAATATCTTCTATTTTGTCTGATGCGATCAATTTATCAACGAACCGTGCTTGGCTAAATCCATTATCTACCGTTCCTTGAATCATTTTAAGTAAATCTTCATAAAAGCCAGCTACATTTAAGAAAGCACATGGCTTTTGATGAATACCTAATTGCGCCCACGTCCATTGTTCAAAGATTTCTTCCAATGTACCCGCACCGCCTGGTAAAGCAATAAAGCCATCGGAAAGATCTGCCATTTTGGTCTTACGCTCATGCATATTTTCGACAACATATAATTTGGTTAAGCCCGGATGAGCTAACTCACGATCGACCAAAGCACGAGGTATCACTCCAATGACTTGTCCACCAGCTCGTAAGGCACTATCAGCGACAACGCCCATTAAGCCTGAGCGACCACCACCATAAACCAAGGTCTTACCTTGTTTTGCAATAGCCTCGCCTGTAGTTTGCGCAACTTGTTGGAAAATTGGGTTTGAACCAAGAGATGAACCACAGAAAATACAAATTGAATTCATAGTGTAAAAAACCGTTTTATTGAACTGTCATGCTGACAAACTAAACTATCGATAAAGTTTTTTTTTGCAAAATAGCGTATTAGCAAGTGTTTTTCGGCAAATCCTTGTCTAAAATACACCCATCCATTTCCATCAGACTGCGTGAGGAAAAAAGACACATGCTTGAAGCCTTTTATGCCACAGAACGCGGAAGTCTGGAAGATGCCACCATCAATGGTGGATTTGATCTACATCCCGAATTAGTCTGGCTTGATCTTATTGCCCCCTCGCAAGAAGAGCAACAATGGGTCTTAGATGCCTATGATCAAAACTTACCCACACTAAAGTCGCTTGAAGATATTTCATCCTCAGCACGATTTTACCGTGATGATGACGGTATTTTGCATATCAGCACCTATTTTTTAACGAAAAATAAAAATTATCAAGTTGATGGTGATGCAGAAGACTCTTCACACATTTTAGCGATGGTGCAAACGGTTGCATTTATCTTACATAAAGACCGTCTCTTTACGATGCGGGGAGAAAAATTAGTTGCCTTTCGTGCCTTCCGTGCACGCGCTCGTCGAAATGACTATGACATGGACTATAAAGATCCAACATGGATTTTATTAGGCCTTCTTGAGGCAAAGCTTGATGAACTTGCGGATATCTTAGAAGATATCCACAAAGATTTAGAAAAATACTCCACTGAAGTTCTAAATAACCACCAGCGTGAACAAATTCTAGATCTTGACGACATGATTACACGCCTAGCTCAACAAGAAGATATGCTAGGAAAAGCTCAGCTCTGTTTAATTGATTTGCGACGTGTACTTACTTTTTTATCACGTCCACGTGCATTAGGCAGTCATATTTACGATGCAGATATTCGAGAACTTAGTGAAGATGTTCGCTCACTCGTAGAACATGATGCCTTCTTATTCCAAAAAGTACGATTCTTGCTTGATACGACGTCTGGATTCATTAACACCGAGCAGAATGACACGATCCGTCGATTCTCGATTTTGCCAAGTATGTTGGCTCCTCCGATGCTCATTGCCAGTATCTATGGTATGAACACAGATGTATTACCTTTCGCACATGGTACGACTAGTTTCTTTATTGTTTTACTCATTATTATGGGCTTCTTTATTGGTCCTATTATTTACTTCCGCTGGAAAAAATGGATCTAAGCTTTGTAATAAAATGCTAATTCCAAGCATAAAAAAGCACCTATATTTAGGTGCTTTTTTATATTTTACAGATCAAATCAGATGTAGATCTTCCTGCAAATGGCAGGCTTGAATAATCTTCAGCATTTTTTCGGGTACATTTTTAAAATGTAAACCAGTATTCTGCGGAGTAACACGTAGCCATTGAACTAAAACAGCCAATGCCAAGGTACTACCATGCTCAAGCTGTGTTAAATCTACCACTAAAGGAAAGCTTTGTTGCTTCTTAATGATATCTAACCCAGCTTTATACTGTTGTTCGGCATTTTCAAAATCAATTTTTCCCGAGACAACCAATTGTTGGTTGAGATACTGAACCACTATTCACCTACTTATTTCTGTTTGTTCTGATTAACAGCAGCGTCTGCATCCGGCTGGAAGGTTGCAATTGCTTTATTTAAATCGCCACCATTACGCTTCACAGTTGCAGCAAACTGGTTACGGAACTGCAATCCTAAATCAATACCAGAAACATTGATATTACGGATTTTCCACTGAGTACCTTTATCAGCTAACTGGAAAGACACAGGAATTTTTTCACCATTGTGATTAAAGTCCAATGTCACTACAGGGTTTTTACCCGCAGTTGCTTTATAAGGACGCATTGTATAGCTTTGGTTCGTATACTTAGCAAATGCACTACCATAATTTTCAATTAACGTATTACGGAAGTTTGTTTCAAACTGAGCACGTTGTGCAGCTGTACTATACTGATTGGTCGCATAAGTACCCATTACAATACGTGTAAATGCTTGTGAATCAACATACGGGTCTAAATTCTGACGTACGATAGCCTTCACTAAAGCAGGGTTTGCTTGCAATTTAGCATGATCAGCTTTTAAACGAGCAATCAAACCATCAGCAACACGCTTGATAAAATCAGGTGGTGCTTCTGAAGGCGCAGCAAAAGCTGTACCTGCAATCATGGTAGACAAAAGACTTGCTGTCAGGGTTTGTTTAAACAACGTATTCACCAGGAACCACTCCTTCAAATAATCTTTTACTCAACAAATGATGCTTGTGCACTATCTTTATTAGTGCTTGCAGGAGCATCTGCTTCTGTTGAGCCTGAACCGGCAGCAACTTTACCAGCCCCGCCACCAGTAATAAATTTACTAATTAAATCTTCTAAATCCATAGTTCCTTGAGTGTTTGAAATCGTGTCACCTCGTTTCAGGTAGTTCACACCACCACCAGGTACAACTTTCAAATATTTTTCACCCAACAAACCATTCGTTGCTACCATTATATAAGCATCTTCATCAATACTTGTGATGGAGGTCATGTTACTGGTCAGTTGCTGTTCCATTGCTTTTTGTTGCTCTGGAGAAGCCTGAGTATAATCTGAGCTATAACGTAACTCTTCCAGTGCATTTTTCTGAACTTCTTTTAATTGTTCAGGATTGAAACTTGTCAACTTTCCATCTAAACCAAATGTTACGGTAGCCAAACGCGTAACCGGATCAAGCGTAATCGAATCAACACGACCAATTGTAACACCACTCATTGTCACTTTAGCACGAGGCTTTAGACCATTGACGTTATCAAACTGAGCCTTCATGGTATAACTATCACTTAAGTTCGTACCAACAAGACCACTGACTTTCATCGCTAAAAAAAACAACGCAATACCGAAGATGATAACAAAGATACCAACGGCCAGTTCACTACTACGTGATTTCATTAAATCCCTCCGAACATGACCGCAGTCAACACGAAATCAAAACCTAAAACACATAATGAAGAATATACAACTGTTCTCGTCATGGCAGTTGCGATTCCTTCTGGAGTTGGATCACAGGCATAGCCTTGATAAACAGCGACCCATGTACAAATCAAAGCAAAAACAATACTTTTAATAATCGTGCCATTGAAAATGTCATGCCAGAAACGCACTGTATTTTGCATACCACTCCAGAAGGAGCCTTCATCAGCACCCAAAAAGTCAACACCGACCATCTTGCCACCAATAATACCAATCGCAGCAAATATCACAGTTAACATTGGCAAACTGACTATACCTGCCCAAAGACGTGGTGATACGATTTGCTTTAAAGGGTCAACCCCGATCATTTCCATACTGGCAAGCTGTTCGCTTTGCTTCATTGAACCAATTTCGGCAGTCAATGCAGAACCGGCCCGTCCTGCAAATAGCAATGCAGCAACCACAGAAGCAAGCTCACGGAGTAGGGTTAACGAAATCGCTGTACCCAACATAGACTCAGCACCGAAAGTAACCAAAATGCTATACATCTGCAAGCCAAGAACCGCACCAATAAACAAACCAGAAACGGTAATAATAAGTAAGGACATCACACCTACGCGGTGCATTTGGTAACCAAAACGACCAAAACCACCCTTGGTAGGAAATGAAAAAATAATCTGCAAGAGCATTAGTGCCGCAGCACCAATGCCTCGAATCCGCTCAATAACGAGTCTACCTAACCAGGCAATCGTATTCATGGACGAACCTCGTTATTTAAATAGGCTTGAGGACTAAATTGATATTCAACCGGTCCTTCTGCCGAACCTGTTAAGAATTGGTGTACAAATGGAGAAGCATATTTTTGCAAATCTTCAGGTGTACCCTCACCCTGAATTTTTCCTTCTGCTACCACATAAATGTAGTCAGCAATCGATAATGTTTCTGCGACATCATGCGAAACAATAATTGTTGTTAAATCCAAAGCTTCTCTTAACGAACGGATTAAACGTGTTAAAACACCTTTTACAATCGGATCTTGACCAGCAAAAGGTTCATCGTACATGATTAAATCTGGATCAAGTGCAATCGCGCGAGCCAACGCTACACGACGATTCATACCACCTGAAAGTTCTGTCGGCATTAATTGTTCAGAACCACGTAGACCCACCGATTCAAGTTTTAATGCAACCAGTTCAGCAATGAGATTTTCAGGAAGCTTTGTGTGCGCTCGAATTGGAAACGCCACATTTTCATAAACGGACATATCCGTAAATAAAGCTCCACTCTGAAATAACATTCCCATACGTGCACGGGCGGAAAAAAGTTCCTGACGAGACATTTTGGCAATATCTTTTGTGTCGAGTAAAACTTCCCCCTGATCTGGAACGAGCTGTCCACCAATCAGACGTAATAAAGTTGTTTTACCTGTACCAGAAGGTCCCATAATGGCCGTAATCTGGCCTCGACGTATATTTAAACTAATATTGTCATAAATGACGCGTTCCCCTCGATTAAAACTCAAGTTTTTCACTTCAATAAGTGGTTGAGTCGAGAGAGGAGTTTTATTATTCATAATGGCAATCGTTCCTGCACTTTTATGCACGCATACTATAACACTGAAAATTAGCAAACTTGTTGTAATTTTAACAAAAGCAAATCTAGCTTATTTTATAGAAATAGAAGAGGTATGTTCGTAAAAAGAGGTCAATTCAGAAGCTTGGAATTGCTCAACAGAACTTCCATTTATAAAAGCGTAGGCGAAGTAAACACCATTACACAAAACGAGTGCAATAAAGAGATAAGGCAAACCATGCTGAACCAAAAGGTTCTTCAATTGTGCCATTATTGTTTCTTTTCGCTTACTTTTACGCATTATTTAATAAAAAATTGAACCAATTCACATTTTGTTAGTTTATAACAAAACTGAAAAATAAAAAAGGCCAGTATTTTTACTGGCCTTTTTTTTCAAACTAAATATTGATTAGCGGTCGAATTTACGACGCGGTGGTTTATCATCGAAGCTACGACGCGGACGATCTTCACCACCAAAGCTACGTTTTGGACGATCATCACCACCGCCGAACGCTGGACGCTCACCACGTGGTTTGTCATCGAAACTACGACGTGGGCGATCTTCACCGCCGAACGCTGGACGTTCACCACGTGGTTTGTCATCAAAACTACGACGTGGACGATCTTCACCACCAAAGCTACGCTTTGGACGGTCACCAAAACCACCTTCACGACGTGGTTTATAATCTACGCGATTACCACGGTTGTCATCATTCGATTCAAAACGCGGTTTATCATTGAAACCACCTTCGCGACGTGGACGATCTGAAGTGAACTCACGACGTGGGCGATCTTCAAAACCACCTTCACGACGTGGACGGTCTGAATTGAATTCGCGACGCGGACGATCTTCACCACCGAACGCTGGACGTTCACCACGTGGTTTATCATCAAAGCTACGACGTGGACGGTCATCACGACCACCTTCACGGCGTTTAAAGTTGCTTTCGCCTTCAAAACGACGACCACCACCAAAACCACCGCCGCCACTACGACGACCATCACGACCACCGCCGCCATTACCACTACGGCCACGACCACCGCCATCACGACCTGAACGAGCAGGAGGTGGAGATGGCTCTAAGCCTTCAATTTCAGAAACACTCAAACGTGCTTCTAAATATTCTTCAAGTGCACGAATCTTACCGCGTTCACGATAAGTCGCTAAAGTAATTGCTTGACCAGTACGACCAGCACGACCAGTACGACCAATACGGTGTACATAATCTTCATGCTTCATCGGAAGACCGAAGTTAATTACGTGAGAAATAGTCGGAACGTCAAGACCACGAGCAGCAACGTCAGTTGCAACTAGGATTTTTGCACGACCTTCACGAATACTACGTAAACGACGGTTACGAACTGTTTGTGGCATTGCACCATGAAGTGCAACAACAGAATGACCCGCTTCAGCAAGTTCTTCTGCCAACATATCTGTATCTTCTTGCGTGCTAGCAAAAACAACAGCTTGATCTAAGTTTTCATCACTTAACCAATGTGTAAGTAATTTTTTCTTATGTTCGAAGCCATCAGTCCAATGCAATGTTTGCGTAATATCTGTATTGGTTGAATGACCTGTTTCAATTGCGATACGCATAGGATCTTTCATCATGCATGATGCAAGACGAATGATACGATCAGCAAATGTTGCAGAGAACATTAATGTTTGTTTACGGTTAGCTGCTAATTCGCTAATTGCTTCTAAGTCTTCAGAGAAACCTAGGTCAAGCATACGGTCCGCTTCATCAACGATTAAAGCATCTACTTGATCTAATTTAATTTGACGACGATTCACCAAGTCAAGTAAACGACCAGGTGTTGCAACAACAACTTGCGCGCCTTTTAATTGTTGAATTTGTTTTGCAAATGGCATACCGCCCATAATGGCAGCAATACGAACACCTTTCATGTGACGTACAAGTGCAATTGCATCTTGACTTACTTGCTGTGCCAATTCACGAGTTGGTGAAATTACCAAGATATTCGGTTGAGTCACTGCTTTCATACGGTCTTTGAACGGTACAACAGACTCTTGACCAGCTAAAGCATTTAATGTTGGGAGTAAGAATGCTGCAGTTTTACCAGAACCAGTTTGGCTTGATACGAGAAGGTCTTTACCTTCTAAAGCAGCAGGAATTGCTTGTTCTTGCACAGCAGTCGGGGTAGTAAAACCTAAACCTTCAAGCGCTTGTTGTAAGGTTTCATGCAAAGAAAATTCGGCAAAAGATTTGCTCATAGAGAGTTTCACCCTTGTGGGTGCTCCATTTTTAATAAATACAAAATAGACATCGGCAAAAAGCGGCAAAGCAAAATTAGCTGAAAACTTTTATTCAGCAGCAATCCGAGTAACGACGATGCGGACTAAACGCACGCTTGATTACGGCCGAACCTGAAGAATCGCTGAGCGATCGGGGCGCAAGAAATGGTCCTCTCTATGGACAGCGTGCGCTTACAATGAATAGAACAGAATGTTCAGGTAATGAACGGAAATTTAAGTGCGTTGGCGGATTATAGCAGAAATAAATTAAAAGTCATGTGTTTTAATCAACTTTATCTATATTTCTTGAATTAATTTAATTTACTCTTTACTTAAAACACAAAACCCTCTGATTAAAGAGGGTTTTATTTATAATAAGCTAAATTATTTTGCAGCTTTATCCCAAGCTGGAACAACAGTTTGCATTAAAGGTTTTAACAACTTAAGCGAACATGCGAGTACTTGACCATTTTCAAATGAGTTATTACCGCCACGCGCGTCAACAACCACACCGCCTGCTTCTTTAAGAATAAGCTCACCAGCAGCAATATCCCATGGCTTTAAACCAAGCTCAAAGAAACCATCAAAACGACCGGCAGCTACATACGCTAAATCTAGAGCAGCTGAACCGCCACGACGGATTTGTGCACCTGCTTCAGTAACAGCTAATAATGATGCGAAATGCTGCTCTGCGTAAGATACGATTTCGCCAGCACGTTTAGCACGGTAAGGATGGCCTACTGCCAAGAATGTATTTTCTAAACTATCTTTTACATTTACACGAATACGGCGTTGATTCATAACTGCACCGCGACCACGGCTAGCAGAGAATAACTCATCACGTACTGGATCGTAGATTACGCCGTGTTGAGTAACACCTTTATGTTGAACTGCAATAGAAATACAGAAATGAGGGAAACCATTAATAAAGTTTTGTGTGCCATCAAGCGGGTCAATTACCCAGCACCACTCTGCATCATGGCCTTTGCCTTCTTGCAAACCAAACTCTTCACCTAAGAAGCTATGGTTCTTATAACTTTTACGTAACGTATCAATCGCTAATTGTTCTAAATAACGATCTACACGTGTTACCGGGCCATCAATGCCTTTCTCTTCAACTTGTAAATCGAGTTTATGACGATTTTGATGCGCTTTTAAAAGCTCTTGACCAACTGTTTGAGCCGCACGCGCAGCCATAACCACCATAGGTTCCATTGAACACCCACTAGACAAATTTGAAGATTTTGACAAAGAATAATGCATAAAAGCGCAGATATTTTAGCAAATATATGCGCTTTTAGGGGGAAAATGTTTCAAAAATTTTATTAGAGGCTTAAACCACCTGATTGAGCTTAAGCCAAACTCTCTCAATTGAGCTCAAAATACCTTTAGCATCCAACCCGCAGTCTTGTAGCATTTGTCCGTGTGAGGCCTGCTGTAAGAACAAATCGGGCAAGCCTAAATTAATAATGGGTTTCACAATTTGTTCTTGCGCCATAAACTCATTGACAGCACTACCTGCACCCCCCATAACGGCATGCTCTTCAACTGTGACAAATAAATGAGTATTTTCAGCTAAATCACGAATCATTTTTTCATCAAGTGGTTTCACAAATCTCATATTTACAACACGCACACCCACATCATGTTTTTGTGCAAATTGTTCAGCAGCCTCTATAGCAACCATCACTCTGCTACCGAATGCCAAAATTGTAATCTGCTCTTCACAGCTAGTTTTTATTTCAGCAACGATTTCAGCTTTTCCTAATTCAATAGTAGTCAACTCTTGCTGAATTTCCACACCTACACCAGCACCACGTGGGTAACGTACCGCAGCTGGTCCATTATAGACATAGGCTGTATGAAGCATCTGACGACATTCATTTTCATCTTTTGGCGCCATGATGACTATGTTTGGAACTGTACGCATGTATGCATAATCATATGCACCTGCATGAGTTGGACCATCTTCACCCACCAAACCAGCACGGTCAATCCCGAAAGTCACATCAAGGTTTTGTAATGCAACATCATGAATAAACTGATCGTAACCACGCTGCAAGAACGTTGAATAGATTGCAACAACAGGTTTTAAGCCTTCACAAGCCATTCCTGCTGCAAGTGTTACAGCATGCTGTTCAGCAATCGCAACATCAAAGAATCTCTGTGGAAATTCTTTAGCAAACTGAACCATGCCTGAGCCTTCACACATCGCAGGTGTAATCGCGAGTAGACGCTCATCTTGTGCCGCCTCATCACATAACCACTGACCAAATACATCAGAATATTTAGGTGGTGTTTTACCTGCTGAGGTTGCATTAATTTTGCTAATTGCATGGTAGGTAATCGGATCCGCTTCTGCAGGAGTAAAACCTTTACCTTTTTTAGTATAGACGTGTACTAAACGTGGACCTTTACGCTTCTTCAGAGCATTAAATACTTGGGCCAGTTGATTTACGTCATGGCCATCAAATGGACCAAAGTAATCAAAACCAATTGCTTTAAATAAATTATCGGCCGCATCTGTTGCTGATTGATGCAAACGAGAGTTATAAGTCCATTTTGGATGTGGCTGTATATACGCTTCGCCATCTTCATTAACGTTAACTAAATGGCCTTTTTCCCAAATTGCAGCCAAATGTTTAGCAAAGCCACCTGTACTACAAGAAATTGACATGTCATTATCATTGAGCACAACAATTAAATCGGCATTATGTGCAACAGCATCGTTCATGGCTTCAAATGCCATACCCGCTGTCATTGCACCATCACCTACAATACAAACCACTTCACATGGGTCGTTTTGATAACGACGTGCTAACGACATTCCTAAACCAGCTGAAATTGCTGTTGATGAATGTCCTACGCCGAATGTATCAAAAACTGATTCTTCTCTAGCTGGAAATGCTGCTAAACCATTTTTAGAACGAATCGTCGTCATTTGTTCACGACGACCTGTCAGGACTTTGTGCGGATAGGCCTGATGTCCTACATCCCAAACTAATCGGTCATTTGGTGTATTAAAGCAATAATGCAGCGCAACCGTCAGCTCAACCACGCCGAGATTAGCACCGAAATGGCCACCACTCTGGCCTGCTGCATATAAAATATATTGACGCAACTCATCAGCCACTTGAACCAATTGGCTATGCTCGAGCTGACGTAATTGTTGAGGATGATCAATTGCATCTAACAATGGCGTAACAGGGCGTTGAGTTGGAATTTCGGTATACAACATATGTGGCAAAGCCTTTATAAGCCTGGCAAATCCTAAGCTGGGTCAAAATGGGTCGATCATACAATCGAATGAAGTCACCTTCAATCAGCCACATTTGCGAACGAGGTCATGCAAAGCAGTCTCTCATACATCATGGGTATGGTTGGCAGATTATCCTGAATAATCTGACTATTTATCAACTATTATCGTCATCTTTATACAAAAAAGAAAACCTTAGTGTGCAAAATGATTATGACAATTCGACCAATCTCCCAGCATTACGCTATACTTTAAACCGTTTTCGGTTAAAAGATGAGTTAATCTGTGCCTATAGAGTTCATTGCAACATCAAAACTCCCGACCGCTTTTGGTGAATTCAATATTTCTGTGTTTCAAGATCCAGTATCAGGTGAAGAACATGTGGCACTTTCTAAAGGGTTAGAAAATCCACCTACAGGCCCTGTTTTGGTTCGTGTACATTCAGAATGTTTAACAGGTGATGCTTTTGCATCATTAAAATGCGACTGTGGTCCTCAATTGCAGGCAACTCAAAAGCTCATCAACGAGGCAGGTCAAGGCGTTATTTTATATTTACGTCAAGAAGGCCGTGGTATTGGGCTTACAAATAAAATTCGCGCCTATGCCTTACAAGATCAGGGGCATGACACCGTAGATGCAAATTTGCTTTTAAATTTACCTGCCGATGCACGTCGTTATGACATGTGTAGCATTATGCTAGATCACTTAGCAGTGAAAGAAGTAAAATTAATTACCAACAATCCTTTGAAAATTCAGGCACTCAAAGATCAAGGCATTAATGTGGTTGACCGCGTTCCATTAACGGTTGGACGCAACCCTTTTAATGAACAATATTTAAAAACCAAACGTGAACGTATGGATCACCTTTATCAAAAAGATGATTTTTTAAAAAAATAAATATTTAAAAAGCAATCGCAAGGGATTTTTGAGACATTTCTTAAAAATCCCTTACTTTTTTTATGGTTTTGTGCTTTGATGTATCTATCTCCTATCTCAATCATCTTTGAGGGTCACTATGCAACATCCGACTTCAACAGATATTCAACGTGTCCGCGAATTTCTCCTCGATTTACAAGCCCGTATATGTGCGGGTTTAGAACAACAAGAAAAAGCTGGCGGCGGTACGAGTGAATTTATTATTGATGATTGGGAGCGTCCTGAAGGTGGTGGTGGGCGTTCACGAGTTTTGCAAAATGGTACAGTGATTGAAAAAGGTGGTGTGATGTTTTCTCACATCAACATTAGTAAACTCCCCGCTTCTGCTACAGAAAGACACCCTCAAATTGCTGGTGCTAAAGCGCAGGCACTTGGTGTCTCATTAGTAATTCATCCTAAAAACCCCAATATCCCAACTTCTCATGCCAATGTACGTTTATTCGTTGCAGAGCCTGAAGGACAAGATCCAATTTGGTGGTTTGGTGGTGGTTTTGACTTAACACCGTTCTACCCAGATGAACAAGATGTTATCGATTGGCATCAAGCCGCTTACGACTTATGTCAGCCTTTTGGTGACAGTGTCTATGCTGAACATAAAAAATGGTGTGATGATTATTTCTATTTAAAACATCGTGATGAACAACGTGGTGTTGGTGGTTTATTTTTTGATGATCTCAATGGCTGGGATTTCGAAACTTGCTTTAAATATATTCAAGCTGTAGGTAATGGTTATTTAAATGCCATTCTGCCAATTTTTGAAAATCATCGTGAACAGCCTTACACCGAAGCTCAACGTGAATTTCAGCTCTACCGTCGCGGTAGATATGTCGAATACAACTTAGTCTATGACCGCGGGACATTGTTTGGCTTACAAACAGGTGGACGTATCGAATCTATTTTAGTCAGCCTCCCTAACCTTGCAGGTTGGTCGTATCGTCCAGAATGGGATGAAGACTCACCAGAGAAACGTTTAACCGACTATTACCTAAAACCACGTGACTGGTTAAATCTAAAAGAAAAAGTCGCTTAATTTTTTGCTTTTTGGAGATTCTTTGGCTTCCACCCTAGAGAATCTCCTTTTTTATTTTCACTTTTCTGAACCTCATTCAAATATTTTTTCTGATTCCAATTTGGCTTATAGTGAGGCCTGCTGAATATTCAGCACACGTTTTTAACTGCTTCACGCCATTTTAAAATTTTGGATATAAGAATGACCAAACAGTTTGCAGTAATTGGCAACCCAATCGAACAATCACGCTCTCCTGAATTGCATCATGCTTTCGCTCAAAAAACAGGTGTTAATCTCGACTATCAAAAACGTCTTGCCCCTCTTGATGGTTTTGAGCCGAGTATGCGTAGTTTCTTTGCAAATGGCGGAAGTGGCATGAACGTTACTGTGCCGTTTAAAGAACAGGCTTTCGCTTTGTGCGATGTGCTAACCGAGCGTGCTCAGATTGCAAAAGCAGTTAATACGTTATGGATGGAAAATGGCAAATTGCACGGCGATAACACTGATGGCCAAGGCTTGGTTGCCGCGATTCAAGCTTTAGACTGGAACCTAGAAAATACGACTATTTTAATTTTAGGAGCTGGCGGTGCAACTCGTGGTGTTATTTATCCACTAGTACAAGCTGGGGCAAAAAAGATTGTGATTGCAAACCGTACTCTAGCTCGTGCCGAACAACTTATAGATGACCTAAAAGTAGCCGTCCCGCAAGCTCAATTACAAGCAATTTCTCTAAATGAGCTAGAAGGGAAATTTGATATTGTAATTAATGCGACTTCTGCAAGCCTTTCAGGCGATGCTCTACAGCTTCCTGAAAATTTACAATTCGAACATGCCTATGAAATGGCATATGGGAAACCATCTAGCTTCCTTGATCAAGCTAAACAACGCAATGTGCCCTCTTCTGAAGGTTTTGGGATGTTAGTCGGTCAGGCTATTGAATCCTTTTCTATCTGGAACGGCGTAAGACCTGAATTAAAAGATTTTCTATAAATATAAAAAAAGAACCTACATGATGTAGGTTCTTTTTTACTTCATTTATTATTTTTTGGTCGTAACCATTTGCTGGTAAACATCTCGGAAAATCTCATAATCAATAAATTCATTATGTTCAGGTTTTAAATTCTGAATTGTTTTTTCCGTAAGTTGCTGTTTACGTGCAGCGACATAAGCCTTACCTAGAATATCAGCAGTTTGTGATAACAATGGTTTTTCTTCAGCAGAAGCACCATTTTGTTGTTCAAATTCTAATTGATATTGTTTTGAGAAAAGCTGCTCAGGCTGCTTATATTGTTTCTGTAATTTTTGCCATGCTTCACGCCCTGCCTTACCTTGCATTGTTGTAATCACAATATGGTCTACAGCACGGCCTAAATCATTATCAAACTGATCTTCTTGTTCAAGATGATGCTTTTTCTGCAATGCCTCGATACGCTCTAAAGCCTTACCTTGAGGATTATAGGTTTCTTCTTCAGAGAACCAATAAGCATAAACTTCGGCAATTTCTTGCAGTTGCTGAACTGAGTAATAATTAATATATGACGGTTTTTCGGCAGTCAATTTTGCAATAAAAACAGCCTTATATGTTTTGTCATAGGCACGTGTTGCATCATAAGTTTGGTTAGCCAACAGCGCCAGATTCGAATCTAAATCTTGTACATCGCTATGTGAGCCAACTGGATGTTCAGAAACATCACTCTGCCCAAGTTTTTCACTAAAACCTTTTACGAAGTTTTCAAATAAAGAACCTTTGCTTGCCTCTGCAACTGATTTAGCTTGTTTAAGTTGCTGCTGATTAATTGAGGTTGCTTTACCATAATTTAGAATTTGCATGTCTGCTTTAATATTAAAGCGGTGGTTAAATTCAGCAGGTGTATATGCAATATCGTAATCTACGTTGACTGCACGGCCTTTTTCATCGAGTCCAACATCAATCGTAATTGGATTTCTTTGTTTTGGTAAAGCTTGTTCGATCTCTGCTTTATGCTTTAACCATAAAGCTTTGAATGCTTCATCATTCACAAACTGGTTCTGATCATAAGCGGCAAAAGTTTGTTTTAAAGCAGCTTGACGAGACTTGATCTGAGTTTTTTGGGTACTCTCTACGCTTTGATCAAGAACATCAACACCATATATTTGACAGTAATTAATATCCCCTAAAACTACTGGTTTTTTAAGGGTCTGTAATTCAACACATTGTTCTTCTGTAAGGGTTGGGCCGTCTTCATCTTGGGTAGTTTGTTCTGCATCCGCTACCGCAACATCAGCAGCATCCTCATCTTGGCCTGAAGCAGAGGCTTCCTCTGCTGCTGCTGCTGCATCTTGAGCTGCACTTGATTGTTCTTCATCACTTTCCTCAGAAGCCAATGTACCGCCAAAATGAGCATTAATAAGTGAGTAAAGTTGTTGGCTGACTGCTGCTGCATCTTCAGAAGAAACCTTCTGACCTTCGGCACCACCTGACTTTTTCTTAGCTTCAGAAGCAGCAAGTTCAGTTGCTATAGATTCAGCAATCTTTTGGTCATCAAATCCTAAAACACTTTTTTGCAGGTATTTTTCATTGACTTGACCATATAGATCGACTTGCAGCAGCAACTCTTCAACCGTATCTTTTAAACGAATTTTTTCTACAATTCCTGCCTTACGGTCAGCGTCTGTAATTGGTAAACGTTGTAAATTTTGCGGATCAGCCAAACGATAAGACACGGCACCAGAAGCCTTCGCATATTCAACGAACTTCTTCATATCGACGTTCGTAAATAGATCTTTATATTTCGAAAAATCGACATAGGCTAAGTTGTTTTGATTATCTTTATTAACCAGATAAGGCATTAATCCAAAATAATTAACGTAAAACTTATAATCCTTTAGATCAAGCACCATTGGCAATTTTGCCTGCACGAGCAAAGTCGGTTTTTCATATCTTGCAGTGAGGTTGAAAGACCCCATTTTTTGACGATAATGAACTGAACCATCGTAACTAAATTGGAGATCATTTAATAAATTGATTAAAACGGCATTTACTTTTTCTGAACGTGATTCGCCAGATACACCCGAAACAGATTGCTCATTTGCAATTGCGGCATAAAGCGCCTGCTTCTGTTTTTTATTCAAATTAATTTTTTGTTCACGTAAATATTGATCTACTTTTTTTTGCACTTCAGCATCAAGTTGAGCACTCTTCTCTACAGTGCTTATTTTGTTGGGCTGATTTGAATCAACATTAACTTTAAAATGCCCGCGGTAGTCATAGCTTGGGTATTCATACATTGCATTCATACCCTGAATGACTTTTTGATCTAAATGAGCAGATGCCACTGATGGACGTAGGCTATGCTGCGCACATGCGGTCAAACCCAAACTGAATAAACATAAACTGAGATATTTTAAATGCATAACCTTTTTTAAAACCTTATCGCTTTATCTTTTTAGCAAAACTTGCTAAAAATAAAAAAATAGTTGTTTTTTCACATAAAAGTATAAGTCCTGAATGTAGCAGAAAATGTATTTTCAGGTGTATTTATTTTCGACAAAATTCGCTTTTCTGACATTTCTTTCGGATGTGATTATCATTGTATTTTTATCATGCGAGTGAATAATCAAATCATCGATTCAGATAATCCCACAATGATTCAAAATTAGGATTAAAGCCATGCCAGCATATAAAGCCCCGCTACACGATATTCGCTTCTTAATGAATGAAGTATTAGATTACCCTGCTCACTACAAAACTTTATCAAATGGTGAAAATGCAGATCCAGATACCGTTGATATGATTCTTGAAGGTGCGGCAGATTATTGTGAAAACGTATTATCGCCACTTAACCAATCTGGTGATGAAGAAGGTTGCCATTTTGACAACGGCGAAGTAACTACACCTAAAGGCTTTAAAGAAGCTTACGACCAGTTCGTTATGGGTGGTTGGCAAGGTCTTTCTTATCCAGAAGAATTTGGTGGTCAAGGCCTACCAATGTCTTTAAACCTCATCAAATCAGAAATGATGGGTACTGCAAACTGGTCATTTACGATGTACCCTGGCTTAAGTTCGGGTTGTATGAACACCATCTTGCAATTCGGTACCGATGAGCAAAAACAAACGTATATGCCTAAACTTGTTGAAGGAACTTGGAGCGGCACAATGTGCTTAACCGAACCTCAATGTGGTACAGACTTGGGACAAGTTAAAACTAAAGCTGAACCTCAAGCAGATGGCACTTATAAAATCTCTGGTACAAAAATCTTCATTTCTGCCGGTGAACATGATTTAACTGAAAATATTATTCACATCGTACTTGCACGTCTTCCAGATGCGCCTGCTGGTACTCGTGGTATTTCATTATTTATCGTACCTAAATTCATACCTACTGCTGATAGTGGCATCGGTGAACGTAATGCGGTGACCTGTGGTTCAATCGAACACAAAATGGGGATCCGTGCTTCTGCAACTGCTGTACTAAACTTTGATAATGCCACTGGTTATTTAATCGGTGAAGTCAACAAAGGTTTACATGCAATGTTTACCTTCATGAATACAGCACGTATTGGTACTGCTGTTCAAGGTATTGCGCACGCTGAGTTATCGTTCCAAGGTGCATTACCTTATGCGAAAGATCGTATGTCTATGCGTGCACTTTCTGGTAAAAAAGAACCTGAAAGAGTTGCAGATGCCATCATTCATCATGCTGACGTACGTCGCCTGTTATTGACTCAAAAAGCAATTGCTGAAGGTGGCCGTTCAATGATCTATCATGCTGCAAAACTTGCAGACAAAATGACAGATGCATTAACACGTGGCGACCAAGCTGCTTACGAAGACTACGATGATAAACTTGGTTTCTACACACCAATTTTGAAAGGTTTCTTGACTGAACTTGGTTTAGAAGCTGCAAACAATGGTATGCAAGTTTACGGCGGTCATGGCTACATCAAAGAATGGGGCATGGAACAAATCGCTCGTGACGCTCGTATCTCAACGCTATACGAAGGTACAACAGGCATTCAAGCACTTGACTTGATTGGTCGTAAAGTATTGCTTAGCTCAAAAGGTAAAGTGGTTCGTGACTACACTGCTGAAATCTTAAAATTCTGTGCTGCACACGCACGTAATAAATACTTACGTCGTTTTGCTTGGGATTTAACTAAGCTTTGTGCTCAATGGAACACTTTAACAGTTCGTATCATGCTTGCTGCACGCAAAGACCGTGACATCGTATCTTCTGCTTCTGTAGATTTCTTGATGTTCTCAGGTTACGTGATGATGGCTTATTTCTGGGCGCAACAAGCAGTCATTGCGTCTGAGAAACTTGAAGCAGGTGATGGTGCAGAAACGCCTGAATTCTATAAAGCAAAAATCAAAGTTGCAGACTTCTACTTTGACCGTATGTTACCTCGTACTCAAGGTCATGCAGAATCAATGGTGACAACCTCTCGCACATTAACATCATTACCAGTTGAACACTTTAGCTTCGACTACTAATGATTTTTAAATCGTGAAATGAAAAGAGCGCAATTCATATTGCGCTCTTTTTTATTCAAGTAAAAATTTAATATTTATTCTTTAGTCAGAACATAAGCTTGCTTTGGAACAAAATAGTTTTGTTCCAAAAACTCACGGTTTTTACCGTAGTCGCTATAAAACAGTTTTTCTAGATTCACGATCAATCTTTTTTTTGAATCAATCGTAAAATAAAAATTAACATTAGATAAAGGACAATGAATGGTTAACTCATGCTCTCTTTCATCTACTTTCCAATTTAAATCAGGACACAACTGATTTATAGCAGTACTTTTGGCTCCATCCTTACTTCCCACGCGACCAAAATGAATAACATTCCAATAAGCCGATCCATTGGGTAATAAATTTAAAATGTACTCTGCCTCTCCAGACTCACAATCAGCAAACGCATCCTCACATGAAATTCGGGTGTGATATCGCCCTACATATTGCAGTGAAATTCCGCTTAATTTTTTGGTTTGATCTAAATTTTCTTCAGGTAAAAAAGTACGACCAGCTACATCATCTAAAGTTTTGATGGTGGTGCTACTTTTTATTAAATTTTCTTCATTTTTGGAATTAGCACTAGAGTGATCTTTTGAGCTGGTATGGTTTATGTCGCAAGCACTAAGTGTCAGGCACATCATAGTCCCTACAACCAAATGCTTAACTAAAAACCTAGACCGATTCAAAGACATATACATTATTCACAGATAACAGCAACAACCATGTTTATATTCATTCCAGGCACGAGCCAATTGCTGCCATAAACCTTTAAGCCCTGAAAGGGTGCATTTTAGTTGATGTTGGTTTCCTTCATTCCAATCCTTTACATATTTTAACCATTTTACTTTTTAGAAGACTTTAAAACCGTTATTTCGTCTCCATATTTTTATTAAGCAAGAGAATAAGCAATTCCTTGTAACTTTTTATTTTTAAGGAGAATTAGATGGCCAGTTCTGGTTTATATCGCTCGAACCGACATAGCATGATCGCCGGTGTAATGGGTGGTATTGCTGAACGTTTTGGTTGGAACGTAACTTTACTACGCATTATTTTTGTTGTGATTTCAATTATGAGTGCGGCCTTTCCCGGAATCTTAGTTTATCTGGTTTTGTGGTTAGTCATTCCGAAAAAACAGCCAGAACATATTGAAGGCTATCGACAATCCGTCCGAACTATACATGAAGAGCAAACACGTTAATTAATTTTGGTCGCTACGGTTGCATCCCCTAATCAACCGTAGCTTTTTTTATTCTTAAAAACTATAACTTACGATTTAACTGTTGTTGTAAGGCAGCAATCATATCTGCACGGCTGATCATTCCGATCAACTTCCGCTCTTCGACCACCGGAATATAATTAAAAGATTTTTCAACAAAATAAGGTACAAGATCTTGAATAGGCTGTGTTGGCAATACTGTCACCACTCTATGACTCATAATCTGTTTCACATAATGCTGCCAAGAGTTTCTTGGGTCCGCTGCACCTTTAAACCATTCTACTACATCGTATAGTGCTAAAGTTCCTACTAGATGATTGTCAGCATTTACCACCGGTAAGCTCATAAGGTTAATATGCTTGAACTTATCCAGTGCCTGATGAATATCATCATCTTCATGCAGCTTAATCACATCACGGCTCATAATATCCTGACAGGTATATTGATTGACTATGCGTTCGTTGGCATGTTCTTGTGCATCTAAAATAATTTTTTCTAAATCATATTGGCTAATATCTAACAGTTCAGTGTGGTGCTCTAAAGCGTACTCAATATCTTTCGGTTGAATCGATACTTTTTGAGTTGGTGTTGGGTCTTTACTACGCTCATTGAGACGTGCAGTAACTGGATAATGTCTTCCAATTAATCTATTAAAAAAGACGGCAAAAGCGAGTAAAAGTAACGAGTTGAGTAGAACTGGATAAAAAACGAAATAAAAGCCTAATTTATGAATTGCAGCACCACCTAACACAGCCGTAATCGCGACTGCACCACTTGGTGGATGTAAAGAGTCAGTGGTCATCATTAAGAATATGGCAAAGCCCACTGCCACACTAAAAGCAGTGGTTAAATCAGGAATCCAATGTGCACAGGCAACCCCAATAATTCCGGCTAGCGTATTACCAACAATCACATTCCATGGTTGAGCCAATGGACTGGTTGGCACAGCAAATAAGAGAACAGATGAAGCTCCCATGGGTGCAATGTACCAAGCATTAATTCCACCTAGAACATACCAGCTAATTAAGGAAGAAATTGCTAAACCACACAGTGCTCCAACACCACAAAGCAACCGTTCTTTTAAAGGCAAAACCTTAAAATTTGGTTTTAAAATCTGTAACCATTCTCGCTGTATAACACTCACAGTACACCTTTGGGGATATGCCGTTATTTATAACGGGCAAAAGTATACGCTCAAAGCCACATAAAATGCATTTAAATTATATCTTTCAAAGATAGGAAACCCTGTTGAATTATCTTTTGTTATTTTAAAACTTTAATATTCAATCAATTTTTCATTCAAATAGCGCCAATAACGTTTCGGCAAATATTGCACATGAAGTTTTATATTCTGACGTTCCGTAATGTTCACGCTCTTAAAATAATCCTTCCAAAGCTGGTCATATAAGATTTCTTGCTCATCTAACGCCAACTGAAAGCTTTGGCTCATTCCGTTATTTAAATTACGGTCGATGTCGGGTGCTTCGAGTGAAACCTCATGTATTTCCCGTAAATCATAATAAAGACCGAACTTACGTTTTTCGTCATAAATCAGCCAACGTTGATCTTGATAACGCCGTTTAAAATGCGGCTGAATAAGCGGTAAAACATTAAAATCGGGACGAACTAAACTTAAAAAAAGCTCATCTTTGGTTTTCTTAAAACGAATAAAAGCTTCCATCCGATGCTTCTCTCGCCCGACCCTTTTCGTCCACTGCGAAATTGCTAAAACACTTGGGTGCGAATAATCTTTTTCTATCGATGAGTGACTAGTAAAAACGTAAATACAGTAATTAAATAAATGCTGATAGGCATCTAAAGACTCAGATAAATAGGCAAAATAAAATTGCCTTAAAGAAGACGAAGAAAGCTTTTTTTGCAGCGCGGACCACACACGTTCGGCATGTAGCTCACTATTTGAAACCTCAATTTTATCGGCAAACAAACCATGTTGAGCCGCATCATTCAAACAAAGTCTGACCTGTAATTCTTTGAATTGAAATGCGCGAAACACACAACTGAGCAGCCCGACCATTGAACCATCAAAATAGTAAGCCACTTCATCATTAAACATGGCTAAAACCCAAGACTTAATTGTGGCGAGAGCTGCTGCACATATTTCGATGAACCCTGCGTTAAAATCTGCTGTCGGATAAAGCTTGAAGATAATTCTTTTTGGAATTTTGGACTGTCTTCACAGTGGATAAAGAATTTTGCTCGCTGATAAGCGACACCTAACTTTTTAAGTAAATCGATGTGGATTTTGCCAAAGCGACGAGCCTGAACAATTTTCTTAGCCGATTTCACCCCAATGCCGGGTACACGCAAAATCATTTGATAATCTGCACGGTTTAGATCTACTGGAAACTGCTCAGGATGCCTTAAAGCCCAACTTAATTTTGGGTCTACATCAAGATCTAAGTTTGGGAATTTCTCATTGACGATTTCATTGACCTTAAAACCGTAAAAACGCATAAGCCAATCACTCTGATAGAGTCGATTTTCCCGAAGTAACGGCGGAGCAGAACCCACTGCTGGCAAGTAATTATTTTCAGTATTAATTGGGATATAGCCCGAAAAATAGACGCGCTTGAGCTTAAATTCTTTATAGTGCTTATCTGCCATAAACAAGACATCTTGGTCTGACTCTTGATGAGCACCCACTACCATTTGAGTGGTCTGCCCTGCTGGCACATATTTCGGTACATGCTTAATGATTTGTCGCTCATCTTTAAGCTGAATCAGCCTGTCACGTACTAACCCTAAATCTTTTTGCACTTCCTGATGGGACTTTTCTGGTGCAAAAGTCTTTAATCCAATCTCGGTCGGCATCTCTAAATTAATACTCATACGGTCAGCATATAAACCTGCTTCATGAATCAGTTCAGGCGATGCTCCGGGAATGGTTTTTAGATGAATATAGCCATTAAAGTTTTCTTCAAGGCGCAACTTCTTCACGACTTGAAGCATACGCTCCATTGTATGGTCGGCCGATTTAAAAATACCTGAACTTAAAAATAAGCCTTCAATATAATTACGGCGGTAAAAATTAATGGTTAAGTCCACCACCTCTTGCACCGTAAATGCTGCACGCTGGACGTCATTAGAACGACGTGAAACACAATAAGCGCAGTCAAAAATACATACGTTGCTAAATAAAATTTTTAAGAGAGATACACAGCGACCATCTTCGGTATAGCTATGGCAAATTCCTGAATGGCTGGCATCACCTAGACCTTTATCTTTGTTTTTACGGTCACTGCCACTTGATGAACAAGACACATCATATTTAGCAGCATCTGCAAGAATTTGAAGTTTTTCTCGAATGCGATCAGACATATCAAACGACTCATTTATGGCATCGCTTAAAAAATATCATTTTGCATTCTTAAATTTAATCCAGTGAAGTACGCTATGCGTCATGAGGTGACGTATAGAATTTTAACGTTCCAACTTACTTCTATAAATGAGTAAATGCATCATTTATCGTTCATTTCGAACGATGATGCATTTACTAAAAATAAGTTCTTTTTAATAATTTAAAAGAATTATTGTTTTGAAGAATCCTGCTTTGGGTTACCATAAATAAGTTTATTTTCAGTGGCATCAAATACAACTGGAAACCATTCATAGTACGCCATTCTGATCCTTTCTACTCGCATACGCCCTACTACATATGTATGTCCACCTACAAGATCAACAGAAATTCTTTCAGGCTTTCCAATAACCAACTGTGAATTATGGTCAATTACAAGCTCGGTTTTCCCTTCTTTAACTTTAACAATTAATCCACCATGTGTAGATGAATTAAATGCTTTTCCATTTCTTACCTGCCAAGTACCTTGTTTACCATTAACTTCAAGCAATAAACCTTCACTCATCTGGTAATGAGAATCTGCACCAAGCTGCCGTTTTATTGTATTTTTACATGTAGCATCACACTTATTCGTAATTGTCACAATCTCGGATGAATTGATATTAGAGTCAGAATAAAGTGCTACAGGCGTACTACTACAAGAGCAAAGTAGGAATACAGAAGAAAAACAAAAAAATTTAAACATTCTTTTAATTTCCAAATAAATTTAGGCTTATGATAAATCAAGTTTTTTAATTATCTAGTTGTTTAATTACCCTATTATGAACAGCAACTTCTTTATTACCCCTTATAATTTTTTTATAAGCTGGATTATATTAATTAAACATTTTTATTTGATCATATTTTCAAATACATTAACTTTTATGCATGCTATACATAGTTATAAGAATCAAACTCATATTAATTTATATGAAAAAAACTAATTTCAAAATTTTCATTCAAAATTTAGATCCCAATAAAGATCAAATTTTATACAGCCTTTTAAAAGTCCCGCTCTATCTATTTATACCTGCATGGTTTCTATGGATCTTCACCATGATGCTGTATGAAGGGTTCACTTTAGAAATTCTAAAAACTGCTGTGAATATGCCATTGATGCTTTTTATGGTTGCAATGACTTATTACATACTCGCATTTGTTCCCGCTTATCTATTTCAACTCTTCTTGCAAAAGTATAATTTCATAAATTTTTTCTCAATTATTACTAGTGCGATCATACTGACTACGTTAATCCTTAGTTTAATGTGCTTAGAATTCGCACCAATAGAAATGATCATTTTCTTTAGTTATTTTTCTGTGATTTTCGCTATTACATATTGGATATTACTACTCAGAAGTATAAAAAAAACAGAAGAATCTCAAGACCAAAATTTCTCTTAGATCCGCTAGAAAGCCTTTATTACAGGGTGCAAAAATGTCTTTTAATTTTTTAAAAATCTTCACTCAAAATTTAGATCCAGATAAAGATCAAATTTGGCATTGTCTAATCATGACACCGATTCACCTATATATAATTGCTTTATTCCTATTATTAGGCCACATAACTATCTACGGAAGATTTGCTTTTGGAACTATAGGAGATATTCCTATAATTTTGCTTTTCATGACAGTAATTTATTACGTATTAGTTTTTATACCTGCATATTTTTTACAATTATTCTTGTTGAAATTCAATTTCCTTAATTTCTTCTCTATTCTTGTTAGCGCAATTTTTCTTAGCTTTTTAATTCCAAATATTTTAGCAATTTTATTTATCGCCTCATGGCAAATCCTTCCAATAGAAATCATATTTATGGTCAGTTTCTTTTCTTTAATTTTTGCTATCACTTATTGGATTTTACTACTCAAAAGTATGAAAAAAGCTGCTAAATGATCAAATCTGAAATTCCCAAACTAGCCTTTGCCACTCCCCTACAAAATCCTTATACTTAGGGGCAATTTTTCTCATAAATTCGTGGATGCTACATGAGTCGCGCCATCTCGCACATTGATACATTTCAGGGCTTAATTCTTGCCCTACAAAACTATTGGGCCGAACAAGGCTGCGTCGTATTACAACCTTACGACATGGAAATGGGCGCTGGAACATTCCACACCGCAACATTCTTACGTGCTTTAGGGCCTGAGACTTGGAATGCTGCATACGTTCAACCTTCACGTCGTCCTAAAGATGGCCGCTATGGTGAAAACCCGAACCGTTTGCAACACTATTACCAATTCCAAGTGGTACTTAAGCCAAATCCAGACAACATCCAACAGCTTTATCTTGATTCTTTAAAAGCAATCGGGATTGATACGCTTACTCACGACATTCGTTTCGTAGAAGACAACTGGGAATCTCCGACACTTGGGGCTTGGGGCTTAGGTTGGGAAGTTTGGCTTAACGGTATGGAAGTGACTCAGTTCACTTACTTCCAGCAAGTAGGTGGCGTTGAATGTTACCCAGTAACAGGCGAAATCACTTACGGCTTAGAACGTCTTGCGATGTACCTTCAAGGTGTTGACTCGGTTTATGACCTTGTTTGGACCAAAGGCCAATTTGGTACTGTGACTTACGGCGACGTATTCCATCAAAATGAAGTTGAACAATCGACTTACAACTTTGAATATGCTCCAGTTGAAAAACTATTTGAACTCTTTGACTTTTATGAGTCAGAAGCAAATCGTTTAATTGAAGCAAAACTTTCTCTTCCTGCTTATGAGCAAGTTGTTAAAGCGTCTCATACCTTTAACTTGCTTGACGCACGTGGCGCAATTTCTGTGACTGAGCGTCAACGCTACATTTTACGTGTACGTACTTTAGCGCGTGCAATTGCACAAAGTTATGTACAAGCACGTGCAGAGCTTGGCTTCCCAATGGCAGAACCACACTTGCGTGATGAAGTATTGGCACAGCTAAAAGCACAAGCTGAAAGTGAAGCAGCAAAGGCGGAGAAAAACTAATGAGCAAACATACTGTTTTATTCGAACTTGGCTGTGAAGAACTTCCACCGAAAAGCTTAAAAAACTTACGTGATGCATTACAGGCAGAAACGGTAAAAGGCTTAAAAGATGCGGGCTTAAACTTCGCATCAATTGAAGCTTATGCAGCTCCACGTCGTTTAGCTCTTAAAATTGTTGATATCGATGCTGCTCAAGCTGATACACAAAAACGTTTTGACGGTCCTGCTGTTCAAGCGGCTTACGATGCAGAAGGTAAACCGACTAAAGCACTCGAAGGCTTTATGCGTGGTCAAGGTATTACTGTTGATCAGCTTTCTACTTTCCAAGCAGGTAAAGTTGAAAAAGTTTGTTATTTAAAAGATGTGAAAGGTCAAAGCCTTGATGCTTTACTTCCACAAATTTTGCAAACTGCGCTAGACAACTTACCAATTGCTAAGCGTATGCGTTCTGCTGCAAGCCGTACCGAGTTTGTACGTCCGGTTAAATGGGTTCTCTTACTTAAAGATGATCAAATTGTTGACGCAACTATTCAAGACCATAAAGCTGGTAATGTGACTTATGGTCACCGTTTCCATGCACCTGAAGCTGTGACTTTAGCGCATGCAAATGACTACCTAGCTGCTTTAGAAAAAGCATATGTCGTTGCGAACTTTGAAAAACGTCAAGCAACCATTCAAGAACAAGTGAAAAAGTTAGCTGATGAAGTTAATGCAACTGCAATTGTTCCAAGTGACTTACTTGATGAAGTAACAAGCCTGGTTGAATGGCCTGTTGCCCTTCGTGCTAATTTTGAAGAGCGCTTCCTTGCGGTTCCTCAAGAAGCACTTATTACGACAATGCAAGACAACCAGAAGTATTTCTGCTTGATCAATAGCGAAGGTAAATTACAGCCTTACTTCATTACTGTTTCAAATATTGAGTCTAAAGATCCGATTCAAATTATTGAAGGTAATGAAAAAGTTGTTCGTCCTCGTTTGTCTGATGCTGAATTCTTCTTCTTACAAGATCAAAAGCAACCGCTTGCATCTCGTAAAGAAAAACTAGCAAACATGGTATTCCAAGCACAACTCGGTACGCTTTGGGATAAATCAACACGTATTGCAAAACTTGCTGTCGCATTATCTGCAATTACTGGTGCAAACCCAGCGGACGCTGAAAAAGCTGCATTACTTGCTAAATGCGACTTAACTTCAGAACTGGTAGGTGAGTTCCCAGAACTTCAAGGTATTGCAGGTACTTACTACGCGCGTATTGAAGGCGAAAACACTGAAGTTTCAGAAGCTTTAGGTGAGCAATATTTACCAAAATTTGCGGGTGATGTTTTACCAAAAACCAAAACAGGTACAACCATTGCCCTTGCTGACCGTTTAGATACTCTTGTTGGTATTTTTGGTATTGGACAAGCGCCTACAGGTTCTAAAGACCCGTTTGCTCTTCGTCGTTCAGCAATTGGTATCTTACGTTTAATCATTGAAAATGAATTGGACGTAACTATTGAAGAGTTAGTTAATCTTGCACTTCAAGGTTATGGCGACATCGTTAAAGACCACGACAAAACGCGTGCTGATGCTGTTGCATTCTTGGAAGGTCGTTACCGTGCCAAGTATGAAGACCAAGGCGTTGCTGTTGATGTGCTTCAAGCGGTTCAAGCACTTGCACCAAAATCTCCACTTGATTTTGACAAGCGTGTAAATGCTGTAAACCATTTCCGTGCACTACCTGAAGCTGCTGCACTTGCTGCTGCAAACAAACGTGTTGCTAACATTCTTGCAAAAGAAGCAGCACCAGAAGGTTCTGTAGTTGAAGCGAACTTGGTTGAAGATGCTGAGAAAGCATTATTTGCTGAGCTTCAAGCAGTTACTCCAGTTGTTGAGCCATTACTCGCGGCAAAAGATTACACAGCTGCACTTTCTAAGCTTGCAGCACTTCGCGCGCCGATTGATGCCTTCTTTGATGGTGTAATGGTAATGGCGGATGATGCTGACCTGAAAGCAAACCGTTTACGCTTATTGGCTCAGTTACGTAACCTGTTTACTGCTATCGCTGATGTAAGTGTATTGCAGGGTTAATTTAGATTTTTATAAAAAACCCGCTTTAAAGCGGGTTTTTTTAATCTAATTTATAGAATATTTCTTTGTGCTGCGGTAAATAAAGACCTGATTCAATACTTTCAAATTCAAATCCATTACTCAATAGTAAAGGTTTCAAAAACTTATCTACAGATTCTGAAACTGTAATACCGATATCTTTTCCACCAATTACATCTATAGCTACAGGTAAAAGTTTTCGTCCTAACCCTGACTCTCTAAATTCAGGAAGAATGTAAAAGGTACAAATCTTTTTTTCAAAAAAAGTATTTTTTAATAGAGAAAAGCCTGCTAGCTGACCAGACTTTTCCTTTGCAATCAGAATTTCACGCTCATGCCCTTCAAAGCCCTTGGCAAAGATATTCCAATACCAAGATTTAATCTCAGGATAAAGATATGCAAGAGTCTCAATATCTTGACCCAAAAATTTCAAAGTTTCATGATCATGAGTCATGATCTCACATTCAAAAAATTGATCTAATTGATAGATGCTGTTTTGCATACTCACCCCCATAAAACTAAGATCAAGATGATATAGTTATAAAACCACAATACAAGCTTTTTATTTCCTAAATAGTACAGAAATGTAAACCTATTAAATTCGTCTTATCAGCCATTGAAATTTCAAATTTCCTTTCCAAAAAGTATGCAGAATACGATAAACCATATAAATCATACAAAAGGCAATAAAAATATGAAAAATCCAATGCTTAGCCCAAAAATAAATGCCATTTGGTCTAGATTCAATGAATACTGTTGCAATGAGGCTACCTAATGACCCTAATATAATAACTGAAAATACGAATGCTAATATATTTGCAAGAGTTACTTTAACTCTGACAAATTTAGCAAATGCATTGAATCGGTCAATATGTTTAAATTCATTTTTATCACCTTTATCTTTTTTATCAAAATGATAAATTAGCATTTGTGTCGGCAAAGTCGCTTTTTCCGTTTTAAAATGTAAATATTCATTCCATACTTCTTTTTCCAATAACCTGCATCTTTTATATTTATCATGAGATAATTTCAACTCATCATGTATATCACGAATAATAAAAAAATGAATTTGCTCTAAAATAAAATTATTTTTCAATTGATTACAAATTGAAGCTGGTAAGTCTCTTAGCTCATTTAACCTAAAATCAATTATTTCAATTTTTTCAAATTTACTAACTACCAATCGATCCTCTGGTTCATAATTTTGTGAAAGGATTTTCACTTGCTTACTCGAAAGCCGCAATCTAAACCTAAAGTAATGATAAATATTTTCTACATCTTCACTTTTTATAATTGCTTTTGGAATACTGACTTTTGTACTTTCATCATCTTCATTTACAATAAATTTTATGTCATTGACATCATCACCAATTTCTAATTCTTTATATACTCTAAGTGTGCTACTGTCGTCACTTAAAAACTTAATGTCTTTGTAATTAATACCATCGGAAGAAGATTTAAGTTTTTCGTTAAATATTAGCTCGAGAAGCTCATCTTTAGAGCAAACAACACGCCCAAGATTTCCCATATAATTTTCTTTAGCCATCTTAAATGGAAAATAAAAATTAATACTTTTAAACTCAGTGGTTAAAAGTTCTAATTTCAATCCTATATCAAGATAATTGCATGTTTGTTTTGATTCTAATGACCAATAATTGATATGAAGCTCAACTTTATTTTTAGATTCATTACTATTAGATTGACTTGTTGTATTATCATCTTCAAGCCAAAAACCTAAACTATAGCCCAAGTGTACCCCCAATGAGTATCGTTCTAAGTATAAAACCTCAATTTACAAATTTAATTTTAGATGGAAGCAAAACAATAGAAATGCGGACTAAAATTGGTAAAAAATTTATAAATGGAGCTACAATCTTAATCTATAGTTCAAGTCCAATTAAAGCAATAGTTGCAACCGTAAAAATTGATAAAATACAAAAGTTAAAGAAAAATGAGATTACAAAGCACCATCTTAAACAGATTCATATCTCTGAACAATTTTTTAATGACTATATGAAAGATAAAGAAAATTGTTACTTGATTGAAATTAAAGATATAAATAAACTCACCGTCCCCATTTTTCTATCCGAGCTTAAAAGCCTCGGGTTCACAGCCCCTCAATCATTTTGTTATGCTAACGAATGTGTGCAAAAACTCGTTAATAGGCAAATATGATTATTGGTTTATTTGGTCTTTCAGGAAGTGGCAAAACTTTTATACGACAAAAGTTTCAGAAGGCCCATAAAGATTTTAAATGCTATTCAGCATCAGAGCTCCTTAAAGAAGCTAATAGACCGATTGATAGGTTTTCTTTAAATCCGAAAACCTTGGATGAAAATCAATTTAAATTAGTCCAAGTCCTGAAAGAAAAATCAATGAATAATAATATTTTCATTGAGCTACATTCAATTATTGAGCAGAATGATTGCTCATCGTACTTTGTAAAAAAAGACATATTATTATCTTTCAACCTTGATTACATTTTTTTGTTAGATACACATCCAAAAGATTTATTAAGTCAAAGGCGGCTTGATAAATCAAAAGAACGTCCTCCTTTAAGCATTGAGAAATTGGAAGAGCTATCCCTTAAGCAAAAAGAATATTTGAAAGAAATTTTTAATAATAGGTTACTTATAATAAAGAACTATAATGACTTAATATCTAAATTAAGTATTAATACGGATTGAATTGGCTAGAGATACCCCTATCCTTTAGTGAATCTCTAGTCTAATCAAACAAAGTCTTTAATTTCTTCTAAACTTTTCGATGGCTCAAACCACATAAAATCATAATCGGCCACATCATGAATATAAAACGGATCATTTTTCATAATTTCTTCAGCTTCTTGAATCGAAGAGCTTAAAACTAAAATCACTCCACCTACCCTATTTTCTCGACGCCCCGATGCCAAAAATTTCTTCTGCTCATAGTAATGCTCTAAAAATGCAATATGCCCTTTCAGTACAGCATCAACTTCGGCTAATGGTTTTTTATAGGTCAAGGTAACAACAATCATTTCATTCTCTTAAAGGAAATAGTGCATGACATAGAAGGGTTAAACTACTGATAGCTTATCTATAGTTTATTCGATAGTACGCCGATTCCCCCAATTCATCCACACTAAACTCCCCACAATAATCACACCACCTAACAGCACAATCATTGATGGTTTTTCATTTAAGAAAACAACTGCCAAACTCATTGCGACAATCGGCGAGCAATATAAAAAATTCGATGCAATCGTTAACGGCATATTTTTAAGTACATATCCCCACAGTACATAAGCCATCGCACTTGGGAAAATACCCAACAAGACAACCGACATATTGGCTTGCCAAGTAGCATGTAAAATTTCATTGGGTAAATGAGCAGTATAAAATAGTAAAGGAAGGGTTCCGAACCAAATGATGTAGCACATCATGCTCAAAGCATCATAATTTAAGGCAAATTTTTTATATAAATTAAAGTAAATCGCCCATGCAATTGCAGCCAAAACAATCAACAAACTATAAGGGCTCGGCACACCAAAACCATGGTCACCACTAACCACTAAAACAGCACCGCAAAGACCTAATAAAATACACAACCACTGTTTGAAACGGATTTTCTCTTTAAAAATCAAAGCTGAAACTATAAAGGTAAATAGCGGAATAGATTGACTTAAAATGCTAGATGCAACCGCACTGACATATTGCTGCCCCGTATTTATAAGCAAGTGATGCAAGGTCACAGAGAAAAATCCTAACACAGCAAGCGCAGGAGCATCTTTCCACGTTAAAGGCCGAATTCCTTTTTTCATAACCAAAAATAGTAAGAAAAACGATGCAATCAAAAAGCGAAGCAAGGCAATATGCTGCGGTGTATATGAATGCAAAGCACTATGTACGCCAATAGGTGAATAGCCCCAACAAAAGACGGTCACAGCAATACATAAATAGAGTTTAAATGCGGGAGGCTGGGTTTCAGCAGCAAGAGAAATTGCCATGCTAAGTCTGCAATAATGAAATGGAACTCTTTCATCATATGCGCATGGATAGTTGAATAAAATTAACTTATATTGAGTCTAATATTCATTAAAAGTGAATGATAAAACATGGATATCGCTCAGTTAAAAATGTTTCAAACGGTGGTTGAATGCGGCACGATGGCCAAGGCATCTTTGCAGTTGCATTGCGTTCCATCTAACATCACGGCACGCATTAAACAACTTGAAGAAGAACTCGGCGCGCCTCTGTTTTATCGGGAAGGGAAAAGTTTAAAGCTCACTCCATCTGGTGAGATTTTCCTTAATTATTGCCAGAAAATTTTAGCGCTTTGTGATGAAGCAAAACGAAGCATTCATCCTGATGCACCACCCTCTGGTCCATTAAAAATTGGGGCTATTGAATCTTCTGCCACAACACGTTTACCTAACTTACTCGCGAAATATCATCAACGCTATCCAGAGGTTTCCATTCAAATTATTACTGGCACATGGAAACAGTTATTAGTTGATATTTCTCAGCATAAACTCGATGGTGCGATTGTCGCTGGTAATATTGAGTTTCCTATGCTGAATAAACTCGGTATTTATCAAGAAGAAATTATTTTAATTGCCCCTGAATCTTTCGGTGAAATCCACTGCCAAGAAGACTTGATTGGTAAGGAAATTTTTATGTGGACGGAAGGCTGCCCTTACCGAGCTGCTCTTGAAGAATGGCTTAAGCTCAAAAATATCTCACTTCCAATTACCAGCATTACCAGTTATGCCACTATTATTGGTTGCGTGAGTGCAGGCTCCGGTGTGTCTTTAGTACCAAAGAGTCTTTTTGAGCAATATAAAAATTTAACCAATATTCGAGGTTATAAATTTGAACATCTTGCCTTTATGCAAAACCAGTTTTTCTGGCACAAAAATGTAAGCAACCATAAAGCTCGAGATATGTTTTTAGAATTGATTAAGTCAGAATTTATAGCTTAGCATTCGAATGAAATTATCCATGTAAAACGCTATGCTTTACATAAAATAATGATGCATAAAACACATCGTGATATTTTAAATATTTTAATTTTGTTGATAAAAAACAATATATTAATGTTATTTAAAAATTAATTATAAAAACATAAACTGCATGACCCATCCGTTTTTTGCAACGAGCTCACTCAAAAGAAACAGATGCTAAGTACATAACGTATTTTTTGAGTCATTCAGCATGAATAAAGCAATTGGAATTTTAGGTGGTATGGGTCCACAAGCCACAATTGATGCGATGGATAAAATTATTAAAAATACGCCAGCACATTGCGATCAAGAGCATATTCCTGTCATCACGGTTTCTATTCCAGACATCCCAGATAGAACACAATCAATTATCAATCATGATGATAAACCACTCGAAAAAATGGCTGAATATCTTAAAATTTTAGAAGCAGCGCAGGTCGGCTGTATCATTATACCCTGCAATACTGCCCACTTTTGGTTTAACCAGTTACAGCAACGTACCCAAACCAAAATGATTAGTATTATTGAATCTGCGGTTCATTTTATTCAAGACAGCCAAATTGCTGAAGTTTGTATTCTTGCGACGTCTGCCACCATAAACACTAAGCTTTACCAAAGCCAATTCATCCAAAACAATATTTGTTTCTCTATCCCTTCTGTTGAGATGCAACACAAAGTGATGCAAAGTATCTATCAATACAAAGCAGGAAATATCGAAAAATCAAAACAACTTATGAGTGAGGTTATTCATTTTTATAGACAAAACAAAAGCATAAAATTCTTATTAGCATGTACTGAAATTCCACTCATCTTACAAGACAGTATCCAAGACAATCCTGAACTGTTTGTTGATGCGACCGATTTACTCATTAAAAATGCGATTGCGTGGTATCAGAACTCATTAACAGCATCAGCTGCATGATTAAATAAAATTTAATGCAAATTATGCATAATTACGTTTAGGCAATAGTCCAATCAATTGCCTTCACAAAATTCCATAATCCTTCAGAAGTTGCATTAAGCCTTGCACTACTGCGATATAAATAAATATCGACAGACAGTACCGACTCTTTCATGGGCATGATCTTTAACTGATTTTGTTTTAATTCATCTTGAATGCTGTAATCGGGTAACCACCCTACGCCATAACCGCCTTTGATCATGTCCTTAAGTAATAGACTCATTGAAGACACAAAATTTGTCTCAAACTTGTCCGAATGATGATCTTGTAGAAATTTATTTACCTTTTTCCCCATGTAACTGTCATCGGTATAGTTCATGAGCGGAATTGAAGTATCTTCGAGTGAAAATTTAGGTCGACCTAAATGATTTGGAGCCGTGACTAAATAAAGCTTTGCAGAAAACAACTTATGGCACAAAAATTGTGGATTCATTAAGTCATCATCATAAAAAGATGAAATAAAGTCACATTGACCATTTTTAAGAGAATCTACGGTTTCATTCACATTGATTGCTTCAACATGAAAAATCTTTTCTTGGTAATTTTTTAAATTCCCTAAAATTTTAGGAAAAATATAACCCGCCAAAGAATGCGCAGAAGCAATCGTAACTTTGCTTCGCACATGATTGTCACCTTTAATTTGATCTATATTAAACTCAAAATCATCCAGTAAATTTCTAGCATGTAATATAAAAAGCTTCCCCTGCTCCGTTAACTGTAAAGGAGAAGTTTCTCGATCAAACACTTCAAAACCAAGACTATTTTCCAAGGCTTGAATACGACGACTCAGCGAAGACTGAGAAATATTTCTAATATCAGAAGCGACTGTAAAATTTCGGTATTTTTCTAGAACAATCAGGTCATATAACCATTTTAATTCAATGTTTTGTATCACTTAAGGCTCCAGATCATTCTAGAAATTTAGATACGGTATTTAATTATATTTGAAATGATGATTTATCGTAATCAAATCGTATGGGTTTTATCTCATTGCAGTACAAGCTGTATTTTTATCAGTAAGATCAGCACTTCATCTTTTGATTCTGGTTGGGGAGGTTTATCCAAAATGAAAACCCTAAAAACTCTATGTATTGCGACCTCTATATTGGCTTCATCAAGCTTATTTGCTGAAACAACGCAACCTCAACAAGTGAATGAAATAGCTTCTAAAACACAACCTTATGGTGATAATCCAAGCCTAGGACGTGTACTGTTATATAAAACAGGAAAAGGCATACAAAATTTAGGAGACAATATTCAAGGCGCTTCTGAAAAGACCTCAAATAAAATTAGTGAAAAGTGGAAAAATACCAAAGAATTTACTGCTGAAAAGGCAGAAGTCGTTCAACAAAAAGCGGATACAGCAAAAGCTTTTACTGAAACAAAAATAGATCAAGCTAAGCAAAATATTACCAGTAGCCGAAACGGTGAAAACATCCCAATAGAACAAGGTGAGTTAAGTAAATCTAGCACTACTGTTAATTAACTTTTTTGGATAGCGCGATACATTCGCGCTTTAATATAAAATACAAATATCAATCTAGACATAAATACCACTCACTATAAAGAGCTAGGAATCTGCCTTATGAATAGTCAAAAACTTCTCTTTTCAACACTATGCTGCTTAGCATTAACTGCATGTGCAACATCAACGCCCCTTTCTTCTTATTCTCAAGCTCAAGTTTTAGAGCAAGACACCAATATCGAAGCTTATCCGTCTACGACAGGTAATGTGGCCAAGCTCATTAAACAAGATAATCAAGCTTGTATGATTGAATTTACAGGTTATTTAGGTGGAGGACATGTGACCGAACATTGGACATTTAATAATAAAGGTCTAATTTCAGCGACTTCTTCGACCCTACAATACCCTGATGAATCAGGCATATTAAATCAAGCAACCAACTCTACGACTAAGAGTTCTACGACCTTTAATATTCAAGATCCTGAAATTCAAAATAACTTCAAAAAACTCCAAAATAATTTTAATGCAGCTAATTTAGCAAAGTGTAATTAAGGCTTTTCCATAAAAAACTCGTTGCAGAAGCTTTCTTTTGCAACGAGTTATAGCCATTTAAAATTTCTTGGACCTGATTTAAAAATTATAAATAAGCTATTTAGTTAGCGATCAAGCCATTTGTTGCTGCCAGCAAATCAATTCGCGGAAAAACTAATCCCGTTCTTGAATCTGTAATTGGCTTACCTGTTGTTTTTAAACGGCTAATCGTTTGATCAATACTTTCAGTTGGACTCACGCTATTCGCTCGTAATAAAGCAATCGCGCCTGCCACATGTGGTGTTGCTTGAGACGTACCGCCCATGGTGTAACCACCCGCCGTAATCATTGCACCTGGTGCTAATAAAGTCACAAGACTACCGCCATTACTAAAACATGCAACTTTGTCTGCTGCTGTGGTTGGGTCAGAACATTTCACTGGATTCCCCCATGACACACCACCAATATTACTGTCATAAACAGCACCCACTCTTACTGCACCCGAAACACATGCAGGAGATGAAATACCATCTGAAAATGCATCATTACCTGAAGCTACAACTGGCACCACACCAGCAGCACGTGCATTGGCAAATGCCGTTCCATAACTGCTATTGCTACACTCTGAAGTATATTTAACGCCAGGAACGCCAAGACTTAAATTAACCGCTTTAATATTATAAGTTTGTGCATTGTTTACGGCCCAGTTAATCCCTGCAAGAATATCACTATCATAGGCTGTACTGACCCACTTACCTTGAGACCTCACTTTTCTAAAGACATCAATACCAATAATTTTAGTTTTAGTTGCGACTTTAGATACGATACCTGAAACATTACTGCCATGTCCGTCATCATCTAATGCTCCATCATCTGGTGCACTATCAAAAGAATAAACCACCCGACATGTGCTTGATGGTGTATTGACTGCTGTACAACCAAAATCGGAATGTAAATAGTTCAAACCTGTATCAATCACTGCCACACTAGAACCCTCACCCGTAAAACCATTGGTGTTTGCTTGGGGTTGGTTAATTAAAGGTAAGCTTTCATTGGTCGTGGTTTGATTAATCCGATTTGGGTAAACCGCTTTAACATTCGGGTCATTTAATAAAGAGACTAATGCTTCGCGGTTACTAATCCGATAAAAAGCTAAAGGCAAATTATTGTAGTCCCGCAGTACTTGCACACCGCCAGCACGGTTAAACCTTGCCTGTATATTCTTTTTATTGGTTGCGATATAACTCCGCCGCTCTAAACCAGAAGGCACGCTCACCGAAGGAATATTGTATTCAACAATTAAATCATTCGAATCGTTAGTGACCAAAGCATCTAAATCGATTTTGCCCTGAAATACTTTTTGTTTTGCTGCTTGATTTAACTGCTGTTTAGCACCTTTAGAATCTAAAGGAAGTGCGGATGCAGTTGTACTTAATATCGTACATAGACCTAATAGAAATAACGTTTTACTTTGCATTATTTTTCTCCGTAGTTTTTCAACTAACAATTTGCTTATTTCGCTTTTATTTCATTTGCTGGATCTTTTTCTGGATCAATCGGTTGAATCGAAAGATCACTTTTTGTGTCATAAAAAGGAACGGTATCAGCTGATACCGGTTTAGGATGAGTTGAATCTAAAGATAGATTTTTAGCTTGAGTAGGCTCCTTAAGTTTAGAAAGAAAAGACGAGGTGTCTGGTTGTGACGAATTCGATTCATGTAAAACCGAATTGAACACATCAGATGCACCACTTGTTGGCTTAAAATAGAGAACAACGGCGACCAAGCCGACCAATACAAGGAAGGAAGCAATAATTTTCATCATTTAAGATCTCTGTTCTTTTGTTTATAGACATCTATTTTTATTTTTGATTATTCGAAATAAAGAGGTATTTCTTAAAATATATTTCATGTGAAAAATCTAATGAATGAAATATATACCCACAAAAGAAGTAGAAATATCCACACCCGAATAAGCAAAAATGTTGTTCTGCCCTGTACATTTATATTTCTGGCAGAAGGTGGTTCAAAAAAGTGCTAGAAAGCATCTTATTCTCATAATAAGCAATAACTATGCCGTTCCTACTAAAAAATAATGAGACTCAAATCATAATTAGAGATATAAGTACATGATGAAAAGAAGAGAAACTTCAAGAAAATTTGAAATTTAATTTTTAAAAATAAAAAGATAAAATTAGCCCAGCTTAATTAGAATAACTAACAAATAAACATTCTTTTTCACTTTATTATTAATTTTTATTAATCTTCACAATTTATCCCTAGTCTGTTTACTCAACGTAACACTGTTGTAACGTTTTGGTGAAGTTAGTTCCCAACCCATAGTGCGTTAGCTATGATTCGTTTGCGTTTATGAAATACCTCACTAAAAGGGTATATTCTTTGAAGGATATCGCAATGAAAATGATGAAAACAGCTATCGTTACTGCAAGTGTTCTTGCTTCTGCTTCTATTTTTGCACAAAGTGCGGGCGTTAATGCAGATGCTTCTGCTCAAGTAAATGTACAACCGGGCGGTCTTGTTAGTGGCGTAGCCAATACAGTCAAAACTACTGCACACACTGTAGGTAGCACAGCAAAGCATGCTGGTCATGTCGCTGCTGACACTACAGTTAAAGCAACTAAAAAAACAACAGGAAAAGTGACTGAACTTTCTTCTAAAGCTGCAAATGGTACAAAACACTTAGCAACTGAAGCTGCAACAGGTACCAAACACTTTGCTACCGAAGCTGCGACAGGAACTAAAAATGTAGCGACTAAAGCTGCAAATGGTACTAAACATTTTGCTACCAAAGCAGTAACAGGTACTAAAAATGTAGCGACTAAAGCTGCAAATGGCACTAAAAATCTAGCAGTCGAGGCTAAAGCTGATACAAAAGCAGGTTTTGATGCTGTAAAGACTAAAGTTGCAGAAAAACAAGCAGACCAAAAAGAATTTACTGCTGAAAAACAAGCTAATGCTCAAGCGCATGTAGATGCTGTAAAAACTCGCGTAGCTCAAAATCAAGCTGAGCAAAAAGAGTTTGTTGCAGACACTAAAGCAGATGCTCAGGCAAAGTTAAATGCAGCTCAACCAGCGGCAATCAATGCTAATACTGGTGTAAATGTTGGTGTTAACGTTGCTCCTGTCGGAATTAATGCAAGTGTAAATGCAGATGCTCAAGCATCTACACAAAAAGCGGAAAAGAAATCTTGGATTAAAGGTCTTTTCGGTACTAACTAATACGTGATGCACAAAAAAGGGCGATTAATCGCCCTTTTTTATTTATTTAAAATCAATCATTCAGCTCATTTCAGTTAAAACTAAACCTGCACGTAAACCGAGCTTCACATTTGGATTTGGAAATAAAATCCAGACCTGATCTTGCTCAACAACATAATTACCAGAAGGTTGTGTCGCAATGATTTCACCTTTTGTAAAAGTCGAAAAATTCGGAGCATCAGCTGATAAGTTCATCTGAAAATCTTCATCTTTTTTAATTAAAGAATCCGATACTTTAAACACTCGAATTTTCGCTTTATTGCGTGCTGGTAAAGCTTGCTCAGAAACGACATGACGAATAACTTCATCAATTGCAGCAAACTGACTCAAGTCATTTTGTCCAAATGGCAAAGCTTTGCCTAACTCTAAAGTTGCACTGGCTGCTTTAAAATTCTCACTGGTAAAATGTGTAAACGTTTTACCAACCGCATTGTGATACACCAAAGCATCTAAATCGGCCGCTTCAAGACTCGCCGTCAAATTCGCATCATAAGTATGCGTTTGATATGGAAACAACGCAAAAGTTGGCAATAAAGAAGCCCGAATTGCGGTGTGCAAATCATAGTGATAACGTTTTGCTTGGTTTGAACTTTCTTGAAAGAAAGTCGTAACAACTTGTTCTAAAACCTCAGCTCGCTTTGATTCTTCGGTCACAGGCAGAGTTTTATATCCACCACAAAACATTCGGTTCACATCATCATGCACATAACGTTTACCTTGACGCATTGCATATGGGTTACCCAATACAAACAGCAACCTCACAGCAAGGTTTAAGCGTCCGGCAAATAAATCTGTGCAAAGATGAGACAACAATTCAATTGGTGCTGTTTCATTACCATGTACTCCAGCTGACAGTACGACGGCTTTGTCGTACTGTGCATGTGGCGTACATTCAAGAATTCCCTCACCTAACCAACGCCAAGAAAAATTATCTTGTTTTCCTTCACGTGTTGTAGGCTGCTTACCTTGTAAGGTTAATGCTAGAAAATCTTGCATGTCACCTCCTCCTTATTTTTGGAAAGGATAAACCGAACCCAAACCTAAAATTTTGGTCAGCTCATCAAGTGCCATACGGCTTTCCATCAATAAATGCGGATCAGCTAAATCTTCTTGAGCTAAACGATCACGATAATGTTTATCTACCCATTGATTGAGTGTGCCAAACAATTGATCATTCATTAATACTTTTGGATTTACAGCATTTAACTCTGTTTCATTTAAAGCTACGCGTAAACGTAAACATGCTGGTCCACCACCATTACGCATACTTTCACGTAAGTCATAAACCTGAATAGCATCAATTGGTGTACCCATCTGAACCATATCGTTCAAATAACCCCACACTGCCTTATTCTGGCGCGACTCTTCTGGTACAACAATGGTCATTCCACCATCTGGACGAGTCAAAATCTGGCTATTAAATAAATATGTTGCTACGGCATCATCAACGGTAACGCGATTTTCAGGAACTTCAATCGAGATAAAGTCTTCACCGATGCTTGCCACCTTTTGACGAATTTCAGCAAAAGCTTGATCTTGATTTAAGAATGCATGTTGATGATGGAATAAAACCTGTTGATTACTTACCGCGATCACATCGTTATGAAAAACTCCTTGATCAATCACATCCGGATTTTGTTGAACAAAAACAGTATGTGCATCATCTAAACGGTGCAAACGTGCAATTGCTTCACTTGCCTCACGCGTCTGACGAGCAGGATAACGTTTTGGTCCTGGCAATCCATTATTTAAATGTTGTTGACCGTAAACAAAAACTTGAACCCCACGCTTGGCATAATCACCCCCTAAACGATTGTGATTTGCTGCACCTTCATCACCAAACAAAGCCACTTGCGGCAATGCTTCATGGTGTACAAAATGGCGTTCATTTTTAAAGATTGCTTGTAAAACTTGGCTTGTTGTTTCCGCTTCAATCGAACGGTGAAACTTATTATTTAAGTTTGCTGCGGTAAAATGCACACGTTCATCTTGGCTATCTGCCGAAGGTGAAACTGTTGCCGCATTTGCAGTCCACATTGGCGAAGCGGAACTTAACGATGATAAGAGTTCAGGTGAATGACGCATTGCTTGAGCAACAACACTAATGTCATCTCCTGTAAAACCCAAACGGCGTAACATTGGAACATGTGGACGCTCATGCGGAGCAAGTACACCCTGCTTCATACCCAAATCAGCTAAGGCTTTCATCTTTAGCAAGCCTTGTTTAGCTGCTAATTTTGGATTAGAGGCATTATTACGGTTTTTTGTCGATGCTTCATTCCCAAACGACAAGCCCGCGTAGTGATGTGTTGGTCCCACTAAACCATCGAAATTTACTTCATATCCTTTCATTTTTCTTTCCCTAGTGTTTAAGGCAGCACAATCCCTGGAGATAATTTTTCTGGTAAGGTTAAGCTGTCACTTTCAAGTGAAGCCATTGGCCAAGCACAATAGTCAGCGGCATAAAAGGCACTCGCACGATGGTTACCCGATGCCCCTACACCACCAAATGGCGCAGCACTTGAAGCACCTGTTAATGGCTTGTTCCAGTTCACAATACCGGCACGCGCTTCAATAAGTACTTGATCAAACAATTCACGCTTTGGAGAAACCAGACCAACAGACAAACCAAAGCGAGTTGCATTTGCAATTTTCAATGCTTCATCAAAGTTGTCATAACGTTGAATCGTCGTAAGTGGACCAAAATATTCTTCATCTGGAATATCTGCCACACCTGTTACATCAACAATGCCTGGGGTAAGTAACGAACTGTCTTCTTGCGGACGCGTCATTGGCAATAAACTTTTTGCGCCAAGCTCAAGCAATTTCTGCTGAGCAAGCATCATGTTTGATGCGGCAACTGATGAGATAACGCCACCCATAAATGGTTGTTGTTCGTCGTTCCAACGACCAACTTTTAAGTTTTTAGCAACCTCAACAAAACGTTGAATAAATGCATCGCCTTCTGGGCCATTTTTTACCAATATGCGACGTGCACATGTACAACGCTGACCCGCCGAAACAAAGGCAGATTGAATAGTGAGATTAACCACAGCATCAATATCGATAATTTCATCAATAATCAATGCATTATTGCCGCCCATTTCAAGCGCAAGAATTTTATCAGGAGCACCCGCCATTTGTTTATGTAGGTGATAACCTGTGTTCGCACTTCCAGTAAATAATAAACCGTCAATTTCACGTGAAGCAGCTAACGCTTCACCCGTGGTACGACCACCTTGCACTAAGTTCATCACACCATTTGGCAAACCAGCTTGCTGCCAAAGTTTTACAGTTTCTTCAGCAGTCCAAGGCGTTAATTCACTTGGCTTAAATACCACAGCATTCCCTGCAAGTAATGCAGGAACAATATGTCCATTTGGTAAATGGCCCGGAAAGTTATATGGACCGAAAACTGCAAGCACACCATGTGGGCGGTGGCGTAAAGATGCCACACCATCAGCCATTTCAGTTGAGCTTTCACCAGTACGCTGGTGATAAGCACGAATTGAAATAGCAACCTTGCCAATCATTGATTGAACTTCAGTTAACGTTTCCCAAAATGGTTTACTAGTTTCTTGGCTAATCACTTCCGCTAAGTGCTTTTTATTTTCTTCAAGCAAAGCTGCAAATTTTTCAACAATCGCCACACGCTCTACAAAAGGTAAACGTGCCCATGCTGGAAATGCAGTACGTGCTGCTTGGCAAGCTTGCTCAACATCAGCAGCAGTAGCCTCAGCACCCGACCAGACAGTTTGGTTATCAACTGGATTTGTTTTTTCAAATGTTGTGCCGCTGCCTTGTAACCAGACACCGTTTATAAATAAAGAGTTTGACATCAGGATACTTCCATTGGATTGAGTGATAGCACACGAACAACATGACCTTCTTGTACACCGAGGTTTTCAGCTTGTTCATGCGTTAAATTTATAGTGTTATCAACAAGATCAAGCTTCATCAGCATTGCGCGATAGTCATGATAATTATCATTGGCAACGAGATATTGAGTCTTGCCGACCGCAGCTTCACTTGTAATTTTGACGTTTAATAACTGACTTTCTTTTACTGCGCGTAATTCATCAATATTAGCTTCAACCGTTGGACCCGCATCAAAAATATCGACATATCCTTGATAGCGTAAACCTTCCGACTCAAGCACATGATAGGCAGGCAAAGTTTGTGGATGCATTTTTCCAATCACCTCTTGCGCATCTTTTGGCAAGAGATCTACATAGACCGGAAAACGTGGCATAAGCTCTGCAATAAATACTTTTTGCCCAATTCCGCTTAAGTAGTCGGCAGTTGAGAAATCCATATTAAAGAAATGGTGACCAATCGCATCCCAAAATGGAGAACATCCATTTTCGTCTGAGAAACCACGCATTTCGGCAATTAATTTTTTCTCGAAATATTGCTTAAAGGCAGCGATAAACATAAAACGGATTTTCGATAAAAATTTACCGTTTTGGTTTTCACGACGCTCTGGATCTAAAAATAATGTACAGAGTTCACTGCTACCTGTTCTGTCATTACTTAAAAACAAGGTTGGTAATGACTTATAAACATTTAATGCTTTTGAAGCGTGTACTTGTGTTCCAACATGAAAGTTGTACCAAGGTTCCATGAGTCCTACTGCAACTTCAATCGCACTTAAACCAATAACACGTTGAGCTTCTGTATCTTCAAGAACAAATAAATAGCCTTGTTCACTTTTATGGACATTGCCATTTAAAGTATTGCGAGTACGTGAAATTCGAGCCGAAAGTGTATCCATATTTTGTGGCAAGGAAGTCAGGCCCACACCCGACTTACCTGCTAATTTATAAATATCTTCAAGGTCTCGAAACTCGGCATGACGGACAATCATCATGGCTAGCTTCCTTTTTTTTATTTAGCCAATTTTGCCAATGCTCTTTTTAAACGAGCAATCCCTTCATCAATATCTTGTTCAGGAATAATGAGAGACGGAGTAAAACGAACGACATCCGGACCTGCAATTAGAGCAAGTAATCCTTCCTCACCCGCCCAAGTCGTAATATCTTTAGCTTTTCCTGCATACTCAGCTTTTAATACGCAACCAATGAGCAAACCTTGACCACGAATTTCTTCAAAAATCTGATGTTCAGCATTTAAAGTATTCAAGGCATCAAGGAAATACTGATGACGATGCTTTACACCCTCAAGGACTTCCGGTGTATTAATAAATTCGAATACTGCACCTGCAACCGCACTTGCTAATGGGTTACCACCATAAGTCGTACCGTGCGTACCAACTGAAAAATGCGGAGCATATTTATCAGTTGTTAACATTGCACCGACTGGGAAACCACCACCTAGTGCTTTTGCAGTTGTAAGAACATCTGGAATAACACCAGTGTTCATGTAGGCATAAAGTGAACCTGTACGGCCTACACCAGTTTGTACTTCATCAAAAATAAGTAAGGCACCAAACTCATCACATAGTGCGCGTAAGCCTTTTAAAAATTCGATGTCAGCCGGAATAACGCCGCCTTCACCTTGTATGGGTTCAACAATGACTGCGCATGTTTGCTCATTAATCACCGCTTTCGCTGCTTCTAAATCATTAAAAGCAACATGGTTAATTCCATTTGGAAGCGGTGCAAAGTCTTGTGAATATTTAGGTTGACCGCCTGCTGAAACGGTAAATAACGTACGGCCATGGAAAGCATTTTTAAATGCCACAATGCCACTTTTACCAGCAACACCACTGTCTAAACCCACCTTACGTGCAAGTTTTAGTGCCGCTTCGTTAGCTTCAGCGCCTGAGTTACAGAAGAAAACTTTGTCTGCAAATGTATTTTCAGTGAGTTGTTTTGCAAGGCGTAGAACAGGTTCATTTGTATAACCATTACCCACATGCCAAAGTTTTGTCGCTTGTTCTGTTAAAGCATTTACTGCCACTGGATGCGCATGACCTAATGCGTTTACTGCAATCCCGCCTGCAAAATCGATATATTCTTTATTTTCTTGATCCCAGATACGTGAACCTTCACCACGTACAGGAATGAAATTTGCCGGTGCAAAAACTGGAACCATCCAGTCGTTAAAGTTGCTTCGAGTTACAGAAATTGGCTGTTCCATGCTTACCTCAGTATTTATTTAATATATTCGATATCACTTAAATTTTAATAATTCAGAAAAAGGGACTGAACAAATAAACCCTATAACATCCTTTGTATTTGCTCAGACCACTTTTTCTAAAAGTAATTTCCGCAGATTAGCCTGGGAAAATACCGCGCTCTTTACGAGCTTTTAAAATACGCTCACATGCCAAGATGTAAGCTGCTGTACGTAAAGTACAAGCGTTGCTGTTCGCTGCATTCCAAACGTCATCCATAGCTTGAACCATCAATTTGTCTAAACGCTCATTGATTTCTTCTTCGGTCCAGAAGTAGCTCGCCATGTCTTGAACCCATTCGAAGTAGCTTACAGTTACACCGCCGGCGTTACATACAACGTCAGGTACTACAACAATGCCACGCTCAACTAACACATCTTCAGCTTTAGGATAAGTCGGGCCGTTTGCGCCTTCTAAAATCAACTTAGCTTTAAGTTTTTCAGCACGGTCAACAGTGATTTGTCCTTCCAATGCAGCAGGAACAATAATGTCAACTTCTGCTGTCCAGAAATCTTCATCAGCAATTGATTGCGCGCCAGCGAAGCCGCCAACACCTTGATTTGCATTTACGTGATCACGTAACGCTTCAAGATCAATACCGTCAGCATTGAAAATAGTGCCTGTATGGTCTTGAACGTGTGTAACTTTCGCTTTTGATTCAACAAACAAGAAAGCAGCTTCACTACCAACGTTACCAAAACCTTGAATAGCGATTTTTGCGCCTTCAATTGGTAAATTGATTTTTGCAGCTACTTCGCGGCCTGTAACAAATACACCACGACCAGTCGCTTTTACACGACCTAAAGAACCACCTAAGTGAACTGGTTTACCAGTTACAACACCTGTTACTGTGTAACCTTGGCTCGTAGAATAAGTATCCATCATCCAACCCATAATATTGGCATTTGTACCAACGTCTGGAGCAGGGATATCTTTTTGAGGCCCAATAATGTGACCGATTTCAGTCGTATAACGACGAGTCAAACGCTCTAATTCACGATTTGATAATTTACGCGGATCAACACGGATACCACCTTTTGCACCGCCAAATGGCAAGTTCAAAACAGCAGTTTTAATTGTCATCCATGCAGACAACGCCATCACTTCATTCAAATCAACATTTGGATGGTAACGAACACCACCTTTACCAGGACCACGAGACAAGTTGTGTTGTACACGGTAGCCTTCAAAGTGCTGGATAGAACCGTCGTCCATTACAATTGGCACGTCTACAATAAGCGCACGTTTTGGGCGTTTTAAAGTATCGATATACTCTTCCAAGTGACCTAAATATGGAGCAACACGGTCAATTTGTGCCAAGTAAGTTTGCCAAGCATCGCTGTGTTCATTTACGTATGAAAGATCTGCCATCTTTTTTCCTATATACCTTCATAGATTCAGATTTGATAAATCTGCAATCTTTATTATTTAGCAACTAAAACTTTGCAATAACAATGCCTTAGTTTATTTACCAAATCTTCTGCCCTTCTAAAGCATCAGACTTTTTAAATTCCATTTGTTGATACGAAAAGTATGATCTACTTTTATATATCGATATCTTTTACAAGTTTTCTTTTGTCTAAATTACTGTTTATAAAGATAGCTTTATAAAAGCAAAAACTAACTACAACCAACTAAACCAGCCGGCTGAAATATGAATACAAAAGAAGTGACATAACCGTTTGGGAGTTAAAAAGAACTATGATTTACAAAAATCATGAGTCCATAAAATTATTTTTGACTAATCGATAGATCCCTCCATTAGTCTTTTTAAAAATAAACTTTGTTCAATAATGCTACAGATTAATTATTTCCATACATACTGCTTAAAATTAAGCCGAAACATAGATATAAAATCTTCTAATAAATATAGCACAGAGCACGCTCATTTAGAACATTTTAAAATAAATAAGCAGAGAAAAAATAATCAAATCGCACTGTCTTTTATAATAAAAAAACAACAAATATTAAAAAAACCTTAACTCTAATAAAAAAAACTTATAGAAAATGAACTTCCATAAATATAAAAAATGTAAATATTTTTCACCTTATATAACAGCAACTTAATAAATTTAACTTTTTACAAAACTATCAAAAAATTATCTATTCTCCACATTAAATCCATATTAACCCTATTCCACCCCTCTATTCTAAAAAACTAAAAACACCACCTTATTAAATAACAAGACCAAACATAGACTTAATCAAATATTTATAATAAATAAATATTAATAAAAATCCGATAAATGGTGAATTTATAGAACAACATTTGTTTCCATGATTAAAAATAAAAATTCATTTTTAAAAAAAATATACAGAATCCATCCTTCTTAATTTCCTACAGACCGTAAAAAAGGCCCCAAATGGGACCTTTAGACTACGCTGGTGAAAGCATACAACACTTAGCTCTGTACCACATCTTTCTTGTGATAAAAAATGAAGTAGCTCGCATAACATAAAAGAATAAAAACAATACAACAGATAAAGCCAACCCGCATAGAGGGATCAACTACCATACTAATGCAAGTAACAGCACAGAACAGACCACCCACAATTGGAGTCAAAGGAAATAAAGGAGCAGCAAAACGTAAGTCTTTTGCAGTTTTCCCAGATTTATACCACTGTCTACGGAAATTGAATTGAGATACGCAAATTGCAATCCACACAACCACCATGGTAAATGCTGCAACACCCAATAAATTTTTAAAGATCATCTCAGGGGCAAACTGCTCTGAAAGCAACCCAGGTATTGCACCAAACATCGTCACAGTAATGGCAACAATCGGTGTTCCTGAAGGAGTAAGCTTTGAAAATATTTTTGGTAATTGGTTTTTTACTGAAAGTGACCACATCATACGTGAAGCAGCAAATAAACCAGAATTGGCAGCTGAGAGTAAAGCCGTAATGATTACAAAGCGGATAATATCTTCCGCATAAGGAATACCAATGTAATTAAACACAGTCACAAAAGGACTATTACTTACTTCGTTTGCATTCAAACCAGCAAGCTCGAATGGCAATAGCGAAGTAATCACGACAATGGTACCAACAAAGAAAATTAGTAGACGCCAAATGGCTGCATTAATAGCTTTTGGGACTGTCTTCGCAGGATTTTCAGTCTCACCAGCCGCTACACCAATTAACTCTGTACCCGAAAATGCGAAATTAACGATCAGCATAGTTGCAAAAATTGGGAATAAACCGTTTGGAAACCAGCCGTGGGCTGTCAAATTACTAAACAATGGTGCAGTTTCATGCCCTTGATAAGGAATAAAGCCAAAAATTGCCAACAGCCCCAAACCAATAAAACAGATAATCGTGATAACTTTGACAAGTGCTAACCAAAATTCAGACTCGGCAAACAATCGAGTTGAACTAACATTCAGAATAAAAACTAGGGCACCAAAACACAGCGTCCAAGCCCAAACCGAAGTAGTTGGAAACCACTCCTGAACCAGTAAAGCCGCGGCGGTAAACTCAGTCCCCAAAGTGGCAGTCCAAGTTAACCAGTACAGCCAAGTAATCATATACCCTGTGCCTGGACCGATATAACGGCGGGCATATTCTCCAAAAGAACCCGATTCAGGTACATGAACTGCAAGTTCACCGAGACATAGCATTACGGTGTAGGCGATTAAACCACCCAAAAAATAAGAAATAATTGCCCCGATTGGGCCTGCTTGAGAAATTACGTCACCAGAACCTAAAAAAAGACCTGTACCTATGGCACCGCCAAGGGAGATCATCACCAAATGTCGAGTACTCATTGCTCGTTTCAAAGGTGCAGAACTTCCATGTTGCGATGCATCATTATTCCGATAATTTAATGATTGCATATAAAAAACTGTAACGACAATTTAGTAAAAAATCATTTTAGGATAAAAAAATAAATATGCAATTATCTTTGAATAGTGAACTTATTTTAAACAACTCCTCACCACATAAATAGCATATAAATAAAAAACAAATACTTATTGAAATTTAAAGTTATAGTTGTATTTTAATTAGCCTCTAATCATTTATTTATTTTATACATATGCAAATATCATTTACTTTAAAGCATGATATTTTTCCACCTAATTTATAATGCTTGTATTTAATACGCCAGATATTCACAAAACAAACGCATCATTTATTTAAATAATGACTTTGAATTTAATATACAAATAAATTAATGAAAAAATATTTTTTAAGCAAAAAATAAAGCCCAAATCTTTAGACTTGAGCTTTATTTAACCACCAGAAAGGTTTAATAGGTGATTGAGATCAGTTGTTCAGTAGGCTTGATTGAACCTTCTATAAATTCACACATCCCATGTTCATCACAAGATAAATTTAATTGTTTATAACTAATTGCAAAAAAGTCGGAATATTTTTTGATTACAAACGGACTCATGTCAGATGTTAAAGACTCTTTGCTCTTGAACAATTTAATGACTTTGCGATCATTCATCCCTAACAGATAAGTTTCATTATTTAATTCAATGTGTACTACACCAGTGTATTCAGCCACAATTGGAATCAAATAAGACTTATTTGCCAACAAAACATCTAGAGCATAACTCTCAAACTTTGAGTTAATGAGGTTGAATACCAAAATTGAATTAAAGCTATTCTGTAATCCCTCTTTATAACTCACCTCTTGCTGAGTTTGTTGCACCTTAATACCCAGTTTTTGGAAGTCTAGCTCAGTTGCCTGCTTTGCTTTCATAAGGCTACGGGTAATAGCCTGTTTAAGTGGGTTATCAAAATAACGTTCATCTAGCTGAAAATCATTTTGGCGTAATATTTTTAACAACATGTCATCATGATGCGAAAGAACATGTGCAAGTACATTACGGAAATAAAATTTACTTTGCTTTTTGACTTTACGAACCTGTTGATAAAAATAAATTTCATCAAATTCATGCTCAATAAAATCATGTAATAAACTTGAACTTGCTAATACTGACAATGCTTCATGACCAGTAAATGGCAAATGAATCGTATGTAAGCTTGGCAATAGCTCTTTTATTTTTAGGTAATGTTCGCGGTCAATCGAGAAATAAGGGTCATAAACAATGACATATTCACGCGCTGCATCCACATCTTGCAGCTGGATCTGCATGTCTTTGTTTGCTACCGCATCAAAAAACTCAGCATAGCGTCGATCTTCAACATGGTCAGGATCAATTGAATATTGAGGTACAAATGCAATCACACGGTTCATATTCAATAAATTAGAATATTTGATTGCTGCATAGCCGCCCATCGAACCGCCATAACCCACAATATTTTTAAAACCCTGAAGAACAGGCGAAATTGTTTTCGCCAGCTCAATCATGCTCGCTTGAGGAAACCATGATTTTTGTTTTGGCATTATCCCAATAACATTGTATTGGTATTTAATTAGGGACTTTTCAGCATTGATAGATAAGCCACTCGCTCGGGTAATCAAATCGCCAAAAGAGAGAACCAATGTATTAGAATCGCCTGGTAAAAAAATGGCTCTAATGTGTTCGTCTTCAAAAATAATTTGCTTATCCATGCTCACACCGAAAGAAAATTTGCTCCCACATACAACGTCAAAAATGAAACAAAATAGGTGTTTTGCCAATTTATGATTGCGGAGTATCTTATTTTATAGATGCCAGTCAGATTAAAAAGCGCAAAATATGACACAATCCTTACATCCTGCCGCTCAAAAAGGCTTCAGCTCAGCTGCTGAACTGTATCAGCAAGTTAGGCCTAATTATCCCGCAGAAATAGTGAGTTGGCTGCAAAATTGCCTCCAAATACAGGAAAACTCTACTGTTATCGATCTTGGATCGGGTACTGGCAAATTCTTACCCTACTTAAAACAAACACATGCAGATGTTATTGCAGTTGAGCCAATTGGCGAGATGTTACAGCAGCTTCAACACGTTTATCCTGATATCAAAACATTACAGGCTTTTAGCCATTCTATTCCTGTAGCAGATCATAAAATTGATGCCATTATTTGTGCGCAATCTTTTCATTGGTTTGACAACATAGATACCCTAACAGAAATGTATAGGATATTAAAACCACAAGGACATTTAGGGCTGGTTTGGAATCAACGCGATGAGCGTACGGATTGGGTCAAAGCTTTAGCTGATTTTCTACTTCCACTTGAAGGAGATACACCCCGTTATCATAGTGAAAAGTGGAAACGCGTATTTGAACAGCAGGATTTATTTGTGTTTGATAGCCTACAGACATTTACTCAGTCACAACACGGTCCTGTCGAACAGGTGGTGAGCAAACGGTTACTGTCTACGAGCTTTATTGCTGTAATGACTGAAAAAGATCAATTACAACTCAAAGCACAGTTTGAAAAAATTGTTTATGATTTTACGGGATTAGGTCCTCAAGATCAGATTGATTTTCCATATGTTACGTATGCATATCACTTTCAGAAAAGTACGTTACCCGTTAAATAATTAGTGAATAGGTTTGGTTGAAAGTTATGAAGAAGAAAACACCTCAGGTCATATTAATGTCTTTACTTTGCTCTAGCCTATTTCTTACTGCTTGTAAAAAAGCGGATGAGCCTGCTAAGACGGAGCAACCTTCTGCCACCTCATCTACCGATCAGGTTTTAGAAAAACTGAATGAAAGACCTGTTAAGACTTTTCCAGCAACTGCTGATGATGCACACGATATTGCGTTACTAGAGGATTATGACCGTCGCTTTACAGAAATGAGTGACGAAATGGAAAATGAATTAGCAAAAATGCATGAAGCAGGAACACTAACAACAGAGTTTGAACAACAGCGTACTCTTGATAATGTGCGCTCTTCTCTTACCATGTTAAAAGATTTAGATTTAAAAACTGAACAAGGCCGTTACATTCAAGGTCTACTTTATCAATATTGGGAAAACCAAGAAAAACACTTGAGTGATAAACATGCGACTAAAGATGAGCAGATCAATGATCTTGCAGACTATTTACAAGCACAAAACCAATTAAAATATTGGAAAGCATCGCAACAGAAATAAGTGCAACATTCCTTAATAAAAAGCCTTCATATTTATGAAGGCTTTTTTAAATTATATATTTTGCTTTTCAACCCAATGAATAGATTGCACACGAAATAGTTCACAAGCACCATCACCTGTATCAGTTGGTGTAAGCGACGATTTCCAGACTAGATCTTTATCTTTAATTTCGACAAGGTCACCTTTGAGATAGACCAGATCTCCACGTTTTACCTGTTTAATCTGTTGGGCTATTTGCGGGTTCGCAGGAATGATGTGCATGTTAGACACCATTTGCATCGCCTGATCTGCTGGAACAGGTAATTTAGGAATTTTCCAGTTTAGATAACGATCATATTGTTTTACTGAAATATGACGTGCAATTTCAGGCTGAGCAAACAAACCCCAGCTTACTGCATAGTCAATAGGTGAAAACTTAGCTTGCTCATCATTTTGATAAACTTTTGAACCCAAGATTCTGAAATTCCCCTGAAAAGGCTGTAATACTGAAATAGACTGGTCTTTTTCAACAGGGTTCAAACCTTGGGCAATATTATATTCACTTGAGGTCGATGCAAATGCTGAACCCATACTAATAGCAGCCAGCAAGCCCATCATTAAACGTTGTTTTTTCATCGCTTTATACCTCGAATATTGCTAGATCAAATTAAATAGATCTTCAATTTATAGTAGTCGCAAGCCATGAAAAAAATATCGGAATTTAGTAACAATACAGATTAATTTCGTCTATTTTTGTGCACTCAAAATTAAAAATTTAATCTTCAAAATCCACTCTTAAAGTTTCAAAACGGACGTTGCCTTGTTGCACAGCTTGTGCAATTGCCTGTTGACCTTTGGTTAGCCTTGCCCCACCGCTTTTTACATCAAGTAAAATAATATTAATGTCTTCTGCCGTTCCATCACCATCTCGGAAATCGGTGTATCCATCAAAAATAATATAATCCACCGGATCGCCCATGAATTTTGCATCGCTCGGTAGATACTGAAATTCTGGCAAAATGGGAGCAAATTGTTCTGCCATTTTCCCTTTCAACACCGCACGACTTGTATTCACGCTTCGCTTTTGTGCTTGAGTCAGAGCTTGTTGGTGCTCCAATTCAAGTTCAGCAATATATTGCTCATATTCAGCCTTAATTCGGCCATTGCGAGTATTTGATAAAATAATAGTAGTGATAATAATACCAATACCCGCTCCAATTAGCATGGCAAGCCATACAGACATAAACTTTCCTTAACAAGCACAAATCAACATTGCAGATCTAATCATATCTAAAATAACGAAACAGCTTAAACTTTTGTCAAATGCGGTCATCTACTTCTCATAAAAAGATGCTAAGGTATAAAACATAAACAAAATGTGCTGCTGAAAATAATTGGATTTATGAAAACGATACTTATTGCAAATCAGAAGGGCGGATGCGGAAAAACCATGACGGCCATTACGTTGGCAACAGCATTGGCACAAAAAGGATATAAAGTAGCATTAGCAGATTCCGATAACCAAAAATCGGCTTTACAGTGGTTAAAACAACGCCCTGATACCGTCGCAACGATTCAGAGCCTCGACTGGCGTCATGAAAAATCGATTGGTGATGCGCCTAAACATCTGGACTATTTAATTATTGATGCACCAGGTGCACTTTCAGGTGAACATGCTGAACAACTCATCAGCGAAGCTCATGCCATTATTACTCCACTTCAGCCTTCATTTTTTGATATAGACAGTACTCGCCGTTTTTTAAAGCATTTACAAGATATTAAACGTATTCGTAAAGGCAAAGTACAAATTTTACTTCTTGCTAATCGTGTAAAACCGAACAGTGCAAGCTCAAAAGATATTCAACAGTTTTTTGAAAAAATTGAACAGGAACCTGTTGCATGGATTTCTGAACGTAGTGCCTATGGTAGCTTAGCAATGCAGGGTTTAAGTGTTTTTGATAAACCACAAAAAAACTTTATTAGTATTCAAGATCAATGGCAACCTGTTCTAAACAAGTTAGTTGAAGACAAAGCTGAGTGGTTTTAAGTGAATTTTGAACTCTAAAAATTGGGTATGAGTATTTTTAGATTCAGGCCTTAAAATTTGCCTCAGGTTATTTTTCAGTTAATATGACTTTATTCTACGTAGAAAATTAGAGAAATATTGTTCGTGCATCCATACGCTCCTAATTTACAGCGCGTTTTATTGTTTGGGCTGTTTTTTATTTTGATTTTTTTAGGATTTAATATCCTGAAATACTTTATTGTTCCTGTTCTTTGGGCTGCCATCATTGCTTATATGACTTGGCCTATTTATTTAAGAATTCAGCGTTTTTTTGGAGAAACCCGTAATACTTTAAATGCAACTCTAATGATTAGTCTTGTCATTTTGGTTGTTGGCGTACCTTTTACATGCGCTATTTTTATTTTGCAGCATGAAGGCCGCAACTTATATTTTGACTTACAACGTCAGGTTTTTTCAGGCCATTTAAGCGTTCCTGATTTTATTCGCGATCTTCCTTTTGTTGGAAAAGAAATTTCTCGCACACTCAATGAGTTAAATAACGATCCTAATAGTACCATTCAGAACATTGCGGCTTGGGTACAAAGCCATTTAAGTTATGGTCGTGTGCTGCTCGGTGAAATTAGTAAAAATATTGTCAAACTTGGCTTTGCAGTATTTAGCCTCTTTTTCTTTTACCGTGATGGTCAACTCATCTTAACTCAGGTGAGTAAAGCCTTGGAAATGGTGATAGGACCTCGCATTCACCATTATCTTGATACGATTTCTGAAACGACTCGTGCCGTAGTCTATGGTGTCGGTTTAACTGCCATTGCTCAAGCTTTTTTAGCTGGATTAAGTTATTTCGTAGCAGGTGTACCAAACCCAATGGTACTTACTATTGCTACTTTCATATTAGCTTTAATCCCATTTGGTACTCCAATCTCCTATTTAGGCGTTGGCCTTTGGTTGTTCTCTCAGGGACAAACTATGGAAGCAATTGGTGTAATTGTATGGGGTGTACTCATTGTAAGTAGCTCAGATAATGTGATTCGCCCGCTTGTTATTTCTGGCGCCACTAAAATTCCATTCCTATTAATTATGTTTGGTGTGTTAGGTGGTATTGCGAGTTTCGGTTTGGTGGGATTATTTATTGGACCTGTAATTTTAGCTATTTTACTGGCGATTTGGCGTGAATGGTTACATGAAACCATTGAACCTGAACCTATGCCCAAAACGACCATGATTTATGATTCTGAGAGTGAATCGTCCAATCATAAAGAGTGACATACTTATTTAATTTAAAAATGTTTCAAGATACAAAGTGACTATTTAAATTAACTTGTAGGCTAAGCCTTACTTTGTTTGAATCTAATAATCAGACATATATATTTATAAGGGCATCCAACCATGCAGACTTTTAATAAAATTGGCGCAGTCTTTGCGCTTACAGCTTTTTTTGCAGTCGGCTGTAGTTCAGTCACAAAAACTGTATCCGACACGGCTCACTCATTAACCACAATGCATACGAAAAAAGTGGTTGATATAAATGAAGTTACCGCAAATGGTATTGGTAAAAAAATAGGTACTATTAGCTTTCAAGATAGCGACAAAGGTTTAATTATTACTCCTGCTTTAGCTGACTTACCTAGTGGTACTCGTGGTTTCCATATTCACGAAAATGCCTCTTGTGATCCTGCTGAGAAAGATGGAAAACCTGGTGCTGCTTTAGCTGCTGGTAGTCACTACAATCCTAACCAAGCTCCTCATCACGGTACGCCAACGACTGGCCATTTAGGCGATCTACCTGCTTTAGTGGTCGATAATACTGGTGTTGCAACCACGGCTGTGATCGCACCTCGATTGAAATTTGCAGATATTCAAGGCCGAGCGATCATGATTCATGCGGGTGGAGATAATTATTCAGACTCACCTCTGCCTCTCGGCGGTGGCGGAGCACGAATTGCATGTGGCGTAATTAAATAATTTATCTGTTTATTAAATTGTGGGTATCTAAAAAGATATCCACAATTTTGTTAATTTATTGACCACTATAACTTGGTTTAAGCCTAATAAAATCTTAAAAAGTGACTGACTTTTGTAGATAAAAAGAATAATATTTTTGAAGTAATAAAAATTTAAAGTTACATACTGCTTTCTCACGTATTCTCTAATTTAGAACAAAAGCCGTGAATTATTTGACCCAGATATTTAATAGTTTTAAGACAAACTCGATTTTAATTTATTGTCTGCAAATTCTGATTGTACTCACAGGCACAACTTTAGGTTTGCTTTCGCTAGGCTATAATGAGCTGATTGTTCCTGTGACTTTAGGAGCAATTGCAGCAGCGTTAACCGACTTTGATGACCGTTTAAGTATTCGATTACGCAACTTAGTCTATGTCTGCCTGCTATTTTTTACAGTCAGTAGCATTCTTGGATTTCTCGCTCCCTACAAAATTTTCTTTATTCTCTATCTCTCAATTTCTAGCGCTTTTTTCATTTTATTAGGGGCTTTAGGGCAACGTTATGCCACGATTTCGTTTGGCACTATTTTGCTTTCCATCTATAGCATGTTTGGTTTAGGAGAATATGCTCATTGGTATCAGCAGCCCACTTACTTTGTCTATGGGGCTTTGTGGTACGGTTTCACCTCTATTTTATTTTTTATTATTAAACCTACACTTCCCTTACAAGATAAACTCTCACAAATTTTTAAAGAAATTTCTGTTCTACTACAGGCAAAAGCACGTTTATTTGATCCCGACAATAAAGAGAATGTAGAACAACTCTTATATGAACTGTCCTTACAAAATACGCAAGTGGCTCAAAGTCTGAATCAAATACGCAGCTCCCTACTCACTCGGCTAAAGGCTTCACGGGTAAGTAATAAAAGTATTTATTGGCTAAACCTGTATTTTTTTGCGCGAGACATTCACGAACAAGCCACCTCTAATTACTTACATTACGAACATATTCAACAGAACTTTAGCCGTAGTGATCTTATTTTCCGTTTCCAAAAAAATCTGCGCCTACAAGCACAAGCTTGTCAGGACTTAGCCCAATGTATTTTATATAATCGACCATCTCAGCCTTCGCAAGAAAGCCAGACAGGATTAAATCACCTTGAGAGTTCTTTAAAGGACTGGATACAACAACATCCACAAAATTTTGAAGTTAAAAATTTAAAACTCATTTTTGATAATTTAAAAGGAATGCATGAACAGTTTGAACAACTGCAATATGCACAGCCCTTCCCTGAAAATAATACCCAAACAAGGCAAGAGCACTTAAATTTACTTGATGATGATATTCAAGGGTTTTCAGATCTGATCTTGAAACTTCGGCAACAGCTTACCCCTCAATCTGCATTGTTCAGACATGCGATAAGAATTGCAGTCGTTTTCGCCGCGGGCTATGCCATTTCATTATTACCCTTTGCTCAGCATGGCTACTGGATTTTACTGACCAGTTTATTTGTTTGTCAGATTACTTATTTTGCGACTAAAAGCCGCCTTAAGCTTCGAACAATTGGGACATTAATCGGTGTTTTATTAGGAATACCAATCTTATATTTTGTACCGAGTATTGAAGGCCAGCTCATCATTACGATTATTTGTGGAGTATGCTTTTTTTACTTACGGCAAAAGAAATATGCTTTGGCCACTCTTATGGCGACCCTCATGGTGCTATTAATTTTTAATTTAAAGGGTGCAGGCTACAGCATTATTTTACCTCGCCTGATAGATACGCTATTAGGCTGTTTTATTGCATGGCTCGCTGTAAGTTTTATATGGCCTGATTGGAATTTTCGCAATATTCCTAACAACATTAAGAAAAGTAGCAAAGCGACGCTCGACTATTTCAATGTGATTGTGGAGCAATACCAATTTGGCAAAAATCAAGATATAGAGTACCGTCGAATTCGTCGTGCCGCCCATAATGCTCAAATTGAGCTATCAAACATGATCTCAAGCTTAAGTGCCGAGCCCAATCCTAATCCAGAGCTCATTCATTATGCTTTTCGTTATTTGGTTTATAGCCACAGTCAACTCAGCTATGTAGCAGCGTTAGGCAGTCAACGACAAAAAATTGATGAAGAACAAGTTCTACAATTATTACTGCGTTGCCAGCAAATTCTTAGTCAAAGCGTACTTGGGCAGTCACTACCTGACAACACATATATTGAGCAAACATTGCAAGAAATTCGAGGCCTAACCACTCATGAACAACTTTCCGAGAAATATACATTAGTCTTGAAACAAATCAGTTTATTATTAGAAACATTACCAGAATTGCTGATGCTTAAAGACAAACTTTTAGAGCAAGAAATTAAATAGCTATAACACTTTATTGAGGATAAAAATGTACTTTCCAAAGATATATAAATTTCTTTCTGTCACTTTTTTATTGCTGAGTAGCACATCATATGCATTTGAAATAAATGATTTAAAAAAGATTATAGAGTGTCAATCAGATCAAGAAAATTATACCAACTTTGCTTCTGAATATGATGAAAATTTATCAGCACTTGGTTTTAAAAAAGTTGATGATCCAGAACAGCCTTTCATCTATTTATATAAAGCAGCTCAGCCCATTCAATTATTTGGTATTAAAACTCATGAAATTGCTTTGGCGGGTCAAGGCATAGTAGCCGTTTTCCGAAATGCAAATGTTAATCAACTTTCGAAAAAATTTGATATACCTCAACATCCAGACTTTAAAACATTACCTTTTTTTAGAGGTGTTCGCACCGTCAAGACAGAACCAGCAACAGCAGATTCTTTTACTATTTATCATAATCTCAACTTATCAGAAATGACCGGAAAAAGTCCGATGACATTATTAGGTTGTACCTATGAAACAGACCGCGAAGAAATGGAAAAAATGTTAAAAGAATAGTTAAAAAAATACCGGAATATAAATTCCGGTATTTTTAATTTAATCATTTCCTTGGAGCTTTCTTTCTTGCATTTCTTGCTTTAAAACATTTCGTGGTTGGGTAAACCAGAGCGCAATAAATGTAAAGGCAGATAATGCAAAGGCCCACAAATGAAATTGAGTATAGAGATAACGTACCAGCTCGATCATGGCAAAGAAACTCATCATAAGCAGCATCGAAACGGCTGCCGCAACAGTTCCTTTTGATACTTCAGATGACATCAGTGCAAAGCGGTACAAAACTGAGAAACTAATTCCTTCACCAAAGCAAATTAATGTCATGCCTGTGAGTAAACAAGGAATTAAATAGGTTTGCCACACTACACCTAATATTAAAATGAGTGTGCCAATCAGCATGATAGGTAAACCGATCATGACCGTTTTACCTAAAGACAGGCGATCAATAATTTTAATTAAAACAATATTCCCGATAATTAGACCCAGAAATACCGGAAATTGAGCTAAACCATATTGCACACTCGTTAGCTTCAATTCATCTACCAAAATAATTGGCGATAAGGCAATCCAAAGCATTAAAGGCATACCCACCAAAGGCAAAGCAAGGCTTAAACCTAAAAAGCAGTGATTACTAAATACCTTTTTAAAATCATCGAAAAGATAGCTAAAAGGTTGCTTGGTAACACTGACCTGCTGATTTGGCATTTGTTTTTTTAAACCAACCCAACTGAGTAATGCCAATACAGCGATGGCTACAAAGCCCCAGTGCCAAGACACATAATCAATTAAGAAAGCACCTAGTACGGGTCCCAACAAAGGTGCAAGCAATGAAATATTTGCCATGAGTGCCATGACTTTAATTGCATCACGTTCAGCAAAACTTTCTTGAATAGCAGCATAACCCACTGCTGAAATTACACTTAAACCAATACCTTGTAAAAAGCGTAATGTCAGAAAGTGTTCCATTTGTCGGGTTAATAAAATTAGAAAACAGCATAAGGCGAAAAATAAGACACCAGCCAAAAGTACTTTTTTACGCCCAAGACGATCTGACAAAGGCCCAAGTAACCATGCAACCGAGGCACCGCCTAATAGGTAAAATGACATTGAAGACGGTGCCCAAGTTGCACTTACACCAAAATCTTCAGTGATTGCCAACATTGCGGGCTGAATCAGGTCATTACCAATATAAACCGCAAATTCAAATAGCACTAAGGCCAAAGGAAACATCAACGTTGTACGGTTCAACGTTGTCGTTTGAATATTTTTCATGAGTTGTACACTTCAAAATAGCGGCCATATGTCTCTACGACTACATATAAAATAGGATGTAGTCATGATGATGACAGTATGGTCAATCAATCTTTAATTAAGTTTTTATATGCCGTGAGAGTGCATGTTTAGAATGTGAAACACCGTATTCACAGGGTGTCTAAAAATAGAAAAATTATATGGCGTGAGATTTGATAATTTTTACCAGTTGGCATAATTACCGAGCGCAACAATAGCATTTTTTGAATTGCTCAGCAATCGGACAATTATAAGAAGTTTAAATCTTATTTTTTTAATCATAGTCACACTTTTTTTATTGTGAATAACCTTAAAGTTATCCACATCTATAATAAAAATTAATCATTAAGGACAAGGATTAACTTGGAAATCTGGGGTTTCCTGCCCTTTCATACATTGATAACTTTGCTTTTTATTCACAATTTTCCAGACTTGCTGATCTCGCTTTAATAAATATTCCGTACGAACTTTTGTTATCGCATCTTCGCTAGGATCTGTCTGTAAAATAGTGACTTGAGCATTAGAGGGATCATCGGCAGCATTCATTTGCTGTGAAATATCCAAATTACTTGCATCATTTAGAAGATCTGGTTGATCAAGTAATACTGCTTGAATCGGGCTATCAGCAAGTTGAGCAGAAGAATTTTTAGCTGGAGCACAAGCTGTTAGCACTGCTAAGCTACAAACAATCAGCAAACTCATTTTTTTCATATGTAATCTCTTAGCTCTACTCAAACTTAATGCTAAAGCTCACCAACAAGTTTTTCCGTAGCACTTTGTAAAATAAGATTAAAGTTATTGATATTATTCATCTAAATTTATTTCACAATTCGAATTCCTATTTAATTGTTGATTTTTAATCAAGAATATTTTTCCAATTCATGCATTTTTCTATAAAAGTAAATTCCGTAGAGTAGATTTCAAATTTAGGAATTTAATTAGAGTAACTCCCATGAGTAAGATTTTAGTCATTAACGGCGCCAAACAATTTGCACATTCAAATGGTGAATTAAATGACACATTAACCACACTGGCAAGCTCACACCTCACTGAACTCGGACATGAAGTTCAAGTGACCCGTGCCGATAGCAACTACGATGCAGAAAATGAAGTTGAAAAATTCTTATGGGCTGACGTTGTGATCTATCAAATGCCAGGTTGGTGGATGGGTGCGCCTTGGACTGTAAAAAAATATATTGATGACGTATTTACTGTGGGTCACGGCTCACTCTATGCAAACGATGGCCGTAGCCGCTCTGATGCCGCAAAAAAATACGGTTCAGGCGGTTTAATTCATGACAAAAAATATATGTTGTCATTAACATGGAATGCCCCGATGGAAGCATTTGATGATGCAGATCAGTTTTTCCATGGAGTAGGTGTTGATGGTGTTTATTTACCCTTTCATAAAGCGAATCAGTTCTTAGGCATGAGCACACTTCCTACTTTTATTGTCAATGATGTGATTAAAATGCCTGACGTTGATAGTTATGTTGAAGAATATAAAACCCACTTGAATAGTGTATTTGCAGCAGCTTAATAAGGAAAAATCCATGCTTACTATTATTGCGGAAATTCATACTAAATCGGGTGGACAGCATCGCCAAAATGTATTGGATGCCTTTCAAAAAATCATTCCTACTGTTTTAGCGGAAGATGGTTGCCATGGCTACGAGCCTTTGATTGATCACATATCAAATGCCAGTTTTCAAACCAAAGAACCTGACACGATTGTGATGTTAGAAAAATGGGAAAGTGTTAGCCATCTTGAAGCACATCTGGCTACACCTCATATGCAAGCCCATCATGCAGCAGTTAAAGATGATGTAATTGATGTGAAAATTAAAATTTTAGAAAGTGGCGTATAATTTAACCCATAAAAAAAGACGATATATTTATCGTCTTTTTTTGCTTAAGAACAAAGTTGCGTTTGGAAACCTCTAGAGCCTTTACCTCTCGCACATTGATAGCTCTTTTGCTTATTTTGCAATTGCCACTTTTCATCAACCAATTTAAATGCATACTCTGTTCGAATTGCAGAAACAGAGTCGTCCATTAAACCTGTTTGAATGACAGTAATACGAGAAACAGTTGGTGATTCCACACGGTTAAACACTTGCTGAACTGAGGTATTGTTGTGCTCTTTTACAATCTCAGGTTGAGATTTAAGTACTTGTTGCATTGGGGTTTCTGAACCTACAAAAGGTATGAATTTACTGGTTGTCGCACACCCAGTGAAAAGTCCAGCACAGAGAGCTGAAATTAAAAATAAACGTTGCATTTTTATCACCAAAAAACAAAAGGCATAGCTTTATGATGCTATGCCTTTGTCGGTTACTCTGTAGAAACTATGTAGTTCTAAAGATGCCTACTTTTTTACAGATCAAATAATTTACCCGGATTCATTAAACCATTCGGGTCAAATACTTTCTTCAACGCTTTCATATATTCAATTTCTTCAGGCGAACGTGAATATTCCAAATACGGTTTTTTCGTCATACCTACGCCATGCTCGGCAGAGATTGAACCATCGTATTTTTTAACAGTATCAAATACATATTTATTCACAACCTGACATTTCGCAAAGAACTCATCTTTGGTTAAGTTTTCAGGTTTTAAAATATTTAAGTGCAAGTTACCGTCACCAATATGACCGAACCAGCAAATTTCAAAATCAGGATAGTTCTCTTGAACAATTGCATCAATTTCACGAATAAATGCAGGTACGTGAGTAATTAATACTGAAATATCATTTTTATATGGAGTGAACGGCGCGATTGATTCAGAAATATCTTCGCGTAAACGCCACAAGCTTTCTACTTGGTCTAGGCTCTGGCTCATTACACCATCAAGTACCCAACCCTGCTCCATACAATGCTCGAAAATTTCCATCGCTTTATCGAGAATCGGCTCATATGGTGCTTCAAACTCAAGTAATACATAGAACGGACATTGAGTTTCAAATGGGCGTTGTACATGTCCATGATCTAAAACTTTTTGCATTGCAAGTTCACCAAAGAACTCAAATGCAGTTAAGTCGATATCTTTTTGGAAAGCATGTAATACAGGCATTACTGCATCAAAATCAGGAACACCTAAAACTAAAACTTGTAGGTTTTGCGGTTGACGCTCAAGTTTAATTTCCGCTTCAGTTACTAAACCTAATGTACCTTCACCACCAATAAACAAATGCTGCAATGCATAACCCGTTGCATTTTTAACCATGCCTTTGTTTAAACGTAAAATATCACCTTTACCAGTGACAACGGTTAAACCAAGTACCCAGTTACGGGTCATGCCATATTTAATGACTTTGATACCACCGGCATTGGTTCCGATATTACCGCCAATCTGGCTAGAACCCGCTGACGCGAAGTCAACAGGATAATACATACCTTGTTCTTCAGCATAATTCTGCAATTGTTCAGTCACAACACCAGCTTGCACTCGCACCATGCGATCTGCTGGGAAGAACTCAAGAATCTGGTTCATCTTGTCCATGCTAATGACAATTTCACCATTCGTTGCAACAGCACCAGCAGAGAGACCCGTACGGCCGCCTGAAGGGGTAATTGCGATATTAAACTGGTTCGCAAGCTTCACAACAGCTTGAACTTGCTCAGTGGTCGATGGAAAAACGATGACCGATGGGTTCGGATTAAAATGCTTAGTATGATCTTTACCCCAGTTTTCGAGACTATCAGCATCGGTTTTAATACGGTTTTCACCGACGATTGCCGTTAATTGGGTAAGTAACTCAGGTGTTAAAGCGACTGGAGCATTCATCGTTTGCAGACCTAGCAAAAAGTAAACTATGGTGGGACTATGGCGTAATATTTCTCAGAGTTTTCACCTGAGCAAAGCCATAAGCTATATTCTACATGTAACCGCACAAGCGATAAAGTTCAGAATAGAGATACTGTCACTACAAAACATGTTTAACCTTCATAAATGACTTATGAACCGTCAAAGCATAAATATTTTTTAAGTTAAAATGACAACCACATTTTGAAACTATCAACAAGCCATAAATAGAAGTGATTAGATATAGATAAAATTGCCATAAGACGATGGCGCAAACGAAATATCTATAGCACCGCCCATTATGTTATTATACCGCCACCAAATTTGGCCTTTGTAGCGGAGCCGTAATGAGCCAACATCTTTCACTACCTAAAGATAAAATCCGTTTCCTTTTGTTAGAAGGCGTTCACCAAAACGCAGTCGATACTTTAAACGCTGCGGGTTACACCAATATTGACTATCGCAAAACTGCTCTTGAAGGCGAAGCGCTAAAAGAAGCGGTTAAAGATGCTCACTTTATTGGTATTCGTTCGCGTACCCAATTGACTGAAGAAGTTTTCGAAGCTGCAAATAAATTGATCGCAGTGGGCTGTTTCTGTATCGGAACAAACCAAGTTGATCTTAAAGCAGCAATGGCACGTGGTATTCCTGTATTTAACGCACCGTATTCAAATACGCGTTCGGTTGCAGAACTTGTACTTGCTCAAACGATTCTTCTTCTTCGCCGTGTTCCTGAAAAATCGGCGGCTTGTCATCGTGGTGGTTGGGATAAGTCTGCTGTCGGTTCTTTCGAAACTCGTGGCAAAACTTTAGGTATTGTAGGTTACGGTTCCATCGGTTCTCAGCTTTCTGTTCTTGCTGAAAGCTTAGGTATGCATGTGATTTATTACGATGCAGTGACTAAATTACCAATGGGTAATGCTCGCCAAGTTGGTTCGTTAGACGAACTCTTAGCGACTGCTGATGTAGTTACATTACATGTGCCCGATGTTCCATCTACACGTAACTTCTTCACTAAAGCACAATTTGCAAAAATGAAAGAAGGCGCAATCTTCCTAAATGCTGCACGTGGTACATGTGTAGTAATTGAAGATTTAGCAGATGCAATCAAATCTGGTCATATTGCTGGTGCAGCAGTTGACGTATTCCCTAAAGAACCAAAAGCAAATGGTGAAGAGTTTGTTTCTCCACTTCGTGGCTTAGACAATGTGATTTTGACTCCTCACGTTGGCGGTTCAACCATGGAAGCGCAAGCAAACATCGGTTTAGAAGTTGCAGAGAAATTTGTTGCTTACTCTGACAAGGGTATGACGCTTTCTGCGGTGAACTTCCCAGAAATCGCGTTACCACTTACTGCTGGCCAACACCGTTTATTGCACATCCACAAAAACGTACCGGGCGTATTGTCTAAAATCAACAACTTGTTTGCTGAGCAAGGCATCAACATTTCTGGTCAATCACTCATGACTAAAGGTGACATTGGTTACCTCGTAATGGACGTTGACGCTTCTGCTTCTCACGAAGCATTAGATATGTTGCATGAAGTTGAAGGTACAATTCGCGTGCGCGTATTGTTCTAATACGAACTGTAAATTTAAAAGCCACAGCATTGTCTGTGGCTTTTTTATGGGCATTTACATTATCATGTGAAAAGTATACCAATCGATCAAATAATAAAATGTCCAGTTCGAACCAGAAATCTCAGCTACATGCTTTGGGCTTTCTCATTCTCGCTATGCTAAGCGTACAAAGCAGTGCATCTTTAGCTAAAATTCTGTTTCAGAACTTTCCTGTGCTCACTGTCTCCGCAATGCGCCTATGTTTAGGTGCAATGATTCTTGCCTTTATTTTCCAAATTTGGCGAATTAATTTTAGTCAGGTTCGTTGGAAAGCGATCTTGGCTTATGGATTTGCTCTTGCTGGAATGAATGCACTTTTTTATCTGTCAATTGAGCGATTACCAATTGGTATTGCCGTCGCTTTTGAATTTATTGGTCCCTTAAGTGTAGCCTTATATCACGCACGCCAAAAATATGATTTTGTCTGGGTCAGTTTCGCGATTATTGGCCTCATTTTACTTTTCCCTTTCAATCAAGCTCATAGTCTGGATTGGATCGGAGTATTATTTGCGGTTAGTGCGGGTGCATGCTGGGCGCTTTATATTATTGCTGGTCAAAAGCCTTCTGGCATTTCAGGTAACCACACTGTGTGTTTAGGAATGACTGTAGGCGCATGTGTATTGCTACCAATTACTTTTTTTTCAGGGTCAATGGGCCAAGTTATAGAGCTCCCCTATCTTTTTTATTTTATTGGCTTAGCAATTTTAGCCAGCGCGTTACCATTCTCTTTAGAAATGCTAGCACTACGTAATTTAACACCGTTAAGTTTTGGAACATTGATGAGCCTAGAACCCGCAGTTGCTGCACTTTCTGGCTTTATCTTTTTAGGTGAATATTTGTTATGGAATCAATGGCTGGCACTCGCAACAATTATTGCAGCTTCCGTCGGTTGTACCATAACCACCCAAAAAGCACGTCAGGAACGTAGAAAAACAGTCATTTAAATCGACTCAACCTGCGAGTTGGAACATGGTATTCGCTATAATTGAACATTCTTATTTTAAATAATATTAGATGAGGCCCTCGGGTATTTTCCATGCAGAATCTTCCCATTATTGCTGTGCTCTATATGATTCTGTCGATGGTCTCATATCAAATCAGTGCTTCATTTGCTAAGCAACTCATTGCAATATTAGACCCTCTGACCGTTACAATTTTAAGGCTGAGCTTTGCAACGGTTATTGTCGCTATCATGTTCCGTTCGTGGAAAATCTGGTCACGCTTACCCTATTTAAAATGGCATGATTTATTGATGTACTGCGCATCTTTAGGTCTCATGAATATTTTATTTTATACGTCGCTTGGAAAATTACCTCAAGGGATTGCAGTGGGCTTAGAGTTTATTGGACCATTAGGTCTTGCTCTACTTTCTATTAAACAAAAGAGTGACTACATTTGGGTCGCACTTGCGATGTTAGGTATTGCACTGATGGTACCTTGGCAAGACCCAACGCAACACCACTTTTCCTATGTGGGTGCTGCATGTGCGCTAGGTGCTGGATTTTGTTGGGCCTTCTATATTTATTTTGGTCAGAAAGTTGTGACCCAGAATATCGGTATGCATGCTTTAACCATCGGAATTGGATTATCTGCACTGACCTTGCTACCCATTGGTATCTGGCATAATGCCCCCGCATTACTTGAGACGCAGTACTGGGGTAAAGCATTACTTATTGCTATTTTAGCGACCGCTATTCCATACGCTCTTGATTTAATGGCACTCAAACAACTTAATAAATTAACTTACGGCACCCTCACGAGTTTAGCACCCGCATTGGCAGCATTAACGGGTTTCTTATTACTTCACGAAGAAATCAGCATGCTGCAATGGGTGGCTTTAGCTTGTGTAATGCTAGCGTCGATTGGGGTTACTTTAAGAAGTACTAAAAAAGTAGCATAGTTAAATACTATTGCTGCTTTTTATACTTTTTATATTCCTTTAAATATTTATTACCAAGCGTTTCTTTTTCACTGTCTTTAAGAATTTTTCCCGCCTGTTGGAAAAATTTATGCTCTTCTTCTTTTAAATGATGATGGACTTTTTCACTCAACTGTTTGGCGGTTGCTAACCAGCTTGGGCTACTCATATCCGTTTTTTCGAGCTGTTCGACCAACTCATCCATTTCATGGTGCTCAGATAAAGCATGTCTCGTAATATCCAAACCAACATCATCAAACATTAAAGGGATATATAAATAACGGTCTTCGGCAACAGAATGAGCATAAAGTTCGTTTTTTAATGCATCAAATAATTCTTTTCTTTCTTCAGTTAAACCATGTGTCTGAACTAATTGTTCAGAAAGGTTTCGTTGATTTTCATGGCTTTCTCTTAATGCTTCGAAAATATTCATTTTCTTCCTCATTTTTTAGCTAAAAAATCTTTTTTATTTCAAGGCTTATCATACGTTGAAATTTATATTATTTAAGTAGCTTAAAATGAGACTATTTTTTACACAGTTTTCTTTCTAGTAAACTTCTGTAATTATTTTTATATTTATGATTTTGAATGGCATCGTAAAAAGTATGAACTTCGCCTCCTGATCAGTTCATACTTTTCGAAATATTTAGCCTGTTACAAACATTTGATAGCCCAAACGGCAAATCAGGATACTGACTAAAATTAAAAAGATAATACGGACAAAACCACTACCGTATTTAAGTGCGGTACGCACCCCAACAATAGAACCCAATACATTCGCGACTGCCATCATTAAGCCAATGTGCAAAATAGCGTGACCTGTCGGAATGAAGAAACTCAATGCAGCCAAATTGGTCATAAAATTACCAATTTTGGATAAGGCAGAAGCATGCAAGAAGTCGACTTGTAAAAAGCGGATAAAGAAGAAGATAAAGAAACTTCCCGTTCCCGGCCCAAAAATTCCGTCATAAAAACCGATCGCTAAACTGCCTATGCCAGCCAAAACCAGCATTTTATTAGTAATTTTTTGCTCAGTATGGACCTGTCCAAAATTCTTTTTAACTAGCGTATAAATTGCTATCACAATCAACATTACGAATACGAAAGGACGCAATACAGATTGAGGAATTAAGGATAAACAAGCAGCGCCAGCAAAAGAGCTAATCAAAGCACAAATGGCAATAACTGCTAAAAGTTTCCATTGCAACTTCACTCTTTTCGCAAAAGTATAAGCAGCCGATGCTGTACCAAAAATTGAAGAAAGCTTATTAGTACCAATCACCGTTGCAGTCTGCATGGTCGGGAAAGTACTCATAAGGCCTGGAATCTGGATAAGTCCGCCGCCCCCAACAGCAGCATCAATCGCTCCCGCAGTAAACGCAAAAAAGATCAAACTCAGGATAACATCCCATTCCATACCCATGCTCTATACTCTACATCTACTACAAATTTAAGATACGTTTAGGTACCAACCGTTTTTTATCGGTAATCTCGGCTAAACCTAGACAGCGCTCTTCCGAAAAAACCAAAACTTCTGCTTCTGCAGAATGCTCAATATTGCTTTCTAAACCGTTGCAAAAATATTTTTCACGCCCTTCAGGCACCTGAATTTTTAAGAAATGGTCAACTGGAGCATAAACTGGAAGTAGCAAAGCTTCTCTTTGCTCTTCTGTCAGACTTTCCAAATATTCAATGGTATAACTCGGAATAAGCTCAAAATGTCCGGTTTGAGTCCGGTTTAGCATCGTTAAATGCCCACCACAGCCAAGTGCTTCGCCAATATCTTCACCCAATACTCGAATGTATGTTCCTTTAGAACAAGTTACATCCAGAGTGATACTGTTTTCGGTAAATTCAATGAGTTCTAAGGCATAAATTGTGATTGGACGTGCTTCACGCTCAATCTCGATACCTTTTCTAGCAAGCTCATATAACGGTCTGCCTTCTTTTTTCAAAGCCGAGTACATTGGCGGAACTTGTTGAATATCCCCTCTAAATTTTTCTAAGGTTTGTTCAATAAGCTCTCGATTCAGAACAGGAATAGGGCGTTCTTGTAGAATCTCCCCTTCCACATCACCTGTTGTTGTGGTCTGTCCCAATCGAACAGTGGTTTGGTAGCGTTTTGTTGAGTCCAGCAAATAATGTGAGAACTTGGTGGCCTCTCCTAAACAAATAGGAAGCAACCCTGTCGCCAAAGGATCTAAAGCACCTGTATGACCTGCCTTTTGGGCGCGATATAACCAACGCACTTTTTGCAAAGCCGCATTTGAACTGAGCCCTAATGGTTTATTTAATAGAAATACACCACTGATATGGCGACGAGAAATTTTTTGATTTTTTGTCGTCATTTTTACTGGAACACAAAGCTAGAAAAAAGTGCCGACATGTTAGCAAATTCGGCAAGATATTTTCACAATATTTAGGTGCCTTTTCACTTATTTTATGGCACATTAATAATCGAGTAAAAAAACAACAAATTAAAACTTAAGGAAGATATCTTTATGCAAGGGATGCAGAAGAAGGTATTGTGGTGTGTGCTCGGATTTTTTATTTTGGGCCTCATTGCATGTGTATATTGGTTAAGTCCTGACTCAAAAAACACATCAGCTCAGATGAGTGAAAGTAAAGCTCAAAACTTAGCAACATCTCCTCATACAGATCATCCATCGCGAAACGAAGATGCGTACCATAGTAAAAGTCAGCAAGACACCGAAGTTAACTGCCAGTTAAAAATTGATAGTTCTCAACATTTGGTCGTGAATAGTCAAACCCGCGACTGCTTTGAATATTTTATTACCCAATATGGGGAAAATGATTTAGAACAAATCAAAATTCACTTTGGGAAATTTATTCAAGGACAATATCTAGAGCCAGCTCGCTCACAGATTATGGACTTATGGATCCGTTATTTAAAATATCGTGAACAGCTTGCCCAAATCCAAGCACCTTCAGCAAAACAACAAGATAAAAATTATTTTCAAAAGATTTTTAATTCGATCCAAGATATAAGAAAACGCTTTTTTTCTGCTTCTGAAATTGAAGGACTCTTCTCTAGCGAAGATATCTATCAGAACTATACGCTAGATCGAATGCAGATACTTGAGGACTCTTCTTTAAGCGAAATTGAAAAAGCACGAAAGCTTAAAGAGCGTTTTGAAGAACTTCCAGAAGACTGGCAACACAACCTACAAGAACTCTCCAAACTTGATGATTTACATACGCTGACCAAACAAATTAAAGCACGTAAGGGTTCGGCAGAAGAACTTCGGCAGATGCGTACAGCACTTGTTGGAGCTGAGGCGACTCAAAGATTAGAAACTTTAGATACACAACGGAATGCTTGGCAACAAAGGGTCACCAGTTACCTCGATGGTCGAGATGAAATTATTAAAAGTAACATGAGTGATAGCGCCAAAAACCAAGCAATTCAGCAGTTACGTCAACAACAATTCAATTCATCACAAGAACAACTAAGACTTCGAACTTTTGAAACGGTCCATGATCAGGGAGGTGAACTGCCATTTAATTACTAAGCCTTTCCTTTTTGGGAACTGGCTAACATTCACTAGCAGTAAGAAGCTGCTTTTCATACAAAATAAAAATAGTGAGTAAAAAATGAAAAGGAAGTTAATGTTTTTCTGCGCTGCAATGCTCTCAGGACTGAGTATTTCAGTGGCCCATGCAACAAATGCAGAACAAGTTAAAAGCTCGTTCGTATATTCATCTTACGCACAAACAAAATATCCAATGGTTTTTAACCATGGTATGGCAGGCTTTAGCCGAGTTGGAACAGATACGCTTGGTCTTGATTATTGGTACCAAATTCTTCCTGATCTTGCCCGTAATGGAGGAAATGTCTGGGCAACAAGAGTCTCACCATTTAACTCAACAGAAGTGCGTGGAGAACAACTTGCACAGCAAGTTGAAGAAATTATTGCCATTACTGGTAAGCCCAAGGTCAATTTAATCGGTCATAGCCACGGGGGCCCAACAATTCGCTATGTGGCTGGTATCATGCCAGAAAAAGTGGCATCACTCACAACGATTGGCGCACCTCATAAGGGATCACCAATGGCAGATGTCATCCTGAATGTTGAGGGTACTCCTCTTTCAGGCGTGGCAACTTTAGTAAACTGGTTTTCAGCAGCAATTACTTGGGCAGGAGGTCTAGATCCGACAAGCTATCCGCACGACTCTTTAGCAGGTGCTCATAGCTTATCAACTAAAGGTTCAGCTCAGTTTAATACTCAATTTCCTATGGGTATGCCAACTACTTCTTGTGGTGAGGGGGCATATCAAGACAAAGGCATTTATATGTATTCTTTTTCAGGAAATAAAGCTTTAACAAATCCATTAGATCCATTTGATATTGCCCTTACAGGCAGTAGTCTAGTAGTCGATCCGTTTGGTGATAATGATGGTCTAGTTTCCCGATGCAGCGCCAAATTTGGTAAAACAATTCGTGATGATTACAACTGGAATCATTTAGATGAGGTGAACCAAGTACTAGGAATACGTTCTATTTTTGCTTCAGATCCTGTCTCGGTTTACCGTCAACATGCAAACCGATTAAAACTTCAAGGACTATAATTTTTAAACAAAAAAAATGCGCCAAAAGGCGCATTTTTTTACTCGGTATAAGCTTACGCTTTACGAGCTGGTAATTTTTCACGAATACGTGCAGCTTTACCAGACAAGTCACGGAGGTAGTAAAGTTTAGCACGACGAACGTCACCACGACGTTTCACTTCGATTTTAGCAACGATTGGAGAGTGAGTTTGGAATACACGCTCAACACCAACACCGCTAGAAATTTTACGAACTGTAAATGCAGAGTTTAAACCACGGTTTTTCTTCGCGATTACAACACCTTCAAATGCCTGAAGACGCTCACGCTCACCTTCTTTTACTTTAACTTGGACAATAACAGTGTCACCAGGAGCAAAAGCAGGAATATCAGTTTTTAACTGTGCATTTTCAATAATTTGAACTAAAGGATGTTTACCACTCATTGTGGGAATCTCCAATATGTGCGGAGTCAGAAGAGGTCTGAGGTTCCGCTGGGGATAGAGGCTAAAACGCATATCAACCCGTTTATCTTTCCCTTTATGACAATATGTCTATAAAGAGCCTTAGAATATACATAAAACTATTCATTAAATAGAATCATGCTTTAACTCGAAGCATTGCTTCTCGTATTTTTGCAGAACTTTCGTTCCTGAGAATAGCGGTTAAGAATTACCACCACTCCCTTGCGCATCTTTTAGCCATTTTTTCTGCTGCTTATTCAACTCTACTTTTTCAGCCAACTCTGGTCGACGTTCTAAAGTTCGTTGATACCGCTGCAAAAATCGCCATTTTTCAATATTGCCATGATGTCCAGATTTTAAAACTTCTGGTACATCCAGCCCCTCAAAATGGTCTGGCTTTGTATATTGTGGACAATCTAAAAGACCATCAACAAAAGAATCTTGTACTGCTGACTGTTCATCTGACATTACATTCGGCAAACGGCGAATAATACTGTCAAGTAACACCATAGCGGGCAGTTCACCACCAGATAAAACATAATCACCAATTGACCATTCCTGATCAACATATTGCTGGATCAAACGTTCATCCACTCCTTCATAACGTCCACACAGTACAATTAAGCCGTCGTAATCAACAAACTGCTGTACTGCCTGTTCATTTAAGGTTTTGCCTTGTGGAGACATATACACTACAGGAACATGAACATGTCCTGCTTGTGAGGCAAGCTGTTTAGCATGGTTAATTGCTTTCGCCAAAGGCTCAGCCATCATCACCATCCCAGGGCCACCACCAAATGGACGTTCATCCACTCTTCTATAGTTTCCCTCAGCAAAATCACGAGGATTAATACAAGTGACTTGTACAATATCCCGTTTTGCCGCACGTCCGCTGATGCCGTAGGCTGTAATCGCTTCAAACATTTCAGGAAAAAGCGTAATGACTGCAAAAAACATCACAGACTCCTCTATTTTCCTGCTGTATTAATCCTAAAAGGATTAATAATCTACGCCCCAATTGACGTAAATACGACCAGCTTCAAGATCAACACGTTGTACTACATCTTTATGCCAAGGAATCATGCGTTCTTCTGAATCAATGCTGTCTGGGGTAGCATGCACCACCATCACATCATTGGCTCCAGTTTCAAACAACTCATGAATTTTACCTAAGTTTACTTCCTGTTCTTCATCATCCAGACCTAACACTGTTAAGCCTTTTAAATCTGACCAGTAGTACTCATCTACATCTGCTTTTGGCAGTTGAGACTTAGCAACCCAGATATTAGCGCCAACCAAGTTTTCTGCTCCAGTGCGATCACTCACACCTTTCAAAGCAACAACTAGACCTTTGCCATGTGGTTTCCAACGTTTTACATCTATTGTTTGCCAACCGGCCTTGGTCTCAATGTACCAAGGCAGGTAGTCAAACATATTGCTCATGGGTTCTGTATTTGAATACACCCAGAGCCACCCATTCAATCCATAAGCTGAACGTAACTGTCCAATCTGAATACGATCTTCGGGAACATTCTGTGTTGATGTCATGGGTTACCTACTACAAAAAATTATGCAGTAGCTTTTTTAGCTTGAGCAGCTAAAGAAGCAACACGTTCAGAAGGTTGAGCACCTTGAGAAACCCAGTGAGCAAAACGGTCTGCATCTAAACGAAGTTTTTCTGCTTGACCTTGTGCAGTCGGGTTAAAGAAACCGATACGCTCGATGAAACGACCATCACGTGCATTGCGGCTATCAGTCACAACGATTTGATAGAATGGACGTTTTTTTGCGCCGCCACGTGCTAAACGAATAACAACCATGATAAAAGCCTTATAATTCTTACGGATTATCCCTGCGCCGACCATCGGCAACACTTCAAACCCCTTTCATAGAGGGCAACATTCTACGTGATTTTCGCCCTGAAAGAAAGATTATTTTTTGAGTTATCCGCAGTTTTGAATTTAAATTAACGTCCATCCCAATTCGAAGTGGTAGAGGTTGTACAAGACTGGCCTTTAGTCCAACATTTTTGCCCTTCACTGTTCAAAAGTACAGTTCCATTTCCAGCTTGAATCGTAGTTGTTTTAGGAGTTGCAGTAAGCGTCCATGTTTGATCATTAACATTTAAAGCAATTCTATAAACTGCATTTGAGGTGGGATAGTCTTTACTTATCAAACCGTTATCTAGCGTTGCACTTGTATAGTGATGATTAATAGCATAATAACTTTGTAGACGCTGTGCAGTTTGCATCATTTCACTTTGAACATCTGCACGATTTCCACGAATTTTATACTGAGTATATGAGGGATAGGCAAGTGCTGCCAAAATTGCAATAATGGCAACAACAATCATTAATTCTATGAGGGTAAAACCTTCATACTTTTTCATTACCATGTCTCACTACTACTGCCACAGTTTGTATATCCACTGACTACATTTTTAACTTTTGTCATACAACGAAAACCGTCGCTGTTTATAAGTAAATCATAGTTATTAGCTTGCTTAGGTTCACCACTACTATCCTTAGCCCTTTCCACAGTAATAACCCAGTTTAGGCCTTGGACTTTCGCTGAATCTGCCGTTTCTTTATTAGCCGAGTCCTTTAAAATAGATAAAGGTAAATGTTGAGTACCGTCTAATAACGTCAGTGTGTACTTTGCAGTTGTTGACGTCGCATCCAGCGGTAACAACAAACTACCAGTTGTTTTATCATAAGGAATAACCGTTCCAGCATTATAAAGATAAGTCGCATCAAAACCTTTATAGCTAAAGTTTTTAGCCTTAAAGCGCTCTAACTCCGTAGCAATACGCTGAGCCTCTTGTTTTGCTACGGCCAAATCTTTTTTTTCAATGTATCGCGTATAACTTGGATACGCGATAGCAGCCAAAATCGCAATAATCACCACAGCGACCATTAACTCAATCAAGGTAAAAGCTCGTTGTTTCAACATGACTTCCCCTAGCGAGTTTCATACCAGCGTAAATGTTGCAACTTCGCAGTGGTACTAAATAACTGACATTGTGGTAAGTTTTTATTAGCAGTATTTGAACAATCACTACCCGAAGTCACATTTTTCATCAGCACACTACTAGTACTATTACCATCAGTATAATCACCAATACCTGTACCCAAAATACCCGCACCCAGATTTGTACTATTTGGTTGCGTTGTGGTGGCACTATAAAAATTACATTTTCCTGTCGGCAAACAGAATTGATAAAGCTTAGAATCACCCTTTACCCCAGCACCACAAGAACCACCAATACCATTACCATCACGGTAAAATACATTGACATAAAGCATGCCATCTAATGCATAGAGCCCATTCATGCCTTTATATACACCAGCACTATTAGAATATGTATATTTCCAACCATCATTCGCAACTACGCTCACCCCATTTTTATAAATATCACCAGCAAAACTAGCTGTAAAATATGTATTTAAATTCCTAAGAGTAGCAATATTTTTGGTCGTTAAATCAGTATCTACTAAGCTATACAAATTAGTTTTGACTACATCTTTATCAAAAACAACAAATACACCATCATTTGCACTTGTTGAAGCAGTCGCATTATTTGTACCAACAACGCCTGATAAGGGAGAACTACGGTTACCCGAACTGAGCGCAACACCCCCAACAAGTGAACCATTGTCATCCTTAGAGACAGAGAAACTTGGCATTTCATAAAAACGTGGGCTCGTACCATCATTATCAACATGCTGATTAAGCAAACGTACTACATGGGTTACAAAATTTCCTTTTTTGGCTGCGGCATTATCACCAGTTGCATTGTTATTTAAGTCAATGCGAAAAGCCTGCCCACCCAAGTCCCCAAAATACAAATGATCAACTAAACCGTCACTGTCACGATCTACAGCATTAATTTGACTAACTACACTGTATTTTAAATCACTATTTTCAGTATGTGCTTGAGCACCTTTATCTGCAGATGCATTAGCACTTGACCACCAAAGTAAATCACCATTGTTGGCATCAAACATATAGACGCCTGCACCTTTATTATTGGTCTGATCATAAGCTGGATTTTCATAACCCGCGTCATAACCACCGCCAACAAACATCACTAGTTTTTTCTTACCGCCAAAATTAACATAAGCAATGGTCGGTTTTGACCAACTTTGTCCCATATAACTGAGTGCATTATCAGTATTTGGTGTTTGATCGGCATTGATTGCACCATCGGGGTTAATATGAAATTTGAGTTTAGGATTGGTTAAATCAGACAAGTCCAATGCATAGTAGCTGCGTCCCCCCATACGTAAACCACCATACACCCATTGCAAACCTTTTAAGGCAATTTCATCGCCACTCGCGCTGTCTGTTACAGTACGTCCTGAATCTTTTACCGTGAGTGTACCGTCTGTTTTAGCAACGTATTGTGTATAAGCAGTCCACGGTGCATCAATACCATAATATAGATTACTACTACCGCCACTACTTGAGCTTTCACTCAAGAATGCTTTAGGCTGATTTTGCATCATCTCATTCGGTGCAAAAGCAAATGTTTCTTTACCCGTTGCAGCATCTACCACATGTAAAAGCCCCTGGTTTGTACCAAAGAGTAAATAGTCTTTACGGTCTGTAGTGTTTAACTGCGCACTTGTAATGGTAATTTTACCTTCTTGGGTCAGTAAAACTGGGGTAGAGTGCATTACTGCCCCTACTTGACGAAGTTCTGCTTTATTTACAAGATCGCTTAATGTGACCGTTTCATCTGCGGTTACATTATAACCGAGTAAATTTAACCAATAGTTTTTAGCAGGGTCATTAGCAAATAAAGCTGTATCACTTGGGTCGATGGCAAATACATTTTGTAAATTGACCTTTTTCAGTGAATCAATTTCACTTGCTGTATAAGGTGCTGCACTTCCCGTAATTTCGCGATTGGTATAAATTGTTCTATTGGCAACCTGAATATTGTCTGTATTTAGCTGAATACCGAGTGGTAGCTGACCTTTCACACCGCCTGTCCAAATACCATCGGCAGACTGGTTTAATGAACCATCTGTATTAAATAATTTTGTAGATTTGTTTGCAGCATACAACTGACCATTGAGTACATGATATTTATTCATGTTCCCCGCCCAAAGTTGCGTAGACTCCTGTGGTTTTGGTGTAAAAGATGCATAATATGCATAAGGCTGAATACGCAATGGATTTAATGCATCTTGCGGTAATGTTGGAGCACCTGTAAGAACAGGGTCAAATGTCGGTGTTACATTCTTCACAAAATTAATAATACTATTTTTAATATCTGCTGAGTTCTCAGCATAATAGAATCCACCATTACCAAAATCTGTACCACCCCACTTACAGGCATTATATGCATCTAAATTAGTATCTTTTACAGCATCACAGTTATATGAACCATCTGTGTTTTTTGGAATGCCAGAAAATGATGAGCCAAACCCAACAACGGCTGTTTTAATCTGCATTGATTTTGGATTTTTGGTTTTATCAAATAATTTTTTTGCATATTCACCAAGATATTCCCAACCACCTGTTTCACCAGAGAATAAATTGGATTTTAATGTTGGTGAAACTAAAACTCCCGTACCCGATGGCTTTCCACTAAATGCATAACTACTGGTTAATGTAGTATTCATAATGGTTTGTGCCATAGTGTCTTTAGTCGAGTTTGGTGCACCATCTGTTAAAAAATAAATACCATTACCATCACAAGAAGATGTACTACCACCTGCTTTATAGACACTTCCATTTTTTGTATCACTAGCCGAATAAGCAAAACCGCCAATTAAACTGTCTGTTGAACCATCTACAGAGAAAGGATTTGTTCGATATGAAACTAAACCACGAATATTATCACCATACCCCCATATAGTCCCCACAATTGGCTCTATGTCCATTGGTTCATTATCAACTTTCATCCAACCACCGAAACGCCAACCTACGGGTAATTTCGTATAAACATCCCATAGTCGGCTCATACTTCCTACCGTACTCTTTAATGTTGTCGCACTAACACTTGTCCAACCACCATTCCCATTTGGTTTATAAATTGAAGTTCCTGAACTAGCTGTCTTATTAGTAGAATCGTATCCTGGCCAACTATTAACACACTGTTTAACTGTTGCACCTAATGCTGAAGTTGTACTTGTGCCTAGTTCTACACAGATAAAATATACCTGACCATCATTATCCGCCTGTTGTTTCACCATATAGCCGTCATAGATCGTTGAGACTTTACCACTATTCGTTCCACTACTACCGGTTCCAGTCCCCATCATATATGCACCTGCCTCTGCATAAGCCTGTGCAGTTGGCGTACCACTTGAGGATTTTATTATGTTGGGATAACTGTTACTTGATAACTTTAAGTTTGCATTTGCTGAACCATCTTCATTTGTTGTTGTGTCCAGAGATTTAACAGCCGCAATCTGTTGAGCAATTTTAATACGTTGTGCTTGTGTTAGTGCCATATTCGGAACCAATATTCTTCCTGAGTGACCATCTGTCAATCTATTACTAGCTGTTCCAATCGTGAGTTCGGTCTTCGATGAAAACTGCCCTAGCCCCATGATGACATCATCACTTAAATCATTACTGGCTAATAAAGGTATAATTGCATCTTTTAAGCGTGATAGACGGTCATATTCTGTCAATGTACCATTCGTACAACCACGAACATAATAAGGAATTGTAGTTGTTCCAATCGTTACTGTTTTATAAATAGAAGTTTTATTATAAGTTGGACTAATTGATCGTGTATCTTTAAGGTTATATGTCCATTCATACATATTTGCTGTTGAACGGTTACTATAATATTCACTCACAGCGACCCGACTACATAACGATGATTCAACATCTCCCGGGCTACCATACTGATTGGTTTTAGGCAGAACTAATGAGCTAATTCCCATACTTCCAGAAGTGTCAAGCATCAGCAAAATAGAAGTTTTACCGCTAGTTAAGCTTTTGTAAATCTCAATATCACTCGCAAATACAGACACACTATGACAGGTTGTAAATGTCATTAATGCTGACAACGTTATAGAAAGCAATTTTTTTTGATTTAAATTCATCATTTTTTCAATCCCCAATCTTTCTGTATCACGATGCCAACTTAGGCGAACCACCAACGGTATAATCTGCATGTTGCATGTTATAAGGTATGTTTAATCCATCAAAACAAGCTCCCACCAAAGAAGCACGTTGTTTAAAACAATTTTCTATTTGTGAGCTACTCGCCCCAGCAAAACTTGGCAACACAGAAATAACGGTTGCTCCAATATTATTCGAAATACTTGGGATACTACTTTGCCCTTGGCTCGTACCTAGAGGCACATTGCCAAAAGGGCTGGCGGTGGTTGCAGCACGAGTTAAATACACCTGAGATAAAACAGCTGAACGTCCTGTTGCAAACCAGTTTGATTTACAAAAACCAGTTACCCCTATTTTCGTCGTTTTACCATCAGAAGTAATCGCACTTGCATTTTGTAAACTAAAGAATGTACTTCCTGATGCCTTATAACAAAACACCAATTCATCTTCTGCATTATCTGCCGAATTAAAATAGGCAAACATTCCATTTAAAGCTAATTGCTGTTCAATCTTTGCAGGATTTTCAATATTAAATAATGCTGCATCAGAGTTTTCGAGTAATAAGGCATTTACTTGACTATTTGTCGCAATTTTTAAGCCTAATATCCCCGATTTAATCGCAAGAGTGCCTAACAAGGTCACCATAATTAAAATAATAAGAACAACAATGAGTGCTGCACCGCGCTGTTTTCTCATCATGATGCTCCCAATGTGTTTCTTAATGCCACCACCTGACTTACAGCCTGTCGTAAATATTTTTGATTGACTGCATCTGTTCCACTTAGTGTCACAGTCTGCCCTGCCAATTTAAATATCTTTTGGGTGTTTACATTTGAATCAGAACCGATTTTTCCAGTTGAACGTGCTAAAACCCCTATTTCAACTGAAACTACTTGTAAATATTCTTTTGGTTCAGTAACACTACTGCCCATAGCTGCTTTATATTCATCTAAAGTCATATAACGTAAGTTATTATTTACTAAATTTTTAATTCCTAATCGCACTTTGAAAGCATCAATATATTGCATAATTTGCTGAGCATTATTATCTAACCCAGTAATGGCCGTATCACCAGTTGCATACCATCCAGCATCACAAGCCAATGAATAAGAAACTGGCCCACCTGTAGGCTTGTTAATCTCTTTTAAGAAATAGCGTTGCACAATAGTTTTAGACTGCGCACTTGTAATCGAATTCCCTTCACAATCTATAATTTCATTTGCAGCAGGCACATATTGAATAGTTAATTGATCACTTTTCCCTGAAGTGTTGTCAGTATCTTTATTCTGTAAAGATACAAATTTAGTTTCTAAATCAGTAGTATTCTGCAAATTAGTAGGGAGGTTTTCTTTCGCAAAAATAATACCTGAGCCGATCACTTTATTATTTACATATTGACTGGATACAGTATTCAAATTGGCATGGCGTAAATCATATGTTAAAGATGAGAGTCCAAAATTGGCATTTTGCTGCAAGCCCCCTAAACTACTTTGTAGTCCCATTGATCGCTGGCTACTTAAAAAAACAGCAAGCCCTGCAGCAACAATAAGTAAACCAAGTGCTAAAGCAACCATGAGTTCAATCAGAGTAAAAGCTTGTTGAGGTTTAATCATGGTTATAAACCTCCATAATGATACATTTGGCATCAGGTACATAGGCTGTGCCATTGGTACAGTTTGAACCACCACTCCCATCTGTAGCTGTTGTACCGCTCCATGCTACATATATACATTGGCGAGTTAACGTAGAGCCTTTACAATTCAACACTGCAAGACTCATACCTAAGTCTGTAGCACGTTGTTTGACCTGAGCATAATCATACTTCGCCATATTAGCAGCACTACAAAAACCAGCAGAACAATTCGTTAATGTTTCGCCTTCGCCAAGATCTACATAACTATTTAAACCAGTTCGGTTCACACGCATGCGCTCTGCCAAGTCTCGGGCAATATTAGTTGCTTGAATGTTCTGACCTGCTTCAGTACTCGCAGCAACTGCTCGCACTTGTAAAGCAACAAAACCAAGTACAGCGATACTTAATAAAAGTAGTGCAACAAGCACCTCCATCAAACCAGCACCTTTTTGAGTCGTTATCATTGTTATTTTCTCCAATTAACCTGGACAACTGGTTGCCGATTTATCGTAAAAAACGATGCCATCTTTTTGCACATAAATATAAGATTTTAAAGAATTATCCAAAGTATGTCGAAATACAAAACATAAATTTCCTGTTGCTGTAGATTGTCCCTGACGGTTATACGTAATACTTACAACACCACTGTATTTTTCAACGTGGTTAGAAGGTATCCATTTTTTATAAAAGGTTGTCACGCTACTATCTAAAGCCAACACTCGATTAGTTTGTTTAAATACAGCTTCTGAACGAGTTTCAGCCAGTAAGTTAACAAAATTGCCAGTATCAACACTCAATTCATTTCTACGAATCGTTTGAGTAAAAGACGGCGCAGCCATCATCGCAATAATAGCCATTACCGCAATCGTTACCATGAGCTCAACCAAGGTGAACCCGTCTTGCGGAATAATTCCCCTCATCCCCAGAAACCCCAAATAAACTTAAAAATTTTTATTTATTATTTAAATTTTACGGTTTAGATTTACAAAACAAATACAAAGCAGATAAAGGGTATAAAAAAACAGATAACTGTCATATCAACAATTATCTGTTTAACTTTTTAAAATCAGTATGTTAAATAAGTCACATTTTATGCTTGTGTCACATGAATACGTAATTCTTTAGGAAGACTAAAGGTTATATTTTCTTCACGCCCATCTAATTCTTTAGGTGCTTGGGCGCCCCAGTCTTGTAAACGTTGAATCACTTGCTTAATTAGAATTTCCGGCGCTGACGCACCCGCTGTCACACCAATTTTGCAAGTATCATTGAACCATGACTGTTCTAACTGATCAGCATTATCTACAAGGTAAGCTGCTTTGCCCATACGCTCTGCAAGCTCGCGTAAACGATTTGAATTTGATGAATTGGGTGAACCTACGACCAATACCACATCACACTGTTCGGCCAAATCACGTACAGCATCTTGTCTGTTTTGAGTTGCGTAGCAAATATCGTCTTTACGTGGCCCTTGAATATGAGGAAATTTTGCACGTAAAGCATCAATAACCTTAGCCGTATCATCAATTGATAAAGTTGTTTGAGTTACAAATGCAAGTTTTTCAGGGTGTCTTACTGCAAGTGCAGCAACATCCGCTTCATCTTCAACCAGATAAATGTCACCACCTTTCAATTTGTCATATTGGCCCATTGTTCCTTCAACTTCAGGGTGTCCTTCATGACCAATTAAAATTGCTTCAGTACCTTCTCGCGCATATTTAGTCACTTCAATATGAACTTTGGTAACCAAAGGGCAAGTCGCATCAAATACTTTTAAGCCTCGACGCTCAGCTTCTTGTTGAACGGCTTTTGAAACACCGTGCGCACTAAAAATTACAATCGAGTCATCCGGAACCTGATCTAGTTCATCAACAAAAACTGCCCCTCTTTGACGTAAGTCATCTACCACAAATTTATTGTGTACAACTTCATGACGTACATAAATAGGAGGATTAAAACATTCTAAAGCCCGATTGACGATTGCTATGGCTCGATCAACACCGGCACAAAAACCACGCGGATTAGCTAACACAATTTCCATAACAGCCTCAAAATTAATAAAACAGGGGAATTTCTCTTGAATATTTGCAATTAAAACTATTCAGTTTAAACGCACGGTACACTACAATAGCGAAGATATTTTATCATATCAGGAAAAATATCATGTCGGGTCTATTGTTTGTCGTTTCTGCTGCATCAGGAACAGGCAAAACATCTTTGGTGAAAGCCCTGCTTGATCGTGTAAGCAATTTACATGTTTCAGTCTCGCATACTACCCGAGGTCAACGTCCTGGTGAGTTAGATGGTGTTCACTATCACTTCACTACAAAAGATGACTTTCTAGACCAAGTAAACCATGAAGGCTTTATCGAATACGCTGAAGTATTTGGTAATTACTATGGCACTTCTCAAGCAACTGTAAAACAACAGTTAGCTCAAGGACACGATGTTCTACTTGAAATTGATTGGCAAGGTGCAGAGCAAGTACGCAAACTTTTTCCTGAATCCAAGCAAATTTTTATTTTACCGCCAACACAGTTTGACCTACGTCAGCGTTTATCTAATCGCGGTACTGACTCAGTTGACGTCATTGAACATCGTTTAAGCTGTGCAGTTGAAGATATGCAGCATTACACGAACTTTGATTACATCATTATTAATGATGATTTTAATAAAGCCTTACATGAGCTTGAAGCTGTGATTACAGCAAACCGTTTAGTGTTATCCCAGCAAGCAAAACGTTATCAAACATTAATTCAAGACTTGATTACTCCTCAACCAAAACAGGAATAACTTGAGTCTGGATCGAAAGCCTTTTATACTGTTTAGTCTGTTCAAATTCACCATTCCAAAACGAGAACTTTTATGGCACGCGTCACCGTTGAAGATTGTTTAGATCATGTAGACAACCGTTTTGAGCTTGTGCTCGTTGCAAGTAAACGTGCTCGTCAATTGGCACGTCAAGGCATGGAGCCAACTGTAGAATGGGATAACGACAAACCGACTGTAGTTTCTTTGCGCGAAATCGCGGCAGGACACGTTACGAAAGAAATTCTTAAACAACGTGAACAAGATTATCAAACTTCTAGTCTTGATCTTGCTCTTTCTACAAACAGCTTGAATTTAGAAGGTTTTTCTTTCTAATTAATTCTGTTTCATAAAAAAACCATCGTTTTTCTGCGGTGGTTTTTTATTTGGCTTTGTCTTGAATTTAAAGATATTGAAAAAATCAATTATTTTCATTGAAAAAAAATACACTTTTTCAAATGAAAAAATTGACAAGTTCCGCAATATGCTTTTCATTAAGAAGTAGATAGATTTAGTTTCTCAGCATTAGGAAAAAGGGTGATTTATGCCAGGCGAAGAGGTCAGCCAAGCCAAGCAACAGCTTAAATTGATTATCGACCCTTACTTATCGGTAAGTGAGGTCGAGAAAGTGCTTGCTGCCTGTGATTTTGCCGATCTAGCGCATACTGGCATTACACGTAAAAGTGGTGAACCCTACATTCTGCATCCAATTGCTGTCAGCTGCATTCTTGCGAACATGCGTTTAGATGCTGAAACTTTAATGGCAGCACTTTTGCATGATGTTATTGAAGACACTCAATATACAAAAGAAGATATTACTGAAAAGTTCGGTCTGACAGTTGCCGAGCTGGTTGACGGTGTAACCAAACTTAGCCAATCAAGTGATAAAGAATATAATAAGGCCGCCTCATTCCGAAAAATCTTGCAAGCGACCCTACAGGACCCACGTGTCATTATTATTAAATTAGCCGATCGCTATCATAATATGACAACTCTAGGTGCTTTACGTCCAGATAAACGCGCCCGTATTGCTCAAGAAACTCTTGATATCTTTGTGCCAATGGCAAGATTAGTCGGCATGAATGAAATGGGCGATAATCTAGAAAACCTTTGTTATCAGAATCTGGATCTTGATATGTTTGATAACGTGCAAAATGCACTACGTCAAACCAAACCAGAGCGATGTAAATATCAAAGTATTTGGGAACAAAACCTCGCTGAACTTCTCCATAACTATCATATTCAAGGCCGCATTAAAAAGAAAAATAACAATATCGAATTATTACGCCATTTCGTTAAAAATGAGATGGATCTACAAGAGCTTACCCATAGCCATGCTTTTGAAATTGTTTTACAAACAATTGCCGACTGTGACCGCCTAGTTGATGCTTTAAGAGAAAATTTTCAAGTCATCCAATACCAAGACCATATCCGTCGTCCGTTACCTGGTGGCAACCAATCTTTATTGATTAAACTTAAAGGTGAAAAAACCACATTATCTCTTACCATTCAAACCGAGCTTATGCGTAAAGCTGCCCGTTTTGGTGTGGTATTAGGTGAAAATGCACCACAAACTTGTCGCTCAGCCATTCAAGCCTCTATGCAGAACTTGAATACGCTTATCGATGGAGAATGTGCAAAAACAACCTTCAATGATTTATTAGATTACTTACATCAAGAAAAAATTTGGGTTTACACACCACATGGTCAACTCCATGAATTACCACAAGGTGCTACCGTAGTTGATTTTGCTTATTCAGCAAGTTTATTTTTAGGTAACCATGCAGTTGGTGCAAAAGTGGATGGTGAGATTAAACCATTATCTACACCATTAATTAGCGGTCAGGTTATCGAAGTTATTACGGATGTTTTAGCAACACCAAATCCAGACTGGTTAAGCTTTATTAATACGCAAAAAGCCCGCCGTGCTTTACAACATGTTCTTAAAGATCAAGAAATAGAAGAACAGCGTCTTGTCGGTGAGCAAGCACTTTCCCGCGCATTAAAACTCTTCAATCGTTCGATCAGTGATCTCTCTGATGCTGACTGGTTAGATTTACTGCAATGGCGTCATATCGATAACAAGAATACATTGTTTGAACAAATTGCGGTTGGTGACTTACTTCCTCAACTTGTGGCTAATCACCTATTTGCTCATGACAAACACCCTCAAGTAGACAACTCAGATCGACTTATTCAGAGTACTGAAGGTATCGACGTTAAATATGCGCATTGCTGCAATCCAGTTTTAGGTGACCCAATTCAGGGGCACTTAACACGTCGTGGGTTAATTGTGCATCGCATCCGCTGCCATAACTTGCTACATGAACAACATCTACATCCTGAAAATATTATGCCGCTTCAATGGAAAGCAGATGATGTAGATGATGTACGTTTTACCGCCTACCTCGCTATAGATATGGCAATGAATGATGAACAGGTATCAGACCTGATCTATCAATGCCGTAAAAATAATGCTGGGGTAGAGATGGTTCATTCAAATGAGCAAAGAACTTTTGTTAATATTGTAGTCAACAACCGTAAACATATTGCAAAAGTCATCCGTGACTTACGTATGCATTATGGTTTCCCGCGTATTGAACGTTTGGATGCTCCTAATCCCCAAATGGAAGTTTCAAAAGTAAGCTAGTCTTTACAAGAGCTATTGGTCAGGTTTATGTTTCTTTAACAAAATCAAACTTTCCAAATCCACTTAATCAATTAAATCGATGATACTTTTGTCCAAACCTATCATCGATTATGATGGAAAGAGATTTAATCAAGGAGAACCAAATGTCCCGCCAAGTGATTCATACTGAAAATGCCCCTGCTGCTATCGGCACATACTCTCAAGCTATTTTAGTAGACAATACGCTATATCTCTCAGGGCAGATTGGTTTAGACCCATACAGTATGGAACTTGTAGAAGGTATCGAAGCTCAAATTCGCCGTGTATTTGATAATTTAAAAGCAGTTTGTGAAGCTGCCGGCGGCTCTCTAGCAGATATTGCCAAGCTCAATATTTTTCTAACTGATTTATCAAATTTCCAACTTGTAAACCAAATTATGGGCGAATATTTTGCTCAACCGTATCCTGCCCGTGCAGCATTAGGCGTAGCTAGTCTACCTAAAGGTGCATTAGTAGAGATGGATGGTATTGTCATTATCAATCAATAAGATACAAAATATTAAACACTCGAAATTAAAAAATATTTAGCTCTAAATTAGGTACCACCCTTGCGTAAAATCTGAACACCACTCAGATTTCCGCTCAGGTGGTATTTTTTTATCCAAAATCCCAATAATAATAAATGAGATTTTAAATGAATTTCATTGACAAACGATAATAATTATCAATAATATCAATTATCGCATTTATATTTGGGGATCACTCCCATGTACGTTTGCTTGTGTCGTGGCATTACCGATCAAGATATTAAAGACGCTGTTGAAAATGGCGCTGAAAGCTATCGTGAAATTCGCGACTTGCTTGATCTCGGTACTTGCTGTGGACGCTGTGCACCAGAAGCACGTGCTATTATTAGTGAAGAATTATCAGAAATCGCTGCTCGTATTTCCGTAGCTGCGTAAAAGAATTATAAGCATTTATTAGCTCCTCCACCGCTTTTTGCGGAACGTTAATAGTTCCTCATTCAAGCGGTTTTTTTTGGCAGGAAACTCTCCTGTACTAATATTGTGTTGTTTTTGATTGCGATTTTCATTTGCTGTTCCATAAATTACTCGCCATATCCATGATTGTTCACTAAAATGGTTTTATAGATTGTCTTAATTGGATTAAGGCAGAAATTGTTTTGGAGTAGCTACAATGAAAGGCAATCGTGATGTCATTAATCAGCTTAACCAAGTGCTGTATCATCATTTAACTGCAATTAATCAATACTTTTTACATTCACGCATGTTTAATGATTGGGGAATTGAGCAGCTTGGCTCTGCCGAATATAAAGAATCCATTCGTCAAATGAAGCATGCAGACAAAATTATTGAACGTATTTTGTTTTTGGAAGGCCTGCCTAACCTTCAACATTTAGGCAAACTTTACATTGGTCAACACACCGAAGAAGTCCTACACTGTGACATTCGTAAAGTGAAAGAAAATATAGAGGCAATTCAAAAAACAGTTGCACTCGCTGAAACAGAACAAGACTATGTGACTCGTGATCTCGTTCAAGAAATTTTAGAAAAAGAAGAAGAATATTGGGACTGGTTAGATACTCAGATTGACCTTATCGGCAACGTTGGCATTGAAAATTACATCCAGAGTCAGATGTAATTTCTCATAAAAAAATCCCCTTGAGTACAAGGGGATTTTTTTATTACTTTTCTTTTAATAACTCTGGTAATGTTATTTTTTGCTTATAAAGACGCTGTAAAATAAATATTTGCTGCTGTGCCTGTTCTACTTTTCCATTATAAGCCAACAGTTTTGCATATTTACGTAAGTTATATGGAGTAGGTTTATTCCTTACAAAACTTTCCCACTCAACCAAATCAACTCCGAATAACTTAGTTTCTGGATTAAGTTCTATCCATTTTAAACGTTGCTCAAACTGCGTTAAAACAAAAATTTTACTGCTTCCCATAAATTCAGCATTTGGACGCTTATTAGTGAAAAGCAAATTACTATTCAAAACATAGACATTATAATCACGTAAAATCGCAATAATAAGCAGTAAACTTACTACCCATATTAAGCGGAAAATTTGCTTATTAAGCACAATGCCTTTGAGTACTGGAGTCTGTGCCTGAACAATACCAAGCAAGAAACCGCAGGTAAGCAAGAAATAAGCGTAGCGCTGTGGGAACTCCAACATGGCATGAATAAGCACTGTACACACCATCATAATCGCTATAATCGAAATGGTATCTTTAGCCTGTTGATTTAGCCAAAGGAACCAACATGCAAAATAGGCAATGATTACAGCAGCTAATGGAATACCATTCCAGATAATTAAATCAAGCAGTACATTATGGGCACTGGTGGTCCACTCTCCTGTCGGAAAAGCATGATAAACCGTCATTTGCGCTACACTGGTTTGATTCCAGCCATACCCCAACCAAGGATACTGCTGGATTGCAAGCAACATTTGTGACCAGATATTAAATCGTAAATATCCTGAGCTTGCTCGCTCTACCAAAGTACTTGCTTCAGTTATATCTGCGCTTGACCATGCTTCAATTAGACTTGTTGTGAAGGGTAGAATTACACCTGCAATAACAAAGAAACCAACGCACCATAAAAGACCTTGAATAAATCCAAATCTTTTTTGCTTTCTAAACTGCTTAATCATCCAATATATGAGTAAAAATGGAAAAACTATCCATGAGGTCCTTGATTGACTTAATGCGACCGTAAATAAAATAATGAGCGCTGAAGGCAATAACAACCAGATTGTTACTTTGTTCTTTTCATATAAATACAAACACCCTAACAATCCAACAATTAAGAAAGTTGCCATATTATTAGGTTGACCAAAGTTACCATAAGGACGGTTACCGATCAGATGAAGCATATGAACAAAATGTGACTCAATATTTAACCACTGGCAAATTGCAATGAAGCTAGTGGCAACGGATACAATAATTACGAGTAAGCTAAAACCAGAAAAGATTTGATCTCGCTTTTGTTGCTCTAAAGATAGGTTGTAACCTGCCAAGACCATAAACCAAAAACCAAGCAAGTAAAATGAACTCAATAAGGCTGTGCTCAAATCAAAAACTAAACCAAAACCCCACTGCACTATTGGAATTAAAGTAAATGGCAGCAACAATAGTTGTGCTCTAGGAATTTTAATATTTTGCTGAATCAGAGCGGCTAATACGCATAATCCAGCCCCAAAAGTACTCACTTCACTTGAGAACATGACCCAAGGGCTATAATGAAATGGAGACAACCATGCGAAACCTAACAGGATTGCAGCGAGGAATAGGAAGAATACTTGCATAGTGAGAGGTTAGAGACCAAAACTGGAGAGAATTATACATGGAAGCTTTAAAAATAAATGTAATAAAGCCAGAGCATGTTAGTAAAGCTGTACAGTCTATTCTCAAGATAAATTATGGAATCTGTGTAACTGGAATTAGATGCTCAGTTCCCCCATAGAACCAAAAGTTTGGTGCCATTCTTCCGACATAACTAGCACATCCCCAACATGTTAAATCTTGTCCTAAATACATTATTGTAATGTATAAGAATAAAGCTCCCCCTAAGCTGATAATTATTTTTGTGGCTCCATAAGAATATTTAAAATATTCTTTAGACTGTTGCCGTTGAGCAACAGCAAATGCGATAAATAATACACAAGCAATTTGTGAAGCGGGATAAACCATACTTCCTGAGAACATCGCATCAACTAAAATTGCAGCTAAACCAGCTTTTGCAATAGGTATAGCATTCTTATCTATAAACAACCTAACAACTTGATATATCATCCAAACTAAAAAAATACATCCAACTATTCCCCATTCAAAAATTAATCTTAAATATAAGTTATGTATGTGATGTCCATATTTATATTGGATTTCTGAAAGATATCCTCCCCCTACTCCAGTCCATGGTTTTTCTTTCCATTGCTCAAAAACAAACTTCCACATTTCTGCACGCATGGATGTCCCTATTCTCATTACGGTCATTGTATTTTTATCAACGAAATGAATAGTACTTTTATAAACCAAAAATGCTAAAAATATATAACCACAAGTTTGTAGTACTAAGTTTCGACTTTTTCGAGTGCAGATAAAGAAAACTAGTAAGCCTGTCATTACCGCAAGTAAGGCTGATCTGGCACCATCGAAGAACCACGCTAGAGCGAAAAAGAAAATAGCAATTGGATAAAAGTAATGAAAATAAGGGTAGTTTTTATTTTTTAAAAAAATTAGAAAAAAGAATATAGGCACGATAACACTGTCATAAATTCGGATCGTGCCAGAGTTAAATTGCCAGTCAAACCATTGTTTGTAGAAAATAAAATTAGTGATAGAAATACAAATAAATAAACAAGGAATAAATGCTGAAACAACGATTAATGCTAAACCATGTTCTATTTTCTTTATATTCCTTAACTCATACTTTAAAGCAGAAAATATAAATAGTAATGCTATCGCAGACCAAAGTTCTTGAAACTGAAAAATACTATAAGTTGTTATCTGTATAGCAGTTAATACGCCAATTACAAAAAAAGTGATATGAGTAAAGATTAAATATTCAACTTTTTTTGTGAAGATTAAAACTAATAAAGCACATAGTGCTAAGGGAAATTGTAATAGACGAAGCTCGTCATATTGAAAGATAGACCAACCAATTTGATAACCCAATATGGCTACAATAAGATAAATGCCTATTAATGTGAATAGTACATTATTTTTTAACATTTTTATTTTCTTCAATAAAAAAGAGAGGTCTAAGCCTCTCTTTAAGTAAACCATTTATTACGAAGCATTGAATGATTTAGGTAATAATTCTGGATCTACAGTAGTGCCATTGTCAGCTAATGTACCATTATTATAAATATGGGCAGCGATAGTTTTACTTGCTACTTTTGAAGAAACATCCGTAGCATTGAATTCATAAGATACTGTACAGCCAGAATCTGCATCTTCTGCTGCATCTGCATCAGGTTCACCAGAAATCGTTAACACTCCATACTTACCAGTTACTGTGTCATCCTCACCAGATACTTTAGTACATGAATTTTTCTCTAAGTTCAATTGAATCGATGCTTTAGCACCATCAATTAGTGTAAATGGTTCCGCAACCTGCGACTTAGCAATATAGTTTTGATATGCAGGAATCGCAATTGCTGCCAAAATACCAATAATCGCAACCACGATCATAAGTTCAATTAATGTAAAACCTTTTTGTGCATTCATAGCCTTTTTCCCCAAAGATTGTATGTATGTTTTTATATAAGCTTTTTCAGCTATCAACTATATTGCAGCAACCATGCCAACTTTTATTTTATTTATAAAACAAAAACTTACATTATTTTCAATTTACTAAATATAAAATCACTGTAAATAACTGACAAAAATCGTCACATAAATTTTCGTTATAACAGATCACATATCAGAAAAAGTAAACCAAATTTATCAAAGTTTATATTTGTTTTTGTGAATAAATTCTCTTTAAAAATAAATAAATAGGTGACATTTTTTGTCAGCCACCTTTTAAAAATAAAAAATTAGAAAACTATGAGATATAAGAATTTTAGAAAATAATTTAATTAATGATAATCGGGGCATTTCCCAATTCATTGGATTGATCTGGCATATTCTCATCGTAAAAACGTGACAATACCTCTCCAATTTGATGAACACCTATTACAACAGCTTGCTGATATTGTTTTTGTTTAAGTTGTTGCACGATAGAATCACAAATCTGTTGCCATACTTGCTCATTAGTGGCATTTCTAATACCGCGGTCAAATATAACTTCTACAGTACGTTCACATAAATTTAGGTATAACAATACGCCGCTATTTAATGCAGTATCCCAAACGCCTAATTCTGCAAATAACTGCTGTGCTCTTAAACGTGTGTTTTGTCTATAGGCTTGTGAACATGGAATATGGCCTTCAATTACAACCTGTATTTCGCCAACATGTCCATGTTCTGCTTGTTGTACCGCATCAGCAATCGTCTGCTTATCTTGTTTTGAAAAATAACGGCTACTGGCCGGAAAATAGCATAGATGTTTAACCCAACGTTTTAGGCTTGGCTCTACAGATTCCTCAATTTTTGGCTGAGTAATAATTTGTGTTGTTTCTGATGTTGTTACCATGAGCCTGATGCACCTCCACCGCCAAAACGACCTCCACCGCCTCCATAGCCTCCGCCTCCACCGCCGAAGCCACCACCACGCCCTCCTCCGCCTGCACCACTCAGAATAACCTGTAAAATAAGCTGGGCAATTGAGGTAATGAGTAAAAAGAAGATTCCAAAACCAAGTAATAAGCTAGTGACTAAGCCAGCACCATTTACAAAACCTGCTACCGCAGCAGCAATACCAGCAGTAGATGCGCTAAGAGGTCGTCCTACAATAAATGACCCTACAATTCCGGCAACAAGAATAAATAGAGCCATTGTGAGGGTTGTTTGTTTGGCTTGTTGCTCTTCTGCGGCTTGGTGTTGTCGTTCTTTTAAATCTTGAGCAGCTTGCTGAGCGACTTCTGGATCAAGATTAAGAATTCTTCCGATTTCATCAACGCCTGCATTTAAACCTTGCGCATATTGGGCTTGTTTAAAATAGGGTGTGATTTGGTTTCTAATAATTCGACTCGAGACAATATCTGGTAATACGCCCTCTAAGCCATATCCGGTTAAAATTTGTATACGGCGGTCATTTACCGCAACCGCAATGAGCAATCCATTATCGCGCTTCGCTGAACCAAGTTGCCATTTTTCACCTACACGCAATGCATAATCAAAGATATCTTCTTGTCCTGTTGTAGGAACAATAACAATACCGATTTGTGCTTTGCCTTGTTGATATAAACTTAGAATTTTTTGGTCGAGCTGCTGCTTCTCTGCCTCGCTTAATATATTTGCTTGATCAATAACAGGCTGATTTAAGGTTGGCAAACCACGAATAGATTCACCATCTGCCATATCGTTGGCGACTTGAGCTTGGGGAGCTACGCCAGAAGCAGATAGTTCACTTTTAGAAGTAGAAGCTTGAGCCTGTTGATTCTGAATAATTTTGCCCGCTACAATGGTGTCAGTTTCATCAGTAGCAGTTACAATATTAGTTTCACTCCATGCTGCATTCTGAAAAAGAACACCGCAACAGAGCAAAATTAAGGTAATAACAAATACCTTAATTTGCTTAAGCTGAAGCAATATATTATTTCTCATGCAGCACTCCTTTGATTCTTAAAATTAATCAAAAGAAACTTTTGGTGCCTGCTGTGCAGATGCTTCGGCAGAGAAATTGGCTTTTGGATGCATACCAATTACTTTTGCAGTCACTGCTTGCGGGAACTGGCGTACATATCCGTTGTAGTCTTGCACTGTTGTAATATAACGATTACGAGCCACAGCAATACGGTTTTCTGTTCCTTCAAGTTGAACTTGTAGCTCTTGGAATTGGGTATTGGCTTTTAAATCTGGATAATTTTCAGAAACAGCAATCAGACGAGATAAAGCCCCTGTTAATTGACTTTGAGCCTGTTGGTATTTTTCAAGTAAAGCTGGGTCTTCTAGAACTTCTTTATCAACCTTCAAACCAGCAACATTCGAACGTGCCTGTGTAACCTCTGTTAATACTTGTTCTTCATGCTTAGCATAACCTTTTACCACATTCACAAGGTTTGGTACTAAATCTGATCGACGTTGGTACTGGTTTTGAACTTCAGACCAAGCTGCCGTTACGGCTTCATCTTTGACTTGTAAAGTGTTATAGCCACACCCTGAAAACAATAAGGTACTGGCAAGTGTCGTCGCGATCGCGAGTTGTTTAAATGTTTTCATCGTCACATTATCCTCAAGTTTTTCTTTATATTTTTAACCTCTTTCCTCGATTGTATGATGATTTTGGCATTATTGTGTTGCTTTTATTTTATTGATTTAAAAACCGGATTTTTCAATCCAGTTATTTATTAACTTAATAGTTGGTCTTTTTCTTGTTGAAAACTTGCCATTCGATATTCATCTGCTAAAGAACTTTTCCAGTAATCGACCATACGGCCATAATCCTTTTGACTTGGATGGAAATCTTTTTTGTAATATGCGAAATATTCTGGCATGAGCTGAACAAGCATTTTAACCAGCAAATATAAACCAAATAAATTACCTCCGATTTTAGGTAAGCTATTCCATTTATCTTGCCAAAATAAGCGGGTTGTTCCATAAAAAGCGATACTGGCAAATCCTGTAGTAACACTACGCATGAGTAAGCGACGAATACGATCATCCCCATACACATGCTGATAGACATCGAACGCCACTGAACGATGCTCAATTTCTTCAATCGCATGCCATACCCAAAGTTTTAGCGCATCTTGATCTAACGTTTTTAATAACTCTGGATGTTGTAAAACATACCCTCCGAGTAGAGCAGTAAAATGCTCAAAAGCACAGGTAAGGGCCAATTGCAGTTTAGGAGGAATCGTTCTTAAATATTTATCACGCTGATTTAGCCAGTTTTGAAAGCTGTCCAGATTATAATCATCACGCCGCCAAGCTTCATTAAACTCATCATGAGCTTTGGAATGCATTGCCTCTTGTCCAATAAAAGCGGCAATTTGAGCCTGTAATTGTGGATCGGAAACCTTATCACGTACATTGCGCACGCTATTTACGAAAAACTGCTCTCCTACAGGAAACGTTGAAGATAGTGCAGTTAAAAAGTGAGACATAAGAGGAGAATTGGCAAAATAGTGCCGTTTTATCGCCTTTGGATTAAACTCAAGGCGACGCACTGTAATACCCAACGCTTTTCGACGATTTAAATATGATTTTTCTGCCGTCATACCTGCGATGTTCATATTCAACACCTATTGTATTGAAGAAGGAAGCTTTGAGTATGTCGTGAGCTTAAAAGGCTAAAAAGGGCAAAAAAGCTTATTGTATTTGCCAAAAACGTCAAAGTGACTAGCGGTAAAAATAAAGCCTGCATCAAGCAGGCTTTATTAAAAACTTTAAAAATAGTTTTTTAGATTAAACACCGAGGTAGTCTAAAATTCCTTCAGCAGCTTGGCGGCCTTCCCAAATCGCAGTCACGACAAGGTCTGAACCACGCACCATATCGCCACCAGCAAAGATTTTCGGGTTTGATGTCTGGAATTTGAATTCTTGCTTTTCAGCTGCCACAACACGGCCTGAACCATCAAGATTAATACTCGCATTACCAAACCAGTCAGCTGGACTCGGGCGGAAACCGAATGCAAGTAAAACTGCATCTGCTGGCAATACTTCTTCAGAACCTGGAACTGGTTCAGGGCTACGACGGCCACGACTATCAGGTGCACCCATTTGTGTCGTTACCACTTTTACGCCTGTCACTTTGCCATTTTCGCCTACAATTTCGACCGGTTGACGATTGAATAAGAATTTAACACCTTCTTCATAGGCATTTTTTACTTCACGTGCAGATCCTGGCATGTTGCTTTCATCACGACGGTATGCACACGTTACATCATGAGCGCCTTGACGTAATGAAGTACGGTTACAGTCCATCGCAGTGTCGCCACCACCAAGTACAATCACTTTTTTACCATCTAAGCTAATGTACTCACTTGGATCTTTTTCCCAGCCTTGGCAACGATTTACGTTAGAGATCAAGAAATCAAGTGCATCATAAACACCTGCAAGATCTTCACCTGGGAAACCGCCCTTCATGTAGGTATAAGTTCCCATACCCATGAATACAGCATCATATTCTGCAAGTAATTCATCAATGGTGACATCTGTACCAATTTCAGTATTTAAGCGGAATTCGATGCCCATACCTGTGAAAATTTCACGACGGCGTTTCATTACATCTTTTTCCATTTTAAATTCTGGAATACCGAATGTAAGTAAGCCACCAATTTCAGGACGCTTATCGAATACAACTGGCTTAACACCACCACGAGCTAAAATATCCGCGCAACCTAGGCCTGCCGGACCGGCACCAATGATTGCAACTTTTTTGTCAGTCCATTTCACGCCTGACATATCTGGACGCCAGCCTAAAGCGAAGGCTGTGTCGTTAATATATTTTTCAGCATTACCAATAGTCACTGCACCAAAACCATCATTTAAGGTACAAGCACCTTCACATAAACGGTCTTGTGGACATACGCGACCACATACCTCAGGTAATGTGTTCGTTTGATGGCAAAGCTCAGCAGCTTGGAAAATTTGGCCTTCAGCGATTAATTTTAACCAGTTTGGAATGTAGTTATGTACAGGACATTTCCATTCGCAATATGGGTTACCACAACCTAAACAACGGTGAGTCTGATTAGCGACAGTTTCCGATGTAAAAGGTTTATAAATTTCCACAAATTCTGCTTTGCGGACAGTAATATCTTTTTTCTCTGGATCTTGGCGTGCTACATCCAGAAATTGAAAGTCATTATTTAGGCGTTCTGCCATGTCTCTCTCCGTGGGTAGGCGCGGATTTCACTGTTGCCCGCACCTGCCTATGTCGTTGCAGTCGTGGAATTATTGTGGATCAGCTTGTGTTGTTTTCAAAAGCGTTTGCAAATTAGCAGCCTTTGGTTTCACAAGCCAGAATTTACGGCTGTAGAAATCGAACTCATTGCGGATTTTATAAGCCCAAGCACTACCTGTTTCTTTGATATGCTCATCGATAATACGCAACAAGAACTCTTTATGATCTTCCATAGATTCTGTTGAAATACGATTTAAATCAATCAATTCATGGTTGTAGTAATCTACAAAGTCATTATCAAGGTCAAGTACATAAGCAAAACCACCAGTCATGCCTGCACCAAAGTTATGGCCTACTTTACCAAGTACAGTCACAACACCACCTGTCATATATTCACAGCAGTGATCACCAGCACCTTCAATTACAGCAAATGCACCAGAGTTACGAACTGCAAAACGCTCACCCGCTGTACCCGCTGCAAAAAGCTTACCGCCAGTTGCACCATACAAACAGGTATTACCAATAATTGCTGTGTTTTGTGTTTGGAAAGGCGAACCTTGTGGTGGGAAGATTGAGATACGACCACCTGCCATACCTTTACCCACATAGTCGTTTGCATCACCTTCAAGACGGATGTGCAAACCACCAGCGTTCCATACACCAAGCGACTGACCAGCAGTACCAGTTAAGTTCATTACAACAGGATGCACTTCCATGCCTAAGTTGCCGTAGCGACGAGCAATTTCACCTGACACACGAGCACCGATCGAACGGTCACAGTTCACAACTTTGAAGTTGAACTGACCGCCTGCACTTGATTCAATTGCAGGAAGCATTTCTACAACCATTTTCTCAGCCAATACACCTTTATCAAATGGTGCATTACCTTGTACTTCACAGTACTGTGCTTTACCGTCAGCAGATGGATGAGAAGTTAACAATGCACTTAAATCAAGATGAGCATGTTTTTCAGTTTCGCCCGGTAATACTTCAAGTAAATCAACACGACCAATTAAGTCTTTCAATGAAGAAACACCTAATGCTGCTAACCATTCACGAGTCTCTTCCGCAATAAAGTGGAAGAAATTGATAAGCATTTCTGGCTCGCCAATATAGTGCTCTTGACGTAAGTGGTCTTGTTGAGTTGCAACACCGGTTGCACAGTTGTTCAAGTGGCAAATACGTAAATATTTACAACCTAAAGCAATCATTGGTGTTGAACCGAAACCAAAGCTCTCAGCGCCTAAAATTGCTGCCTTGATCACATCAAGACCAGTTTTTAAACCACCATCAGTTTGTACGCGTACTTTGCCACGTAAGTCATTAACGCGAAGTGCTTGATGCGCCTCACTGAGACCTAATTCCCATGGAGAACCCGCATGGTGAATTGATGAAAGTGGAGATGCTGCTGTACCACCGTCATAACCAGAAATGGTAATGAAGTCTGCATATGCCTTAGCAACACCTGCGGCAATTGTACCCACACCCGGTTCAGATACCAGTTTTACTGACACCATTGCTTTCGGGTTAACTTGTTTCAAGTCAAAAATTAACTGAGACAAATCTTCAATTGAATAAATATCGTGATGTGGTGGAGGTGAAATCAGCGTTACACCCGGTACAGAGTAACGTAAACGTGCAATTAAGCCATTTACTTTACCGCCCGGTAACTGACCGCCTTCACCTGGTTTTGCACCTTGAGCAACTTTAATTTGCAATACTTCAGCAGAAGTTAAGTAAGCAGGTGTTACACCAAAACGACCAGATGCGATCTGTTTGATTTTCGAGTTACGAATTGTGCCGTAGCGAACAGGATCTTCACCACCCTCACCAGAGTTTGAACGACCACCAATCGTATTCATCGCGATTGCAATTGCTTCATGTGCTTCTGGAGAAAGAGCACCTAAAGACATACCTGCCGAGTCAAAACGAGGCAAGATATCTGCAACTGACTCAACTTGCTCAACCGGAATCGAATTCGTTGTTTTTAACTTGAATAAGTCACGAATGGTTGCAACCGGACGGTTGTTAACCAACTCAGCATATACTTTAAAGTCTTCATACTTACCAGAGCGAACAGCCGTATGTAATGAGTTAATCACATCTGGGTTGAACGCATGGTACTCTTTATCAAATACGAATTTAAGCAAACCACCCTGATCTATCGGTTTACGATTTGACCAAGCTGTAGCAGCTAATTTTTTCTGATCTTTTTCAAGGTCAGCAAATGTTGCGCCCTGAATACGACTTGGAACACCTAAGAAACACTGATCTACAACTTCAGACGATAAACCAACTGCTTCAAAAAGCTGACCGCCACGATACGACGCAACTGTAGAGATACCCATTTTGGAAAGAACTTTTAACAGGCCTTTCTCAATCCCTTTACGGAAGTTCGCTTGCGCATGGATTGGATCACCTAAAAGTTCACCTTTAGCAATCAAATCATTGATCACGTCATATGCTAGGTATGGGTAAACTGCGGTTGCACCGAAACCAAGTAATACCGCAAATTGGTGCGGATCACGTGCAAAACCAGTTTCAACCATGATATTAGCATCAGTACGTAAACCAGTTTTAATGAGGTAATGGTGTACCGCACCTGTTGCAAGTGCTGCATTTGCAGGCAAGAAACCTTGGCGAATATTTTTATCAGTTAAAACAATTAAAGTTTTACCATCACGAACGGCTTGTGCTGCTTCTTCACAAATACGTGTAATCGCCGCTTGCAAACCTTCTTCTTCAGCATAGTTCAAATTGATGTCAACAGACTCATAGCCTGCACGATCAATACTACGGATTTGCTGTATTTTTGAGTTAGACAAAACAGGGCTCGAAATAATGATTCGATCTGCGTGCTCTGGACCTTGCTCAAATACATTCTGCTCACGACCTAAACAGGTTTCGAGCGACATTACAATCGATTCACGTAGCGGATCAATCGGAGGATTTGTTACTTGCGCAAATTGTTGACGGAAATAATCAGTCACATGACGTACTTGACGAGACAATACAGCCATTGGCGTATCATCACCCATAGAACCTACAGCTTCCTGACCGCTTTCAGCAATTGGACGCAATAACTGGTCACGCTCTTCAAATGTCACCATAAACATTTTTTGAGCTGCTTTTAAAGCATCGCCAGTTAAACCTTGATCAACTAATTGTTCTTCAAGTTCAGGATTAGCCTTTAAGCGAATTGCATGATCACGCAACCATTCACGGTACGGACGCATGTTTTTAAGATGAGTATTTACATCTTTTGTATCAAGTACTTTGCCTGTTAAGGTATCAACTACCAAAATTTGGCCTGGTCCAACACGACCTTTAGAAACCACGTCTTCAGGTTCATAGCCCCAAACACCAATTTCTGATGCTAAGGTAATGTAATCATTTTTAGTAATTACCCAACGTGCAGGACGTAAACCATTACGGTCAAGCATACAGATTGCATGACGACCATCTTGAATTACCAAGCCCGCAGGACCATCCCAAGCTTCCATGTGCTTAGAGTTGAACTCATAGAATGCACGTAAGTCCGCATCTAGAGTCTCTACGTTTTGCCAAGCTGGTGGTACGAGCATACGTAACGCACGGAATAAATCCATACCGCCGCCGACCAATATCTCAAGCATATTATCTAAGCTTGATGAGTCTGAACCAGTACGGTTCACCATCGGGTTAAGTTCAGTTAAGCCCGGCAACAATGGATTTTCAAATTTAGGAGTACGTGCTAATGACCAGTTACGGTTTGCTGTAATGGTGTTAATTTCACCATTATGAGCAAGATAACGGAAAGGCTGAGCCAATGGCCAACGTGGTAAAGTGTTGGTCGAGAAACGTTGATGGAACACGACGATGTGTGATTTTAAACGTTCGTCTGCCAAGTCTGTATAGAACTCAGCAATCGCAGCAGGCATCATCAAGCCTTTATAAGTGATCACTGTAGAGCAAAGCGTAGTCACATAGAATAACGGATCTTTTTGTAATTGTTGTTCCGCACGGCGACGCGCCAAAAATAGCTTACGGTTGAACTCAACTTCGGTTACACCCATTGGACAGTTCACAATGACCTGTTCAAAAGCAGGTAAAGATTGAAGTGCAATTTCACCTAGTGCATCGTTATTTGTAGGCACAACGCGCCAAGCCAGTACGCGTAAGCCTTCTGCTTCTATTTCTTTATTTAAAATATTTTTAGAATGTTGCGCTAATGCCGGATCAATATTTAAAAATACCGTACCCACAGCAAAAACTTCGCTCAGTGTAATATCACTCAGTTTTTTTGCTTCATCACGAAAAAATTGCTTTGGCATCGCCAATAATAAGCCGCACCCATCTCCCGTCTTGCCATCTGCGGCAATACCACCACGGTGCGTCATGCAACTTAAACTGTGAATCGCGGTTTCTACAAGATGATGACTTGATTCACCCTTCATATGGGCAATCAGTCCAAAACCACAGTTATCCTTAAACTCATCAGGCTGATATAAACCTTGAGCGGGAGCTACAGTATTAGGCGATGGCATGTGCATAGCGTACCCTTCTTTCAATAAGGCTCTTTCGAGCGTCAAACAAACAACTTATTTCTGCGATATTGCCTACGGACGATAGTTAGCTCAATGTTTCGCAAAAAAAAATTTTGGGCTGATAAGCCAATATACGCTGTTCCATAAATGCGTACACTGGTTTTTGCTAGAAAAATGTTTTGACTTATTTCGCACTCTTTTAAAGCAGTTCGACCCCACGACTCTGCATAGACTTCACTCTTTAGAGCGCCAAAATAGTTAGCAGTACATTAATAAGCACAAGAATAAAGCAAAAACTATGCCAATATGATTTTTTCAACTTAAGTTATTATATTTATTAAAAATAGATCAGTTTTATTCAGGCTATCATTTTAATAAATGACCAAATATGCACCACACTTGGTCAAAGAGTATATGTATTTCTTATTATTGCACTATATTTGTGCAAATTATTCTTACCGTTAGTTCCCTTTTGCGCCCTCATTTGTTGCATTTTTTGGAGGAGCTTCAGTTGCACGATTTTGTTGAGCCTTTTTAGCAGTATCAACAGCAGAATTAGACTGGTGTACATCTACAACATTTCCCTCTGCATCTCGACGAATAATAGTTGTCCGAGTTGTAGAGTTCGTTGCTGGAGCAGCCACTTTAGGTTGCGTATTTATAGCCCCATTTACACCTGTGCCTATAAGTAAAGACTCATCAATTTTAGGCAACGCAGCTGGGCGCAACCGCACTTCATAAGTTTGGCTAATCCCACCTTTCATTTCATCCGCACCCAAATCATTGACGAGTGGCACATAAGTTGAAAATTGTTGAGGTTGCGGCTTAATTGATTCAGGCAAATTAAGATTCAGTTGTGTTAACTGCTGAATTGCATCTTCAGAACGTTTAAATACGCCATATGTCAAAACATATTGTTCAGATTGCTTTTCTCCACTTAATCGGAAGTAGATAAATTTATTTCGGTCTGAACGATTCTTTAAAAAGTTTTTAATAATATCTTCGTCAGATGCACGGAACAGCTCAAGCGTCCATTGTTTCTTGTTTTCGTTAATAAACTTTGTACCGCGGAACTCTGCCTCATGTTGACCAGATACAACCGTTCGGGTAGTTAAATCAAGAGGCCTAACTTCATCAGCTAAAGCCCCCAAGTTAGCCGTTGTTGCCACTTTTTCTGGCTGAATTTGCACTGGTGCGTCTGAATCGGCTGCTTTTTCAACTTCGACAAGCTTCTTACTATCAGTCATTACCCAGAAAATAAAAGCCAGAAACAAGCAGACGATACCACCCACCAACCAGATATATTGTTGAACATTCTGCCAAAGTGTACGTGATACAGTCATGTGTTACCTTAATTTATTATCCGTGTTGATTTGCCAAAATAGCTTGTTTCATGAGTTCAACATCAAAGTCTTTAGTAATTACCGCTTGTCCAAGTTGCTTTAACAACACTAAACGTAATTGACCATTGAGGACTTTTTTATCATGTGCCATATATCCAAGGAATTCATCCAATGGAATTTTTGGACATGATATCGGCAAATTAGCGCGTTGAATAATTTTTTTTGTACGCTCTACATCATCGCTTGAAATCCAGCCTAAACGCTGTGATAAATCAGCTGCCATTACCATGCCAGTAGCAACTGCTTCGCCGTGCAACCAAGTACCATAACCAAGGTAAGATTCTATAGCATGACCAAACGTATGACCTAGGTTGAGTAAAGCTCTCTCGCCTTGCTCTTTTTCATCATTTGCAACAATACGGGCTTTATGGGCACATGAACGATAAACAGCTTCTGCTAAAAGATTGGCATCTCGACCAACCAAGCCATCCATATTTTGTTCTAACCAAACTAGAAAATCGGCATCACCTAACAAGGCATACTTAATGACTTCTGACAATCCAGCAGACAACTCTCGATCTGGTAAAGTGTTGAGTTGAGCCATATCAGCTAAAACAACTTGAGGTTGCTGAAATGCGCCAAGCATATTCTTACCCAGTGGATGGTTAATTCCAGTTTTACCACCCACACTTGAATCTACCTGTGAAAGAAGTGTGGTCGGAACCTGAACAAAATATACACCACGCTGGAAACATGCTGAGGCGAAGCCAGCCATATCACCAATAACACCACCACCTAAAGCTAAAACTGTACAGTCTCGGTTAAACCCAGCTTCAAGTAATGCATCAAAAATTAAATCTAAATGTTGAATATCTTTATATTTTTCACCATCTGGCAAAATACAGGTGGCAACTGTTTTACCCAGACTTTGTAAAGCATCTTGATAATGGGATAAATATAAAGGAGCGACCGTTTCGTTACTCACGATCATGACCTGTTGACCATGAATATAAGGCTCAAGCAACTGTTTAGGATCAAGTTGACTGCCAATAAAAATAGGGTAACGGCGTTCGCCTAATTCAACATGTAAAGTTTGCATGAATTTATAAAACCACGAGTAAGTTTGGCTATATTAGCGTGTTAGACAAAATAAGTTGCAAAATCTTTTGAGCAAGATCACGAGCAGCACCCTGATTGGTTTCAATCGTATAATGAGCAACTTCACGATATAAAGGATCACGTGTTTTCAACAAATCACGCAATTTTTGTTCAGGGTTTTCAACTTGTAATAAAGGTCTGTTTTTATCGCGATACGTTCGTTGTAATTGAAGTTCCACAGGAGTGTAGAGGTAAACAACAATACCGCGCTGCTTTAAAAACTCACGATTTGGCGCTTGAGTGATGGCACCGCCCCCAGTTGCTAAAACCAAGGCATTACGGGAAGTCAACTCATTCAAAACAATGGTTTCACGAGTACGAAATCCAATTTCCCCTTCTTTTTCGAAAATCCAAGGAATAGTAGCACCCGTTTTGCGCTCAATTTCATGATCACTATCTAAAAATTCACGCCCCAATAGTTCGGCTAAATGACGTCCAACGGTTGTTTTTCCTGCCCCCATGGGCCCTACCAAATAAATATTTGGCAGGGTTTCAAACGCTTTGCTTGGCAAGGCGCCACCTATTTCAATTGCTTTCATTGAAAAATATATTAATGATTTCTCACCAAAGTGTCATTAACAATTCGTGGCGTAACGAAAATCAGTAACTCTTGTTTATCATCAGATTTCACATCTTTTCTAAATAAACGGCCAACTACAGGGAGGTCTCCCAAGAAAGGAACTTTGGTTTGTGAGTTAGAAGTTGCCTGTTCAAATACCCCGCCCAAAATAACGGTTTCCCCATTATTCACCAATACATTGGTGTTAATCTGATTTTTATTCAAAATTAACTCGCCATTAGGAGCACTATCGGCAACCGAATCTTTTGAAATATCCAATTTCATTTGAATTTTACCGTCAGGTGTAATACTTGGCGTAACATCCAAACTTAACAGCGCATCTTTAAAAGAAGTTGTGGCAGTTGAACCAGCAGCAGAATTCGTTGTGGTTTGATATGGAACTTGCTGGCCTGTTGCCACCCTAGCTCGTTGTTTATCCGCAGTCATGACTTTTGGTGTTGAAATCACTTCACCATAACCATCTGCCTGCAATGCTGACAACTCCAAATCCAACATAAAATCAGACATACTGATTAAGCTAAAAGCTATACTACTGGCTCCAGTTGATGTCACCCCCAAATCAACGTTTAAATTATCTGGTCGTTCAATCGTGTATTTACCTTCATCATCTGGTTCTCTTAAATTCCAAAGCGTCGTATCACTACCACCCACCAACAAACTATTATTACTATTCACCCCTTGCGATAATATTCCCCACTTAACGCCAAGTTCTTTGGTGAATGAAGTAGATGCTCTTACAATCCGCGCCTCAACCATGACCTGTTTGACTTGCACATCCAACAAATCAATCATTTTACGAATTTGATCAATCGACTGTGCTGTATCATTAATAATTAAGGTATTGGTTCGATCATCTTGAGTAATTGTTCCACGTGGACTCAACAAACTCCCTACGTTATTGCCTAAACTATCAACACCCGTATTTAAATTGGTTGAGGTTGAAGTTCCATCACCAGAAGTGCTTTGCATACCATTATTATTGTTTGAACCTTTTGTTACTAAGCTCATAATATCTTGAGCTCGCGCATATTTAAGTTGAATATACTCAGTTTGCAGTGGAGCCAGTTTGACACTCTGTGCCACAGCTTTTGCTTCTTCTTCTTCAGCCTTAATCAACTCTGCAACAGGCGCAATCCAAATGACATTACCATTTCTGCGTTTATCAAGATTTTTGGTCTTTAAAATAATATCAAGTGCTTGATCCCACGGTACATCTTTCAAACGCAAAGTAATATTGCCTTGTACACTGTCAGCCGCAACCATATTAATGCCCGTAAAATCGGCAAGTAACTGTAGAACCCTACGAACTTCAATATCTTGGAAATCAAGAGAAAGCTTATTGCCAGAGTAATTAGGCGTCTTATATAAAGAAGTTACGTTTTTGTCTTGTGGACGCTTTAAGCTAATAGTGAGTTTATTTTCCGCCTGATAAGCCATATATTCATAGCTACCAGTAGATTGAATGGTAATAACACCATTGCCTTTATCATTATAAGATTCGATGGTAGAAACAGGAGTCGCAAAATCGTTCACATTTAAACGTTTAGCTAAATGTGCTGGAATTTTAGAGCCTAGCGTTCTTACTACAACTTTGCTGCCTTGTTGTTGCACATCAACAGGGGTATTACTTCCCAACAAATCAATAACAATTAACCCTTCACCTTGACTACCACGCTGAAAACCAACATTTGAAACACCCTGGGGTTGAATCGTATTTGTTGATAAAGGTTTAATAGCCGCTTGAGCTGAATTAATCTTTAAAATAAAAGTATTGCCTTCTATGCGCGTTGTAAACGCGCCAGCCTCTTTTAAATTTACAGTTAAACGTGAGCGCTGATCGTCAGAACTTACATCGACCGAGCTCGCTTCATTAGTACCAATCGCCACTTTTGACTGTGTTAAAGTCTGCTGAGCTTTATTAAAATCCAAAATCAAACGCGAAGGATTTTCAAGTTGATATGCCTGTGGTTGCGGCGGCAAACCATTAAACATCACTCTAATTTCTGTACCCTGACCTGCAATTTGTGTCGGTACAATATTGGTCATGCTGACCTGTGCAGATGCAACCTGCATAACTGCAATGGCTACAGCCCCCATAGAAAACTGACGGAATACGTGATTCATTGTCTGACCATCCCCAATTAAATAATCTTTAAAAATACTTTTTCTTTGTTATTCCCTAAATTTTAGGGTGCGGGTCCAATTAACACTAAGGTTCTTGGTCTCTCCACATAGCCTTCACGCCCATCGGGGACAATTTCTACTAGATCAATCTGGGTTGGACCAATATGGGTAATACGCCCTTGATTCATCCCGATATAGTTCCCCACCTGCACTCGCTCAATTTGCTGATCAGGTGATTGGATAAGAGCCAGTACTTGCCCACGGTTATTACGTATGCTTCCTTTCATGTTTAAGGATTCTAATGCATAACTTTCTAGAGGCTGGGGCGCACGTGAGAAATTCGGATATACCCGTTTTCCTGCCATAATTTTGAGCTCAGCAGCCAGTGAGCTTGGTAAAAATGGACTCTTTAGCTGATGAGCCGCATAATTAAATTGTGGTACAGGTGTGAAAACAGGTGCTGGATCTATCGGCTGTGGTGGCTGGTTACGTATATCTGCCATTTGCTGATTTACAGCGTCAATTCTCGAATCACATCCGACTAAAACTAAACATGCCAAAATAGAAAAAGAAATTTGCTTAAGTTTCATTGTAATGCTCCTATTTCGACTGTGTATTAGCAATAGAGGAAACAGGTGCTACTGAAGCCGAAGCGTTGTTTTCCGGATGTTCAGCATTTTCTACGGCGCCCATATAGCGATAAGTTTTTGCTTTAATAGAATAATTAAGTACAGGAATATCTGACTTACTATCTTTATTAACAAGGGCAGCTTCTACAACAAAGTCATGCATTGTCACAATACGTGGTAATGCCGCAATACTACTGACAAAAGCACCAAAAGCGTGATAATCGCCGGTTGCTTCCATCGTAATAGGCTGTTCAATAAAAATTTCCTGCTTCACTTCATCTTCTAAACGGATATTTTTAAACTTCAGGCCAGAATTCACCCCAGTTAAATTAATATCTTCAACCAAGCTTGGAATTTCGGTTTCTTTTGGCAGTTGCTCTAACTGCTGATTAAAGTTTGCTTGCATCTCTTGAAGTTGAAGCTGATATTGCTGCAAGTTACGCAATTTTGAATCTTTTTCTCGAAATTCATTCAACAAATTACTTTCTTGTGCCTGTGCATTATCAATTGCTTGTAGCTTTGGCTGAATAACAACAAAATATCCCAAAGCCAACACAGCAAAGAAAATAAAAACCCAGCAAGTAATTTTTACAGATAATGGCCAGCTACCATAGCTGTTCATATCTAGTGTGTTAAATTGCTGAAGAAATTTTTCTAAAGTGATCTTTTTTTTCTTAGAAGGAGCTTGTTCTAACGACAACTCATGAAGTTCATCTGGACTCATTTAACCGCCCCCTTATCCGTACTTACAGACGTATTGGCGGTATCATCTGTTGTAGTCACCCCCATTTCGCCCAAATCAACAGTCACAACAAAACTACCATAGCTATCTTCTACTCGAGGAAGCAGCGAACTCGCAGTCTTATCTTTTTTCTCTTCAGTCGCCAAGAAAGAGTTCATAAAAGCGTTGCGATACCATGGTGATGCTTCGAGATTACGTAATAACTCCGCAACCGTATTTGGACTTTCCGCTTTACCTTCAATGGTAAATTTATCTCCAGTTCGACTAAATTTAGTCAAATACATCGCAGCAGGAGTAACACTTACCAATTCATCTACCAAACGCACGACAACAGGGCGCTGACTTTGCAATCCCTGAATAAGTTTCATACGCTCGATAATAGCGTCACGTTGTTCTTGCAGACCATTTAAGGTTTTAAGCTGTTGATCTAGACTCTGGTTTGTACTGGTGATGAGTTGATTAGCTTGTTCTTGATCATTTAATTTTTGATTCAAATAAAACCACCCAGAAAATACAGTGGTGATCCCCAGAACAACTACCCCAAAACAGAAAATAATAAATTGTTTTTTTCGCTGTTCCCTAAGCCCATCACGCCAAGGGAGTAAATTAATTGTTGCCATTAATCAAAACTCCTTAAAGCCAAGCCACATGCCACCATTAACGAAGAAGCATCATTTTCAATTTTTTGAACGTCGACTTGAGGAGAAAAACCCATTTGTAAAAACGGATTGGCAATGGTTACACGGTAACCAAGTTTTTGCTGCAACAATTTAGCAAGCCCAGGAATATTGGCATTCCCACCAGCGAGTAAAATATGGTCAATTTCATTGAATTGTGATGAAGAGAAGAAAAATTGTAGAGATCTAGCTGCTTGCTGCACTACAGCATCCAAAAATGGCTCTAAGACTTCGATATCATAATCATCTGGTAAAGAGCGCTCTTTTTTTGCTCGTCCGGCTTCATCTAAAGACAGGCCATAACGACTTTGAATTTCCAAAGTCAGCTGTTTGCCACCGAAGACTTGTTCACGGGTATAAATGATTTTGCCACTTTGCATAACCGATAATGTCGTCATGGTATGGCCGATATCTAAAATACCAATGGTATTTGCACCCATGGGTAAACTATCAGCAAATACACTAAAAGCACGCTCGACAGCATAACTTTCAACATCAGCAAGCTTAGGCGTTAGATCTACCAGTTCCAGCACTTCTACTCGTGTTTCAACATTTTCTGTTCTTGTTGCAACTAGAAGTACATTTACACGGTTTGGATTAGGCAGTCGATCTGGTAAAACCTCAAAATCAAGACTCACTTCATCCAAAGGGAACGGTATATACTGCTCCGCATCTAAACGAATCTGAACTTCTCGTTCATCATCATTCATATCTGCATCCATTTCGATGGTTTTATGAATAACCGTCGATGTTGGAACAGCAATTGCAGCGTTACTGGTTTGGGGATTTGCTAAATTCATCGCCCGTTCCAAAGCTTCTGCTACTGCCTCTGGATTCAAGATATTTTTTTCAACTACACTGTTCTCGGGTAAAGGCATCAAAGCATAGCTTTCCACCCAATATTTACCGTTCTTAACAGAGAGCTCTAACAACTTAACAGAAGTCGAACTAATATCGACACCCATTAACCCCTTATTCGGTTTACGATATAACCTGAGCACACTATTGTCCTATTATTTTTTTATCCCCAAAAAAAATTACAAACCAATAATCTAGGTCTTTATTTTTACACGGATACAATATCTCATCTAACAATCCGCATGTCTAAAGGCTATACTGACCACAATTAGTTTGTATTCGATCTTATTAAAGCTTACTTATCATGAAAAAGCTATCCAGTTTGGGCTTCGTGCGTCCAATTTTTTTGATCATTATTATTATCTTAGTCTCACTTCCGATGGGCTTTTATGGCATGTATCTCTATATCGCCCCATCGCTCCCAGAAATGAGTTCACTAAAAAAAGCTCCGCTTTTAAAACCACTACAGGTCTACACATCAGATAATCAACTGATTGCCGAGTATGGTGGTAAGCTGTCTATTCCGGTTGAATACAAACAAATTCCTCCTGCTTTTATTCATGCATTTTTAGCAGCAGAAGACTCTTCTTTCTTTGAACATAGCGGGATCAGTTTTAAGGGGTTAGGGCGTGCTTTAAGTGAAAGTGTGACTGGTTCTGATGTCCAAACTGGTGGTTCAACCATCACCATGCAGGTTGCAAAGAACTATTATTTGAGTCCAGAAAGAACTTTAAAACGCAAAATAACCGAGATCTTTTTGGCTCGAAAAATTGAGCAAAATTTATCTAAAGAAGAAATTCTCAGTCTCTATGTAAATAAAATTTTCTTAGGAAAAAATGCCTACGGTATCGCCGCAGCAGCCAAAATTTATTACAACAAAAGTATTAATGAACTCAGCATTGCTCAAATGGCAATGATCGCAGGTTTACCAAAAGCGCCTTCTAAATACAACCCTGTAGTTAATCCAGAGCGTGCACTTGAAAGACGTAACTGGATTTTAGGTCGTATGTTGCAGCTGGGTTATATCTCTCAAGCAGAATATCAAAAAGCTGTAGCTGAACCGATCAACCTCAACATGCCCAATCGGGATTTAAATAATATTCACCCTTATGCAGGTGAAATGGTTCGTTCAGAACTCGTAAAACATTTTGGCGAACAAGCAATTGATTCTGGCTATAAAGTCTATACAACCATAGATTCTAAACGCCAAGCGATTGCAGAGAAATCTGTGCAAGATGGTCTTGAAGCTTATGACCGTCGTCATGGCTGGCGTGGCGCGGAAGCACACGACAAACCATTAAGTGAATTTAGAGCATATGCCAACACCTACCCTGCACAAGTTACCAAGGTAAATAGCAGCTCTTTTGAAGCATTAATGCAAGATGGCACAACAGTTACTGTACAGTGGTCCGGTATGTCATGGGCCCGTCCCTATCGCAATGCAAATAGTGTAGGTGGTGCTCCTTCCCGCGCATCTCAGATTGTTCAAGTTAAAGATATTGTTCGCTTACGTCCAAATGAGGCAAAAACGGCATGGTCTTTAATTCAGATTCCAAAAGTTCAAGGTCAGTTAATTGCAATCAATCCTAACGATGGCTCAATTGAAGCAATTGTAGGTGGTTATAATTTCTATCAATCGAAATTTAACCGTGCTTTGCAAGGCTGGCGCCAACCGGGTTCAACGATTAAACCTTTTGTCTATGCATTGGCACTAGAGCGCGGTATGACGCCGTACAGTATGGTTAATGATAGCCCTATCACGATTGGTAAGTGGACACCGAGAAACTCAGACGGTCGTTATTTAGGGATGATTCCATTACGCCGTGCGTTGTATTTATCTCGTAACACCGTATCTGTACGTCTTTTACAGACAGTCGGTATTGAACGTACTCGCCAGTTATTTATGGATTTTGGTTTACAAGAAGATCAAATTCCACGTAACTACACCATTGCCTTAGGTACTCCTCAAGTCTTGCCAATTCAAATGGCAACGGGATATTCGACTTTTGCCAATGGCGGCTATCGCATTCAACCACACTTTATTCAACGTATTGAAGATGCGTACGGTAAAGTGATTTATGAAGCCAAGCCAGAATATGCATGTATTCCATGTATTAACGCGCCTGACACAACTGATGACGAGCAAAAAACTACAACAACAGATGATGAAGTGATTGAAGTTACTAATAAAGATGTAGAACAGAAAGAAAAGGCAGCTAAGCAACTTAATCTTAAACAGACTGATAAAGCAAACAGTGAATATCGTCAGGCACAGCGTATTTTAAAATCAAGTTCTGCTTATGACATGGCTAATATTTTACGAGACGTTATTGAACATGGTACAGGCCGTGCCGCGCTTAAAATTGGTCGTAATGACTTAGGCGGTAAAACAGGTACAACCAACGATGCAAAAGACGCATGGTTTGCTGGCTTCAACGGCAAGTTAGTTACTGTGACGTGGGTTGGATTTGACCAACCGACGACACTAGGTCGTCGTGAGTATGGTGGTATTGCTGCATTACCGATCTGGATTAACTTTATGGGTCAAGCTTTGCAAGGTACACCATCAGCTTGGGTTCGCCTCGACAAAGATGCTCAAGCACCTATTTCACGCGACAAAAATCAAGCAGTAGTAGAAGTTAGCGATAAGAAAACCTATCGCGCGGCTCCACCATTGGCTCGTCCACTATATCGTCCAGCACCACCGCAACCGAAGCTCAACAATAATAATGACTTTGCCGATTTACCTGGCGAAGAAATTGTTATTCCATCAAAAGCTGCACCTCCTGCTATGAAACCTTCGCAGGAACCCGCGCCTAAGCGAGAAAAAGATGAACTAGAAAATCTGATTAATCAGATTGAATAAATAATAAAAAAGCCATCGTTAGATGGCTTTTTTTTGCGCTTTAAAAATAGTCTATTAGCTAGCTTCTTTATTACGCTTCTGAAAGACATAAATTTGAAAAGATGCCATTACTTCTAATTGCGACTGCTGCTCTAACTGCAAACGACGTTCGGGAGAAGCTTTATAAGCATAAGGCGTCATAGCAATTAGATTTTTTAAGGACTGCTGATCAAGCACAAAAGGGGCATCAATAATTTGCTCTTGCTTGAGCTCAAACAAATCTTGCAACTGCTCCACAAACTTTTCTGGCGTGTGAGGATTAACTTGTTCAAATAAAGCTTCACGCATTGCATATAAATGTTCAGAGGCAGGCGTGACAACAATTAAATAACCATCATCTTTTAAGACACGCGCAATTTCTGCTTGTGGAATTGGGCTAAACAAACTGGTACATGCATCCATGCTTTGATCGAGCACAGGTAAAGTCGCACCAGTTCCAACAACCCAAGTCACCTCATTATTGAGCTTTGCTGCACGCTGCACCGCATTTTTTGCAATATCAACACCAATACACTGCTCAACCACTTGCTGCATGGCACTTGTGTAATAGCCTTCACCACACCCAATATCAAGTACGGTTTTTACATCAAGTTGTTTTAATAAAGCCACTACAGCATGTTGTAAGGGTTGGTAATAACCGCCTTGTAAAAAAGCTCGTCTCGCATCGACTGACTCTGGCGTATCTCCGGGGTTTTTACTGTGTTTATGTTGCACAACATGTAAATTGACATAACCTTGTTTAGCGACATCATAACTATGCCCTTGTCCACATCGCCAAGTTTTTTCATTTAAATCCAGAGATTGACGACACACAGGACACATTAAAATTTGCTTAGTCACTTTTAATTATTCTCTTGTTCTTTTTGCTGTAAATAAGTCTTTGCCTGCATTCCCACAAATGTACGCCCCGCATTTGTTCCGTTAATCCATTCATCTACCTGAAATAAATCAAATAGGCCAACCTTGACTAAAGTAGGAATTGCGATCTTTAATTCCTCTTCAATCTGTCCTCTTTGCCCTGCATTATATAATTCAATATTATGCAACATTGTAGCGACAGTTCCTGTTTGTACCTGACTTCCATCTTTAAGTACGACCTGAGGTAACACCTCACCCTCACCAACCACTTTTTGATTAATTACAGATAATTGGTCTAGACCAGCAACTTTTGTCATTCATCTCTCCAATAAAAAAAGCCAGTAGAACTGGCTTTATATTGACACTAAAATAAGATCTATCGCAATTTTAAAGTCATTAGACCTAAAACTACTAATATAATTGTAATAATCCAAAAACGAATCACAACTTGGGTTTCTTTCCAGCCCTGCTTTTCATAGTGATGATGCAACGGCGCCATTAAGAATACGCGTTTATTACGCATTCGCAACGATCCAATTTGCAAGAAGACAGACACTGCTTCCATAACAAACACACCACCCATAATCGCAAATACGATTTCTTGGCGTACCATGACAGCAATTGTTCCAAGCATCGCACCTAAAGCTAAAGCACCAACATCACCCATAAAGATTTGGGCAGGGTGCGCGTTATACCAAAGAAATGCCAAACCTGCGCCAATCATGGCAGAACAGATCACAACAAGCTCAGAGGTATATTTCACATATGGAATATGTAAATAGTTAGCGAAACGGATGTCACCAGACAAGTAAGCAAATACACCTAAGCCTGTAGCTACCATTACAACAGGCATGATCGCCAAGCCATCTAAACCATCGGTTAAGTTAACCGCGTTAGAGGCACCATTAATCACCAGATAGGTAAATACAATAAATGCCAAGCCTAAAGGAACAATTGAGAGTGGAATTGAAAGATTCTTAAAGAAAGGAATCAATAAATCCAGCATATTTGCAGTATGTTCTGCATTGGACTGTTGAGTTGCGATTAAATATAACGCAATACCAGCACCAAGGGATGCAACAGAAGTCCAGAAAAACTTCTTACGTGCAGGTAAACCCGCATTGTCTTTATAGCGAATTTTAATCCAGTCGTCTGCCCAACCTACAGCACCGAACACAACCATTACACCAAGCACAATCCAGACATAAGGGTTAGATAAATCAGCCCAGAGTAAAGTACTAATACCAATTGAAAGCAGAATTAAAATCCCGCCCATCGTTGGTGTACCCATCTTTTTAGCATGATTTTCAGGAGCAAATGAACTTACTGCCTGACCGTATTTTAACGCTTGTAATTTACGAATCATGATCGGTCCGAGGACCAAACCAATGGTCAGGGACGTTAATACACTGAGTAAAGAACGTAATGTTAAATAACGAACGACCTGAAACGAACTGTGATAGCCCGCAAGTTGTTCAAACAACCATAACAGCATTTAAAGTTTCTCCATCAAATCAGCCATCAACGTTTCCATATGAGTAAAGCGAGAACCTTTAAACAGGAAACTCATGGACTGGGGTTGATGTGTTTGGATTAGATTGATTAGAAATGGAAGCGCCTCAGCTTGTGTCTGAAATGCTTTCACTTTATTGGAATGAGAGTCTGCACCCTCGAAAGCGGCTGAAGCAAACTGCCCAACTGCAATAATATGATCTAAAGGAAGCTGAGCAAGATCATGGCCTAAATCGTGATGCTCTTGCCAACTGCTATCTCCCAACTCACCAATATCTCCCATTACCATCACTTTTATGCCTTGTTGCTGCAACAATACTTGCGCAGCAGCACGCATAGAATTTGGATTGGCGTTGTAAGTATCATCAATAAATAAGTAAGGAGATTTTTGAATAAAGTTTAGACGACCTTTAGCACCCTGAGCTTGCTCTAAGCCTTGGACAATATCTTCAAGTCCAATACCAAGCGCCAAAGCAAAGGCTACAGCCGCAGTAGCATTTTGCACATTATGCTCACCTGCAAAAGGGAGTTTAACGGTACTCGTCCCTTGCGGCGTATGTAGGGTAAAATTTGTTGATTGAGGCAGTAACTCAATATCTGTTGCATAAATGTCGCCCCCTACACCAAATGTAGAAATGCGATGTGCTTGCGCAGCTTTATGAATTTCAGCAGTAAAATCATCTTGTTGTGGAACGATTGCAACGCCATTTGGTAAAATATGACGATAAATTTCTGATTTAGCGCGGCAAATACCTTCACGTCCGCCAAATTCACCCAAATGGGCTGTCCCAATATTTAAAATGCCCGCAACATGAGGCTGAACCAACTTAGAAGTATAATCAATTTCACCCTGATGACTGGCACCTAGTTCCATTACAGCAAACTGATGTTCTTTTCTCAGTTCAAGCAACATCATCGGCACACCAAGGTCATTATTTAAATTGCCTCGAGTGATTAGTGTCGGTGCTAAGCGCGATAAAATACTACCCAGCATTTCTTTGGTTGTAGTTTTGCCACTACTTCCTGTTAATGCAATCACTTTTAGTTGTGTATTTTGCTCACGGCGATAAGCGCCAAGTTGCCCGAGAGCAAAGCGAGTGTCGGCAACAACCAACTGTGCAATATCTACATCTAAAGGGCGTTCAACAATTGCGATTTGACAACCATTCGCTGCAACCTGAGCTACAAAATCGTGCGCATCGAAACGCTCACCTTTTAGCGCTAAAAAAACATCCCCAGTTTCCGCATAACGTGAGTCCGTCAAAATACGTTTAATTTCAGTTTGAGGGATCTGGTCTTTATGCCAGTAGCCCTGTGTTGCCTGTTGTAATTGCTGAGCTGTCCACGGTTCCAAAGGCACGGTACTGGTGGTTGAAGTATGCATAATTTGTCCTATTGTGCAGGGTAAGCAGCGTCTACAGTATGGTGTTGCGCAGCAATCGCTGATTGAACTTCAACAACATCATCAAACCAGTAACGCACACTATTAATTTCTTGATAGTTTTCATGACCTTTACCAGCAATAACAACAATATCACCAGCCTGAGCCTGCTGTGCAACAAATTTAATTGCTTCACGGCGGTCATGAATTTCATGCATACGGTGCCCTGAAAAATCAATTCCTTGCTTCATATCAGCAAAAATTTGTTCAGGGTCTTCAGTTCTTGGATTATCTGAAGTCAAAATAATCGGATTTGCGCCGTCTAAAGCGGCTTGAGTCATCAGTGGACGTTTGCCTCGATCCCGATCTCCCCCGCATCCAAATACCGCCCAAAGTTGATTAGATACATGACGTTTTAGAGTTTTAAGCACCTGAATCAAAGCATCAGGTGTGTGCGCATAATCCACAACAAATAAACGCTCACCATCACGAATGACCTGCATTCGTCCCGGTGCACCAATCAATTGAGGGACAAAAGCGACTAATGCTTCTAAATCAAAACCTGCTTGCTCAGCAGCAATAAGTGCTGCAATCAAGTTTTCGACATTGAAATGTCCCAATAATGGACTTTGAACAGCAAAAGAACCTTGCTGGCTGACTAAATTAAAAGTCGCCCCTGCCAAACTGTAACTTAGGTCACTAATATAATAATCTGCTGTATTTTGAGTAAGCGAATACGTCAGAATCTTTGGCTGAGCAAGATTTTGTTTTGCTGCATTTATCATTAGAGCAGCATACTCATCATCCAGATTAATAACAGCCACTTTTAAAGAGCTAAAGCGGAATAAAAGAGCCTTAGCTTCAGCATAAGCCTCTAAAGTACCGTGATAATCCAGATGATCACGGCTCAAATTGCTATAAACGGCAATTTCAATAGCACAACCATTTAAACGGCCCTGCTCTAAACCATGTGAGCTTGCTTCCAAAGAAGCAAAAGTTGCACCTTGTTTAGCATAGTCATGTAACGCATTTTGTAATTGTAAAGCATCAAGTGTGGTATGCGTTGATGGTGTTAAGTCTGGCAAAATACCATTACCCGTAGTTCCCATCACTGCACATTGCTGTTGTTGCGAACTAATTAACTCAGCAATTAGACGTGAAATTGTTGTTTTACCGTTTGTGCCTGTCACTGCAACAATACGTGCTGGTGCAACTGGATCTATCTGCTGCAAATAACGCTGTTGCCATTCACCCATACGTTGACGCACATCAGGACATACCCACTCATTTTCCAAACCCAACTCAGTCTCGCTAATGATAGCAAGTGCACCATTGGCTAAAGCTGACTCAGCAAATATACGCGTTTTTTCAGGTTGGCTATAACTGGTCAAGGCGATAAAGATTTGGCCTGACTCAACTTTACGACTGTCTAAACTAAAACCATGAAAAGGCTGCTTAGACCACTGTGCATCAATCTCGACTGGATTAATTTCTTGAAAAGAAACAGACATAGCTTACCTGCGAATAGGGTTTTCTGGAGTATCAAGGGGCTTATCAAGCGGTACGTTCATTAAGCGCAATGATTCTTGCATAATGCGTGCAAAAACAGGGGCAGCAACCAAACCACCGTAATAACGGCCTTGCGGGTTTTCAACCACAACAATAACAGCTAAACGCGGGTCACTAATTGGAGCTACACCCGCAAATAAAGCACGGTATTCATTATTTGAATAACCTTTACGGTCTGCACGAAGTTTATGCGCCGTACCAGTTTTACCACCCACGCGATAACCCGGAATATTAGCTTGTTTTGCAGTACCACCAGGCATAGTCACCTGCTCTAGCATAAGCAAAACCTGATCGGCAATTTTTGGAGCAAGAACTTGTTCACCTTTAGGTGCCTGATCTAACTTATGTAGGCTTAAAGGCATTTTCTCGCCATGATTTGCAAGCATTGCATAGCCTTGCGCCAACTGGAGAATAGTCGCATTTAGACCATAACCATAAGCCATAGTACCAATTTGGGAAGAATTTAATTTACTTACCGGTAGTACCAAGCCTGAGCTTTCACCTGGGAACTTCACAGCCGAACGTTTACCAAAGCCAGCGCGATTAAAGAAGCTCGGCAATTTTTCTTTTGGAAGTGACAATGCAATTTTCGCCGACCCTACGTTTGAAGACTTGATAATTACGCCACTTACAGTTAAAGCACCATAATTATGGGTATCACGAATCGTATGCCAACCTAAACGCATTGAACCCGGAGAAGTGTTTACAATGGTATTTGGCGTATATTGTCCAGTTTCCAGTGCCGCAGAAACAGTAAATGGCTTCATGGTTGAACCTGGTTCGAACATATCAATCGCACCGCGGTTACGCATGGCATCTTTATTAGATAAACCGTTTTTGTCATTTGGGTTATATGACGGCCAACTGGTCATTGCCAAAATTTCGCCAGTTTTAACATCTACAGCAATAGCTGTTGCCGAACGAGCGTTATTTGCAACACCAGCAGCTGTTAATTCACGGTACATAATGTACTGCAAACGTGAGTCAATACTTAAAGTGATGTTTTCGCCTGGTTCGCCCTCACGAATAACCTCTGAAACTTTTAAACGGTTTCCGCGCTTATCACGAATAATTTTTTGCTCACCATCCACACCCGATAGCTGTTTATTGAGCTGCATTTCCAAGCCTTCAATCCCTTGGCCTTCACTGTTGGTTAAGCCAATAATCTGGGCATTTGGCTGTGGTTGAGGATAATAACGCTTATACGTTTTCTCGGCATATACCCCTTGAAAGTTACCCTTCGTAATGAGGTCTGCCTGTTGCGGTGGTATTTCTTTCTTCAAAACCAGATAACGAGAACGCGGTCGTGCATTCATCTGTTTTTTAAGATCGGCACGGTCTAAACCAACAACATCCGCCAACTGATCAAGATTCAAATTTTTATCGGGTAATTGTCTTTTTAATTTACGATTATTCGGATCTTTCTTTAATTCTTCTGTAATTTGGTCATATAAGTGCTTCGTATCGAAATAATCACGTGGATCCATTACGATTTTCATGATCGGTGTACTAATTGCCAAAGGTACCCCATGGCGATCACTAATCACGCCACGCATGGCTTCCACACGCTCAGTACGCAAAATATTGGCATTGGCCTTGTTTTGTAAAAAATCCTTATTAATTACTTGCACATAAAATGCACGCGCAATTAAAACAACAAAACAGAGCAGCACTACTGCCCAGAGCAGATAAAACCGCCACATATCAAAGGCAAGAGTTGGTTTTTCCGAAATAGACTGCTGTTTTTTCCGTGTTTGTTTTGTTCGCTTATCTACCATACAGCAAGGCCTTACTTATTTTGCTCTGAGGTCATTGGTAAAGAAATTACCACCGTTTCTGCAGCCGGTGGAGAAAACATCCGTAGCTGAGTTACAGCACGCGTACCAATCTGTGCTGTTGCACCAAAGGTTTGTTGCTCAATGAGCAAACGCCCCCATTCAGCATTGAGATCATCACGTTCACGCATATAAGAGCTAAGCTCTCTATAATCATGACGATATTCAAATACTTGAAATACCACCATCATGGCACTTATAAAAACAAGCGCCACCAATACTGTATACACAACAACTTTTTTCACCACGTTATTTTCTGTGGTTGCGATTTCATCACTGCTTTTCATTACGCGCCTTTTTCTTCCAAGCGTTCAGCAACCCGAAGCCATGCACTACGTGAACGAGGGTTCGCTTTTACTTCTTCTTCACTCGCACGAACCCGTGAAATTTTCTTTAATCTTCTTGTATCTACCCGCTGCTCAGGCATTCCCCAACCGAAATCTTCTGCTAACGTAGATTCTTTTTGAATAAACTGCTTAATCAGTCGGTCTTCAAGAGAATGGAAGCTAATAACAGACAAACGTCCTTCCGGTTTCAGTAAGTCTACAGCTTGCGGCAAAAACACTTCAATATCTTCTAGCTCTTTATTAATAGCAATTCGAATAGCCTGAAATGCACGTGTCGCTGGATGTTTATGTTTTTCCCATTTTGGATGAGCGGTTTTAACAACTTCCGCCAATTGAGCGGTCGTTTCTAGTTTTCCAGCTAGTTTAATGGCTTTAGCAATACGTCGACTATAACGCTCTTCACCATATTGATAAATAATATTTGCTAATTGTTCTTCTTCAATTTTAAGTAACCACTCAGCCGCAGTTAAACCCTTAGAATTATCCATTCGCATGTCCAACGGACCATCTTGCATAAAACTAAAACCACGCTCTGCCTGATCAAGTTGAGGAGATGAAACCCCTAGATCAGCCATAATTCCATCAACACTCATCACACCAATTTCCTGCATCTTCTCTTTGATATCAGCAAAACTGGCATGAATGATGGTAAATCTTGAATCTTCTTGTGCCAAAGTAGCAGCAACTTCCAATGCTTGAGGGTCTTTATCAAATGCATACACTCGCGCATTTTCATCAAGTTTAGAAAGCAATAAACGGGTATGCCCACCTCTTCCAAAGGTTGCATCGATATACACCCCAGTTGTGCGATCTGCCAATAAGCTCTCAATGGTCTCGGAAAGTAAGACAGAAATATGCGACATAGGTGTTAAATCATAGCGTGAAAATGTAACTGCACATTATCACCTTGTTTATGACCAACGCCAAACGGCTTTTTGTAGGAAAATATTAATTTTTCATAGATAAAACCGTTTTGTTAGCACTTTTTAAGCAAAATAAGAAACTAAGAATAACTTTTTAGAATTAAATACGAATTTATAAAACTTTTCATTAAACGCTTTACCTAATAAATTCTCTTTTCCTTTAAGCTTATTCCGTTAGAGACTCTCCCAGATTTACCTCAGGAAGAGATGAGCTGGCAATCTTTCTCGGCATATTTACCGATTTGATTTAACCATTTTTGCCGTTGATCTGAACTTGCTCCCCGCACGGTTCCAATATAATTAACTTTGACTCTACTGACCCCACAAAATTGCAAAGTCGCTTTTTTAAGTTGACGTGTACTTGGTTCACCATAGTACCAACGATAAAACCAGCCTGGCTGGTCTAAAGTAGTAATGAGTCGTGCTGATTTGGAGTGTAAATGACCAATAACTCGATTACTGTTTTCTCGGTAACTAAATACAAGATTCGGTAAAAAGAGTCGATCAATAAAACCCTTAGCTATGGCTGGAAGTCCTCCCCACCAAACTGGAAAGAACCATACTAAATGATCAGCAGCCTGAATTTTTTCCAACGCATTCATTAAATCAGGTTCCAGATCCATACGTTTCTCATAACCATATTTTAAATTAGGCTCGAAATCCAACTTAGCAATTTCTATAAGATCTACGTGAACACCTAATGTTTTTACTTGTGCTACATAGTTGTGAGCTAATGCATGATTAAAACTGATATCGGATGGATGACCATTAATAACTACAATACGTTTAGAGAGTTGAGACATATATCGCCTTTATTGTCGCACATTCAAATATCAAGTGATATCTGAAATAAATAAGTAGCGAAAATATCTTATAAAAATTAAGATAACAAGTGATATCTCAACTATTATTTGATCTGGCTCTTATGACTCTTTCTCGCAATGAAAAACAGGTACAAACTCGACAGCATCTCATCGAAGCTGGGTTTGCACTCATTTCTGAATATGGTTATAACGCAGTATCAATCAGGAATCTTTCTAAACAAGCAGGTTATACTCAAGGTGCCTTCTACTCTAATTTCAACAATAAAGAAGCGTTTTTACTTGAGCTGATGGAACTTCAATTCGCTAAAGAAAATTTACAATTACAAGAAATATTTACCAGTGCTCCTTCAAATACCGAGCAATTAATCGATTCGTTGCGCCAATGGCTGACAGTTTTTTTTACAAACGATGAATGGCTTAAAATATCAATAGAGCTACAACTATTTGCTGCACGTGATATTACCTTCGCCGAGGAGTATCAAAAGGTTTGGAAAACTCATCAGCAAGAAGTAACCAAGATCATGAAACAATTCTTTTCTTTAATGCAGATGGCTGAGCCTGATGACTATGATTCTATTGTTATAGAGCTTGTATCATTAAGTTATGGGCTAGCTTTACAATATATGATTTTTAAAGATGATGTAGACCACTACATTAATATCTTTATCAGCACCTTATTAAAAAGATTGGGTAATTTCTAAATTAATCAAAAATTAGATGTGAAAATCTTAAAATTCAAAAAAGCCGCTTAATTATTAAATAAGCGGCCACATGGAAAAACTTAGTTAATTACTGCTTCCCATCATAAATTTGATCAAAGACAGCTCCATTAGCAAAGTGAGTTTTCTGAGCTTTCGCCCAACCACCAAACACATCATTAATGGTAAATAATTTAATTTTTGGAAATTGGGCTGCATATTTTGCTGCCACTTGAGCATTACGTGGTCGGAAATAATGTTTAGCAGCCAGCTCTTGCCCTAAAGGTGAATATAAAAAATTCAAATACCCTTTTGCTAAAGTTCGATTCCCATCTTTATCAACGGTTTTATCTACAATTGCGACTGATGGCTCTGCCAAAATTGAAATTGATGGGTAAACAATTTCATATTTGTCTTTATCAGGTCCTTTAGTCGCCAATAAAGCTTCGTTTTCCCAAGATAATAAAACATCACCAATGCCACGTTCGGCAAATGTTGTTAGCGAACCGCGTGCTCCCGAATCAAGTACTTTTACATTGTGATAAAGCTTTTTAACTAACTCACGAGCCTTGGCATCATTACCACCCGGTTGTTTTAAGGCATAACCCCACGCAGACAAATAGATCCAACGAGGTGCGCCACCTGTTTTAGGGTTAGGAGTGATAATTTCAACACCCTGTTTTGTTAAGTCATTCCAGTCACGTATATTTTTCGGATTACCTTTTCGTACTAGAAATACAACAGTAGAAGTATAAGGCGCAGAATTATTCGGAAATTCTTTTTGCCAATTCGGCTGGATAAAACCAGCTTTTACAATCTCATCAATATCATTAGCTAACGCTAGCGTTACAACATCAGCTTCTAAACCAGTAGCCACCGCCCGAGCTTGTTTACCAGATCCACCATGCGACTGTTTAAATTCAACATCCTGCCCTGTGCGCTGTTTCCAGAACTTACCAAAAGCCTGATTATATTCTTGATAAAATTCTCGAGTCGGATCATAAGAAACGTTTAAAAAAGAAGTAGCTGCCTGAGCTGCTGTTGCCATTCCCAAATACACAGCTACAGCCATTATTGATATTTTTTTCATTTACAAAATCCATCATTGGTTTTAGTTTTACTATATTTTTAATTTTATAATTTACAATCAATTACTTATATTAATATATTTTTTATTAATCTCTTTAAAATATATAGATTAAGATGTCTAAGTTATTTCATTTTTGAAAAGTTTTGTAATTATTCTTACAACTTAATGAGGGCCTTCACTTTATCTACACATTAATTTGTTAAATAATGAAGCGCAAAGGATACACATGGCCTACATTTGGGTCGACCAGATTAAAATATAGATAATTTTTGTAAAAAGTGTGACACAGTTCCACTTTTTTATTAAGATTTATGTTTAAATCGTAGCATTACCGTAATTTTACATTTCGTTAAACTCAAAAAATAGATGAAATGTAATGAACAGAGGGGATGATTAATAATGAAAATTCATTATGGAAAAGCGTTAAGCTTAAGTTTGGTGCTGGGTTTGGCATCACAGTTTTCTACAGCAGCAGTACTTAAAGATACTCCAAACAAAACTGGCTCAGATAAGCAGACTTCGCTTATTGAAAAAGCTTTAGATCAACAGAAACGTAATCCCATCGTATTACCTTCCACAAATGATGAACTTAAAGTACTCAATTCAATTCGCGTTACCCCCACTCAAAACTTTCTTGCTGCTCAGCACGAACGTTTTTCACGTTTTGTTCAGGCGATCTTCCAGCCGCATGCATCTTAAATTCTGAAACACCCCTCACCGTTTCAGCTTTAGCCCAGTCTGACCTTAAATAAAACGTCAGAATACTGGGCTTTTTCGTTATAATAGTTTCAATTTTTATTTTGACCCATTACCTATGAAAGTTCGTACTCGTATTGCACCTTCCCCTACCGGTTTCCCTCATGTCGGCACCGCCTACATCGCCTTATTTAACATGTGTTTTGCGAAACAACATGGTGGAGAATTTATTTTAAGAATTGAAGATACAGACCAACTTCGCTCTACACCAGAGTCTGAAAAAATGATTTTGGATTCATTGCGTTGGTTAGGTCTAAATTGGTCCGAAGGTCCAGATGTAGGTGGCCCTCATGCACCATATCGTCAATCTGAACGTATGGGAATTTATAAGCAATACGCATTAGAACTTGTTGAAAAAGGTCATGCTTTTTATTGTTTCGCGACAGCTGAAGAACTAGACCAAATGCGTGCAGAACAACAAGCACGTGGTGAAACACCAAAATATGACGGGCGTGGGTTAAAACTTTCTCAAGAAGAAGTGACACGTCGCTTAGAATCGGGTGAACCTCATGTCATCCGTATGAAAGTACCTGAAGAAGGTATTTGTAAATTTAATGACTTATTACGCGGGGAAGTTGAAATTCCTTGGGCGCAAGTCGACATGCAAGTTCTTCTTAAAAATGATGGATTACCAACTTATCATTTGGCCAATGTTGTCGATGACCATTTAATGGAAATCACTCATGTATTGCGCGGTGAAGAATGGCTTCCATCTGCGCCAAAACATCAGTTGCTTTACCAATATTTTGGCTGGGAAATGCCAACGCTCTGCCACATGCCGTTGTTACGTAATCCAGATAAATCAAAATTATCTAAACGTAAAAACCCAACATCAATTAACTACTACCGCGATATCGGTGTATTACCAGAAGCCTTGTTAAACTATTTAGGCCGTATGGGCTGGTCAATGCCAGACGAAAAAGAAGTGTTCACATTACAAGACATGATGGATAACTTTGATATTCAACGTGTATCACTCGGCGGACCAATTTTTGATGTTGAAAAACTGAATTGGTTAAATGGTCAATGGATCAAAGGTTTAACCCCTGGCCAACTGTTAGACCGTTTATTAACTTGGAAGAGTGATCGTAGCACTTTAGAAGATATCGCTGCTGCTATTCAACCGCGTATTAATTTGCTTTCAGAAGCAGTGAATTGGGCTGGTTTCTATTTTAACCACATGCCACAAATCACAGCAGAAATGTTTGAAAGTAAAAAGTTGACACCTGAACAGGTTCGTCAAAGTTTACAATTTGCAATTTGGCGTCTTGAAGGCCAGTTTACATGGAACAATGACACTGTTAGCCAAACCCTAATGGATCTTGCGAACCAGATGGACATTAAATTACGCGATTTCATGCCAGCGTTCTTTATCGCAATTGCGGGTTCAACCAGTTCAACACCTGTAATGCAGTCAATGGTCACCCTTGGACCTGATTTAACTTTCGCTCGTTTACGTCGCGCATTAGAAATTGTGGGTGGACCAAGCAAGAAAGAAGTTAAAAATTGGGAAAAACTCAATGAGAGCTTAAAATTGCCGAAAAATGAAGCAACTAGCGAAGTTTAATTCATTTTTTAGTTGACGTGTGAGCGCATTCAACCTAATATTGCGCTCACACAAACTGGGGTCATAGCTCAGTTGGTAGAGCGCTACAATGGCATTGTAGAGGTCAGCGGTTCGATCCCGCTTGACTCCACCACGCTCCTTTGTGTTTGCCTCATCAAGTCCCTATCGTCTAGAGGCCTAGGACATCGCCCTTTCACGGCGGTAACCGGGGTTCGAATCCCCGTAGGGACGCCAAATTCTGCTTTAAAAATTATTAAAAGACTCTATCGTCACCTTACTGTTTATTCTTTATCTCTTTCTAGATTGCACATTTGTCTATTTTATCTAAAATAGCGTCTTTCTTAATTCTCTCAATGTGTAATATGCAGCCATCTGACAATCAACTAGATGCTCATCAGCATCAGAACAGTACTGCACCTTTAAAAAGAGCCATGAGTACTCGCCATCTTGTTATGCTATCACTAGGCGGGGCAATCGGGACTGGTTTATTTTTAGGTTCAGGGGAAGTCATTTCACAAACTGGAGCTATTGGCGCAATTATTGCCTATATTCTTGGTGGCGCGATCGCTTATATGGTCATGCTCTGCCTAGGAGAACTTGCTGTACATATGCCTGTTTCAGGCTCTTTTGGTGCCTATGCCAAAAAATATATCAGCCCGAGTACAGGCTATATGATTTCTTGGATGTACTGGTTGACCTGGACTGCAACGCTTGGAACTGAATTCACAGCCGCGGCATTACTCATGCAGGAATGGTTCCCACATATCTCAATGTGGATCTGGACAATTGTTTTTGCAATTACTATTTTTGGTTTAAATATTAGTTCAACTCGCATTTTTGCTGAGTCTGAGTTTTGGCTAGCTCTTATTAAAGTAATTACCGTTATTGCTTTTATTGTGCTGGGCCTATTAGCAATTTTTGGTTTAATTCCTTTTCATGGTAGCCAAACTGCACCGCTATTCAGCAATCTTACAGCTCAAGGCTGGTTCCCGCATGGTTTAATTCCTATTTTTACTACCATGTTAATTGTTAATTTCGCTTTTTCTGGAACCGAATTAATTGGCGTAGCAGCAGGCGAAACAAAAGATCCGGCTCAGAATGTACCCAAAGCAATTAATGCTGCAATTTGGCGTCTTCTTATTTTCTTTGTAGGCACCATTATTGTTATTAGTGCTTTACTTCCTTTCCAGCTTGCGGGCTTAGGCAGTGAAGGCGTTAGTAGCAGTCCATTCGTTACCGTATTTAATTATATTGGCATTCCATATGCGGATGACATTATTAGGTTTGTAATTATTACCGCCCTACTTTCGGCAGCAAACTCAGGCCTTTATGCCGCTTCACGTATGATGTGGTCACTGTCGGAACAAAAATTATTACCTAGCGTATTTGCTACACTCTCAAAAAGTGGAACACCTATTGTTGCCCTAGTTGTTACAATGTTTGGAGCAATTCCAGGCTTATTATCAGAGCAGTTTGCCCCAGAGACTATTTTTAAAAATCTGCTTGGCGTTGCAGCATTTACTATGGTTATTGTCTGGATGAGCATTTGTTTAAGTCAATTTAATTTCCGTCGCCAATGGTACAAATCTGGCCATACAGTTAAAGACTTACAATATGCGGCTCCATTATTCCCTATCGTCCCGATTTTAGGTTTTATTTTCTGCTTTATTACGTGTTTGAGTATGGCAGCAGACCCTGAAATGCGTGCTGGTTTTGTAGGCTGCCTTATTTTTACAGCTTTATGTTATGTCAGCTATTTTATTTTTTACCGCAATAAAGTCTAAACCACCCTTATTCAATGAAAGTGTAGCAAAAAGCTACACTTTTTTTTGTCTACACACTGGTTTTATATAACATACCGTTGTAGATTAAAATTTATATTAAAAACAATTCCTTGTATAGAATGAAAATTATATTTATCCACGGGATGAATCAACAGAATTACACATCACACCGCTTAAAAGAGCATTGGTTAAAAGTATTTAAGCTCGGTCTAAAGCAAATGCCTTGCAAAGTTAACGTACGCGATCTTCATATTCATATGCCATTTTATGGTGATTTGATGAATAAATATCAATTAAGTAATCAATTAGATCTTACAACTTTATTACCTAAAACATTTCTAAATAATTATTTACCTATTCATTTACATGAGAATAATCCCCCAACGAAAGAACACACCCCATTTATTCCCTTATTGTCGCCATCAACGGATCAAGCTGAAAAAAGCTTTTCAGAACGACTCTATTTGACCTCTCAGCTAGTAAAGGATCGAGTACTCAAAGAATTGGTTGTTCTTTTAAACAACTTTCCAAAATTGCATGAGAGTTTGATAGAGCAGTTTCTGATTGAAACTTATATGTACTTATCTAATCCTGAATTTATGCAAGAAGTGAATGAGCGGATTTTAAAGAAAATGCGAGAAGATGATGATTATATTGTCGTTGCGCACTCTCTCGGCTCAGTTATTGCTTATCGGCTATTTTCAGATCCTTCTTATCAATTTTCAGTTAAACGATTTATAACTTTAGCCTCTCCTTTATCTTTTCGCGTCATTCAAAGTAAGCTCCCGAGCCCAATTGCCAGACCACCCTGTATTCACGGTGAATGGTTTAATTTTTATTCTCAAGATGATTTTCTGACTGCATTTCCATTATCTGAGGCTCCTTTTAACTTTGAGCCGCCTATTATTAATCAGAAAATTTTTACCTTCGCCAACCAGCCACATGAGATTTTAGGATATTTACAACATCCCTCCGTGATAAAGGCAATTATTGAACCTTTTCAGAAAAAAGAAGGCTAAATGTATATATTTTCTACAATTTGAGTTATTTTTAAGCGCTTGATAGCTTTTTTTAATATTTATTCAGAAAACTATTTGACACTTTTATTAAATCGACCTAATATACGCCCACCTCTGAAACGTCCCTATCGTCTAGAGGCCTAGGACATCGCCCTTTCACGGCGGTAACCGGGGTTCGAATCCCCGTAGGGACGCCAAATTCTAAAAAGCCACTGCATAATGTCAGTGGCTTTTTTCTTGCCTAAAAAAGGAAAAGCCAATCAATGACTAGCTTTTTCTATACTCTGTTAGCTCGCAATTCCCACTTGTACTTCAAGGCGACCCGACTGTACTCGTAGTCCTCTAATTTCAAATTGATCTACCAATTGCTGCACCAACTCTCGGCTTTCTCTCAAAATATTTAAACCCGGTAAAATACTAAAATCAGTCAAACTTAAAAGCTTTTCAACCATCCATGAACGGTTATTAATAAAGTCAATAAATCCTGCTTGCTCTAAGTCAATAAACCACATACGGTGACCGTCGCGCTGGATACCAGGAATATCGCCAATCAAGTGATTAATGAGTGATGGAATCGGTAACATATTTACGACTTCAAAACCAACTCGGCCAATACGGCGCACAGCCCAGTTTGATAACGTTCCCCCATGGCGGATCTGAACATCGAGGCTCTCATCCATTTGACGTAGGCGCAAAAACTTTTCCTGCCCAATACGGCATTCCAATACTTTAAAATCTAAACTTAAACGATACATGAAACGATGGTAATGCCCATCGATCTCGACTTGGAAACTATCATTGCCGCACTTGATTTTAATATCATCAATTTCAGAACGGTCAATGCGCTTACGAATTTGATTATTTAATAGCATTTCCGGTAAATACAGCGTTAAGGTGCTCTTCCCCAAAAATGTACGTGCCATGATCAATGCGACTTGACGTGCAGTTTCACTGGTTTCAGATACCATATCTCGTACAGTACCTGCTGCCAGATTTGTCATTCCGACAACTCCACGCCTGGTGTGAGTGGTCACTTGGTCGAGCGCATCTAATGCAGCATCCGCGACCCCTGCAATATTACGTGTCGTATCACTAGCGAACCCGACCGCATCTTGGGCATGTTGCAATGTCTTATGCAGTAATCGACGAGATAATGACGGTTTTACGGTATCTGGGGTATCTACAGCCGATGCTGTGGTTGTAGGCTTCGACTCATTGTCATCTTGTTGACCCAAGTCTCTCTCTCCTTTTTATATTTATTTCACATCCTATTTACGAGTATTTAAGCTCATTTATAGTGCTAATCACACTTCATTTTTCTGTAGATTAGCATGCTCTACAATATTATTTTAATTTTTATGTGTACGCATAAATCATCTGCTTTTTGTATTTCCTTGTTTATTCAAAATTAATTTTTTGCTAGCTCAAAGCACTTCATCGATATCTTACAAACTTTTTTCTTTTTCAACATTTCCGTTAGAATAGATTCAAACTGAATGTGGAGTTCCTATGCAATACCGTTGCCCTCAATGTCAAAGTGTTAAAATTATGCCTGTAAGCCAAGGCATTAACAGCGTAAAACCAGCAGTTCCTAAAAGCCTTGCTATCTTAATTCCTGCAATTTTTATGCTTTTACTCTTGGTTATTATTAGCATTTTTATGTGGATTTTTGGCAATGGTGCAAGCAGCTCTCTTCAAATTGCAACAGTAGTTGTTTTTGTTGTGACTGTAGGAGCAGGTTTTATGTTCTGGCGTGATTTACCAGACTTTAAACTGTCTATGCAAGCATTTATGCAGTCACAAAAACATTGGAAATGCCGTGACTGCAATAACGAGTGGGAAATCTAATCAATTATTCACATCAGTTTAATGCTGATGTGAATGTGCTTCGTCAGCATGTTCATGGGGAGCATGCTGGGCAGTGTGCTGACAGTTAATCTCCTCGTCATCTTCAATTTGCAAAGTAACCTCTGCAATCCCATGTTCATGAGATAGCATTTCGACTGCTTCATTATAAAGCCTTGTACGCTCTGCTTCTGGCGCAAATAAATGCACCGTTAAATGAATATTTTTAGAAGTAATTGCCCATACTTTAAGTTGATGAATACTTTCAACGCCATTTAAAGAAAGTAGATCTGTACGTAATTTCTCAATATCCACTTCTTCTGGCACACCTTCTAACAAGATATTAATGCTCTGTTTAAGCAAAATCCATGTTCTTGGTAATACCCAAAAGCCAATGAGTACGGCAATAAGCGTGTCAATCCAGTACCAGTTGGTGAAGTAAATCATTATTGCCGCGATGATCACTCCTACCGAACCCAATGCATCGCTTAAGACCTCTAGATAAGCACCTTTAACATTTAGACTAGAGTTAGCGCCCGACATTAAAATTTTCATTGAAATAAGGTTAATTACTAAGCCAACCGTTGCCACAATAAGCATACCCACGCTTTGGATTTCAGGTGGCTGAGAGAACCGGATATAGGCCTCATATAAAATATAAACTGCCACCACAAAAAGCATGAGCGCATTAAATAAAGCAGCCAGAATTTCAAAGCGCTGATAGCCAAAAGTACGCTTATTATCAGCGGGACGTTTTGAAATTTGAATGGCAACCAAAGCAATTGCCAAAGCAGCTGCATCTGTAAACATATGTGCAGCGTCAGAGAGCAATGCCAAACTTTGCGTGATTAAACCTGCAATGACCTCAACAATTAAAAACGTTGTAGTAAGAGCTAAGGCAATTGTTAATTTTTTAGCATTACCTTCAGTGACTACGGCATGACTATGATCATGTTGTCCACCCATTTTGCGGACTCCTTATTATTTATCTTTATAGTGAGGTAAAAGTAACAATGAATACATTATTATTTTTACCTCTTTCAAACACTTTTTGACTTAGATTCTGTAATCAAAAAAGATATCTCAAATCGATGACATTATGAATGCTCAGCGCTTTTCGCTTTGCTTTCATTCATCCATCGATAAATGACTGGTAATAAAACCAGAGTTAATATCGTAGATGAAATAATGCCACCAATAACAACTGTTGCCAAAGGCCGTTGCACTTCTGCACCAGTTCCCGTAGCCAAAGCCATTGGAATAAAACCAAGCGAGGCAACACAAGCCGTCATGAGTACAGGTCTTAAACGCAAGATCGCCCCATTCCAAGTTGCAGTTTGAATATCAAATTTTTCTCTAAGCTCTTTAATAAAACTCAGCATCACCAGACCATTCAAAACAGCAACACCTGACAAAGCAATAAATCCGACACCCGCCGACATTGAAAGCGGAATATCCCTTAGCCAAAGCGCGATGATGCCACCCGACAAAGCAAACGGAACGCCGCTAAACACCAATAGGCTTTCTTTAATGTTATGGAATACGGCCATGAGTAAAATGAAAATCATAACAAGCGCCAATGGAACAACAATTTTCATTCGTGCAGCAGCTGAAGCTAGATTTTCAAACTGACCACCATATTCCAACCAATACCCTGCTGGTAGTTGTTCTTTTGCGAGCGTTGTTCTTAACTCTTGAACAAATGATCCTAAATCACGGCCTTCTACGTTAGCGGTAATAATGACACGGCGCTTACCATTTTCACGTCCTACCTGATTTAAGCCTGTGGTACGTTCAACTTTAGCGACATCTTGAAGCTGGATTAGACCACCATTTGGTAATTGAATCGGAAGTTGGGCTAAGTTTTGAATGGTACGTTGCTGATCCTCTAAGCGAATTTCAAAATCGAATCGTCTATCACCTTGTAAAATCTGCCCTACATTTTGTCCACCGACACTTGCCGCCACAATATCTTGAATGGCTTTGGCAGATAATCCATATTGCGCAGCCAAAGGACGATTAATTTCGATACTTAGCACAGGCAAACCGCTCGTTTGTTCTACCTTAACCGCTGTAGCACCAGAAATCGTCTGTATTTTTTGAGCAAATGCCTGAGCCTGCTCATTAAGCACTTGCATATCATCGCCAAAAATCTTGACGCCAATATCGCTCCGGATACCTGAAATCAGCTCATTAAAACGTAGTTCAATCGGTTGAGAGAACTCGCTGTTATTGCCCGGTAATGTCGCCAAGAAAGCCTGCATACGCGAACGTAGTTCATCTAGCGTTTCTTTAGAGTTTGGCCATTGATCATGAGGTTTAAGTAAAATAACTGCATCAGAGATATTAGGTGGCATCACGTCAGTTGCAACCTCAGCTGTTCCTGTTCGAGCAAAAACAGCCTTTACCTCTGGAAAGTTTTTCAAAATGAGCTTTTCGGTATTTTCTTGCATTCGCAGAGATTGCTCGAGTCCAGTGCTAGGTGAACGCATTTGCTGTAAGGCGAAGTCACCTTCACTTAACTGGGGAGCAAATTCACTGCCCATTTGGGTCGCTAACACACCTGTGAGCACTAAAATACTTAATGCAAAACTAAGAACAACAATCTTAAGTTGATAAGCCTGATCGAGAATATCTCGATATTTCTGCTTTAAAAGCAGCATCCAACGTGTTTCTTTTTCTTTCACTTCACCCGTAACAAAAAGAGCAACTGCCGCAGGTACAAATGTCACAGAAAGAATCATGGCACCCAATAACGCCATAACCACGGTCATTGCCATTGGATGAAACATTTTGGCTTCAACGCCAGATAAGGCAAAAATAGGTAAATAGACCACTAAAATAATCATTTGCCCAAAAATAAGTGGTCGACGGGCCTGTTTTGCTGCAAGGAAAACTTCTTTGAATCGCTCAGTGCGTGTAAGTGGTCGATGTAAAGCATGCTGTGCTTCTGCTAGACGTCGAATACAGTTCTCTACAATAACAACCGCACCATCTACAATAATCCCGAAATCAAGCGCTCCTAGGCTCATCAGGTTGGCACTAATGTTTTGCTCAGCCATTCCCGTAAGGGTAAATAACATCGAAAGTGGGATAACACAGGCAGTAATTAAAGCTGCTCGGAAATTTCCAAGGAAAATAAACAGAATCACAATAACCAGAATCGCCCCTTCTACAAGGTTCTTCTGTACTGTTGCAATTGCTTTGTTTACCAAACTCGTCCGGTCATAAACCGTTTCGATTTCTACACCTTTGGGTAAGGTAGATTGGATTTCCTTAATTTTGACATCAACCGCCTGAGCAACGGTACGGCTGTTTTCCCCCATCATCATCATGGCAATGCCAAGAACAGTTTCTTCACCATTGTAAGTTGCAGCACCTGTTCTTAAATCATGCCCAATAGAGACATTCGCCACATCTGCCACACGAATTGGCAAACCATTTTTGGTGCTAACAGTAATGTTTTGAATATCCTCAACACTACTTAACATGCCCGGAACACGAACAGTGAGCTGCTCGCCATTTTCTTCAATAAAACCTGCACCGCGATTTTCATTGTTTTCTTGCAAAGCAGTTTGGAATTCATTAATTGAAATTTGCAGCTGCTGCAAACGTTTTAAATCAGGAGAAACAATATAGGTTTTATTGTAGCCACCAATACTGTTAATTTCGGCTACGCCTTTCACCCGCTGTAATTGAGGACGTACAATCCAATCCTGAATTTCGCGTAAATCCATAGCTGTATAGGCTGTACCATCAGCTTTTTTAGCACCAGCTTTTGCTTTTACGACCCATTGGTAAATCTCCCCCAAACCCGTTGAAACAGGAGACATAACTGGATCAACCGTTTCAGGTAGTTGTCCATCTGCTTCTTGTAAACGCTGGTTAATCAGTTGTCTTGCCCAATAAATATCTGTTCCATCTTTAAAAATGATGGTGACTTGAGAAAGTCCATAACGGGAAATAGAGCGAGTCTGTTCCAGATTAGGAATTCCGGCCATCGCATTTTCAATAGGATAGGTAATGCGTTGTTCGACCTCTAAAGCCGTATATCCATTTGCTTGAGTATTAATCTGGACCTGAGCATTGGTAATGTCTGGAACCGCATCAATAGGAAGCTTTTGATAACTCCAGATTCCGACTCCAATCCACGTCAGCACAAATAGCATGACCCAAATAGCATTTTGAATGGCAAACTGAATAACTCTGTCAAATAGCCCTTCAGGTTTGGGCAGCTCAGGTTTATTAATGTCCATGCTCCGCCTCTCCTTTTTCCAATTCGGATTTCAGCAAGAAGCTGCCTTCTGCAACATAGCGCTGGCTTGGATTAATACCTTTTACAACTTCGACCCACTGACCATCTTTAGAACGTTGCCCCAACTGTACCGTGACAGGTTCAAACTCAAAGCCTGTTTTGACCATTTTTGGAGTAAAGATAACGTCTTTACCTTCGACTTGCTGGATCGCTTGTGCTTTTACACGTGTTACTTTTTGCGTTGAACCTGAATTTAGCTCAACGTTAACCATTAGGTTTGGACGTAATTCACTATTATTTGCTAAAACTTTCGCACGAACTTGTAAACGACCTGTTTGAGCATCAGCTTCTGTTGTTAAGCTTTGAACCTGTGCAGTAAATACGTTACCTGTTTGCAACGATTTAAATTCAATCTGCTGATTTGGCTGCACATTGATATTTGCAGTACTTGGTAAAATAAACTCCAGCCATAACTGATCAAGTTGATTAATAATAAAAAGCTGATCTGCTAGTTGTACGTTTTCTCCCACTACAATATCTTTATTACTCACCATGCCAGCAATTGGGGCTGTTAAGGTGTAGCGTCCTCCTGAGCCTGAACCCGCGCCGAATGCACTTAGACGTGAGCGAGCTGCTTTAACTTGTATCTGGGCTTGCTGATAAGCGTTATAAGCTCTTTGATAGTCTTGTTTAGCAGAAATTCCCTGAGACCATAAGCTACGTTCACGTTCATAGTCCTGACGCGTTAAATCAAGATTAGACTGTGCAATTTGTAAATTGGCTTGTTGATCGACTAGATCTGGAACCAATAAGCTTGCGAGAGCCTGACCCTTTTTAACTTGTTGTCCCAATTCAACATAGACCGCTTCGACACGACCACTAAAACTTGGTGAGACATGGGCTTGACGGTCAGTATTTACAACCAGTTTGGCTGGATAAGTTTGAAGCTGAGCAACTTCACCTAATTCAGCCGGTTCAATTTTTAAATTTTGTTCCTGCATTTGCTGAGCAGTGAGCATCAATGGTTTTTCACCCTCGTCATGATGTCCTTCACCCTCTTCTTCAGCATGCTCATGCCCTTCTGAGGCTTCAGAAGAGGCAGGTTTATTTTTTGAATTTAAAACGAGTAGCCCGATTAATATTGCAGTGATTGCAGCAATCACTCCTACCCAAAGCCATTGAGAATTTTTCTTTAAATTTACCGACATTTTTATTCTCCTGCCTGAGTTGGGAATGATTGGCTTTGTTGCCAAGCACGTTGATTCAATTGCATTAAGGCATCTTTTGCCATGATTTGTTCCGCCTCTAGACCAAGACGCAAACTTTGAATTTCAATTGAATTTTGCCAAGCCTGTTTTAATAGCTCGACTTTACGTAAACGCACATCTTGTAGTTGCATGGTGGCTTGCTGGACATCGGTAACGGCGAACTTACCCAAACGGAAACCTTGTAATGTTTTTTGTTGGACTTGAGCCGCAAGAGGAACTTGTTGATCATTCAGTTGTTTAAACTGGATGCGTAAACCTTTCAATTCAGACATCAAAGTCTCAATATCTGCTTGATTCTGCTGTCGATAAAAGCTTTGTTGGCGTTGAGACAGCTCTTGCTTGGCTTGAGCAATCTTGATTCCATACTGTTGGCGATTAAAAAGATTTAAAGGAATTTCTACACCTAAACGAATTTGGTTATCTGTACTCTGCTCTGGAGAGCGAGTGTTATTAACACCCAAAGTTACGGTAGGTTGTGGTCTTGCTTTTGCTTTAAGCTGTTGAATATTGGCTTGCTGTACAAGGGAATCTAATTGGAAAGAGCGCTCCAATAAATTATTTTGTGAATCTTGGTTTGGTTCTACATTTGCTGCCAGCGCCCATAATTGGTTTGGACTTTGGAATAGCTGAAATTGACTTGAACCACCACCCCATAAATTCACCAGTTGCTGTTTCGCAACTTGGAGTTTTAAATCGACTTGTTGATATAAACGCTGATTTTCCAAGTGAGACATACGCACTCGGTCTACATCAACTTGCGCAATACTTCCTGCCTGATAACGTTTTTCCGATGCTAGTAAATTTTCTTGGCTCACTTCTAGCTGCTCTCCAATGAGAGATTTTTCAAGCTCAAGCAAAGCCACTTGCGACCAAAAATATTTAACGATTAATCCAAGCTCAGCGGTATAACGCTGCTCAGCCAAATCAATTTTTGATATCTCCACTTTTGCCAAGTTTTGTGCAGCTTTGCGCTGCCCAAAAATATCCAAAGGCTGAGAGATACCAATTGCGAGTTCTTTTTCTTGATCACTTTGGAAGCCCGTTTGCTCAATGGAAAGACTTGGGTTGGCCCATAAACGACTTTGCTTTAAATTAGCCTCAGCCATTTGCTGCTGTGCTTGCCAAACACCTTGCTGACTTTGATAGTTTTGTACCTGTTCTAACGCTTGCTCAAAAGTAAACGCTGCTTTTTGAATATAACGTTCTTGTTGAATCTCAGACTGAGCCATCGTTACTTGTGCAGCCAATAGCATGGCAACAGATAGGCTTGAGATGGTTAAAACCTTTTTTAACGTTTTATTAACGTTACTCTCTAAGTGAGAAGGAGAACTCACTCGAGTTGAAAAAATAGAAGACATGTTTTTGCCCCGCAATAAATAAGAGATGCGGTGGGCTTTTTTTGGCTACCCCACCTGTAGCGGGGTTAAAACAGGAGGAGGTTTTAAAGCAGTAAGATGGGGTGACTGGTAAGAATTAGACCAGTGATAAATTTGTGCGAGTTCCTGCACATGTACTACAGGTGCTTCAGCTTGCTTTGTAACTTCAGTCATCACAATATGAAAACATGAAGGCAAATGATCATGGTGATCTTGCAAATTTAAAGGAGCTTTATGAGAAGTGTTTCCAGCATCGTTCTGTTCAGTATGAGCTTGATGTGAAGATTGATAAACATTCAAAACTGCATGATGCCCGAAATGATGCAATGCTTTTTCCTGATTTTCATGCGCGCAAAATGCCGCTGCCACATTCCATAAACTCTGGAATATGAGCAAACTAAACAAGATGGACATAAAAATTGCGGAACGTGGCAAAAGCGCACCATTAAACTAAAAAGTTGAACAAAGCCACTATAACAGGCACTAGGCATGTAATAAAATTACAAAACCTCGAATCACGAATCCCCACCTTTTAATTTAGAACTTATCTCACGTTAGACGAGACAAAAATAACTTATTATTGAGTAATCATTATGTACAAGCTTTTTTCTGCATCTATATTAACAATTTGCCTTGGCTTAACTGGCTGTGCAACGTCAATGCTATCATCAACCTTACCCGATGAAACAACCCAAGTTCAGACGAATACCTTAAAAACAGATCAAATTATTGCCCTAGGGCAGGCAGTTAAAAATCAGCAGGAACAAGGATTAGTATTTATAGGTCAAGACTATAATTATTTAATGACTGATGGTAGCGCAGAGTTTCTAAAAATTATTAAAACCATACCGGCTACCGAAAGAACGCTTAATATCCCCTCTCCACTTGTACTCACTATGGATGATCCAAATCATTTTCACGGAGTAATACAGGTTCGCTATAATACACGTATGGGAAATCTAAATGAAAAACAAAAAGATATGTTAAAGGATTTGGGTTTTAAACAGAATTTTGCCATGCTCCAAGCTCAACAAAATACCCCATATCCCTATATTAATATTTTTTTCAAAGGCCAGCTTTATGAAGCTAAAGGCCTAAAAGATATTCAACAAAAACTAGTAACTCCATACGTGGTTGAATTACAGGAAAAAATTGAAACAACTAAAAAACATCCATTCAAGCGTGCTACCCGCAAGGTTTTATACCCTTTAGCAATGACCTTTGATGTAATTGTCTTTGCACCCTCTTTAATATGGGCAGATTTACATGGTGATTTTAATAAATAAAGCACTGAAATTCCTAAAACAAAAAAACCAGCCCTCAGGCTGGTTTTTTTTAAAAAAATTTCTTTTGTTTGATATTTATAAATTTTAATAAGATTTTATAAAGAAAATAAAAAACGAATATCTCAAATAAAGATTATTTTCTAGTTTCTAAAACCTAGTTCTTTAGAGAATATAACAAGCTAATTTCAGTTGGCATAAAAACACGTGTAACTTTTATGTAGGCTAAAACCTCATCTCTTTTCATCCAAATGCGCTATATCACATTTACAAAAAAAAACATAAGATTTCAATATAAGGGACTAGCTTAAAAAGTGTGAGTCAATTCAATCAAATTGAGGAACAAGGGAGACTATCATGAATATTAAATCAATCAAGCATGGGCTTAATCACTTGTTTGCTTTTGAACACTTACCTTCCGATATGCATTCGCAAGCGGTCGATGAAATTGAACAAGGCTTACGTTTTGAAGAACTTGCAGAGCAAGATCATGAGCGTATGCAAAACTGGTTAGACGTAACCCCTAATGATCGAAATGCCATGTGGTGTTACTTACGAGCAGCTTTACGCGGTAGCTCTGATGCTTCATTTAAACTTGGTATTGGTTATCTAAATGGTCAATTCGGATTAGATAAAAATTATCGTGAAGCTGAAAAATGGCTACAAAAAGCAGTAAGTCAAGGACATCCCGATGCGGAGCGGTGCCTACAAGAAGCATTTAGTAAACTAGCTTTTTCATAAAACAAAAAAACCAGCCCTCAGGCTGGTTTTTTAAATTAACAGAGATTAACCGCTAATTTTTTTGTATTTGGTACGTTTTTGAGCAGCATCATCACCTAAACGTGACTGGCGATATGCTTCATATTCAGCATAGTTACCTGCGTAGAATTCTGGCTGTTCATTTTCAAATGACAAGATATGTGTCGCAATACGGTCAAGGAACCAACGGTCATGCGATACCACCATTACCGTACCTGGGAATACAAGAATTGCATCCTCAAGCGCACGTAAAGTTTCAATATCCAAGTCGTTTGATGGTTCATCCAGTAAGATTACGTTTGCACCTAACTGTAAGATCTTCGCTAGTTGTAAACGGTTACGCTCACCACCAGACAATTCGCCTACACGTTTTTGCTGATCTTGGCCTTTAAAGTTAAAACGGCCGATATAAGCACGTGATGCGATTTCGTAATCACCGATTTTTAAGATATCTAAACCGCCAGAAACTTCTTCCCAAACAGTTTTATTATTATCTAGAGTGTCACGGATCTGACCAACATAAGCAACTTTAACCGACTCACCTAGAGTCACAGTACCTGTATCAGGTTGCTGTTCGCCGGTCATCATACGGAATAAAGTCGTTTTACCTGCACCGTTTGGACCAACGATACCAACAATCGCTGTTGGAGGTACGGTAAACGTTAAGTTTTCGTACAACAAGCGACCGTCAAATGATTTACTGATGCCTTCCACTTCCACAACTTTGTTACCCAAACGTGGACCAGGTGGAATATAGATTTCAGACGTTTCATTACGTTGCTGGAATTCTTTAGAGTTAAGCTCTTCAAAACGTTCCATACGCGCTTTGTTTTTCTTTTGCTGACCTTTGGCATTAGAACGAACCCATTCAAGTTCTTTCTTCAATGCTTTAGCAAAAGATTCTTCCTGTTTATTTTCTTGCTCTAAACGGGCATTTTTCTGTTCCAACCAATTGGTATAGTTACCTTGGTAAGGAATACCCATGCCACGGTCAAGCTCAAGAATCCACTCGGCCACGTTATCCAAGAAATAACGGTCATGCGTAATTGCCACGATTGTACCGGCAAAGTCTTTCAAGAAACGTTCTAACCAAGTGACAGATTCTGCATCCAAATGGTTCGTCGGTTCATCAAGAAGCAACATGTCTGGCTTAGACAAAAGCAAACGACACAACGCAACACGGCGACGTTCACCACCTGAAAGCAAAGTAACGTCAGCATCCCAAGCAGGAAGATTCAATGCCGCAGCAGCTTGATCCATTTGGTTGCTTAAGTTATGCGCATCCCAAGCATGAATGATCGACTCTAATTTTTCTTGCTCTTTCGCAAGCGCATCAAAGTCAGCATCTTCAGCAGCATATTCGGCAAATACTTCGTCCAAACGCGCCAAGGCATCAAGCGGTTCACGCAAACCATCTTCAACGTTACCACGAACGTCTTTATTTGGATCTAATGGTGGTTCTTGCTCAAGATAGCCGATTTTAATACCCGGTTGAGCACGTGCTTCACCTGAGAAATCTTTATCTACGCCAGCCATAATACGAAGCAAGGTAGATTTACCTGCACCGTTCAAACCGAGCACACCAATTTTGGCACCCGGGAAAAATGATAAAGAGATGTCTTTTAAGATTTCGCGCTTTGGCGGAACCATCTTAGACACTCGGTTCATCGTATAAATATATTGGGCCACGCAGGACTCCTCAATTGAAAAACCAGTACATCGCAATAAGCGATAAATAATCGCGCGTATTATACGCTGAAAACCTCTTTGACTTGAAGTTATGATTTCCATCGTACGGATTTATCAAACAATTTTCTTTTTCAATAAGTTGCAAAATGTTTATGTATAAGATTTATACAGCATTTCAGCGTATATTTTTCTATCTTTATTCCTAAAATTGGAAAACAAACCAGAATTTCTGCAATTTTCTCTATTCGTTTTAGGCTAGACTCGCTCAATATTTAACTCACGAAGATGAAGTAATCATGACTTATAAAGATGAAACCTTAGCCATTCATGCTGGCTATTCACCCGAAGCGACCACAAAAGCTGTTGCAGTCCCTATTTACCAAACCACTTCTTATGCATTTGATAATACCCAGCACGGCGCTGACCTCTTCGATTTAAAAGTTCAGGGTAATATTTACACCCGTATTATGAACCCAACCACCTCTGTGCTTGAGCAACGTCTTGCAGCACTAGAAGGCGGAATTGGCGCTTTAGCTTTAGCATCTGGCATGGCAGCAATTACCTATGCTATTCAAACCATTACCGAAGCGGGAGACAATATTGCTTCTGTCTCAACCTTATATGGTGGAACCTATAACTTATTTGCCCACACCTTACCGAAACAAGGAATTGAAGTCCGATTTTTTGATTACCAAAAGCCTGAAAGCTTACGTAACTTAATTGATGATAAAACCAAGCTTGTTTTTGTTGAGTCGATTGGCAACCCACTCGGAAATATTATTGATCTAGAGGCCATTGCTAAAATTGCTCATGAATATGGTGTTCCAGTCGTTGTAGACAATACCGTTGCCACCCCTGCTTTATTGAAACCATTTGAATATGGTGCCGATATTGTCATTCATTCGCTTACTAAATATATCGGTGGTCATGGCAATAGCATTGGCGGTGCGATTGTAGATAGCGGTAAATTTCCTTGGGGTAAATATCCGGAACGCTTTAAAGTTTTGAACACACCAGACCCGAGTTATCACGGGGTTAATTATGTCGAAGCATTAGGTGAAGCAGCTTATATTGCACGAGCTCGCGTAGTTCCATTACGCAATACAGGTGCAGCAATTAGCCCTTTAAGTGTGTTCTTAATTTTACAAGGTTTAGAAACTTTGAACCTTCGGATGGAACGCCATACTGAAAATGCTCAAAAAATTGCGGAATATTTGCAAAATCATCCAAAAGTAAAATGGGTGAATTATGCAGGCCTCAAAGGTCACCCACAGCACCAACTGGCTCAAAAATATGTAAAAGGCAAGCCTTCTGCAATTTTGTCTTTTGGCGTGCAAGATGGTCTCGAAGGCGGTACTCGCTTCATCGATGCACTACAACTGTTTACTCGTCTCGTAAATATTGGCGATGCAAAAAGTTTAGCTTGCCACCCTGCAACGACAACTCACCGCCAGCTCAACGCACAAGAACTTAAAACTGCGGGCGTAAGTGAAGATATGGTACGTCTTTCGATTGGTATTGAGCATATCGATGACTTAATCGTCGATTTAGAACAAGCGCTTTCAGCTGTATAACTTTTAAACTATCTAACAAGCCTCTGGAAACAGAGGCTTTTTTATTTGTCTTTATTTAAATTTCAGATTAAGTCTGCACTCATCTACAATAATAATTTGACCTATTCACACAAGACAGATAATTCAAAGCAAAGAATGAGAAATAAATCTAGCCCGATAGGTGCTAGGACTAAGCCCTACACTATTTCTAAATCGAGTCCGGAAAGTGACAGGAGAATTAAAACCGCAGCTTAAAGAAATGTCTTCAATGGATTGTGAAGATGTCTCAAGTAATTCTTGAGCCCGTTGTATGCGCATGGTGAGCAACCATTGTAATGGTGTAGTTCCAATCTGTTCACGAAAACGTCGGGCAAATGTTCTTGGGCTCATATTTGCCTTATAAGCAAGTAATTTAATATCGATTTCTTCATTCAAATGTGCCCTCACCCATTCCAGTAACGAAGCCAAACTATCACGAGTCTCTGGTAATTCATGTTGAATAAACTGTGCTTGCCCTCCCTCCCGATTTAAGGGAGCTACGGCAAGCTTTGCAGCATGAGCAGCCACAGTTTGACCATAATCCCGACGCACAAGGTGTAAACACATATCCAGTCCAGATGAGGCTCCTGCTGAGGTTATAAGGCGACCTTCATCAATAAACAATACATTTGGATCGACCTTGACCTTGGGATATCGAATAGCCAGCTCCTCTGCAAGAATCCAGTGGGTTGTAGCCCGATATCCATCAAGAAGTCCCGTTTCTGCTAGAACAAACGCCCCAGAACAAATTGAAGCAATTCTTGCGCCTCTTTTCCACGCTTTGAGAATTGCCGTTCGTACTTTTGGATTAATAGGTTGTTTAGGGTCTTTAATACCAGGAATAACAATAGTGTCTGCATCAATAAGATGATCAAGCCCAAAATGTGCTTGAAGCACAAATGCCCCTGTATTTACAAGCTCTACTTCACCACAAACTTTTACACAGTACCCCGCCTCACCATTTAATAAACGTACGAAGCCAAAAGTCTCACATGGAATACCCAAATCAAATGGGATGAAATCATGCAAAGCAAGAATAGCTATCGTATGCATGGATAAAGACTCTATTAATAAACTTTTCTTATTTTGGCAGATATAAAATTGGCAGTAAATGAGCGATTATTGTCATTCCTGCCACTCATAACAATAAGTTAATACTGACAGAATTACCCGTAGTAATTTTTATGTCAAAACTATGATTGGAACCACTATTCTCTCAGCCCAGCTTGTCTATTTTCAAAATATAGAATGAATAGCTATCTAACCTAATTCTTAGTATCGACAAATTAAATATTCAAATGAGCTAGATATGGATCAATAAATATGGCTAATCCGAAAGCACTCAATATTACTCAATTTCAAAAATTGAAATTTTTTTCATTATTAGAGACAGTTTCTCTACTGTTATTGGTTGTTATTGCAGTGCCTCTAAAATATATCAACGGGTGGGATACAGGTGTTCATCTTATGGGGCCTATTCACGGGCTTACTTTTTTTACTTATATCTGGTTCGCAGTACAAACCATAGCTGATAGTAAATGGACACCGCTAGAAATATTAAGATTAGTAGTGATTACACTCATCCCGTTCGGTGTTTACTTTAATTTATCATTTATAAAAAATAAAATAGCTAAGTTAGATAAAGCTCAATCATCATGATCGAGCTTTTTACGACATTAAACCCATGGCTTAAAGCTATACATATAGTATCAATGACCATTTTTATAAGTGGCGTTCTTGCAGCTTCGGTTTCACTTAAAATAGAGTTTGATATAATCGAGAAAATACATATTCCTATTTGGGCTAAGCGTGAGTACCGATGGGATCAAACTATGACTACCCCGGCGCTCTTTATTACTTTTGCCTCTGGTTTAATATTAGCAATTAATGGTCAATGGTTCAGCTCAAAGTGGCTACCTACAAAAATTGTATTTGTGCTTATTTTAGCAGGTGTTCACGGGTTTCAAGCTAAGCTTTTACGGCAGATCGCAAATGGTATAAGCGTAAGAGAAAAACAGGCTATCTTGATTACACTGATCTGTACTATTTCAATTATCCTTCTTGCCATCATTAAGCCATAACATTCCTGTTTATATTATTTGAATCAAGAAAAACCAATTAAACAATTATCATATTATTCAGAAGATTAGAATAAAGAGGAGAATATCCCAGCCCCCACTTTAGAGTTTTTACTCTAAATAAATTGTTAAATTTCATATATTTACTGACTAGACAATTTTTAAACATCTATTAAGATAAGAGCTATATTTATGAGTTCATTTGGATGAACCTACGGTTGTAAAAAATAAAAATTACATACCGGAATAAATAGTCCCTGCCCCTACTTAGGTAAAATGCTGTGAATAAAAAATTAGAAGCTCTGTTCCAGGAAAAGGTACAAGATAAAGTCATTTTAGTGACAGGCGCCTCGAGTGGAATCGGATTAACGATTTCAAACAAACTTGCTGATGCGGGTGCTCATGTTTTACTTGTTGCCCGTACTCAAGAAACTTTGGAAGAAGTAAAAGCAGGTATTGAAAGTCGTGGCGGTAAGGCATCAATTTTCCCATGTGATCTCAACGATATGGATACGATTGATCAAGTGTCTAAAGAAATTTTAGCTACGGTTGATCACATTGATATTTTAATTAATAACGCCGGTCGCTCTATTCGCCGTGCCGTACATGAGTCTTATGATCGTTTCCATGACTTTGAACGCACGATGCAGTTAAATTATTTTGGCGCAGTGCGCTTAGTTCTCAATATTTTGCCTCATATGATTCAACGTCAAGATGGGCAAATTATTAATATTAGCTCGATTGGTGTGTTAGCAAATGCGACTCGCTTCTCTGCCTATGTCGCGTCTAAAGCTGCTCTTGATGCATTTAGCCGCTGCCTATCAGCTGAGGTTCATGCACATAAAATCGCGATTACTTCAATCTATATGCCGTTGGTTCGTACCCCAATGATTGCGCCAACCAAAATTTATAAATATGTACCAACACTTTCACCTGAGCAGGCTGCTGACTTAATTGCTTATGCAATTGTGAAACGTCCAAAACGTATGGCAACCAACTTAGGGCGTTTAGCTTCAATGACTTATTCGGTTGCGCCTGGTATCAACAATATGTTTATGTCGATTGGCTTCCGCTTATTCCCAAGTTCGGATGCGGCAAAAGGTCAAGAAACCGAGAAGTTGAACTGGGCACAAAAAGCATATGCACGAATTTTCCCAGGTGAACACTGGTAATTTTGAATTAATAACCTAGTGAATAAAAAAGCGCCTCAAGTGAGGCGCTTTTTTTAACTAAGAATATTACCCATCAAGAAACTGAACATGGCCTGTTTTTACATCATAAATTGCACCCACAACTGCAATCTCACCTCGCTCAACCATATCTTTTAAGACGTTACTCTGGTTAATGATGTATTGAATGTTGTAGTGAACATTCATGGCAGTCACCTGATTGATAAAGGCTTTGCTTAGTTCACGTGGCTGCATAATGTCATACACACTATCAACTGAATGCATTAACGGCCCAAGCACATATTGAATATGTGGCATTTCCTTCACGTCAGCCACTTGCTTATGCTCTAAGCGTAATTGACATGCGCTCGTAACCGCACCGCAATCGGTATGCCCTAAGACTACAATCACTTTAGAGCCTTTAGCCTGACAAGCAAACTCAAGCGAGCCTAATACTTTCTGACCTGCAATATTACCTGCAATTCGTAAGCTAAACAGATCACCGATACCCACGTCAAAAATCATTTCAGTGGGTGCACGTGAGTCCATACAACCAAGGACTGCTGCTATCGGATGTTGCCCTTCATCTGCGGTAACTCGAATTTGTCGATAAATATCTCGTTGAAGGCGTTCATTTCTTACAAAACGTTCATTACCTTCTTTAAGCAAATTCACGACTTGCTGTGGACTCAGTTTTTGTTGTAAATCCCTTGTACTAATATCAATATCAAGTACCGCATCATCAACATCTTGATAGTGTTGTTTGAACCCAACTAGTTTAAGATTTACCTGACGTTTAATAGCAGTTTCACTTTGATAATCTTGAATAACCTGATAAATATCAGGATCAATCGAATCACATTGAGTTGCATCAATAATGAGTTGTTGATGTTTATGCACATGTTCCAATGCCGAAATAAGCGCAGAACGATTAAGGAAGGTTACTTGTGACGGGAGTTCAATACGAGTAACCACACCATGCAAACGCTTTTCTCTATAAACACGAATACCCTTATTAAAATTCCCATAAAGAATAAAAGCGCTACTGGTGAACAGACCAATTAAAATTCCCATTAAAAGATCAGTCTGCAAAATTGCAACTAAGGTAATAATAAAAGGTAAAAACTGTTTCCAGCCCTTTTGATAAAGCTGTTTAAATAGTTTTGGGTGAGTAAGCTTAAAGCCTGTCACAATTAAGATCGCAGCCAACGCAGACAAAGGAATCATGTTCATTAATGGTACGAAGAACAAAACCGCTAACAGCAACAATACACCATGAATAATGGTGGAACATTTACTACGTGCCCCTGCATTTGCATTCACCGAACTACGCACAATAACCGAGGTCACAGGCATTCCACCAATTAAGCCTGAAATAATATTACCTGTGCCTTGTGCCCAGAGTTCACGGTTAGGAGGAGAAGAGCGTTTTTGAGGGTCGATTTTATCTGCCGCTTCCAGATTCAATAATGTTTCTAACGATGCAACGACAGCAAGCGTAATTGCTCCTGTGTAAATCATAGGCTCAGCTAAATAGCTAAAATCAGGGAAAATTAATACTTCTTCGGGTGCTTGCAATATATTCGGCAATTGAATGAGGTTATCAACTTGCACTGCCCAAGGGGAGCCAATACTCACCAAAATAAAATTTAAAACTGCTGCTAGTACAACTGCAATCAGAGCAGAAGGTAAAGTTAGTTTTTTGAGTGGACTACTATCCCACGCTAAAATTAAGAATAAACTGAGCAAACCAATGAGTGCAGCTCCTCCATCAAAACGCTGAAGAAATGCATCTGGCGTTGAAGTCCAAACCTGTTTCCATGAAAAATCAGAAAGCCCGAACAGATAAGGTAATTGTGTCGCAATCAGGATGACACCAATGGCCGCCAGTAATCCCAAAATGACATTATTTGGAATAAAGTTTGCAAAAAAGCCTAACTTAAATAATCCAAAGAGAATTTGTAAAACACCAGCAAAAATAATACACAATAAAAAGGCAGCATAATTGCCGCCTAATTGTTCTAACTGTACAAGAATTACAGCAGTTAGTCCTGCTGCTGGTCCGGCTACACTGATGTGGGAGCCACTCAGTAAGCCAACAATAATACCACCAACAATACCAGCAATAATGCCAGAGATAATGGGAGCTCCTGAGGCTAAAGCGATACCCAAACACAGCGGTAATGCCACAAGGAATACGACAACTCCGGACAGGAGGTCTTTTAAATGAAATCTATTTTTCAGGTTTAAAACCGACATAAAACAACCATTTATAATAAAGAAATAAGCAAAGTTGTACTATTACAGCCTGAAAGTGATTAATTGCTTCAAGGCTTGGTTGATGGTGTCGGACAACTGAATATCGTTAAAGTTGAGTTATGCTATAACGTTGTATATTTGATTGTAGGTTTCACAACGTTTTGTTGATCTTAAGATTCACCTCATCTTTACGACTGCGATTTTTTTCTTATCTGCTTTTATATAACTGTTAAAAAATAATTCTTAACCCATAAAAAAAGCCTCCGACTGGAGGCCTTTTTATCAATTAAAAACTCTTATTTAGAGCCTTTAATCCCTGCTTGTAGTAACAATGCGCCTAAACCGCCAATCTTTTGTTCTTGTGGTTTATCTTGCTTGCTACGCTGAGGACGTTCAGCTTGATCTTTACGCGGTTGAGGACGTTTACCTTGAGGTTTACGCTCAAAACGCTGTTCTGTATTTTGCTCACGACGTGGTGGACGCGCCGCTTTAACAGGTGCAGAACCTTCAGCACGCATACTTAAGTTCACGCGGTTACGTTCAACATCAACCTGCATAACACGCACTTGTACAATCTGGCCCGGTTTTACAACTTTATGCGGATCAGATACGAATTCATTTGCCAGTTCAGAAATATGAACTAAGCCATCCTGATGCACACCGATATCAACAAAGGCACCAAAGTTTGTGACATTAGTGATTACACCTTCAAGCTGCATACCTTCTGTCAATTGACCAACTTCAGTAATATCTTCACGGAATTTAGCAGTACGGAACTCTGGACGTGGGTCACGACCCGGTTTTTCAAGTTCAGCTAAAACGTCTTGAATTGTTGGTAAACCAAATTTGTCATCAACAAATTCATCAGCTTTGACTTGGCGAATGATTTCAGTATTACCGATGATGTCTTTAACAGTTGTTGCTTTTGCTGCAACAATTTTCTCAACAAGACCATAACTTTCTGGGTGAACAGAAGAAGCATCCAAAGGTTCAGAACCATTTTGAATACGCAAGAAACCTGCAGCCTGCTCAAAAGTACGATCACCTAAACGTGGTACGCTTTTCAACGCTTGACGGTTATCAAAACGGCCATGCTCTTTGCGGTATTCAACAATTTGTTGAGCAATTGCTTTGTTTAAACCTGCGATATAAGCCAAGATTGCTGGTGAAGCGGTATTTACATCAACGCCTACAGCATTCACACAGTCTTCTACCACTGCATCAAGTGTTTTTGCCAAACCAGTTTGGTTAACATCGTGTTGATATTGGCCCACACCGATTGACTTCGGATCAATCTTCACAAGTTCAGCAAGTGGATCTTGTAAACGGCGAGCAATAGATACTGCACCACGAATTGAAACGTCAAGTTCTGGAAGTTCTGCCGACGCAAGTTCACTTGCAGAGTAAACAGATGCACCCGCTTCACTTACAGTGATTCGTGTTAAATTCAGATCAGTATTCGCAGCCATCATTTCAGCAACAATAGCTTCTGTTTCACGGCTAGCTGTACCATTACCAATTGCAATGAGCTCTACATTATATTCACGGCATAGGCGTGCAAGTTCAGCAATTGAGCCTTCTTTGTCTTCTTTTGGAGCAAATGGATAAATCGTGCTGTGAGCAAGTACATCACCAGCATCGCTGATCACTGCAAGTTTCACACCTGTACGAATACCAGGGTCAACACCCAAAGTCGTACGGCTGCCAGCTGGCGCTGACAATAATAAATGACGAAGATTTTCAGCAAATACCTGCATTGCTTCTGTTTCGGCAGTAAGACGTTTTTCTGTCAGCAATGAATGCTCAATTTGAGGACGAATCTTACCTAACCAGAATAATTTTGCAGTTTGCTTTAAGAAATCCTGACGTGCTTGAGGTTGAATTTGCTCAAGGTTGTATTCAGTTTCAATACGCGCCAATGGTGCATCATCTTCACCATCTACTTTCAAACCCAATACGTTTTCTTGACGACCACGTAACATCGCCAATAAACGATGTGAAGGTAATTTGTTTAGACCTTCAGAGAATTCAAAGTAATCACGGAATTTTTTACCAACTTCTTTCTTTTCTTCAGATGCAACTGCACTTTTTAAAACCGCAGTTTTTGCAAAAGTTGTTTTTAATTCTGTAGTAAGTGAAATATTTTGTGCCCAGTCATCAATCAGAATGTGCTGAATCGCATCTAACTGACTTTCAACATCTGGGTAGTCTTCGTGACTAAAACCAGCTAATGCTTCTGTCGGGTCAACTTGTTCTGCAATAATTTTTTCAGCAATTGGTCCTAAACCTGCTTCTTTTGCTTTAAAAGATTTACTTGTACGCTTAGGGCGATACGGTGCATAAATTTCTTCTAAAGCATTTTTTGTTTCGGCTGCATTCACACGCGCCAACAAGTCATCACTCAATTTATTCTGTTCTTGCAATGACTGAATAACCTTTTCACGGCGCTCATATAAATCACGTAAATACGCTAAACGAGTATCTAATTGGCGTAACTGCGTATCATCTAAACCTTGTGTTACTTCTTTACGGTAACGGGCAATAAATGGAACACTGGCACCTTCATCAATTAAGCGGATGGCAGCTTCTACTTGGTTTGGACGTACGGCAAGCTCACTTGCCAACTGCTGAACTAAGTCAGTCATCGTGTTTGATCCCACAAGGATAAAGTTTAAAAGCACTGATTATAAAGACCAAGCCCATAAAATCCACACTTGTTTGCGTATTCAAAACGTTTTTTTGTATTGACTCTGAATATTTATAGTTTTTACGACTACTAGAGCACATAAAAATAGGAGTTCAAGTATGAAAAAGTTGAGGCTGAGCTCTGTTTTTTAATCTTTATAAAATATAAACGTAGGCCTTGTGTCATGAAAGTGACAAAATTTTATTATAAATTATGAGAAAATGATCATATTGATACATTCCTCAAAAGCTAAAAATATAGCGATTCAACAACGTTTTATTCGTCCAATCTTTTAACCAACTCAACTATCCGCTTACTTCAACAATTAAAAGCTTTAGAACAATCAAGCTAGCCTACCTAAAATAACTTATTTGAAACAATTAGTTATTACTATTTAATTGTTAAAAATTTATCAAATATTTAAGTATTTGTTTTTTTAGCTCAGTCTTTGCTAAATTATGGGCTTAAGATGTTGTTTTTTGGTTTCAAACCACCTTGAAAATTGTAATTTTGAGCAAATTGATACATAGTCTTAACGAGAACATCAGCATTATACTGAGGGCTTGCTGGCAATAAGCCTCACCGACCCAATAATATATAAATTATGACTTTAAAAGGGAGTACATCATGAGTTTAGTTGTACCTGCTGAACATCCTGAAACCGTACACAACGAAACGGATCGTGTCGAACGTATTTTAGTGGTCGATGACGATGTGCGTTTACGTACCCTCTTGCAACGTTTTTTGGAAGATAAAGGCTTTGTTGTAAAAACTGCCCACGATGCTTCGCAAATGGACCGTTTATTACAGCGTGAGTTATTTTCACTTATCGTACTCGACTTTATGTTGCCAGTTGAAGATGGTTTGAGTATTTGCCGTCGTTTACGCCAATCAAATATTGATACGCCTATTATCATGTTAACAGCACGTGGTAGTGATTCAGACCGTATTGCAGGTCTGGAAGCTGGTGCAGACGATTACTTACCAAAACCATTTAATCCAAATGAACTTTTAGCCCGTATCCGTGCTGTATTGCGTCGCCAAGTTCGTGAAGTTCCAGGTGCTCCAAGCCAACAAGTTGAAGTTGTAAGCTTTGGACCATGGTCTTTAGACTTGTCTACCCGCACGCTGACACGCGAAGGACAAATCGTTACCTTAACGACTGGCGAATTTGCAGTATTAAAAGCATTGGTACAACACCCACGTGAACCATTAACGCGCGACAAACTCATGAACTTGGCTCGTGGTCGTGAATGGGGTGCAATGGAACGTTCAATTGACGTTCAAGTATCTCGTCTACGTCGTTTAATTGAAGATAATCCTGCACGTGCACGTTATATCCAAACTGTATGGGGCGTGGGTTATGTATTTGTTCCAGATGGTGCGGAATAAGCTTGAGATAAGATAGAGTGAGTTTAGAACCAATCGCGCCACAAAACTTTACTGACTACGCCACCTACTCTGAACGGAAACGAACTCGGTGGGAACGTTTTCTCGACAAGATTAAGCCACGCTCTGCTGCCATGCGTACCACCATTCTGGTACTGCTGGTGGTATTTTTTAGCTTATTTATGTCGTTATGGTTCTTTTGGCGCACTCTTTATTTACCTGAAATTCAACAACACGCCCGGTATCTCGCAGTTGAACTTGAACTCGTCAACAATCCAGATATACGAATTTTCCATCGTGACAACGAAGTTGATGTTGATACGTGGTTACGTAATCGTGTTGGTATTGAATACGTTACCAATCCCAAAGAATATCCAAGCGTCCGCGATAAAGTTATTGCTGAGTTTTTTACCAATCAGATCGAACAAAAACTGGCAAATGAGATTGGAACGAAGGATGTTACGGTTTACTTCCAGTTTAAGCCTAGCCCACGCATCTGGATTCAAACACCTGAAATGCATGGGAACTGGGTCCGTGAGCCTCTAAAAACTTACGCCAACTATAGTCCTGAATTACTGGTTGGTTGGATTGTTGGTGTTCCATTACTTTCAGCTATTATTATTCTGATTTTAGTTAGGCAGATGAACCGCCCTTTACGTCGTTTGCAAAATGCTGCCAATGAATATAGTAAAGCTGGAACGGCACCTTACTTGGATACCAATCACGGTCCCTTAGAAATTCGTCAGGTGAACCAAGCCTTTAACCGCATGGTTTATACGCTTGACCAAACTGAGCGTGAACGACGTATTATGCTGGCCGGCATTTCACATGATCTAAGAACTCCTCTTACGCGTATTCGCTTAACGGCGGAAATGCTACCTGATGAGTTTTTACGTGAAGGTCTAGTCTATGACGTAGATGATATGGATGCGATTCTTAATCAGTTTATTTCTTATATGCGTGATGGCTCAGATGAAGAATTGAAAGACACCAATATCAATATGCTTTTGCAAGAACTTGTTGTTCAGTTCAAACCTTTAGATATTCAATTCGAAATGCAGGATGTGCCGATTATTCCTGCACGTAGCCTTTCTCTAAAACGACTTATTGCCAATCTCATTAACAATGCAAAGCGCTATGGTGCTGAACCAATAGAACTCAGTGCAAAACTTGAAAATGAACATATTTTAATTACGGTTGCTGATCATGGTGAAGGTATCCCAGCAGATCAAGTTGAAGAGTTAATGCAACCTTTTGTTCGCGGAGACTCAGCAAGAACGATTCAAGGAAGTGGCCTTGGACTTGCCATTGTCAAACGTATTGTTGATATTCATCAGGGTGAAATTCAAATTCATAACCGTGAACAAGGTGGTTTAGAAGTTATTATTTCTTTACCTATCCCGAAACCAAGCACTGAAGAAAACAGCTCGATCAATCCATTAGAAAAAATAAAACAAACTTTGAGTGAGCGCTTTTAATTTAACCAGTTAGTTATTAGAAGCCTCATTTTAAAGACAAATAAAATAATTAAAAATCAATAAAATAAAAACTATAAATATATTTTATACCACCATTTATTTACAAAATTAGACCTTAGCCTAACACCTATGCACTTTTCAATTTTTCATAGCTAAAATCCCCTATGTTTTGACAATTCTGAGGATGTCCAATGTCTTTAAGTCGTATTCGCCTAGCTTCTCTTCATGACAAGGTCATCAGTGCTGAACAAGCTGCACAATTCATCGAAGATGGAATGACCGTAGGTATGAGTGGTTTTACTCGTGCTGGTGAAGCTAAAGCTGTTCCACAAGCACTCGTAGAACTTGCAAAGAAAAATCCGTTAAAAATCACGTTAATTACGGGTGCCAGCTTAGGTAATGACTTAGACAAACAACTCACGGAAGCAGGTGTTTTATCTCGTCGTATGCCATTCCAAGTGGACAACACTTTACGTCGTGCCATTAACAATGGCGAAGTTATGTTTATTGACCAACATTTGTCTGAAACTGTTGAGCAAATGCGTAACCAACAGCTTAAACGTCCTGATGTTGCAGTGATTGAAGCAATTGCAATTACTGAAGATGGCGGCATTATTCCAACGACTTCTGTAGGTAACTCTGCAAGTTTTGCTATTTTTGCAGAGAAAGTAATTGTTGAAATCAACACATCTTTAAGCGAAAGCTTTGAAGGTTTGCACGACATCTACATTCCAACCTATCGTCCAACACGTACTCCAATTCCATTAACAAAAGTGGATGAGCGCATTGGTACATCAGCAATCCAAATCGATCCTGCAAAGATTGTTGGTATTGTATTTAACGATACGCATGACTCACCATCAACGGTAACTCCGCCAGATGATGAAACTCAAGGCATTGCAAACCACCTGATCGCTTTCTTTAACAAAGAAGTTGCTGAAGGTCGCTTACCAAAAAGCCTTGGCCCATTACAAGCAGGTATCGGTTCTATTGCCAATGCTGTATTGACTGGCTTAAAAGATTCTGACTTTGAAGACCTCATCATGTACTCAGAAGTATTACAAGACTGTACTTTTGAATTAATTGATGCAGGCAAAATGAAATTTGCTTCTGGCAGCTCAATTACACTTTCTGCAAAATGTGGCGAAAAAGTTTTTGGCAATATTGAAGCTTACAAAGACAAATTAGTACTTCGTCCACAAGAAATTTCTAACCACCCAGAACTGGTTCGCCGTTTAGGTATTATCGGCATTAACACTGCGCTTGAGTTTGATATTTACGGTAACGTGAACTCGACTCATGTGTGTGGTACTAAAATGATGAATGGTATTGGTGGTTCAGGTGACTTTGCTCGTAACGCTCACTTGGCGATCTTTGTGACTAAATCAATTGCTAAAGCCGGCGATATCTCTTCTATCGTGCCAATGGTGAGTCACGTTGACCACAGTGAACACGATGTTGATATTTTAGTGACAGAGCAAGGTTTAGCAGACTTACGTGGTTTAGCACCTCGTGAACGTGCTCGCGTTGTTATCGACAACTGTGTACACCCACTTTACCGTGATGCATTGAATGATTACTTTGATCGTGCATGTGCTAAAGGTGGACATACGCCTCATTTACTTCGTGAAGCATTGTCTTGGCATGCAAACTTCGAAGAAACAGGTCAAATGCTTCAAGCAGCACCAGTTGCAAAATCAGCTTAAATAACTGGTTTAATTCAAGCACTCCTAAGGGGGTGCTTTTTTATTTGTTTAAATTTTTCATAAAATACTGCTCAAGCCCCAATTTTTATTTTATCTTTTCAGCACATCAAAACAAAAAGTAGAAATCCATATGTTTATTATTCGTCAATTTACAAATGCGGATCTGGAAGATGTCGTTATTTTATGGGAAAGCTGCGGCCTGACTCGTCCTTGGAATAATCCTGAAACCGATATTTTCAGAAAAGTCTCACAACAAGATGATTTATTTTTGGTTGCTATTAAAGATGAGCAACTCATTGGCACGCTTATGGGCGGCTATGACGGTCATAGAGGCTGGATTAACTATTTAGCGGTTCACCCCCACCAACAACGCTTAGGAATAGCTACAGCGCTCGTTCAGCAGCTTGAAAAGCGACTGATTGCTCGGGGCTGCCCAAAACTACAATTATTGGTGCGTAAAGATAACCTAAATGTACTGAATTTTTATGAACAGCTCGGTTATGACGAAGTAGAAGCGGTATGTTTAGGGAAACGTCTAATTAGCGATAGTTCACATGATTAGCCTTACTTATTATAGCTTTGACTCAATAAGAAAAATAATCAGAACGTGGGGATAAGTGACAGTGCTTGTGGATAAATCTCATTTTACCCACAAGTAAGAAAATAATTTTTTCAGATAAAACAATAGGCATGAAAAAAGCCTCATACGTTATGTATGAGGCTTTTTCGAATATGGTGGCGAGACCCAGGATCGAACTGGGGACACACGGATTTTCAATCCGTTGCTCTACCTACTGAGCTATCACGCCGA
>RCUL01000031.1_pt1 | contig 173136 bp, 156 predicted proteins | sample 2167521 | NCBI WGS metagenome assembly RCUL01 (sample SAMN09932745, study PRJNA488358) | compost metagenome | feature: garden; material: soil; isolation source: compost soil in acetic acid-enriched culture | place: Germany: Experimental Botanical Garden Goettingen | collected 2016-01-27
GATTCGTTGGCTGAGATGCTGATGAAGTTTTTAAGTTTCCACACAGCCTCGACCCTTTGCGGACCTTCGAGATTCGGCAGGCAATGACCGCTATGCAAGGTTTACTGTTCCTCGTTCTGGACGCCGAAAATGTCGGTATTCTTCATGATGACTCCGCGCCAGTGGGCTGATCAAAGATCAAGCAGGTTGTGGTTGCGTGGGCATACAGCTTTCCATCGGGTCCAACGATGCGCCCCTCCGCTGTGGCTACTTGCCGTCCTGCGTGGATCACCTTGCCCTCCGCGCGCACCAACGGCACGCCGTCGGTCAACGCACGCACCATGTTCACTTTCAGCTCCAAGGTGGTGAAGGCTTTTCCCGCCGGCAAGGTCGTGTGAATGGCACAACCCACTGCAGAGTCGAGCAAGGTCGCAAACCAGCCCCCGTGCACCGTACCGAGCGGGTTGTAGTGACGACGCTTTGGGCTCCCCTGGAACACCGCCTCCCCAGTCGTCATGCGAATGGGAACAAAGTCGAGCGTATCGCCTATAGGCGCTGGCGGAAGCTCGCCAGCAAAGATGGCCTCGAACATTTCCATGCCAGAACGACCAGTGACACTTCCGTGCGGTCCAGTATCCACAGCTCTTAGATGAGCACGCACCGCAGCTTCATCCGCTCGCCAACTCTCGATAACTTGATCCACAGACATTTCAGTTTCCTTCATTTTTAAAACTTGTAATTACAACTGTTGTAATTACAATATATCAAATGAAGAACAGCATCAAGCCCCAGGGGTGCACCAATCTGAAGTTGCGCCAACTCAGCCGTATGGTGACGCGGCACTACGACCATTTCTTTGCGGAGGTGGGCTTGAAGATCACGCAGTATTCCCTGCTTTCCCACGTCGTCAAACTGGGTCCGATACGGCCGGTGGATCTGGCTAAGTGCATGCAGATGGACGCGTCAACATTGACGCGCAATCTTCAGCCGCTGTCGGCGATGGGCTTGCTGACGATTGGCGCTGGAGCCGACGCGCGCAGTCGTCTAGTCGCCACAACAGGAACTGGCGTGTCCAAACAAGCACAAGCACAAAAGGCTTGGAAAGCCGCACAGCTTGCTTTGAACGCGCAGTTGGGCACGGAGCGTGTGGCGGCGCTGCATGACCTGATCGATTCCTGCATTGAATGCCTCGACGACGATGAAGGGGGCGACGATGCCCAAACCGATTGACTCCGCAAAATCCCTCTCAGGTGAATTACTGCTGATGCTCGCTGGACTGGCGGCGCTGGGATCGTTGGCCACCAACATCATCCTGCCAGCCTTCCCTTCCATGGGCGCCGAGCTTGGGACATCTGTCAAAGACCTTAGCGCCACTCTGAGCACCTTCTTTGTGGCTTTCGCGTTGGGGCAGCTTTTCGTCGGGCCTTTGTCAGATCGCTTTGGACGTAAACCATTGGTTGTATGCGGTTTGTGCGTGTTTGTGGTCGGTAGCGCGGTATGTGCCTTTGCCACAAGCCTTCCTCAGCTCATCGTCGGCCGAGTGATTCAAGCCCTTGGCGTTTGCGCGACGTCCGTGCTATCTCGCGCCATTGCACGTGACCTGTTTGAAGGCGATACGCTTGCGCGTGCGCTTTCACTGGTCATGGTCGCCATGGCAGCTGCACCTGGCTTTTCTCCGCTACTGGGTGGTGTCTTCAACAGCTTTTTGGGCTGGCGCGCAACGTTTGGCGTTGTCGGGGTTCTCGCCATCTTGCTGGGTATCCACTACGTGTCGCGACTTGGGGAGACACATAGCTGTGACTTACGCCGCCCGTTGGCGCTCAGTGCTGTCGTCGCGACCTACAAAGCACTCTTGTCTGACCGCCGTTTCATTGCACCTGCAGTATCTGTCAGCTTGGTCTTGGGCTCGCTGTATCTGTTTTTTGCAATGGCGCCGGCCATCTTGATGGAAGGGTTTGGTTTTGCGCCCTTGCAACTCGCACTTTTTTTCGCGTCGACCGTCTTTGTTGTCTTTGGAGCTGGCCTGCTCGCTCCTCGGCTAGCGCAACGCTTTGGCGCATTGCGCGCTGCCCGAGCAGGCATCGCCATTGCCTTTGCCGCTGGTGCGACCTTGTTGGCAGCCCCAGAACAGGTGTACTGTTTTTCAACTGCGATGACAGTGTTTTTGATTGGAATGGGCCTGATCAATCCCTTGGGAACTGCCGTGACCCTGCAACCCTTTGGGCAAAACGCTGGGGCAGCCTCTGCTTTGCTGGGCTTTCTGCAAATGGGCTGTGCTGCTATCTCCATTGCAATTACCTCTGCACTGCCGCTTTCTCCCTATTTGGCATTCAGCGCTGTCATCGCCACCAGCTTGCTGATGGCGTTGGTGACGTTTGGGGCCGCAGTAAAGCGATGAACGTTAAAGCTCAGGCCACATCAGATTGAGCAGCGTGAACCGCTGCGGGAGGCGGTGCGCCTTCTTGCTCCGCCAACGTGCCAAGGATCTTGTCCCGACACACCGCCAAGATTTCGTCGGCAAGTGGTGAATCATCGGGACAGGCCCGAGATATGACCAGGGCTCCGACGATATGCGCAAAGGTATTGATGGACTTGACCCGTGCCTCGTTATTTCCTGTTCGCTCCGAGGACGGACATTCCTTCTCAAGGGCCCGCAGCAAACTTTCGATGCCTGCAGCAAATGTTCTCTTGACCTCTTGCGTCTGGCGCGCTGCGTCGGAGCCCAGAGCGGCCATAGTGCAGCCCGCCGACCGATTGTCACGATGCTCACGAGACAGATAGCTGTTCACAAAAGTCGACAGGCCAATACCTTTCGTCAACTCAACAGTCTGCTCTATCCCGCAAGCGGCAGATTCCGCCATCAAGTCCGTCTTAGAGCGGAATTGTTTGTAGAAACCGCCTTGAGTGAACCCCGCTGCCGCCATCAAGTCGACCACGCCCACGCCATCGTATCCACGCTCGCGAAACAGCGCTGACGCCGTTTTCACGACATGTGCTCGGTTTGCCTGAGCCTGTGCTTTGGTGAGCTTCATTTTTCTACCGTGGAGTGTCTGTGTGCATGCGGAGCTTCTACTATATATTGATTACGATCGTAATTAAAGTGTTGACTTTTTAGATTACGATCATCATCATTAAGTCTTCTAGAACATTGCTGTGGATGCAAAATGACTGAGAAGACGCTTTTTCAACCCTATGTCTTGGGTGACCTGGTACTTGCCAATCGCGTTGTGATGGGACCGCTAACCCGCAACCGCGCCGGTTCTGGTTTGGTGCCTAATGAACTTGCGGCCACTTACTACGCACAGCGCGCCTCCGCTGGCTTGATCATTTCGGAAGCGACTCAGGTCTCCGCACAGGCGCAGGGCTACCAAGACACCCCCGGTCTCTACACAGCCGAGCAGGTCGCTGGCTGGCGCAAAGTCACCGAAGCGGTGCACGCCAAGGGCGGAAAGATCTTTGTGCAACTGTGGCATGTGGGTCGCGTGTCCCATGTGTCGGTGCAGCCGTATGGCGCAGCGCCTGTAGCCCCCTCTGCCATCCGAGCACAAACCAAGACCTTCGTGAACAATGGCTTTGCGGAAGTATCTGAGCCCCGCGCTCTGGGTTTAGATGAGATCCCTGGCATCGTGGAGAGCTTCCGTCAAGCTGCCGCTAATGCCATGAGTGCAGGCTTCGATGGCGTGGAGGTGCATGGTGCCAACGGCTACCTGCTGGAGCAATTCATCAAGGATGGAGCCAACCAACGCACAGATGCATACGGCGGCTCAGTGGAAAACCGTGCACGACTGTTGCTAGAGGTGACCGCTGCCGTTGCCCAGGAAATTGGGCCTGAGCGCACCGGTGTACGCATTTCTCCAGTCTCCCCCGCCAATGGCATCTCTATCAGCGAGCCGCAGCCTCAGTACAACTACATCGCGGAGCAGCTCAGTGCCCTCGGGATTGTCTATCTGCATATCGTCGAAGGCGCGACAGGTGGCCCCCGCGATGTCGCTCCTTTTGACTATGACGCGCTGCGCGCTCGCTTCAAGCAAACCTACATCGCCAACAACGGCTACACCCGCCAGTTGGCCGAAGCTCGCCTGCAGGAAGGCAAGCTCGATTTGGTTGCCTTTGGTCACGCCTTCATTGCCAACCCAGACTTGGTCGAGCGCTTGAAGACCGATGCGTCTCTGGCTCAAATGGATATGACCACGCTCTACGGCGGTGGCGCCGCAGGCTACACCGACTATCCCGCGCTCGCTGCCTGATCACCAGTGCATCCAACAGGAGACCGCTCTGTTCCCCGATGGACAACAGACCACCGGATCGCGCGTCGACCCATTGATCTTTCCAAACCACTTCTGGATATAAAACTATGACTAATCTGCCTACAGCCTTGATCACCGGTGCGTCGTCTGGCATCGGGGCCATCTACGCTGAACGTTTCGCCCGCCGTGGCCACAACCTCGTCATGGTTGCCCGCGATAAAGCTCGTATGGACCTCCTAGCCTCCCGCTTGCGCGAAGAGACCAAGGTCACCATAGACGTGATTCAAGCCGACCTTACACAGCAGGAAGACCTGGCTGAGATCGAGTCTCGTCTGCGCGAAGACACGTCGATCGGGATTTTGATCAACAACGCTGGCATGGGCCAGTCCGGATCCTTCATCCAACAGAACGCGCAGAGCATTGACCGTCTGGTAATGCTCAACACCACGGCGCCCACGCGCCTCGCTGCAGCAGTCGCTGCGCGCTTTGCTCAGGAAGGCAAGGGCTCCATCGTCAACATCGGCTCGGTTGTTGGCTTTGCTCCCGAGCTAGGCATGACTATTTATGGTGCGACCAAGGCATTTGTACTGTTTCTCTCACAAGGCCTGAATTTGGAACTAGGGCCTAAGGGAATCTATGTGCAAGCCGTACTGCCTGCTGCAACCCGCACGGAAATTTGGAGCCGCGCTGGCATGGATATCAACTCTCTGCCAGAGGTGATGGATGTCAACGAACTGGTTGATGCTGCACTCATCGGCTTTGATCGCAAGGAGCTGGTGACGATTCCGCCCCTACATGTCGCAGAGCGTTGGAACGAGCTGGAGCAGGCGCGACAAGGACTGATGTCCGAAATCCGTCAAGCGCATGCCGCTGAACGCTACCAGCCGCAGGCCTGAGCGTTTTGACCATCTAACGGAGACGATATGTTCTACGAGTCCAAAGTGCGAGCGTACTGGCTCGCGGCGCTTGCAACGCTGTTTCTGCCATACGCATCGGCCACAGATTTGGCCACATCAAGCAATATGGAGATCAAGAGCAACGGCACCCCTGCAACGCAGTGGAAGAATGTTCCGACCCAAGTTGTTTCCGCGGACGTCGTGGACTATGCCTACCGCGAGATGGGCCGGGAGAACGGCGGAACGCCTGTAATACTCCTCGCGCATCTAGCTGCGGTTCTGGATAACTGGGACCCCCGTGTCGTAGACTGCCTTGCTGCAAAGCATCACGTCATCGCGTTCGACAATCGGGGGGTAGGCGCATCCACGGGGTCTGCTGCCAACTCGATTGAGCAGATGGCCGATGACGCTACTACCTTTATCAAGGCAAAGGGGTTTCAACAGGTCGATCTTTTGGGCTTCTCCATGGGCGGGATGATCGCCCAGGAGATCGCCCTCAAGCAGCCACAGCTGGTGCGCACGCTGATTTTGGCAGGCACAGCTCCTGCAGGTGGCCCAGGCATCAGTTCGGTGGCAGGCGTCGCGAACTATGACCTCTTGCGTGCGATCTTCAGCGGCCAAGACCCCAAGCAGTTCCTGTTCTTCACACGCACGACGAACGGCATTGCGGCTGGCAAGGCCTTCCTTCAACGATTGCAAGAGCGCTCAGAGAATCGCGACAGGGCTATCAGCTTTGGCGCGTATATGGCGCAGCTGCAGGCGCTTAAGGCTTGGGGCGAAAAACCAGCGGTCAACCTGTCGGTGATCAAGCAGCCAGTGCTTGTGGCAAACGGTGATCACGACCGGATGGTACCCGCCAGCAACACCTACGACTTGGCCAAACGCCTGCCCAACAGCGAGCTGGTCATTTATCCCGATGCGGGTCACGGTGCTGTATTCCAGTATCACGAGGACTTTGTGCCCAAGGCACTTACCTTCCTCGCACAGTAATAGCTGAACAACGGCTCCGGAGCGACACAACAAAGCAGGAGCTGACGATGAGGCGACACAAGGCACTTGCGCATGGCCGCCTTAGCAACATACAAGCAGGAGCATCATGAAAGCCCTCACATTTAAGCGCTACGGCAAGACCCCAGAGATCGGCATCACTGAGGTGCCTCGCCCAACGCTTCGACCCGATGAAATGCTGGTTGAGGTGCATGCAGCAGGCTTAAACCCTATCGACAATATGATCACGACGGGAATGTTCAAGCCCGTGCTGAAGTTCCAACTTCCCGCAGTCATGGGCAGCGACCTGGCCGGAGTGGTGGTCGCAGTGGGGAGCAGTGTTACCCGCTTCAAGCCAGGCGATGAGGTCTTTGCCAGCATCTTCGATCAAGGCACTGGATCACTCGCCGAGTTTGCAGTAGTTCCCCAACATCTGGCTGCACGCAAACCTGCCAATCTCGACTTCGTGCAGGCGGCGTCTGTGCCGATGGTTGGGTTGACTTCCTGGCAAGCTCTGAAAGAACGTGCCGACGTGCAGACAGGCCAAAGAGTATTTATCCCTGCCGGCTCGGGCGGTATCGGCACGTTTGCGATTCAGTTGGCCAAGCACCTCGGTGCCTATGTAGGAACGACCACAAGTACCGCCAACGTTGCGCTGGTCAAGAGCCTGGGCGCGGACGATGTGATTGACTACAAAAAGCAGGAGTTTGAACAGGTACTGCGAGGATACAACGTGGTACTGGGGACCATCCGCGGGGATGCATTGGAGAAGTCGATTGGCATCCTCAAGCCCGGCGGCAAGATTATTTCGCTGATTGGTCCGCTGGATGCTGCATTTGCACAAGCTCACAAGCTCAGCTTCGTGCTTGAACTGATCTTTGGTCTCATGAGCAGAAAAATCATCCGCATGGCAGCAAAGAAGGACGTGGATTACTCGTTTCTATTCGTGCGACCTGACGGTGAACAGTTGAACGAAATAGGCGCACTTCTTGACGCCGGTCATATCCATCCGGTTGTAGACAAAGTGTTTCCGTTCGACCAAGCGAAGCAGGCGCTGGAGTACTTGTCCCAAGGACGCTCCAAAGGCAAAGTCGTAGTGAGGATGCAATAGGAGTGCATAAAAACTATGCACTCCATGCTGCAAGTCCTGAGCGGCATACAGGTAGAGGGAAAGTTTTTCGCTAAAGGTAGCCGCTTGCAAGTAATCGAAGCAGGCGATAGCTGCTTGGTGTTGCCAGACCTCGACACCCACATTACGCTTTGCGCGATGCCACGAAAGAACCTAGGCCGATTGACACTGTTTCGTTTAATGTTGGTTAACCATCGAGTCGGCCTCATGAGTGAACAGAAGCGATGGGGACTCGACGCGAACGACGTTTGCTCGAGCCTTGCAGAATCTGCACCAGACTGCTAGATATTCAAAATCGAAGAAATTTCTTCATGATCGATTCTCCCTAGCCTTTGAATTTCCCCTCTGAGGTAGCCAACCAGCACCTCAGCGAGAGCCTCGACAGCGGAAATTCAGGCAGAACGCCTTGCACAGGCGGGTGTCTGCAGCAGCCGTCATCGATCAGCCATAAGTCGATGATGGCTCTCTGCCAAGACCTGTCGTTCGCGGCCACGCGCCGGACGATATCTTCTGGCCGACTGATGACGCCCAACACATGTTGACTGCGGACGCTCAAGGCGCAGCCCCGAAGGTCAGCTTTGCGGTGCTGCGCTCACAAGTAGCTGGACCCGGCTTCGGCCAGTTCCTGACCTCCGCAAAGGTCAGCTTTCGGACATGCTGCTTTCATTGTGCGTCAACGGCAGCTTTTCTTGCCTCAACCAAAGGTCGTTGGGCGCAGTGCCGCGAGTTGGTTTGGGCATTTGGATTGTGCCCCCATTAATGGCGTCATGGCCGTTGCCTTCAACGCTGAAGTACCTGAGCATTTGAATACCGTCCAATTGACGCACCGCAAATGACAGCGGTAGTTACTCCCTTGCTTACTTGCTGCTAGCTCCTGAGAATGCGCGCAAAGAGAAGGGGAAACTATGCAGCTTTGGAAAGCTTCAAGAGGGTGCGTGATCGCATGCTTATTGCTGGTGAGCACTTGGGTGGGTGCATTTCAGATCGGCCCCCTCGGAACCAAGCACGAAGAACGCTTGACCAACGAGACAAATTCGACGCTGGCTCGCATCGCAGGATCGCTGGGAGTTTTGATCAAGACTCCTGTCCATGAGGAAATCACCCATCTCGGCAAGTGGTGTCATGTGCAGCAAGCAGATCTTGCCACTGACACTTACTGCAGTGGTCGTGACGTTGGATTTTCCTCTCCGTATGTGATTTACGGAGTTCGGTGGAACGATTTGCCGCCGTTTCGCCTGGAGCAAGGTCAGGGCAACTGCGACTACATGGGGAAAAAGAACGTTTGCCGAGCAGACCAGACGATCAGGTTTTCGACCCAGCCAGCTTGCTGGTATTGCCTTTTCAAGGATGCCGAGCGTCAGGCACAGACCAAGACCATCGCGGGCTGCAACAGAACGGCGAACAGCGTTCCAGGAAACTTGATGACGCGGTCACACTTTGGTGACCTTCAGTTCCTGCATGGCATGGCCAATGCGTCTGACATACACCCCTTCGATACGAGAGGCCAGATACTGGACTGGCTGGAGTTTGCATGGAAGGTGTCGTCCAAGGAAATCTTGCCTCAAACCTTCCTGAAGGACATCGACAACCGGACCATCAAGCAGCACTTCGGTTGCACCGAGTGGAAGGTCGTAGATCTGTATCTCTTAGGGCGACAAGATAACGCCAGCGGTCTAGTTACTCAGATTCGTGAAATTGCTTTTGGCTCGGTACTGCACACCGTTCAGGATTCGTTCGCAGCAGCCCACGCCGAGCGCGAACCACAGTCCATTGGTGCGCAGTGTGAAGGTTCGTCGTTCACGACACCAGCAAAGCTCGTGGAGTTTCACGCATACGGCGCTCAAGATGGTGCATTGCATGACCACGACGACAGCCGCGAAGCCATGACAGCAGTAGCAAAGGACAGGTGGCCAGAAGCCGTGGAGGTGACTCGCAATCTGTTTGAACTTCACTCCGATGGGGCTAAGTGGGCAGATGCCAGCAACTACCTGCAATGTGTTTTTGCTCTGAGTGATGACTATCGGGTTTCTTCGCCAGGAGAAGGCTATCGGCGCAGCAATATGCCCTACAAGCCCTGATAGATGGGATGAAGCCGTTTTGTACGCATTTGAGCGCTTGTGCTAAAAGCTTCCGCAGATGCAAGTGCTCGCAGAAAGTTGCTTACTGTGCCGTCGAGTGGTTGCTGTTAGGTGACTACTTCAGCAGATCAGCAGTTATCTTTGAGTCGATTGCCGTCAGGCGCATAACAGCCTGAAGTGGTGCTCACATGTTTTCCTGTATATGACGGCTTCAGGCTGATTTGAGACCTTCGCCAGTACAGACCCGAATGTCTGCTGCGACCGGAAGCTACCGTTCGATCCGATGCATGATCAATGGCTATGAGTCTTTACGCCCTTTAGATGAGGCTACACGCAGTGGGAGGACAGATCACTTCACACAACACCCACCCACGATGGGGTCATACCGCTGATCGCTCTTCTCCTCATGTGCCTTGTCCTTTTAAGGGGCTATGGCTCTGGCAGGGTCGGTGTGTTGTCAAGGCTACGCCTTGCCGCACTCAAAAGCCCGCGATTTGGTGTATCAGCTCTGCAAGATGGCGACGCAGTGCGATGCTGCGCTACTTGATCAAGATCGCTCGGAAATCGTTGACGTTGGTATGCGTGGGCTCGGTGATCACTAGGTCACCCAACGGTTCGAAGAAACCATAGGCATCGTTGCGCGCCAGGTGCTCGGTCAGCTTCAGACCTTTTGACCCGGCCCGCGCCAGCGTGTCGGGGGTAATCACTGCTCCGGCGTTGTCCTCCACGCCGTCGATGCCGTCAGTGTCGGCAGCCAGCGCCCAGACGTTAGCCTGCCCGCTCAGCGCCTGCGCTAGGCCCATGCAGAACTCGCCGGCCCGTCCACCCCGGCCTTTGGGTTGACCTTCGGCATGCGGGCGCATCGTCACCGTGGTCTCTCCGCCGCTGAGGATAACGCACGGGGCTTCGAACGCCCCACGGCCCAGCGCCGCCGAACGCGCCAGTGCCGCGTGCACCTTGCCCACTTCGCGAGACTCGCCTTCGATCTCGTCGCTGAGGATGTAGGCCCGCAGACCGAGCGCGCGCGCGGCTTCGGCAGCAGCCTCCAGGCTCTGCTGCGGTGTGGCAATCAGGAGCGTCTCACAGCGTGTCAGCTGCGGGTCGCCAGGCTTGGGTGTTTCCAGCGCACCATTCTCCAGTTGTTGCTTCACTGCCGTGGGGACTTCGATGCCATAGCGCCAAAGGATGTCCAGCGCGTCGGCGCAGGTTGTCGCGTCGGCCACGGTGGGGCCACTGGCAATAACGCTGATGTCGTCACCGGGCACGTCGCTGATGGTCAGCGTGACCACCCGCGCCGGCGCGCAGGCCGCTGCGAGGCGTCCGCCCTTAATGCGCGAGAGGTGCTTGCGCACTGTGTTCATTTCACCGATGCGCGCACCGCTTTCCAGCAGCTGCCGGTTGATGCGCTGCTTGTCTTCCAGCGTCAGGCCTTCGCACGGCAGGGTCAGGAGCGAGGAGCCACCGCCCGAAATCAGGCATAGCACCAGAGTGTCTTCGGTCAGCCCATGCGTGAACTGCAGAATACGCTGCGCCGCCGCCAAGCCAGCTGCGTCGGGCACAGGGTGCGCGGCTTCTACGATTTCGATGCGCTCGGACACGCCTGCCGGCCTCTGTGGGGTGTGGCCGTAGCGTGTGACCACCAGACCAGAGAGCGGTGCGTCGGGTGGCCACAGCGCTTCCACCGCGTGCGCCATGGCGCCGCCCGCCTTGCCCGCTCCCAGTACCAGCGTACGCCCATTCGGTGGGGGCAGGTGGGCGGCTGTGTTGTGCAGCGGCAGCGCGCGCTGAACCGCCACGTCGTACAGGTGGCGCAGCAGGGCGCGGGGATCGCTCAATTCAGTGACAAAGTCGTCTTGCATTGACTCATCCCAGCCAACTCTTGATGGACGCGGTCATTCGGTCGGCGGAAATGCCGTAGCGATCATGCAGCGTGGGCAGAGCGCCTGCGTCCAGGAACGCATCGGGCAGTGCCAATTGGCGGAAGCGGCTGGGCACCACGCCTTCTCGCAGCAGCAACGCCGCCACCGCCTCACCCAACCCTCCGATGGAGGAGTGGTTTTCGGCTACCACCACAAGACGCCCCGGCTTACGCACTTCTCGGAGAATGGCTTCTTCGTCCAGCGGCTTGATCGTGGGGCTGTGCATAACAGCCACCTTGATCTTGTCGACTTCAAGCTGCTTGGCCACCTCCAAGGTGCGCATGGTCATAAAGCCGCTGGATATGACCAGTACCTCCGAACCGTCACGCAGCAGCTTGGCCTTGCCCAACTCAAAGCTATAGTCGTATTCGTCCAGCACCAACGGCACACTGCCACGCAGCAGGCGCATGTAGACCGGGCCGTTGTGGGCGGCAATCTGCGGTACGGCTTGTTCGATGTCCAGCGCGTCGCACGGGTCCACCACGGTCAAACCGGGAATGGCACGCATCATGGCAAGGTCCTCGGTCGCTTGGTGACTAGGACCATAGCCGGTGGTCAGCCCGGGCAGTGCGCAGCAGATCTTGACGTTGAGGTTCTCCTCAGCAATGACCTGATGAATGAAGTCGTAGGCGCGGCGTGTGCCGAACACTGCGTAGGTGGTCGCGAAGGGCACCAAGCCGACCTTGGCCATGCCCCCGGCGGCGCCCATGAGCAACTGCTCGGCCATGCCCATCTGGAAAAAACGGGCGGGGTAAGCCTGTCCGAACAGATGCAGATCGGTGTACTTGGCCAGGTCAGCGGTCATGCCAACCACTTCAGAATGAGTGGCTGCATATTCGACTAGCGCCTTGCCGAAGGGTGCGGCTTTGACGCGCTGGCCCTCGGCAGCTATGGAGGCGATCATCGCTGAGGTGGTCAGCCGGGGTTTCTTGTCGGTCACGGTGTTCATGGAATGTCTCCTCAGGGGCGATTGGCGTCCAAGATGTCCAGCGCTTGCTGCCACTCGGGGGGATCGACGCGAATGAAGTGGTTCTTCTCACGCGCCTCCAGGAAAGGAATGCCCTTGCCCATCAACGTGTCACACAGGATGACGCGTGGACGCGAATCGGACAGTTGGCGCACGGTGTCAAACGCCCGCACGACTGCTGGCAGGTGGTTGCCATCCACTCGCTGGACGTGCCAGCCGAAAGACGCGAACTTGTCGGTCAGCGGCTCAAAGCCCATTACTTTGGTCGATGCTCCGTCGGCCTGCTGGTTGTTGATGTCAACAATGCAAATTAGGTTGTCGAGTCCGTGATGGCTGGCAGACATAGCGGCCTCCCAGGTCGAACCTTCGTCGAGCTCACCGTCGGACATAGAGTTGTATACAAAGGCTGGGTTGCCTCGGTGTCTCAGGCCCAACGCCATACCCACAGCAATAGGGAGCCCTTGTCCCAACGAGCCACCCGACATCTCCATGCCAGGCGTGTAGGTCGCCATGCCGGACATTGGTAGACGGCTGTCATCACTGCCATAGGTCTCAAGCTCCGATTCGGGCACGATGCCTGCCTCGATCAGCGCTGCATAGAAAGCGATTGCGTAATGCCCGTGCGAAAGCAGGAATCGATCTCTTCCATCCCACTGTGGGTCATCAGGACGGAAATTGAGGGCGTGGCCATAGGCAGCAGCCAGCACATCGGCGTAGCCAAGGGCCTGCCCTACATAGCCTTGCCCCTGCACCTCACCCATGCGCACTGCGTAGCGGCGGATACGCCACGCGCAGCGCGCGATCTCGGCCAGTTTCTCTTGGCTGACGGTCATGTTCAAACTCCAGTTGAATTGAGGTTTCCGGTCACTTGAGGATCACGGCCGGCACATACGAAACCAAGATCAGCACGACAAAGGCCACCAGATAGAACGGCCCCATGGCACGTACGGTCTGCCCGACCTTGACTTTGGCCAGCGAACTGGTGATGAACAGCGTGGTACCCACCGGTGGTGTGTACAGGCCAATCGCTAGGTTCACGACGATCATGATTCCCAGCTGTACCGGGTCCATGCCCACGCTCTGGGCCAGCGGCAGAAACACCGGGGTGAGCAGCAGCACGGCAGCCGGCAAATCGATGAACATGCCCACGAACAGCATCATTAGATTCATGAGCAGGATGACCATCCACTTCGATGACACGTTCTGCGTGACCCACGCCACGACGCCCTGAGGCAATTGGTCAAAAGTCAGCAGCCAGCCGATGGCGGCCGACGCCATGATTACCAGCAGCACGACTCCCGAGGCAATGCCGGCCTCCACGATGGCTGCGTGCAGGCGCTTGAACGTGAGGTCGTGATACAGCAGAGCTGACACGCCACCGGCGTAAAGTGCCGAGAGCACAGCCACCTCGGTTGGCGTGGCAATGCCGAAGCGCAAGAACACGACAATTAGCACGGGCAGCAGCACCGCAGGCGAGGCCAGCATTAGGTTGCGCCGCATCTCCGTCTTGTCCAACACCGCAGTCTCGCGCGGCAGGTTCTTGCGCTTACCCACCCACCAGCAAGCTAACATGAAGCCGCTACACAGCAGCAGACCGGGCAGGATGCCGGCGAAAAAAAGCGCTGCGATCGAAGTATTGGACGACAGCGCGTACAGGATCAGCGGAATCGACGGTGGAATGATGATGTCAATCGTGGCGGCAGAAGCCAGGGACGCCGCTGAGAACGGCAGCGGGTAACCCAGCTTGCGATGCCAGGGCATGACCAAAGAACCGATGGCAGAAGCATCGGCTACCGCCGAACCTGAAACACCACCAAACAGAGTGGAAGACAGTACATTGACCTGTGCTGGACCGCCATGCCAGCGACCCACAGTGGCTGACAGCACACCGATCAGCGCTTCGCCCAGACGGCCGCCCATCATCAGGGCCCCGGTCAGCATGAAGAATGGAATTGCAATCAGCGGGAAGCTTTGTACCTGGGACACCATTTGCTGCACCAGTAGGTCAAGCGGAATTCGTTCGGACGAAGCCGCGGCAGCAAGGGCAGCTAACAGCAGGGCATGTGCAATAGGAATAGCCGCCACCGCACCAGCGATGAACACCAGCAGAATCAGAGCGCTCATAAGGGTCTCCGGGAAAGATTGTGGTGAGCGTTTAGCCTTGCGCCGTCGATGGACTGGCGCCTGGGGCGGCACTGGCAAAAGCCTGTGGTCCGTACCATGCACTGCGGAAAGCTGAGCGCATGGCCAGCAGGGCTAGCAGGCCCATGGCACCCATAACGCAGCTATACGTGACGGAAGACGGCACGTGGAGGATGGCCGATTTCTCGTCGTGAACGATTTCCAACAGGCTGTAGGTCACCTTGGCCAACGTCCCGTACAGGGCTGCAACGACTAGCCAGCCGGCGGCAGACAACCAGCGCTGCGCAGCAGATGGCAGCGACTCCATCAGGAAAGTGGTGGCGATGTGCGAGCCGTGCTGGGCAGCCAATACCACACCGGACATGACCAGCCAGGGGAAGAGCAGTTCAGGCACCTCATTGGCCCACTGCAGACTGGATCCGGTGCTGTATCGAAGCAGCGTGTTTGCCGAGAGGATCAGGAAGATTACGGTCGTAGTCAGCCAGAGAATTGCCTGGCAAACGACGGCAATCATCCTGTCCACCAAACCGTTTTGGGCAGGTGACATCAGATAACTCCTGGAACGTAAAAGGGAGCGCCACAGCAACGCGGCAGCGCCGGAATCAGCTCGTCGCGCTCATTGCGCGCGTGATGCGGCCACCACTTGCTTTACGAAGGGGCCGATCGGGCTGGCTTCCCATTTACTGACTACCGATGCAGTTGCCTTCTGGAAAGCCGATTTGTCCACCGAATCCACTTGGATTCCTTTGGCCTTGAGTTCGGCCACCAGGCTGTCATCGCTTTCCTTGGACAGCTTTCGCTGCATTTCCGTTGCCGCATTCGCGGCTTCCTGTACCGCTTTGCGATCGGCGTCAGAGAGGCGATCCCAGGTGCGCTTGCTCATCAGGAACGGCGTCATTTCGTACTTATGACCGGTCAACGATAGGTACTTCTGAACCTCGTGAAGCTTGGCCGAGTAAATGTTAGTCAGCGGGTTCTCCTGACCGTCAACCACACCTTGCTGCAGCGCAATGTACAGCTCGGAGAATTTGATTTGCTGTGCTTCGGCACCCAACGCTTGCATGATGTCAACGGTCACAGCATCGGGTGGCGTGCGCATCTTCAGGCCCTTGAGGTCTTCGGGCTTGAGCAACGGACGTTTGCTGTTACTCATGTGGCGGATGCCATTGTCCCAGTAGCCCAGCACCAGCATGCCCTTTTCTGCGGTCTTAGCCGCCAGTTCCTTACCCACAGGGCCGTCCATGATCTTCCAAGCCTGAGGGAGGTCGTTGAACAGGAAAGGCAGGCCAAACGCAGCGTACTCGGGCACGGTATTGGCCAACGAGCCTTGCGAGTTGGCCGACATGTCCAAAGCGCCCGTGCGCAGCGCGGTCACCATGGCCGCGTCGTCACCCAGTTGGGCCGAGGGTGCCACGGTCACTTCGATACGACCGCCGGAGCGTACCTTCGCTTCATCGGCGAACTTCACGGCCGCCGTATGACGAGGACTACCTATCGGGTTGCCGTGACCCAGTGTCAGCTTTACGGCGGCCTGTGCAAAAGCAGCGCCGCTGATGCTCAGGGCGGTGGCGGCAATCAGGCTGCGGCGCAGTACGTTGGAAAAATTCATCTTTGTCTCCTAGTTATGTTGTGGCCTCAAGGACCCGAACGATGAACTCAGTGGATCAGCATGCCGCCGTTGACATCTAGCGTGACGCCGGTGCAATACTTGGACAGGTCGCTGGCTAGAAACACTACGCAGCCGGCCACGTCGTTGGGCTCACCGATGCGGCCCAGCGGGATCCCATCCAAGATGGCCTGGCGCTTGTTTTCGGGAATCTTTCCTTTGTTGATATCGGTGGCGATCAGCCCAGGCGTCACGCAGTTAACGCGGATGTTCTGGCCGCCGAATTCGCGCGCCATGGCACGGGCCAACCCTAGTACGCCAGCCTTCGCAGCTGAGTAATGCGGACCACCCAAAATGCCACCACCGCGCTGGGCCGACACAGAGGAAATGCAGACGATCGAGCCACTGTTCTGGGCCTGCATCACAGGAAGTACCGCCTGGGATGCATACAGCGTGCCGCGCAGACTGACGTCCAGAATTCGGTTGTAGTCGGCACCGGTGATGTCCAGGAACTTTACAGGCTGCGTGATCCCGGCATTGTTCACCAGCACGTCAATGCTGCCGTATTTCGCCTTGATCTGTTCAACGGCAGCCTCGCACGATGCCTTGTCGGTGACATTGGCCACCAAACCCAAGTGGTCTGGTCCCAGTTGGGCGGCGGCAGCCTGCGGATTGGCGACTTCTAGGTCGAGGATCACGACCTTGGCGCCCTGTGCGGCCATCATGCTGGCGGTGGCGAAACCGAGGCCATTGAGGCCAGCGCCGCCTGTGATGACCGCAACCTTGTCTTTGAGCAGCATGGTGATGTCTCCTAATGATTTGCTGTGTTGACGATGGAGCGGATTCTGGGAGCACGCCAGTCTGATAACAAACGATATAAACTCATCCAAGATGCAATTTCGTTCATGTTGCATCGCAATAAATGAATGAAGTTCATCCATGATCCCGCCGCTAAGCGCTCTACAGGCCTTTGAAGCCATCGCCCGCCGTCGAAGCTTTGCCCTTGCAGCACAGGAGCTGCATCTAACGCCCTCGGCAGTCAGTCACCAATTGGCCAAACTGGAGGGGCTGCTGGGCGTGCGCCTGTTCGAACGATCGGCCCGCGGAGTGGCACTAACACCTGCCGGTCAAAGCTATCTGAAGCGAGTGGGGAACGCGCTGGGCGCCATCAACACAGCCACCGAAGCCCTTCGCCACGGCATGCAAGACACGCTGCACCTGCACTGCAGCCCGAGTTTTGCCAGCCTGTGGCTGATGCCGCGCATCGCCCGGTTTCGCCGTGTCTTTCCCCACATCGCCTTGTCCCTGTCGGCCTCGCACATTCACTCGGATTTTCACCTCGGGCTGGTAGACGTCGACATCCGTTACGGGCTGCCGAACTGGCCGCACCTAGAGGTAGAGCCGGTGTTTATGGAGAAGGTCATGCCGCTGGCCAGTCCGGCCTTCATTCGTGAGCACACTCTGCACAATGCCGAGGATCTGCTGCGCACGCCGCTGATCCAGTCGGTGGTCAACGTAGCGCAATGGGCCGACTGGTTTGCTCGTTTTCACCCTGCCGAGCGACCGGATAGGATCGCTTTGCACTTTGACCGTGCCATGATGAGTCTGGACGCGGCGGTGCAGTCTCTGGGGGTAGCGCTGGAGAGTGCGACGCTTGGTCAGTCACTGATTGCCACCGGGCGCCTGCAGCCGGTCTTTGGACACGACATGGTGTTGGAGGTGCAGGGGCACTTCTTGGTGTACCCGGCACGTCATGCGGCTCGCCCCGAGGTCAAAGCGTTTCTCGACTGGATGCGCCAGGAAGCTCAGAGTCACGCCAGTCGGTAAAACGTGGCGTCAGCGTTACTTCATGAATCACTTTCATGTATGGCTGAATATTTGTCGCTTGTCTTCAACTGACTGCCCCCCGAAGAATCAGGGTTCTTTCAACAAACTGGAGACAAGCGCGGGCCTGCGGGTCAAGCGCCACCACCATGCCAGCCCATCCGTTGCAGCCCCTGGCGCACGCCATCCGTTTCCTGTCGATTGACGCCATCGTCAAGGCCACAGAAGGCCACCAAGGCGTGCCCCTGGGTATGGCTGAAATCGCAACCGCGCTTTACGTCAACCACCTCAAGTACAACCCTACCGACCCCACGTGGTGGGACCGCGACAGGGTGGTCCTATCAAACGGACACGGCTCCATGCTGCTGTATTCGCTCCTACACCTCAGTGGCTATCAGGCTGTGCCCCTGACGGAGATTCAGCGCTTTCGCGAACTGGGTGCGGTTTGCGAAGGCCACCCGGAATACAACCAAGCAGCGGGTATCGAAGTCACCACTGGACCACTTGGCCAGGGGATTGCTAACGCGCTTGGCATGGCAGTGGCGGAAGCCTACCTCAACGCCCGTTTTGGCGCTGGTCTGGTAGATCACTTCACCTACGCCTTCGTGGGTGATGGCTGCCTTCAAGAGGGTGTGGGGCAGGAGATGATCTCGCTGGCCGGCCACCTGCAACTGGGTAAGTTGGTACTGCTATGGGACGACAATCTGATCACCGACGACGGCCCCACCTCGCTGTCAATCAGCGAAAGCGTCGCCGAGCGCTTTCGCGTGGCCAACTGGCATGTGCAGGAGCTTGATGGTCACGATATCGAAGCTGTCTCGGCAGCCCTGGCCAACGCCAAGGCCGACCCGCGTCCCTCTCTACTGGCGTGCCGCACGGTGATCGGCAAAGGCATTCCCCGCGTGCAGGGTCAGCGGGGCGGCCACAGCGCTCGACTCTACGAGCAGGACGCCCAGGAGGCTCGCGCGCTTCTGGGCTGGCCGCACAACCCATTTGAGGTGCCAGCCGACATACTTGCTGCGTGGCGCGAAGCTGGCCGTCGCAGCCAGCCCAAGCACCACGCTTGGCAGGCACGCCTGACCGCTCTTTCACAAGCCGAGCGCAGCGAGTTTGAACGCGTAATGCGCGGTGAACTGCCCGTCGGCTGGAAGGATGTCTTGCATGACTACAAACGGCGCGCCTATGAGGCGTCAGCTCTACCCAGTGGCATCTTTGTGTCCGGAGAAATCAACGACCTGCTCGCTCCGTTGCTGCCCGAGCGCATCGTAGCCTGTGCTGACCTTGAAGCCCCGACCAGCCACAAGCGCAGTCTGCAAGCATTTACCGCCACCGACCGCGCTGGCTCATATGTGCACTGCGGTGTACGTGAGCATGTAATGGGTTCCATGGCCAACGGCATGTCCGCCCATGGTGGCGTCATACCGGTGAGCGTGACCTACCTCGCTTTCTCAGACTACCAGCGTCCAGCCATGCGCATGGCTTCACTAATGGGCCTACCGGTCAAGTTCGTCTTCAGCCATGACTCCATCGGCATCGGCAAGAACGGGCCGACCCATCAGCCGGTGGAAATCCTGGCCTCGCTGCGTGCCATGCCCAACATGTGGGTGATGCGTCCGGCAGATGCTATTGAAGCCGCTGAATGCTGGGAACTGGCGCTAGCCCATCGGGAGGGACCCGTGAGCCTAGTGTTCGCACGTCAGAGTCTGCCGCTGGTGCACCCGGTACATACGCCCGAAAACCGATGTGTTCGCGGGGGTTACGTACTGCACGAGGCGGAGGCGGGTCCGCGGCAAGTAACACTGTTGGCTACCGGATCAGAGGTGGCACTGGCCATCCAAGCGCGCGCCCAGCTCGAAAGCGAGGGTGTGGGGGCCGCAGTGGTGTCACTGCCTTGCTGGGAGCTGTTCGATGAACAGCCAGCGGACTACCGCCAGCAGGTGTTGGGCGATGGCGTGCGGATCGCTGTAGAAGCTGCCGGGCGCTTCGGCTGGGATGCTTACCTTGGCGCACGCGGTTCCTTCGTCGGCATGAAGAGCTTTGGCGCATCCGGTCCGGCCGACGGCCTGTACAAGTTGTTCGGTATCACCGCCGATGCGGTGGCCACCGAAGCCCGCCGACTGCTGCAATCCTGAATCGCCACCGACATCAACCACCATGCATATCGTCTTTCTCGACCGCGAAACCCTCTCACCCCAGACGCAGCTACGGCGCCCGGACTTTGACCACACTTGGGAGGAGCACGACCACACCAGTGCCGATCAGGTGTCCGAGCGCATCGCGCATGCCGATATTGTTATCGTCAACAAGGTCAAGCTGCCCGCTGCCGTGCTGGCGCAGGCTCCACGCCTGAAGCTTATCGATGTGGCAGCTACCGGCACCGATAACATCGATCTGACCGTTTGCGCTGCCCGTGGCATCGTGGTCAGCAACATCCGCGGCTATGCCACCCGCACCGTGCCCGAGCACACCTTCGCCCTAATCTTTGCCCTGCGGCGCAGCGTCTGTGCCTACCGTGACGCGGTACATGCAGGCCGCTGGCAGGCCGCCGGGCAGTTCTGCTTTTTCGACCACCCAATCCGTGATCTGGCAGGGTCCACGCTAGGTATCATCGGCGATGGCGAACTCGGTCAGTCGGTCGCTGCCATAGGCCGCGCACTGGGCATGCGCGTACTATTTTCTGGGCATAAAGGACGCACAGGTCAGGGGCGCCTTTACACGCCGTTTGAGCAGTTACTGGGTGAGGCGGATGTTCTCACGCTGCACTGTCCGCTCAACGAGCGCACGCGCCACATGATTTCCACACCCGAGTTTGCGTTGATGAAGCGCCACCCCCTGCTCATAAACACCGGTCGTGGTGGTCTTGTGGACGAAGCAGCCGTGGGTCCTGCACTGAATGTCGGTCAGATTTCCGGCGCGGCATTCGACGTCACCTCTGTGGAGCCGCCGCCAACGGATCACCCATTTATGGCCCTCTTGGAGCGCCCCGACTTCATCCTCACGCCGCATGTTGCCTGGGCTAGTGCAGAGGCCATCCAAGCACTGGCAGATCAACTCATCGTAAATGTTGAGTCATTCATGTCTGGTCAACCCCGTAATGTCGTTCACCCCACGGGGATTTAATCGATCAGGCATATGAACCAACCACCCTGCGGCGGTCTGCTATTTCCCGAAAGTACGCGATCGTCGTGAATCCCCACAGCTGTCTATCAGTGCTGGCAGCAAACCAGCCTGTGACTGCTTTTGGGCGCATTAGTGAAATGGCACTCCCGGCCAGAAGCTGTCGTCCAGGAGTTAACCGCGAACAGCAGATCTAGGCTAGAGCTGACGTAGGGGCTTCAACTCCGAATCTTGGCTGCGATCAAAAGCTGAACTTGATGGACTCTGGCTGCAATCTCCAAGAATCGGCATTCAAGGTTTTCCGCAGCCCTTGCCGGAGACCACTCCGACCCACCCCCTTGACGATGATTCACCGTGCCTTCAGGCAAAATCCAGATGATTGGGCCAAGCCTGGCGTCAGGTCTGCCGGGAAGCCCACCTTGAAGAATGGAAAAGCATCAATGGCACTGACGAAGAAGGGCGAGTTCTGGTACGGGACGACGTCCGGCGACACCCAAGCCGAACTGCGCAACTACAGCGTTGCGAATCGCCATGAGGCCGTCCGGTTTGCCTCGTCCAAATGCGATTGCGGGTGCCGGACTTTTGCGCTGCAGACCGATGAAGAAGCCGGCGTGGCAATCCGCACCTGCTCCGACTGCGGGCAGGAACACCTGATGGGCGACAGCGCGGACTACGTTGAAGAGGCCACCCCCGAGGCGCACCAGTGCGTGTGCGAGAACGAGGTATTCGAGCTGATGTCCGGCGTCTCCGTGTACAAGGGCACACATGACGTGCGCTGGTACTACATCGCTTGCCACTGCGTGGAATGCAATCTGGTTGGGGTCTTCGCAGACTGGAAATGTGAAGCTGGTGATGCGGCGGCCTTCCTCGCCAAGGTATAAGCGCGCCCCCTTGATCCTGCTCGCAGGATCAAGGGGGCGAGGAGTGTCATGAGGTGGTTGGTGGACTTGCCTGTATCAATGACGGCAATCGCTGCGCAGCAGACATAGATTGCCAAAGCCAGGCCTTGGGTTGCCCGGGTTTTAGTCGACCAGAGCAGCTATTTTTGGGTGGTGCTCACGCATGCTTTCCATCTTGTGTTCATGGCTGATGGGGCGAGCCATAGTGAGTGGGGCGGTGGCAGGCACCAGTGAGTGCGTTAGAGCCGCAGCCTCTGCAGCGCTGGGAGCTACCTTGAAGCGCTGGACCAGCTCGCGTAAATGCTCGGACTGCTCGCGCAGGCTGTGCGCAGCAGCGGCGCTTTGCTCAACCAGCGCTGCGTTTTGCTGCGTCATCTGGTCCAGAGAGCCCACGGCCTCGTTGACTTGGGCCACCCCGTCGCGCTGCTCGGCAGCATTGGTGTTGATGGTCTGCATCACTTCTGTCACGCGGTGAATGGATTGCACCACCTCGGTCATGGTGGTACCTGCGTCTTGGACCAAGCGTGCACCATCGGCCATGCGGCTCACCGAGTCCTGAATCAGCTGTTTGATTTCTTTGGCTGCCTGGGCGCTGCGCTGTGCCAGGGTGCGCACTTCGGCAGCCACTACGGCAAAACCACGGCCTTGCTCGCCCGCGCGGGCGGCCTCTACGGCAGCGTTCAGGGCCAGGATATTGGTCTGAAAAGCAATGCCATCAATCACGCCAATGATGTCGGCAATCTTCTGGCTGCGGCTGTGGATGTCGGTCATGGTCTCCACCACTTCATGGACCACTGTACCGCCGCGCTGCGCAATGCCCGAAGCTTGCTGGGCCAGACCTGCTGCCTGCTGGGCGCTGGAGGCGGTGTCTTTCAAGGTGTGCGTCAGCTGCATGATGGCGGCGGCGGCTTGCTGCAGATGGCTTGAAGTGATCTCGGTGCGCTGCGACAGGTCCTGATTGCCAGAAGCGATCTCGCTGCTGGCCAGGCTGATGGCATCACCACTTTGGCGCACATCGTTCATCATGCTCGACAGTGACAGGCTCATGCGCTGCAGCGATTGCAGCAACTGTCCGAATTCATCACGGCGCTCTTCGTGGGAGCGGGGGCGCAAGTCCCCCTCGGCAATACGCTCGGCAATGTGATTGGCCTCTTGCATGGAGCGGCGGATATTGCCAATCAGCAGATAGGCTCCCACCGCGATACCCAGCAGCAAAAACACCATGTTGATGGCCGCTGTTCGAACCACCCCCTGGCGGGCAGCGCCCATGTCTGCACGCATCTGCGCCAGGTTCTGGGCTTGCTGGTGTACGTACTGGTTCAGCGCCTGGGTGTAGGCATCAGCGGCTGCTCGGAAACTGCTGCGTGCGGCCTCGCGTGCTTCATCGGTTTGGCCACGGTCCTTGAATGACTGGGCGTGTGTGCTTTGCGTCTGCATGGCCTGGCGCAACTGTGCCAGTTGCTGCAAATCTGTCTGCTCTTGGCTGCTGGCGCTGCTGGCTTGCAGCATCTGTTGCAGCGCTTGAATGTTCTGATCGGTTTGCGTGATTTGCCTGGCCAGCTCAGCGCCGTCCTGTGGATCGCTGGTTGCCAGCGCTGCCTGTGTGCGCACGATGTTGACTTGCGACAGCGCACCCCATTGAGAGGCTTGGTCCAGCCGCTGCGACAGCAAGCTGTCTTGCTGGTTGAATTTCTTTTGGTGTGCAGCTGAGTTGTAGCCCGCATGGCCAATGATGATGACCGCGCCAATCACAATGCTGGCAACGCCGAGCCAAAGCTTTTTTGTCACGCTGATGTGCTTCATGGCGGTCTCTCTTGAATGGGGGGTGTGTGTAATATTTGAAAAAAGCACGGTCGTGCGAAACCGTAGTTGAAACTAAATGTGAATGCTTTCGTATTGGGGCATACGCGCATTGTTGCGGGCTTGCGCTCAGGTTCGAGAGCGTAGATTGCATGCTTTGGCAAGCGGCTAGATCAAGCTTTGAAGAGCTAGCGGATGAGACTGGTAATACCTGGCGATGTGCAGATAATGAATTGGTTCTATCTTGCTGCACGCCCCGGATTTACTCATGAATTTGCGCTTTTCTGCCTCGCTGCACGCCTGCTTTCAAACTGTTATGAGCGCGGCACTACTGTCTGTTGTGCTATGGCCTGTGGCGCATGCGCAGCCAAGCAAACAGATCACCCAGGCCGAGTTGCAGGCGCGCTTGCTGGAAGCCAAAACCAATCCTGAAATTGAGCAAAAGCTCTATACCGTTGGCCGCAAAGTGGCTGCAGTGTGTGCCAATTGCCACGCAGACCAAAACGGCACAGCGATTTTGGAAGTGCCCTATCTGGATGGACAAAATCCAGCTTATCTGGTCGAGCAGATTCGGCAGTTTTCTCAGGGACTACGCAAAAACACCTTCATGGAAGGCATTTTGAAGGCCATGAACCGGGACGAAATGGTGGGCATGGTCTTGTTCTACGAAAAAGAAAAACTGCCAGCCCGTGCGCCAAAAGATACGGCCATGCTGCAAAAGGGCAAGGCTTATTACGAGCGTGTCTGTATCAACTGCCACGCTGCAGATGGCCATGGCAATGAGCAATTGCCGCGTATTGCGGGCCAGCACTATGGCTACGTTAATCTGACGCTCAAACGCTATCGCGATAGCAGCGGCGTACGTGCCAATGCCAACATGGCTTTTGTGACCAAGGGCATGTCTGACCAAGACATTCAAGCCGTGGCCACTTACCTGGAAACCATGCCTTAAACGGCAGCCTTACCAAAACTTCACAACCCCTGCATGGTTTACCAGCAGGGGTTTGTTGTTAGTGCTGTGGTCAGGCTTGCTCGGGCAGGCGCATACTTGGCGGATTGTTGTATACATCCCTTCATTTTTTGCACCATGACTTTGGCGGCATCGCCCATTGGCGTTTTTGACAGCGGTATTGGCGGCTTGAGCGTGCTGCAGGCCTTGCGGCACGAGTTGCCCCATGAGCATTTTGTCTATCTGGCAGACAGCGGGAATGCGCCTTATGGCGAGCGCGGAGACGATTTTGTGCAGGCGCGCACGCACGCTATTGCGCAGCACCTGCGTGCGAAACACGGCATCAAAGCGTTGGTGATTGCCTGCAACACAGCCACTGCAGCAGCGGTGGAGTCTTTGCGCAGCCTTATGCCAGACTTGCCATTGATCGGGGTGGAGCCCGCGATCAAACCCGCCAGTACATCCAGCCAGACCCACCATGTAGGGGTGATTGCCACGCGGGGTACGGTGGAAAGCCGCCGGTTTAAAAAATTGCTCGATGAGTACGGACAGCATGTGCACTTTCACGTGCAAGCCTGTGATGGCTTGGCACGTGCCATCGAGTGGAGCACCTTGCAGCAACCCAAAGTAGCAGGTGAAGTGACAGAAATTGAAGCACTGAGTGCGCGCTACATCAGCGATTTAGGCCAATTTGGCTTAAAAACTGGGGAGATGGATGCACTGGTGCTGGGTTGTACGCACTACATCTTTATCAAGGACGAGTTGCGCGCCTTGCTGGGGCCTGAGGTGCTGCTGATTGATACGGGTGCAGCGGTAGCGCGGCAGACCCGGCGTTTGCTGGACACGACGATGGCCTTGCGTGCTGAACCTGCGCAGTTGCCGTTGCAGTTGCAGTCACAGTTGCCGCTGCAGCCCATAGCGAGTGCCGAGCAGATACAGCTGATGACGACAGGGCAGGTGGCATCGCTGCAGGCTGCGGCCCAGCGCTGGCTGGATTTACCCGCCAGCTGCTGCACGACAGTGGATGTTTAGGCTGTTGATTTTTAAAAGTTGATCTTTAACGCTTGATGCACAGGCATTTGAAGCGCTTTTGACTCGCATCTCTATCCCGCCATGGCCGCTGTCAGTGGCCGGTTGGCCACAACGTCTTTCATCACCAGGGTCGAAGTCATGCGGTGCATGCCAGGCAGTGTGGTGAGGCGTTCATCGTAAAAGCGCTGAAAGGCGGACAGGTCGCGCACCACTACGTGCAGTAAATAGTCGGGTTCGCCAAACAGGCGCTGCGCCTGGATGACATTGTCCAGCGCCGCCACCGCTTGCTCAAATTCAGCCACCGCCTTGCTGCCTGTGAGGGTTACAAACACCAGCGCTGCAAATTCAAGCCCCAGAGAGCGAGCATCCAGCTGTGCGCGGTAGCCACGGATGACGCCGGAGTCCTCCAGTGCCCTCACGCGTCGATGGCAAGGCGAGAGGCTGAGCCCGACACGCTCAGACAGCTCTGTGACGGTTAATCGTCCATCGGCTTCAAGCTCCGCAAGAATTTTTCTGTCCAAGGCATTCATGGGGTGAAATCTTCTAATTTGATAAATTAAACAGAGAATTATTGAAAGCACATTGTGCAAGAAGCTTCATATCCTTGCTTCTTTCTAGCGCTGTGTGGGTATGTTGTGTCAGTGACTGTTATTGCTGCTTTTTGGCTGGTTTCTTTTTTGCTGGTGATCACGCCAGGTGCTGACTGGGCGTATGCCATTTCTGCAGGCTTGCGAGGGCGCACACAGGTGGCACCCGCCGTCTTGGGGCTGGCTGCCGGGGCCATGCTGGCAACCGTGGCCGTAGCTGCGGGAGTGGGCGCTTTGGTAGCCCAGTACCCCGTGGTGCTTACGGTGCTGACGTTGCTGGGTGCCGCGTATTTGTTGTGGCTGGGCGTGGCCATGCTGCGCAGGCCTTGTGCAGCCACCGTTGCTGCGGCCCAGGGCCACGACTCGCCATGGCGCTGGATGGCCAAGGGCGCCTGTGTGAGTGGCCTGAACCCCAAGCTGCTGTTACTGCTGCTGGCTTTGCTGCCACAGTTTGTGCAGCAAACGGCACCGTGGTCGGTGGCGCTGCAAATTGTGGCCTTGGGGGCCATACATGCAGCCAGCTGCTGCGTGGTTTACATGGGCGTCGGTCTGGGCTCGCAACGGGTGTTGGGTGCACGCCCTGCTGCAGCGTTGTGGGTGTCGCGCTTGTCGGGTGTGCTGATGGTTGGTATTGCGGTGATGCTGATTGCTGAGCGTGCATGGCATGGCACCCAGGGCGGCTAAGGCTTACTGTGCGAGAACATTGCCTGTGAAAGCTGCATCAAAAAAAGCGCTCTGCCAGAGCGCTTTTTTTACAGGGGCCTGTGGCCTTATTTGGGCTGTATGCCGGGCAAAAACTCAATGCCTGTGCGTTGAACCAGTTCGCTGTAGCTGATGGGTTTGCTGATGCGCTCATCGTCGCGGTTGGCCTGCCAGTGTGCCCATGCGCGGTTGGTTTCGGCGTCGTAGACCAGCTTGTACAAATAAGCGGGCACAGCCACCTGATTGCCACCTACGGTGGCGGGCTGTGGTTCATACACGGGGCCTGTAATGATGAAGACATCGCCCTTGGCACGGCTGGCATAGCGACGGGTGTCTTTTTCAATATGTGCCCAGGGGCCGCTGTTTTGCTTGATGGACTGGGGCACCATATTGGCCAGCGAGAAGCTTTGCGCCATGGCCTGTGCCGTGGGCATGTCGGCGGCAGCGGCCATGTGCCCGCGCGAGTAGCCAGAGCCTTTGTAGTCGCTCAGCTCTGCACGCTCGGCACGTGGCAGGCGCGCATCGGCGTAAAACTTGTTGGTGCGTTTTTCGTTGGCGTCGGCAACCAGGGCCTTGTTCATGCGCTGTGCCACAAACAAGGGGGTGCGGGTGCTGCCGTTGTGCAAAATGGCAAAGGCATCAAAGCACAGCTCACGCAGCTGGGGTTGGGAATGCACCGTTGGCGGAACACCTGCCGCAAAGAACTGGCGGCAGTCTTGAAAACGGTTGCTGGCAGCAGCAGGCACCGAGGCCGCTTTGGCTGGGGCAGAAGCGCTGGTGCTGGACTGAGGAGGGGAGGTGTTGCCTAAACAGGCGCTGAGCAATGCAGCACCCACGGCGGATGCCACAACAGCGCGTGCACTGCGCGCTGAGAACTTTTGAAAAATCACTGAAATCCCTTGCAGCCGCTATGGCTGGTGTTCACAAATCAATAGCAAGGGATTGAAACAGTTTTCGACAAAAGGTTCCGACGAATGGTTATCTATTGCAGCAAGGGATTATTTTCCGTCCCAGCTGGCGCTCCAGCGGTCATCCCACTGGTGGCGTGTGCGCTCAATTTCGCGGCGGTCACGCTTGGTGGGGCGGCCATCGTGCTGCAAGGCAATAGTGCTGGCAGGCTCAGGGGCCAGCCGGTGCTCTTCGGCCAGGCGCTCGCGTTCGGCCATGCTCTCGGCGGTTTCTGCATAGAGCTGCTGGGCCACAGGGGCAGGGCCGCGCATGGAGCTCAGCCCCAGCACTTTGACGGTTTTGGGCACATTACCCTGGCGCAGCATGATGGTGTCACCCACGCGCACTTCGCGTGATGCCTTGGCCGCCGCTGCGTTAACGGTCACGCGGTTTTTACTGATTTGCTCCACGGCCAGGCTGCGGGTTTTGTAAAAACGGGCAGCCCACAGCCATTTGTCTAAGCGCATGGAAGAAATTTCAGTCATGCTGCCATTGTCAGGGATGGCGGTGTGTGCTGCAGTTCGCCATATAGCTTGGCGCTGTGTCATACGGGTTTGTACCGGCTGCGCATGCGCCGATGAACGGGATGATGCGGCAGCCAAACAAGCTTGATCCTGCGCAGAGCCTTTGCGTTCGGCAGGTGGCAGCCTTGGCGTTGACTGAGTTGGTGAAGCAATCCAAAAAAGGTGTCTGATATGACCGAACAAGATGCAGCGCAGCCACTGGAGGGTGAGTCTGCGCTGTCTGCCCACGCCGATTTGGTAGCAGCCCGGTGGCAAACCGGTGTGGGCTTGGCCATTGCTTTGGTGGCTGTGCTGCTGGCATGGGGTACTTGGCAGATTCCATCGCAAGCGCATGCGATGGATGGCGGTGCGCGCCTGGTGCCCGGTTTGTGCGCGGGTGCATTGCTGCTGTGCGGACTATGGCTGGTGTGGGAGGCGCGCCATGGCGGCTGGCGCCATGCGCCGGCCTTCAGCAGTGATGCCAAGGTGCAAGTGACCCCGTGGGTGTGGGTGAGTGCGGGCATTTTGCTCAGTGGCTTGCTGATGGCTCGCAGTGGCTTTGTGGTGGCCGCCACGCTTTGTTATGTGCTGGCATTGCAGGGCCTGCGGCTGGCTGCGCAACCGCACTTGCGTGTGAGCGTTCAACGCTGGGCGGGTGACCTGGCCACAGGGGCGCTGATTGCGTGCGTGGTGTATGCGCTTTTCACACAAGTCTTGGGCATTGATTTGCCAGCAGGGTGGTTGGCATGGAATTGATACACGCTTTGTGGCAAGGGCTGGCGGTGGCCACGACGCCAGAAAACCTCCTGTGGGCACTGGCGGGTTGTGTACTGGGTACCGCCATGGGGGTGCTGCCGGGGTTTGGCCCTTCGGTGGCAATTGCAGTGCTGCTGCCCATGACGTTTCATGTAGATATCACGCAAGCTTTTATCTTCTTCATCGCTATTGCGGGCGGCGGCATGTATGGCGGCTCAACGGCGTCGATCGTGCTCAATACGCCGGGGGAAAGTGCCAGCATGGTGACCGCCATGGAAGGCAACCGCATGGCACTGAACGGGCGAGCGGGGGTAGCGCTGGCCACCGCGGCCATTGGCTCTTTTGTTGCAGGCACGCTGGCGGCGGTGTTTGTTGTGTGGGCGGCACCGTGGGTGGCTGGGGTGGCACAGAAGCTGGGCCCCGCAGAAACCTTCATGCTGATGGTGATGGCGCTGGGTGCCGTCAGTGCCGCGATTGATAAAAGCACGTTGCGCGGCATGACAGCCTTGTTCATCGGGTTGGCGCTGGCGTGTGTGGGCATTGAGTCCACCAGTGGAGTTGAGCGCTGGACCGCAGGCTGGCCGTTGCTGTATGACGGTATCGATATGGTGCTGGTGGCCGTGGGCCTGTTTGTGGTTGCCGAGGTGTTGCATGCCGCCATGTATGAAGGGCGTGTACGCAGCACGCTCAATACGGTGGGCCGGGTGCGCATGTCGCCCCAGGACTGGAAGCGTTCCTGGCGTCCATGGCTGCGCGGTACGGTGATTGGTACGCCGTTTGGCTGTGTGCCAGTGGGCGGTATTGATATGCCCACCTATGTCAGCTATGCCTCTGAGCGCTATATGGTGCGCGAGCAGTACCGTGATGAATTTGGCAAAGAAGGCGCGATTGAAGGCGTAGCGGGCCCAGAGGCCGCCAACAACGCCACAGTGACGGCTGCATTGATTCCACTGCTCACCATGGGCATTCCCACCAGCAACACCACCGCCGTCATGCTCGGCGCTTTCCAGAACTACGGGGTGATGCCGGGGCACCAGTGGTTCGCTGTGGGGCACGCTCTGGTGTGGGTGCTGATTGCGTCATTGTTCATTGGCAATCTGATGCTGCTGGTGCTGAACCTGCCCATGGCACGCATGTGGACGTGGCTGCTGCGCATACCCCGCCCACAGCGCTATGCCGCCATGCTGGTGCTGGCCACGGCGGGTGTGTATGGAATGCGCCAAAGTGTTGGGGACGTGTTCATCATGTATGGCCTGGGCTTGCTGGGTGTGGCCATGCGGCGCTTTGATTTCCCGTTGACGCCCTTGGTGATCGGTCTGGCTCTGGGGCCAATGGCTGAAGTGCAGCTGCGGCAAGCCGTGGCGGTGGGCAATGGCAGTCTGGCTATTTTTGTCCAGCGGCCCTGGTCGCTGGCCTTGCTGATTACCGTGTTGCTGCTGGTGATTGTGCCCAGAGCCCTGCAAGGCTGGGCCAACCGCCGCATGGCTCAGGCACGGGCTTTTGCACAAGAGGAAGGGTTTTAAGAGCCGCTAGGACCACCCTTGGTACGCTGTTGCTTTGTGGCTTGACGTACGGCTGGTTGTGCATGTTCATGTTCATGTGGATATGGGCCACCACAAGGCTTCGATTTGCTGGGTGGGCGGCCGCTTCAGCCTGAGCAGATGTTCATGTGCACTGACAAAAAAAGGCCTTGGTATGTACCAAGGCCTTTTTTGTGGAGGGCAGAGAGATTTAGTTGAGCATCATGGGCTCTTGATCCGCAGCTTGTGGCTGTTTCAATGTCCGTGGTGCAGCAGCACCCGGCGCCAGTTTGGGCGCAATGGCCGTAAAGCGTGCAGAAGTGCCCGTACCGGTTTTGAAGGTGGCAACCAGCTGGTTCAATTCAGCGGCCTGGTGGTTCAGGCTGCTGGCGGCGGCGGCACTTTCTTCAACCAGTGCAGCGTTTTGCTGGGTGACCTGGTCCAGCTGCGCAATGGCGTCGCTGACCTGGCCCGCACCCTGGCTTTGCTCCTGGCTGGCGTTGCTGATTTCCTGAATCAGGGTCGAGACACTTTGCACCTGGCGCACCACTTCGCTAATGGTCTGGCCCGTGGCATCTACCAGGCGTGTGCCTTCGCTCACCTGGTTCACGCTTTGCTGAATCAGTTGTTTGATTTCCTTGGCGGCATCCGCACTGCGGCCAGCCAGCGCGCGCACTTCGCCTGCTACTACGGCAAAACCCCGGCCTTGTTCGCCGGCGCGTGCGGCTTCTACCGCAGCATTGAGCGCCAGGATGTTGGTCTGGAAAGCGATGCCGTCGATGACACCAATGATGTCGGCAATTTTGCGCGAGCTGGTGGAGATGGTCTCCATGGTCTGCGTCACTTGCGCCATGGCCTGGCCGCCTTGTGCGGCCGTTTGTGCCGCATCGCGTGCCAGGGCCGTAGCTTGCTGGGCGTTGTCTGTGTTGTGGCGCACGGTAGAGGCCAGTTGCTCCATGCTGGCTGCAGTTTGCTGCAAGTTGCTGGCCTGTTCTTCGGTGCGCTGCGACAAATCGTTGTTGCCGGTAGAGATTTCGGTAGCGCCTGTGGCAATCGATTCGCTGCTGTCACGGATGCGGTTCACGATACCGATCAGGTTGCCGTTCATGCTCTTTAAGGCTTGCATGAGGCGGCCCAGCTCATCTGTGGATTGCACCTCAATCTTGGAGCTCAAATCGCCCTGGGCCACCGTCTCAGCCACTTGCACGGCGCTGTCCAGGCTGCGGGTAATGATGCGGATGAGCAGGCTGGCACCGAACAGTGCCAGCACCAGCAAGACGGCAACGGCAATGGCCGCCAGCATCATGGCGCGGGACAAGGCAGATTGCGCTTCTTCGTAGGCGGCAAGTGCCAGCTCCTCTTGCATGGTGGACAGCAGTTGCAAGTTAGCTGCCAAAGGGCTGACGCTAGGGAACAGACGGTATTCAATGAACGAGCCCAGCGAGTCGTGGTCCTGCTGCTCAAACAAACGCAGTAAATCATCAATACGCGGTGTGATGGCGTCAATCAAGGTGCCCACGCGCTGTGCCAATACCTTTTCGTCTTCGGTATTGGTCGCCACGTTGGCCTGATAGGCCTGCCAGGCTTCCTGGGCGTTTTTCTTGATTTCTGCCAGTTGCTCTTTGCCCGATTCAGCCAGGATTTGCTGGTTGTAGACCTTGTTGGTGATTTCCACCAGCTTGATGCCGTAACCGTCTGAGATCAACTTGAGCTGCTGCGTGGGCACGACACGGTTGGTGTAAATATCTGCCAGCCGCTCGTTGCTGGCATTCAACTGCTGCACCAAGGCCGCAGTGATGGCAACAGTCAGTGTCAGCAGTCCTGCAACCAACAGCCATAGCTTGGCCCGGATGCTGATATTTCTCATAACTTGCATGTCTAAAACCCATGTCCTTCAGAAGCTGCGCACATTACAGTGCGCTGGTGAATGAATGGCAAGAACATGATCTTTGCCAATTCTATGCATGAAATTGTGGCAGATTGTTAATGGGCTGGGGTTCTTGTTACAAGTTGGTGACGGCTATTTAGTGGGGGCTTGCACATATATGTAAACAAATGCCCGGCTATGGCGCGCTCTAAGCGACAGAAGGCCTATGTTTTCTGCATGGATATGCTAGCTATCTTGCTTGGCGATGGACGTGTGCATCTGCGCTGGTGCACTGCAGCTGACCGGTTCGTGTATGCACCCTGGCGGGCCTTGCAGGCATAAAAAAGGCCGCAAGCTGCGGCCTTGAAGTCAGAGTGAGTGCCTGCTCAATCAGGCATGGAGCAGTGGCCGCCTTGTACGGCCACGCCAGATCCAGCGGCAATCAGTGGCGCTTCATAGCGCAGGTCGATGGGCTTGGAGTGGTTGAAATCCCAGACTACAAAGGCGATCAAGACCGCCCAGAATGCGCTGCGCAATACGGTTGCTTGTGTCATGGCGTGCATCCTTTCTTAAAAGCCAAAGTGGCGGCGAATGCGCAGACCAAAGATGGTTCCCACAAAGGCCAGCGGCACCCAGATCCAGCCGTGGATAGAGCCGGTAGAAATGCCAGAGAACATCGCGCCCACGTTGCAGCCAAATGCCAGACGCGAGCTGTAGCCCAGCACCAGACCGGCGATCAGAGCGACGGCCCACTGTTTACCGCTCAAAGGTCTGGCGCTGGCAGGTGTGGAGGCGCTCACCCACAGGGCACCGGCCAAAATGCCGATGTTGGTGATGCTGGTCACATCCAGCAGCACGGTTTCTGTCAGGCGTGCAGCGTTGCCGGGCTGGGTCCAGAACCAGTTGGTGGACAGGTCCACCGCGCCCGTTGCCGAAGCTACTTTGGCAGCCCACAGACCAAAACCGTAGACCACGCCCCAGGGCTGGCCAGCAATCACCAGGTTGGCCGTGGCCAGCAACGCCAGCAGCACAGCACCGATGACCCACTTGCGCACAAACAATGGTTTGATCTGGCGGCCCGCTTTGATGTTGGCGCGCTTGCAGTAAAAACTCACGCCCGCTGCCACCAGTGCCAACCCGCCCAGCGTGGCGGCTAGGGCAACGTCCCAGCCCCATTCAGTCACCAGACCCACGGGCGCGGTGCGGCCCAGGTCGAGCCACCAGCCCAGGTGCACGCTGCCCAAAAAGCTGCCAATGGCAAACACGGGCAAGATGGCCGCGTTCATGGGAATGCCCAGGCCCGCCTTGTACAGCGTGCCGCTGCCGCAGCCGTCGGCAATTTGCATGCACAGGCCAAAGACGAAGGCACCCACAATCAGGCTCACGCTGGGGGGGCCGAGTGCGGCGGTCAATTCCGGAAAGTGGCCCAGCAGTGGCATGGCCAGGCAGGCGGCCAGCGCCAGCAGCAGCAACTGGCCGAACACGCCCGATGGGTCTTTGTCTTCCACCAGCATGCGCCAGCCGGTGGTAAAGCCAAAGCGCTTGCCAGCCAGCACCACACCCAGGCCAATGCCCACGGCAAACAACGCGGCCTGACGCAGTGAGACGGACCACAGCAGCCAGCCAAAGAACACGGCCATGATGATGGCCAAAGGTAATCGCTTCATTCGAAGACAGCCTCTCTTATCAATAGATATTAAAAATATGAGCTACTAGCGCTTGCAGGTTATGCATTTCAAAGTGTTTTGTATTTGAAATGCACGGCTTGTATGCGCCAGCAGCTCACTTTTAATTTTTTTGAATTGTTTTAGTTGAACTTGCGTTCCCACCATTGCTTGGTGGAGCGCAGTAATTGCTCACCCCGTCCGGGTGCGTTTTGCAGTTGCGGAGCATCGGGCTGCTGCGTCCAGTCGACCATGGAGCCAGCGTACAGCTTCACATTGGGAATGCCCGCCACTTCGCTCATGCCAAACCAGTCGGTGGCTGCCCAGTGGCCGGTGTTGCAAAACGCCACGGCGCTCTGGCCTTCTGGCACCTGAATGTGGGCGGCAATGGCCTTGGCTTTATCGACATCGACAAACAGCGAGGTCTTTGGCACAAACCACTGGTTGAAATCAAGCTGCACTGCACCGGGCAGCGTGCCGGCCATTTTGGCGGCGGGCGCTTGGGTCTTGCCTTGGTAGAAAGCGTCGGGGCGCGAGTCCACCAGCACCGCGTTGCTCAGCTTGAGGTTTTGCTGGATGTCTTGGCGCGTGGACAGCCATGTGGCGTCAAAGGTAGGCGCGTAGGTGCTGGGGGCGACCTGAATGGCCACTTTGGAGAAGGGCAGCTTGGCGTCTTCCCAGGCCTTGAGGCCACCGTTGACGATGGACAGCTCGGTCAGCCCCAGTGACTTCAGCGTCCAGTACACACGGGCCATGGCACCAAAGTCGGTGGCATCTTTGCCGTGCGAGACCACGACCGCGTGGGTCCTAGGGGTCAGCCCCAGCGATTGCACCAAGGCCACCAGCTTGTCTTGGTCGGGCAGCTCGCCCGGGTTGGTGGCAGGGCCACGCCATTGGCCATAGGGCGCATTGACCGAACCGGGAATGTGATTGCCTGCAAACTCCTTGGGCGTACGGATATCGATCACGCGCACTTCAGGGTTTTGCAGCAGGGGAGAAAGCTCAGCAGGTGTCAGCAGCGCAGGCGCAGCCAAAGTCCATCCGCTGGTTCCCAGCGTCAGTGCTAGAGCAAGGAGTTGTCTGTTTTTCATAAGGAGCACCCGTACAAGGACAGTGCAGTAACCACGGATGTGGCAAAGCCTCTATTGTCCTGCGTCAAGAATATGCCCACAACGAATAATTATTTGCTTGCATATAGCCTGCTGCTATTTGCATCTGCCCGACCAAGTAGGGCGTGCAGCAGCCCCCGGTCACTGGCCCTCAGCCCTCAGCCCTCAGCATTGAGGGTTAGTCGCGCACGCCCATTGCGTAGTCCACCAGATCGGCCGGGTAGTGGGGCAGCTCACGCAGCGCACTGTCGTCCAGGCCATACAGTGCAACGAGTGCACCCACCTCCAGCGCCCACCAGCCCCAGGCCTGAGCGCCTTTCAGGCGGGGGTGATTTTTCTGTGCCTGGGCAGTGAGTGCAAAAAACCGGCTGTAGTGCTGCTGCACATAGGGCAGCAAGGGATCGGGAGTGATGTCGCCATACTGGTCAAAGAACTCGCTCAACCCTTCAAAAGGCTGAGGGTGCAGGCAGTCGTCCGATGCTTCCAGCAAGCCCGTGGCGGCTGCGCTCAGGTAGTCCAGCAGGCGGTCGGTGCGACCGTGTAGCAGGTGCTCAACGATGGAGGAAATTTCGCCTTCCTCATCCAGCAGCACCGCCATGGCAAGCAGCTGCAGCGCGAACTGGTACTCCGTGGTCTCCGGGCGAATGGCCTGGGGCGTGTGCGCACTGCCTGCATCGCGAGCCTGCTCCAGTACCGTCGCATATTCCCGCCACACAGACACCACACTCAGATACAGGGGGCGCAGCAGGTGGGCGGGCACACCGCGATCCAGCGCCAGCCGCAGCAGCGTAGAGGCCGTTTGTGCAGCGTTTTCCCACTGCAGGCAGGCATCTTGCTGGTCATCGGCATCGATGTCGGTCATGGGAGTGCCGTACAGGCCGTCTTGCACAAAGTTGGTGAGCATGGCGATGTTGTCGTCCCACTCTTCTTGCCAGCTGGGCAGATGCAGCGTGCGCCGGGGCTCCAGCGCGGCCAGATGCAGCTGGTGGCATTGCGCAATCAGTTGGGGAAGGTCTGCGTAAGCGTGCATGGCGGTGGCCTCAGGGTGGCAGTGGCGCTAAGCATAGCGGAGGGCGGTGCAGCTACGGCTGCGTGGCGGTGGCTGGCGGGCTGTCGGGCAGGCTGTCAGGTGGAATATTGGGTGGGCTGTTAGGTGCCGCCTGGGTCAGGTGATCGACCAGCGTGCGGGCAGCCGGGGGCAGTGCGCTGTATGCGCGCATGCACAGCACCAGCTGGCGGTGCGCCCAGGGCTCTGTCAGCGTAATGGCTTGAATAGGCAGGCTGCCCTGATAGAGCGCTGCGCTTTGGCGCGGCAAGATGCCCACGCCCAGACCGGCGGCCACCATCAGGCACAGCGCGTCGTAGCTGGTGACCTGTATGCGCAGCTTCAGCGGCATCTCCAGTAGCGCCGCGCTGCGGTTGAGCAGGCCGTTGATGGCGCTGCCCGCATGCGCGCCCACAAAGTCATAGGCCAGCGCTTGCTGCATGGTGACGTGCGTGCTGTGGGTCAGCGGGTGGCCGCTGGGGGCAATCAAGATCAGCTCATCCTGGCGGTAGGGCACATAGGCCAGATCGCCGCCGTAGTTGCCCGCGTTCAAGATGCCAAAGTCTGCGGTGTTCTGCGCGACGGCCAGCGCAATTTCACTGCTGACTTTTTCCAGAAGGTTGACCTGTACCTCCGGGTGCTGGCTCATAAAGCTTTGCAGCTGCGCAGGCAGAAACTGGGTGATGGCCGAGATGTTGGCCACCATGCGCACATGCCCGCGCATGCCGCTGCCGTACTCGCGCATGTGGCGTGTGATGCCATCCATCTCCCCCAGCACATTGCGCGCCAGATCCAGCAAGGTATAGGCCGCAGGCGTGGGTGCAATGCCGCGGTTGCTGCGCTCAAACAGGCGCACCTGCAGCTGGGCTTCCAGCTCTGCCAGACGGCGGCTGGCAGCAGAGGTGGCAATGTGCTCGCGCACGGCAGCACGGGCAATGGCCTGCTCTTCCATGACAGCAACAAACAGGCGCAAGGAGATGGGGTCGAGTCGCATGTCTGCATTTTGCTTTGCTTAAACAGCATTGCGCTCTTGTTTATGTAGCTCAAGATACAAGGGTATTCACTATGTTTTCTGTTTGCTATGCCGAAATGCGATGGCAGTTGCGCAAAACAGCGTTTTGCAGACTGTCAACTCTTTTGCATCATGCGTCTTCAGCCGGGGTTGCGCGCTGCGCCTCAGCTGGGCCCACAGGGAATGACAAGATGCAAGAAACAATGAACAAGTTGCCACAGCTGCAGGCCGGTGCGCTGGCCGGTGTGCGGGTGGTGGAGATGGGGCAGCTCATCGCTGGCCCTTTCGCAGGCAAGACGCTGGGTGAGTTTGGTGCCGAAGTTATCAAGATTGAAGCGCCGGGCGCGGGCGATCCGCTGCGCAACTGGCGCATGATCAAGGAAGGCACCTCGGTGTGGTGGCAGGTGCAGTCGCGCAACAAAAAGTCGGTGGCGCTGGACCTGCGCCAGGCCCAGGGGCAAGAGCTGGCGCGGCAGTTGCTCAAAGAAGCCGATGTGCTGATTGAAAATTTTCGCCCAGGCACGCTGGAAGGCTGGGGCATGTCGCCCGACGAGCTGCACGCCATCAACCCCGGGCTGGTGATTTTGCGCATTTCTGGCTACGGCCAGACTGGCCCCTACCGCGATCTGCCCGGTTTTGGCGTAGTGGGGGAGGCCATGGGCGGCCTGCGCCACCTGACGGGGGAGCCGGGCCGCGTGCCGGTGCGCGTGGGTGTCTCAATTGGCGACACTCTGGCCGCCTTGCACGGCACCATTGGTGTGCTCACAGCGCTATTCCACCGCAAGGTCAATGGCGGCAAAGGGCAGGTGATTGACGTGGCGCTGCACGAGGCGGTGTTCAACGTCATGGAAAGCCTGATCCCCGAGTACAGCGCCTTTGGCGCGGTGCGCGAAGCAGCGGGCAGTGCCTTGCCCGGCATTGCGCCTTCCAACGCTTACCCCTGCGCCGATGGCTGGGTGCTGGTGGCGGGCAATGGCGACAGCATCTTCAAGCGGCTGATGCAGACCATTGGGCGTGACGATCTGGGCAATGCCCCCGATCTGGCCAACAACGCAGGCCGTGTGGCGCGGGTGCAGGAAATTGATGCCGCCATTGGCGCGTGGACGCAGTCGCGCAGCATCAACGATGTGCTGGCTCAGCTGGGCACCGCACGTGTGCCCGCCGGGCGCGTTTACACCGCCAAAGACATTTGCGAAGACCCGCACTACCGCGCCCGCGACATGATTTTGGCGCAGGACACACGCGATGGCTACAGCGTGGAGGTGCCGGGAATTGTCCCCAAGCTGTCGGGCACGCCGGGCACCATTCGCTCCAGCGCTCCCAGACTGGGCGACGACACCGACACCGTGCTGGCAGACATGGGTTTAAGCAGCGAGCAAATTGCCCAGTTGCGCACACAGGGAGTCATCCAATGAATGCACAGCATGTATGGAACGGCGGCGGGCGGCGCATTTACATCCAGGAAGTGGGTCCGCGTGATGGCCTGCAGATGGAAAAAGTGTTTGTGCCCACGGCAGACAAGATCTCCATGGTCAACGCGCTGTCTGCAGCGGGCATGGCCAAAGTGGAGGTGACGGCCTTTGTCTCGCCCACTGCCATTCCTGCGCTGGCCGATGCACAAGAAGTGCTGCGTGGCATTGAGCGCCCCAGCGGCACGGTGATGACCTGCCTGGTGCCCAACGTCAAGGGCGCCGAGCGCGCCATGGCGGCAGGGGCTGATGAACTCAATTTGGTGATGTCCGTCAGCGAGACCCACAACCTGTGCAACCTGCGCATGCTGCGCACCCAGTCGTTTGCGGCGCTGCAAGAAGTGATTGCTGTGGCGCAGCGCGGTGGTGTGGCCATCAATGTGTCGCTGTCGTGCAGCTTTGGCTGCCCCATGGAGGGCGATGTGCCTGCCGATGAAGTGCTGGCCTGGGTGCAGCGTTTTGTCGATGCGGGTGTGCAAGGCATCACACTGTGCGACACCACTGGCATGGCACACCCCACGCAGGTGCATGCACTGGTTGCCGCCTTTAAAGCGCGCTGGCCCGGCACCACGCTGACGCTGCACTTTCACGACACGCGCGCCATGGCGCTGCCCAATGCACTGGCCGCTATTGCCGCAGGCGCAGACCGGTTTGATGCCTCGGTCGGGGGGCTGGGCGGCTGCCCCTATGCGCCCGGTGCCAGTGGCAATGCCTGCACCGAAGAGCTGGTGCATGCCCTGCAGTTGATGGGCTACGACACCGGCGTGGATTTGACGGCCCTGACCCGTGTGGCGGCCAGTTTGCCCGCGCTGATTGGGCACGACATACCGAGTGCGATTGTGAAAGCCGGGCCTGTGCAGCAGTTGCACCCCAGGCCCGCATCGTTTGAGCAAGTGCGCACCCGTGCGCAAGAGCGGATGCAGGCACAACAGCAACCGAGCTGATGCTTTGCACCACAGGGCCAGCAAGGCCAGATAACAAAACCAAGGAGACAACCATGACCATGAACCGCAAACAATTTGGCCGACTGGCATTGGCCGCAGGCCTGGCGCTGGGCTTTGCAGGCACTGCTGCAGCGCAGGCCGGCTACCCCAGCAAACCCATCAACATGGTGGTGCCCGCTGCCGCTGGTGGCACCACCGATCTGGCTGCTCGCATGACTGCGCAGGCACTGGGCCCCGTGCTGGGCCAGACCATCGTGGTGGAAAACAAGGGTGGTGGTAACGGAAATATTGCCGCTGCACAAGTCAAGCGTGCTGAGGCCGACGGCTACAACCTGCTGATGCAGTACTCGGGCTTTCATGTGATCTCGCCCCATCTGGGCAAGTCCAGCTGGGAGCTGGCCGACTTTGTGCCCGTGGCCAATGTGCTGTCGGCCCCACAAATCGTGGTGGTGCGTGGAGACCTGCCCGCCAACACCATGCAAGAGCTGGTGGCGTATGCCAAGGCCAACCCCATGAAGCTCAACTACGCCTCGTCGGGCAATGGATCGCTGCAGCACGTCACCGGCGTTCAGCTGGAGCAGGCTGCCGGCATCCAAATGGTGCACGTGCCTTACAAGGGCACGGGTCCGGCCCTGCAGGACTTGCTGGGCGGCCAGGTGGACCTGACCTTTGGTACAGCGCCCCCCTTCATGGCCCACATTCAGGCAGGCAAGCTCAAGGTGCTGGCGGTAACGGGCAAAGAGCGTCTGCCCAGCCTGCCCAAGGTGCCCACCACTGCCGAGACAGGCTTTGCGGGCGTGAACGCCACCTCGTGGTTTGCGCTGTTTGCACCGGCTAAAACACCGAAAGACATTGTGCGCAAGCTGGAGACCGATGTGCGCAACATGCTCAGCGATGCCGCTTTCCAGAAGAAGGCACTGGACCAGGGCGCTACGGCTGACTTTATGGACAGCAAGGCACTGGGCGACATGGTCAAGCGTGATTACGCCATGTGGGCCAAGGTGGTCAAAGAGGCCAACATCAAGGCCGATTGAGGCTGAGGTGAAATAGTGACCCGGTGCTGAAGTGGATGCGCCGGGTCATCAAAAAAAAGAGCTGCTAGCGCAGTTTTAGCTTGGTTCTTAGATATAAAAGTATCTGAAAACAAAGCCCAGTGCGCGCTAGTAGCTCTTTTTTTATGGAGACCGGTGCAGGGCGCTGGTGCCAAGGGTGCAGTTTATTGCAGCTCTTTGCCCTTGAGTTCAGGAATCAGGAAGGCCGTGGCAATCATGTCCAGCACATAGATGGCCGCCAGCATGGCAATCGCCATCTGAAAGCCGTAGCTCATGGCCACAGCGCCCACCACCACGGGGCCAAAACCACCCACGCCGCGGCCAATGTTGAACAGCACGTTCTGCGCCGTGGCGCGTGCCTCGGTGGGGTAGGCCTCGCTCATCACCGCGCCGTAGCCGCCCATCATGCCGTTGACAAACATGCCCAGTACCGCGCCCGCCCACAGCATGGCGGTGGGGTCAGACAGCTGCGAGTACGTCAGCACCATGATGACTGCGCCCAGCTGAAAGATCAGGAAGCTGGGCTTGCGGCCAATGCGGTCGGCCAGTTGGCCAAAAATCCAGATGCCGGCCATCATGCCGACGATGGTCACCGCGGTCCACATCGATGACTTGGTCAGGCTAAAACCCAGTTGCTTGGACAAGAAGCTGGGCATCCAGATCATGATGCCGTAGTAGCCAAAGTTCTGTACCGAGGTCAGCACAATGATGCCCAGGCTGATCTTGGTGGTGGCCTTGTCTTTGATGAGCAGTTTGAAGGCTTCAAAACGCTGGCTTTTGGTGGCCACCGGTTTGCGCACAAACACCTCGGGCTCATGGATGCGGTTGCGAATCACCCAGGCGACGATGGCCGGAATCACGCCCACCAGGAACATGCCGCGCCAGCCAATCACGGGCAGCAGCAGCGGGGTCAGCAAGGCTGCCGCCAGCACACCCACTTGCCAGCCCAGCGCTACGTAAGAGGACACGCGTGCACGGTGGCGTGCTGGCCAGGCTTCTGCAGCCAACGCCATGCCAATGCCAAATTCACCACCCAGACCGATACCGGCAATGGTGCGGTAGATCAGCAAATCCCAGTAGCCGGTGGCAAAAGCGCACAGTCCGGTGAACACGGCGAACAGCATGATGGTCCAGGTCAGCACGCGAATGCGGCCGTAGCGGTCTGACAGTGCGCCAAACACAATGCCGCCAAACACGGCGCCAATCAGCGTCCAGGTTACCAGCGAGCCAGCCTGGCCGGGCGTGAGGTTCAGATCTGCCGAAATCGCGCTGAGCATGAAGCCCAAAATCAGCAGATCAAAGCCGTCCATGGCGTAGCCAACGGCAGAGCCTGCCAGAGCTTTCCAGCTGTAACTGTTGATGGCCGTTGGCTGGCCCGTGGGTGCGCAAGAGGGGGAGGTCATGGCTGTGGTTTTCCTTGTTGTTTTTTGAAGCGTCACCAAGTGGTGTTTCTACAAAAAGCAAAACCCCCAAGGTGCAAAGACCTCGGGGCCAAAGAGCCAGCCAAGTTGTGGGGCAGCGCCGGGTGCTGGGCGTGCCAAAAACCTGCGCAGAAAACGCAGGCCGTAGATTCGGAGTGTGATTCTATGGAGGGTTAGTGCTGCCTTGCAGGCGCTGGCGTAACAGCCGTGCAGCCCGGCGGTTTATGGCTGCAGCGCCTGCGCAAAGTGCGTGTTCATGCCATTCGCGTGCGCGAACCTTGCATGCGTTGGCAGGTACTGGCAAGCGCAGACAGGTGCAGCGCCTTCTAGCGTGATGCCCAGAACCGCTGCTGCAATTGCGCAATTTCAGCGGCCATCTCTGGCACGGGGCCAATCAGCTGCACTGGCTTTTGGCAGTGGTCAAACACATAGCGTGAGGGCACGCTCATGGTGGGGTTCTCGCCGTGGCTGCCGGTGCAGCGAAGCAGCTCGTGCTCGGTCATGCCAAACACCACGCGGCCAATATTGGCCCAGTAGGCCGTGCCTGCGCACATGCAGCAAGGCTCCACATTGGTGTAGAGCGTGCAGCCCCATAAATACTCGGGCGTGAAGTTGGTGGCAGCCATGCGCGCCAGGGTGGATTCGGCGTGGTTTACCGTGTCGATGTTGCACTGCTCCATCAGCACGGTTTCCTGATCCGGGCCCACCAAAATGGCACCAAACGGGTGGTGCCCCAAAGCAATGGCGCGCTCAGCCACTTGCTGGGTGTGTCGCAGATGGCGGCAGATCTGTTCGTGGGTGGGCGTCAGCCCCTGGGCGGGCAAATTGTGGGGGGTAGTCATCGGTCAAACTTTAGAAAGTGAAGGGCCAAGCTTGCCCTGTGTACCGATGTGCAAGCAATTAGTGTGCGCACCTGCTGGGTAACCCGCTGGTGCGCACCCAAGCTAGGCCTGATCAAGCCTGATTGAGGGGGGCTGAGGCTGGACAGGCCAGCCTTGCATGTGCTGCTGTGCAATGTCGCGTAGCGCAGTGATCCAGGCGCTGTGGTCGTTCAGGCACGCAATGAACCGGTAGTCCTTGCCGCCTGCGTGCACAAAGGCTTCCCGCGCCTCCATGTTGATCTCTTCCAGGGTCTCGATGCAATCGCTGGTAAAGCCGGGGCACATGATGTCCACACTCTCCAGCCCCTGCTTGGCCATCTCCACCAAGGTGGGCTCGGTGTACGGCTCCAGCCACTTGGCCTTGCCAAAGCGTGACTGGAAGGTGAGCACATATTGCGCATCGCTCAGATTCAGTCGCTGCGCCAGCAGGCGGCCCGTGGTCAGGCATTCGTCGCGGTAAGGGTCGCCCAGCTGGTAGGTGCGCTCAGGTACGCCGTGAAAACTGAGCACCAGCTTTTGCGCCCTGCCGTTTTCACGCCAGTGTTTCTCTACGGTCTGGGCCAGCGCGTCGATGTAGCCGGGATGGTCGTGGTAGCGCTGGACAAAGCGCAGCTCAGGAATGTTGCGCTGCGTTTTGGCCCAGTCATACACGGCATCGCACACGCTGGCGGTGGTGGTGCCTGAGTACTGGGGGTACAGCGGTAAAACCAGAATGCGGGTGGCGCCTTGCGCTTTGAGGGCGTCCAGTTGCGATGCCATGGAAGGGTTGCCATAGCGCATGGCCGGGGCCACCAGTACGTTGGCGCCTGCCTCAGTCAGCCAGCCGCGCAGCAGTGTGGCTTGGCGCTCGGTGAAGTACAGCAGGGGGGAGCCAGTAGCGCCGCCTTGGTTCCACACCGTGGCGTATTTGGCGGCCGACGCTTTGGGGCGGGTGCGCAAAATAATGCCATGCAAGATGGGCCACCAGGCCAGCTTGGGGATTTCTACCACGCGGTCATCTGCCAGAAACTGCGCCAGATAGCGACGCACGGCGGCAGGCGTAGCCTCATCGGGCGTACCCAGGTTGCACAGCAAAATGGCGGTGCGCTCAGGTTGGCCTGCGGGGAGTTGGGGTTCGGGGGCAAAGCGTGACAGCATGGACACCATTGTGACAAAAGCTTGGGCCTTTCAAGACCGGCATGGCTGCAGTTCTTGTGTGCTCCAGTATTCTTGGGCCATGTTTGACCCATCAAAAATTCGTGCAATTACGCTCGATCTGGACGATACGCTGTGGCCCATCTGGCCCACCATTCGCCGCGCTGAAGAAATCTTGTTGCTATGGTTAAAAGAGCATGCTGCAAAGACTGCGCAATTGTTCAGCACGCCAGAGGCTTTGCGTACCATTCGCAATCAAGTCGAGAAAGAGCGCCCGGATCTGCGCCACGACCTGAGTGGTTTGCGCCAGGCATCCATCCGCCAGGCTTTGCGCCAAGCTGGCGATGATGAAAATTTGGCTATGCCTGCCTTTGAAATTTTCTTTGCAGCGCGCCAGCGTGTGGAGCTGTTTGGTGATGCCGTGCCTGCTCTGGAGCGTCTGACGGCGCGCTGGCCCGTGGTGGCAGTCACCAATGGCAACTCTGACATTGAGCAAATCGGGCTGGGCCAGTTCTTTCAAGACAGCTTTAACGTCACGCGCACGGGCTTTGCCAAGCCGGATGTGCGCATCTTTCACTGCGCGGCCCAGGCCCTGGAGCTGCCGCTGTCCGCCATCTTGCATGTAGGAGACGATGCCAAATTGGATGCGGTAGCAGCGCGGGATGCGGGTATGCACGCTGTTTGGCTCAATCGCAGCGGCTTAGATTGGCCCATAGAGGAACAGCACCCCCCCACAACGGTCAGCAGCTTGTTGGATTTATGTGACTTGCTGGCGGCCTGAGTGACCATTCCCCATGGGGAAAGAGGAGCCCGCGCATGCCCAATACCTTGTCTCGAGCACCCAGCCTGGATCTGCCTGTAGCGCTGCGCATCGGATGGATGCAGCCGTTGACCTGGCTGGCGCTGGGCTGGAGGGATATTTGCCGCACCCCGCTGCTCAGCTTGGCACACGGCGTTTTCTTGGCGCTGCTGGGGGCTGCCATCTTGCTGGTGGGGCACAATCGCTTTTGGTTGATGGCGGGCGCACTGTCTGGTTTTCTGGTGGTGGGCCCGGTGGTGGCGACCAGCTTGTATGCAATCAGCCGTGCATTGGAGCGCAAAGAGCCTGTGGGCTGGCGGCTGGTGCAGCGCACATGGATGAACTGGCAACAAGGGCAAAACAAGCTGGGCAATGACTACTGGTGTCTGGTGCAGTTCGGGCTGCTGCTGGCCATTTCGGCTACGGGCTGGGTGCTGGTCTCTGCGTCACTGATTACCTTGCTGGCACCGGTGCGCATTGCTACGCCGATGGACTTCATGCAGTATGTGGTGCTGGCACCAGACGGCACGCTGTTTCACCTGTGGCTGGCACTGGGCAGTTTTCTGGCAGCACCCATTTTTGCATCCAGCGTGATTTCTATGCCTTTGTTGATGGATCGCAAAGTGACTTTGTCGCAGGCCGTGCTCACTAGCTGGTCTGTGATTTTGCAAAACCCCATTGCCATGGCTTTGTGGGCGGCGCTGATTGTGATGTTTACGTTGTTGGGCTTGGCGTCGCTGCTGCTGGGTCTGGTGTTTGTGGTCCCCATGTTGGGCCATGCCAGCTGGCATGCCTACCGTGATTTGGTGGATGCATCAGACTTTGCGCTGCGGCAGGCAGTGAGCTAGCGCGCACCCAGCGTTTTGCGGTTTCTAGGATACGTGTCGTGATTTTTGGTTTTACAGAAGAACAAATCTCTGAATTCTTTCTGACCTATGGCATTGGGGCTTTCATCCTCTTCATGCTGTTCATCATTGGGCATTTGGCGTGGGAGTCCAAAGCGGGCAAGTTCGGCACCTTTGTGCTGTTTCTGGGGTTGTCCGTGGGTTTTATTGGTTTTATCGCCAAGGCCGTTATCCAGTGGTATCTGGAACACAAGTAAGCGCATAAGCAAGTGCGCCAGTAAGTATTAAAAAAAGAGCTGCCAGCGCTTTGCCTGCAATCGTTTCAGATAGAAAAGTATCTGAAACAACCATGGGGTAAGCGCTGGCAGCTCTTTTTTTATTTCTATTCAGGTGAGCGAAATAGCTTGTGCCACCTGCATGCCGCTGCGCACCGCACCTTCCAGCGTGGCCGGGTAGGGGCCATCCACATAGTCACCACATGCCCACAGCTTGGGCAGTATCTGGTGCGCAGGGCGTTGCACTAGCGGCGTGCAGGCAAACGTGGCGCGTTTGTCGATCACCGTTTGAAGCGCCTGCAAGTCAGGCAGTTGCAACTGGGTGCGGGCTTGCTCCAGCACCTGGGTTTGCAGCGTGTCTTTGTCGCCATGGCTGGCACTGACCACCAGGGCAATTAAACCCGTTGGCCCGTTCAGCTGGGCTTTGTCAAACGCAAACTGAGCGGGTGCGCTGGCATGGCTGCGTAGCGCCACCATGGGCGCAGGCAGCAGCTTGCCATTGCGCAAAGGCTGATGGCTGAAAGCGTAGACAGTGGCAATTGCTGTGTGCGGCAAGGCGTGGGCCACAGTGGCCCATGGCGCAGCGCTGGCTTGCCAAGCTGCTGGCAACTGTGCTTGCTGTACCAAGCGTGCAGCTTCTGCGCAGGGCGTGGCAAGCACCACCGCATCAAACGATTGCCCGTTGACCAGCCATTGCGCGGTGTCAGCGTCATAGGCCAGTGCTTGTGCTCTGACCCCCAGGTACAGTTGCGTTCCACGGGCCTGCAGCCAAAGGGCAGCTGTGGCGGGAAAGAGGCCGCTGAGATCAGTGCGAGGAATCAGCAGGTTGGAGCCGCCTTGGCCGCTGAACAATCCATCTTGCAGCACGCGCAAGAAGATGCTGCCGCTGGCCTGTGTGGCCGGCAAGTTAAGGGCAGAGATGCACAAGGGGTCGACAAAATCGTGCATCAACCGCACTGGTAAACCATGGCAGATGTCGGCCACCGTGGCCTCGGGGGCGCAGCTAAAGCGGCTGCGCTGCCAGCGGTGTGCGGTGCGCAGCAGGGCCAGTTTTTCGCTCCAGCTCCAGCCTTTGGCGCGGGCAATGCCCATGGCGGCATCCCATGGCGGGCTGCAATGCGGCAGTTGCAGCCCCAGGCCATCCACGTAGCGCAAATCCAGTGGCAGCCGCAGCAGGGCAGATGATGCATCCACGCCCACGGCCTGCATCATCTGCAGGCACGCCTGGTAGGCACCAATCAAAATGTGCTGGCCGTTATCGACGGTCCATGTCTGGCCCTCAGGGCCTTGCAGTGTCAGTGCGCGCGCGCGGCCACCCCAGATGCGGCTGGCTTCATAGATGTGAACGTGCTGGCCCTGTTGCTGCAGCTGTACCGCTGCAGCCATGCCTGCCCAGCCACCGCCAATGATGGCAATGCGCCGAGGTGTTGCTGCGCCTGTCACTGCTACATGCGGCCCAGGGCTTGCATCTTCCACGCCAGCCACAGCTTGCGCAGCGGTGTCAGGCCAATGCGCTGGTGCAGTACCTGGAAGTTTTCAGCCTCAATCTCCCGCAGCAGCGTGCGGTAGATGCTGGCCATCATCAGGCCGGGTTTTTGCGTGCGCCGGTCTTGTGCGGGCAGCAAAGCGAACGCTTCTTCGTACAGCTGGTGCGCGCGCTGGGCCTGAAAGCGCATCAACGCGGTGAAACGATCAGAGTACTCGCGCTTGGTGATTTCATGCGCCTTCACATCAAACTGCTGCAAATCGCTGATGGGCAGGTAAATGCGTCCACGCAGGGCATCTTCGCCCACATCACGGATGATGTTGGTCAGCTGAAAAGCTTGTCCCAGCTTGTGGGCGTAGGCGGTTGTGGCCTCATTGGTCTGGCCAAAAATGCGCGCGGCCACTTCGCCCACCACACCGGCAACCAGGTGGCAGTAGCGCTGCAGGCCGGGGTAGTCCAGATAGCGGGTTTGGTCCAGATCCATCTGGCAGCCTTCAATCACGGCTTGCAGGTGGCGTTGCTCAATTTGAAATGGCTGGGTGTGAGGCATCAACGCCAGCATGACCGGGTGCGTGGGCTTGCCTGCAAAGGCCTGTGCCACTTCTTGCTGCCACCACGCCAGTTTTTGTGCAGCAACGCCTGGGTCTTGCACTTCATCCACCACGTCATCCACCTCTCTGCAAAACGCGTAGAACGCGGTGATGGCAGCTCTGCGGTTGGCGGGGAGAAATAGAAAGGCGTAATAAAAACTGCTGCCCGATGCAGCTGCTTTTTCTTGGACGTAAGTTTCCGGATTCATATTGCGATGGATTGTCCCATGCCTTGGGTTATGTCCCGTAAATGCGGTGCAAGCCGTGTGCTCTTGATGTGCATCAACCGTCGGCACTGTTTTGGGGTGCTTCTTTTGGAGGCCAGCCTCTAAGATGGAGAGGTTGCAATTAGATACATCGAACGAGATGCCCAGCTTCAATTCCCTGCGGTTAACTCAGCGCTACATGCTGGTTTTTGGTGGCTACTTTTTATCCATGGCGGTGGTCATTGGCATGAGTTGGCATGGGTTGATGAGTTCGCGTGACAGTCTGCGTGCTCTGCACGATGAATCACTCCAGCGTATTTTGCTGGCAGATTCGATCAACGAGAGCGTGCTGCAGTCGCGCATGCAGATGTTGCTGTCGTTTCAGCATGCGCCCGATAGCTCGCTGGCCAGTCTGCACGATCACCCCGTTTCCCTGCATCTGGATTTGGTCAAACATGGCCTGCAGCAAGGCATGGAGTGGCAAACAGAGTTGGACAAGATGATCTCTCCAGGCATGGAGAAAGACATGTTCGCCCAAGCCATTCGCGTGCAAACCGACTGGAATTCAAAGCTCAGCGAGTTGGTGCGCAGCATGGAGGCGGGTGACTTCAGCAGTGACCTGATGTCGCGCTTCCTGGCCATGGGCCGTGAAGAAGGCGACATGCTGGTGGCGCTGGTCGGCGCGTTCAAGGGCTTGCAAGTGACGCAGGCGGACGAAGCTTACCAAGCTGCTGATGCGCGCTATCACGTCAGTATTTTGGTGTTTGCATTGTGCGTGCTGCTGGGTGGTTTGCCTGCGACGGTGCTGTCGATTTCTTTGCTGCGCCGTATGAACCAGGGCTTTAAATCAGCGCACCACACGGCCCAGGCCATTGCAGCGGGCGATATTTCGCAGCGCGTGACCTCCAGTGGCAAAGATGAAATCACGGAGCTGCTGGTGCAGATGGAAGACATGCGCAGTCATTTGCACGACATCATCTCCAAGGTACGCAGCGGTGCCGATGCCATTGCCGGCGCGTCAACCCAGGTGGCTGCAGGTACGGGCGATTTGTCGATGCGCACGGAGCAACAGGCTGCATCGCTGGAGCAAACGGCAGCAGCTACAGAAGAGCTTTCCAGCACCGTGCAGCAAAACGCAGACAGCGCCATTCGCGCCAGTGAATTGGCCCGTGGTGCCACCGATGTGGCCGCCAAGGGCGGGCAGATGGTGTCAGAGGTGGTGTCCACCATGGAAGACATCAACACCTCGGCCAAGAAGATTGAGGCCATCATCGGCGTGATTGACAGCATTGCTTTCCAGACCAATATCTTGGCTTTGAATGCAGCGGTAGAAGCCGCGCGTGCCGGTGAGCAAGGCCGTGGCTTTGCCGTGGTGGCCAGCGAGGTGCGCTCTTTGGCAGGTCGCTCGGCCGAAGCCGCCAAGGAGATCAAAGTACTGATCAATGACTCCGTCAACCGTGTGCGCACAGGCAGCGAGCAGGTGCACCGCACAGGCCGTACCATGCAAGACATCGTGCAAAGCATTGCCCGCGTGTCAGACATCGTTGGCGAGATCGCGGATGCCAGCCGCGAGCAATCCAAGGGCTTGGCGCAAATCAATGACGCTGTTGCCAATCTGGATGATGTCACTCAGCAAAACGCTGCCTTGGTGGAAGAGACCTCTGCCGCCTCCAGCTCGCTGCAAGAGCAAGCGCGGCAGATGGCAAGCATGTCGTCGCAGTTTGTTCTGGAGGCCGGTACCGTAACTAGCGCTTATGTCAGCAACTACAGCCCAGCGGCCAAGGCAGGCAGCAGCAAGACTAAAGTGACGGCGACAGCTTCATCGAAGGTGGCACTGCCCCACGCACAGACGCAGGAAGAGACTGCTTTTTAAGCAGCCTGTTTCAGCCATAAAAAAACCGGCCAGTGCGCCGGTTTTTTTATGGCTGAAAGTCTCTGCACTACATCCAGAGTGCGCGCCACAACATGCGCGGCGTATCTGTTTTACGCAACGTGCGGCGTGTATGCAGGTTGTGGCCATGCTGCGCCTCGACCTTGTCCAAAATGCACAACCCGCCTTGCACTACCAGGCGCAGCTCCCAGCCGATACGCCCAGGCAGATGGTGCACCAGGTTTGAGCCGTTTTGCATGCTTTGTCTTGCCCATAAAGCGTTGGATGCTATGAGTTTTTGAATGCTCGGGGTCACTTCTTGCAAAGTAAGTTCTTGGCGAGTCACCGCGTGCTGTGCGCAGTCTGCATCGGTGAGGTAGTGACGCCCGCGTGGAATGTCTTCGCTCAGGTCTTGCCAAAAATTGATCAGTTGCAACGCTGTGCAAATGGCATCACTTTGCAGCAGCGCCTGCTCGTTGTGCACGCCATACAAATGCAGCAGCAGCCGGCCAACCGGGTTGGCTGAGCGGCGGCAGTAATCCAGCAGTTCAGCGCGGTCGGCATAGGTGGCTGCATCGCGCGTTTTTTCAATGTCTTGAATGAATGCACTCAGCAGATCATCCAGCAGCGCCACGGGCAACTGGTGCTGTTGAATATTGAATTGCAAAGGGCCAAAGATGGCCATCCACCGCGGTTGGGGTGCTTGCCCTTGTGCAATGGCATGCAACTGTGCACGGTATGTTTGCAGCTCGGTCAAGCGCTGTGCAGCGGTGGCTGTGCCTTCATCAGCGATGTCATCAGCCGCCCGGGCAAAAGCGTAGATGGCCGCGATAGGCTGGCGCAGATGGGCAGGGCACAGCCATGACGCTACGGGAAAGTTCTCGTAGTGTGTCACCGGGGTTGCTTGGGTGCGTGTGGGGTCTGGAGCATTCACTGCAGCATTGTCGCTTGACAGCAAGCGTGGCCTTCCTTAGATTGCTAACCAATTAGTCAGTAACTTCATTTCACATGCCTTCCTTCTTTGTTGTGCGGCCCATTCAGGGTCTTTTTGTTGGTGCGGTTGTTTTGGGGTTGCTGACGGCGTGTTCACGGCAGGCCCCGGTACCCGAGCCCATTCGTGCTGTCAAACTCATCGAAGTCGGTGCGCATGCCTTGAATCCAGAGGTGGAGTACGCAGGTGAAGTGCGTGCGCAAATTGAATCACGCATTGGTTTTCAGGTGGCTGGAAAACTGGTACAGCGCTTTGTCAATGTGGGCGATGTGGTGCGCAAGGGGCAAGTGCTGGCGGAGCTGGATGGGCAAGATTACGTGTTGGCTGCTCAGGCTGCGCAGGCCCAAGTTGCAGCAGCGAAAACCCAGCGTGACCTGGCCAAAGCGGATTGGGAGCGTTTTTCGGCGCTCAAGAACCAGGGCTTTATCAGCGGTGTGGAGCTGGATCGCCGCCGCGCAAATCTGCAATCTGCGCAAGCGCAACTGGAGCAGGCACAGGCACAGGCATCCGCACAGAGCAATCAAAGTGGCTATACGCGTTTGCTTGCCAGTGCTGGCGGGGTGGTAACGAGCGTGCAGGCAGAGCCCGGACAAGTTGTAGCGGCAGGGGCTCCGGTGGTGCAGTTGGCCCACGATGGCGCTAGAGATGTCGTAGTTGCGGTGCCGGAAACTGCCCGCAGTCTCATAAAGCTGGGGCAAATGGTGCAGGTGCGCATTTGGTCGCAAGACCGTTTGCTGGAGGGCACTGTGCGAGAGCTAGGTGCCAGCGCAGACCCTGTAACGCGCACTTATGCCGTCAAGGTAAAGGTGCAAGGGGCTGATCAGCCACCGCTGGGGGCGACCGCCTATGTGCGCATGCAACTGGCAATAAAGGCGTCGGACGATGCAATCAAACTGCCATCAACAGCGGTTCTTGAGCAAGGCGGTTCTTCCACGGTGTGGGAGTTTGACGCCAGCACGTCGACGGTGCATGCACGCAAAGTAGAGGTGGCTGGCGTTGACGGTAATGAGATTTTGATTGCAACTGGCGTACAGCCGGGCATGCAACTGGTGGCGGCGGGCACGCATGTGCTGACAGAGGGGCAGAAGGTCAGTGTTTATCAGCCCCGTTATCCCGAAACAGCGCGCTAAGCTTGGAGTCAAAGATGAGTTCTTCGAACCAGGCGCCTGAAAAAACAGGCTTTAATCTTTCGCGCTGGGCGCTGCAGCATATTCCCCTGACACGCTATTTGCTGGTAGCAATTTTATTGCTGGGGGGCACGGCTTACTTCCAGCTGGGTCAGGATGAAGACCCTCCGTTCACTTTCAGAGCCATGGTGGTTCGTACCTACTGGCCGGGTGCTTCTGCCCAGTTAGTGGCTGAGCAGGTGACGGACAAGATTGAGCGCACCCTGCAAGAGGTACCCTACGCAGACAAGATCAGCAGCTACTCCAAGCCGGGGGAGTCTCAGGTCATCTTTCAGTTGCGAGACAACTCTCGACCACAGGATGTGACCGATCTTTGGTACACCGTGCGCAAGAAAATTGGTGACATGCGCTATACCTTGCCGCAGGGTGTGCAGGGCCCATTTTTCAATGACGAGTTTGGCGATGTATTCGGCGTTATTTATGGCCTGACCGGCGATGGTTACAGCTATGCAGAGCTGAAAACCTTTGCCGATGATGCGCGCCAGCAGCTTTTGCGAGTCAAAGATGTCGCCAAGGTGGAGATGTTTGGCGTCCAAAATGAGCGCATTTTTGTCGAGCTGTCGCAAAAGCGCCTGGCCCCTATGGGGCTGGATATCAACCAGGTTATTGCGCAGCTGAATCAGCAAAATGCGATTGAAGGCTCAGGCGTGCTGCAAACGCCTCAGGAGCAGGTTCAGGTGCGTGTAGCTGGGCAATTTAATGCAGTGGAGCAGGTGCGTTCCATGCCTGTGCGCGCTGCTACTGGCGTGCAACTGCGTCTTGGTGATATTGCGGATATTGAGCGAGGTTACGAAGACCCGCCTGGCGTGAAGGTGCGTCACAACGGGCAAGAAGTAATTGCTCTGGGTATTTCAATGAGCAAGGGTGGCGATATCGTAGGGCTGGGTAAAGCCCTGCGTTCATCGGTGCAGCAGATTGCATTGACGCTGCCTGCAGGGGTAAGCCTGGTCAATATTCAAGACCAGCCCAAGGCCGTTACGGATTCCGTCAATGAGTTCATCAAGGTGCTGATCGAGGCCGTGGTGGTGGTGCTGGCCGTGAGTTTTATCAGCCTGGGTTTGCACAAACGCACAACTGCAACGGTGTGGTGGCGGCGTTGGTACATTGATCCTCGGCCCGGATTGGTAGTGGCGGTGACCATCCCCCTGGTGCTCGCAGCCACCTTTCTGGCCATGTGGTACTGGGGCATTGGCTTGCACAAAATATCGCTGGGTTCACTCATTATTGCGCTGGGTTTGCTGGTTGACGACGCCATCATTGCTGTCGAGATGATGGTGCGCAAGCTGGAAGAAGGCTATGACAAGCTGCGGTCTGCCACCTTCGCTTATGACATCACGGCCATGCCGATGTTGACCGGTACCTTGATTACTGCCGCAGGTTTCTTGCCCATTGGTATGGCCAAGTCCATGACCGGCGAATACACCTTTGCAATTTTTGCGGTGACCGTGATTGCTCTGATCATTAGCTGGGTGGTCTCGGTGTACTTCGTGCCGTATCTCGGCAGTATTTTCCTGAAAGAGTCCAAGGCTCCAGAAGTCCGTGAGGGGGTTGAACACGATCCCCATGAAGTGTTTGATAGCCCGTTCTATCAACGCTTTCGCGCTGCCGTTTATTGGTGTGTGGAGCATCGCTGGCTGACCATTGGTGCGACTGTCGTGGTGTTTGCATTGGGCATATTCGGCATGACGCGTGTGCAACAGCAGTTCTTTCCAGACTCCAACCGCCCTGAAATTTTGGTGGATGCGTGGTTTCCTGAAGGCACTTCGTTTGCAGGCAACCAGCAGGTTGTGCAGCGCATGGAAACTTATTTACAGGCTCAAAGTGGTGTCAACGACGTCACCGTCTGGGTAGGTTCTGGGGTGCCGCGTTTTTACTTGCCGTTGGATCAAGTGTTTCCACAGAGCAATGTCTCGCAATTTATTCTGATGACCGAAGGGTTGAAAGAGCGCGATCAATTGATGAAGGCATTGCCAGCAAGCTTGGCGCAAGCCTTTCCTGAAGTGCGCGCACGCGCAAAATTGCTGCCCAGTGGCCCTCCGGTGCCATACCCAGTGCAGTTTCGCGTAGTGGGGACAGACGCTTCGCAGTTGCGCCAGCTGGCTGACCAAGTCAAAGAGGTGATGCGAAAGCATCCTGACATGCGTGGCGTGAACGACAACTGGAATGAGTCAGTCAAGGTCATGCGTTTGCAAGTCGATCAAGAAAAGGCGCGGGCATTGGGGGTGAGTAGTCAATCAATTGCGCAAGCCACTCAAACCATGCTGACGGGTGCCACGATTGGTCAGTTCCGTGAAGGAGACAAGCTCATCAACATCGTGTTGCGCCAGCCCTTGAATGAGCGTGATGCGATGGATGACTTGGCGGCAGCCTATTTGCCCACGGCATCTGGTAAATCCATCCCGCTGGCGCAAATTGCTCAGCCAGTTTTGAGTTGGGAGCCCGGCGTGCTTTGGAGAGATGCACGCAGCTATGCCATTACGGTGCAGGGTGATGTGCGTGAAGGCATGCAAGGCGCGACCTTGACGCAGGCGCTCAAGCCCGATATGGACAAACTGCAAGCACAGTGGCGCGAGCAGGGGCTGGGGGACTATCGCATAGTGGTGGCTGGTGCTGTGGAAGAGAGTGCAAAAGGTGCTTTATCGATTGCAGCAGGTATCCCTGTCATGCTGTTTTTGGTGTTCACCTTGCTTATGCTGCAACTTCATAGCTTTAGCCGGGCGTTGCTGGTGTTCATGACTGGGCCGCTGGGTATCGCAGGTGTTGCCGCTGCGTTGTTATTGCTCAATCGCCCCTTTGGTTTTGTGGCGCTGCTGGGTGTGATTGCGTTGATGGGAATGATTCAGCGCAATTCGGTGATTTTGATCGATCAGATCGAAACGGATCGTGCGCGTGGTGTACCAACCTGGGATGCCATTGTGGAGGCCGCTGTGCGGCGCTTCCGCCCGATTGTGTTGACGGCGGCCGCTGCTGTACTTGCCATGATCCCTTTGTCGCGCAGTGTTTTCTGGGGTCCCATGGCTGTTGCCATCATGGGCGGGTTGGTCGTGGCGACGGTGCTGACATTGTTCGCTTTGCCTGCCATGTATGCCGCATGCTTCCGTGTGAAGCGTCCTGGTGTTGAATATTTGCAAGAAAAATGATGTGGGGGATCGTGCGTCAGGCGTATTTTCGCGGTTAAAATCTTTGATTGACCTATAACTCAGGTCGGTATGCACCGGCTCTGCAGTTAATCAAACCGCGCGGGTGGCGAAATTGGTAGACGCACCAGGTTTAGGTCCTGACGGTGGCAACACTGTGCGGGTTCGAGTCCCGCCCCGCGCACCAAGAACAAAAACAGCTTGATCCAAGCTAACCCTGTATAAGCCCGTTCTCTCTCTGAGAACGGGCTTTTTTCTTGCCTAGGTTGTTCAATGTCCACCTACCTCATCCGGCATAAATCTGTATAAAACTACATGTCTTTCCCATGCTGATCCCGTATCAAATTCCGTGCGGGATTTTGCTGTGGTGAGGGGGCAGATGGCGTATTTAAGAAAAGTAAAAAATAGATGGCGCACAGAGGTTGAGTGGGTAGGTGTTAGGCGGAAAAGTGTTCTGGCTGAAGTGGTTGAGGGCTACCGACGAGAAATCACAGACCGAAAAACCTCCTGCAGTGTGCACGCAGATAACCTTCGGTTTGATGCGTGGCTGCGTGACTATCCTGAATTAGCAAACAAAGTCTTTCACGAGATCACTGGGGGGTGACCTGGAGTACTGGTGTGATGCACGTCTGAAGCAAGTTTCGGACTCTAGTGTCTGGCGTGAGGCCCGTCCTATTTGGACGCTGGGTGTGAAGCAGTGAAAGTGGGCAAGCAAGAGTCCATGGCAAGAAATACGACTATCCGCCAAAGCGTATGAACGCAGGCGCATTAGCGGATGGATGGAGATTTGTCGCTGGTGCATCACCACGCATAGCACCCACCACTGCTCAGCAGCAAGCTGCGTGGGCCATGCTGATATCACTGCACACGGCAGCGCGGTGGTGAGATCTTGCGTATGTCGCGCAGTACCGAGGATTTGCGGCGCAAGGTGTACGAATTACCTAAGCACAAGACTGAAGCAAGGGTTGTCTCTCTCCAGTCGAGCTGTGCGGCTACTGCGCGTGCTGGAAGTACAAGCCCAGTTTGATAGGCGTGATGCTTATTTCACCATCAGCAATGCCAGCCGAGATGTTCTGTATCGCAAGCTGCGCGATCGCACCATGATTGAAGGATTGCGTTTTCACGATTTGCGAGCCACTGCTTTGATGTTGCGGAGTAAGTGGTTGGATGAAATGACGCTAGCGCATACCCATGGCCGTGTAGATACCAATGAGCTGTTTAATACTTATTATTGAAAATCTGATGAAGATATCGCCGTTCGTCTGTAATCGATTTAATTGCATGTAGGAGTGTTTCGCAAAACTGATGAGAGGGCGTTGATTTTTAATTGAAATATTTGGTGATTTAATCAGTAATGATTTTTAATCAATTTTTGATGACAAGGGAAAACCACTGGACGAATTTTTTCAAAAAATAAATAGTTCAATGCTTTAATAAAAAACACAGTTTGTTGCAATTTACTCCAATTTAAAAAACAAAACTGTAGCAATAAACACTGTATTCATAACAGGAGAAGCATGAATGGATCGTTTGAAAATCTCTGTCCGAATGACTCTCGCGTTCATGGCCATGATGGCCCTGCTACTGCTGCTAGGTGCAGTAGCACTTTGGGGTTCATCTACACAAAGCACCGTGCTCAGTGAAATTACCCAGAGCCAAATCCCTGTTATCCGAACGTTGAACAACATCACGGATGGGGCCAATGAGCAAGCAATCCAATTTCGTAATTTAGGCCTATTTCCGTCAGAAAAAATTCAGTCATCTGCACGTGCCGTTATTCAGAAATCTCGTAGCGAAGTCTCTGCCGAAGTCGAAACGTTGCAAAAGCATGCTGTCTCTGAGCAAGGTTCGGCATTGGTTGAAAAATTAAAGCAGGGGCGGGCAGAATTTCATAAATTTGGCAATGAATTTCTTGAGCTGCTCGACAAAAATCAAAGAGATGAGGCCTTGGTCTTGCTTGAAACCAAACTGCGGCCAACACAGCTCGAATATCAAAATGTCATTAGAGAAATTTTGAATCTTCAGACAAAAGATTCAGAGCGAGCAAGTCAACAGGCAGAAGCGGCTGCTCGCGACTTATCACGTAATGTCCTGATCACCAGCGCTGTCGCAATGGTCCTTGCGATTTTTCTGGCTGTTGCAATTACCCGTTCCATCACCCGCCCGCTGGCCCAAGCCGTCGCAGTGGCAGATCGCGTGGCAGGTGGTGACCTCAGTGAGCAAATTACAGTGAAGTCGAAAGATGAAATGGGGCAGTTGCTCAATGCTTTGCAACGCATGCAGCAAAGCTTGGTCAAAACAGTGACGACCGTGCGCAGCGATGCGCAGGGCGTTGCTGCATCCAGCGCTCAGATTGCAGTAGGCAATAGCGACTTATCCAGCCGCACAGAAGAGCAGGCGAGTGCGCTGGAGCAAACTGCGGCATCCATGGAGCAGCTCGGCGCTACTGTGAAGCAGAATGCCGACAATGCACGCCAGGCCAATCAGATGGCAATCAGCGCTTCCTCCGTTGCGGCCCAAGGTGGAGAAGTAGTCGCTGAAGTGGTTGAAACCATGAAGAACATTGATGCAAGCAGCAATAAAATTGCTGACATCATCAGCGTGATAGACAGCATTGCCTTTCAGACAAATATTCTGGCTCTGAATGCGGCAGTAGAAGCCGCCCGTGCGGGAGAGCAAGGACGAGGCTTTGCAGTGGTGGCCACCGAAGTACGGGCCCTGGCTCAGCGTAGTGCCGAAGCAGCCAAAGAAATCAAGTTATTGATTAATACCAGCGTGGAGTGTGTTGAGCATGGTTCGCAGCTTGTAGACAAGGCGGGTAAAACAATGACCGAAGTGGTCACTGCAATTCGCCGAGTGACTGACCTGATGGGAGAAATCAGTGCAGCAAGCCATGAGCAAAGCACTGGTATGGCCCAGATTAGTGAGGCAGTCACGCAGATGGACCAAACCACTCAGCAAAACGCCGCTCTCGTAGAGGAAATGGCTGCTGGGGCTAGCAGTTTGAACAACCAGGCCCAGTCATTGGTGGAGGCCGTTGCAGTCTTCAAGTTATCTGCGTTTGAGCACACGACTGGCGCTGAAGGGACTGCGTTTGTTGCACCGGCTCGAAAAGCTAAGCCAGCCCATACGGTAGAGCGTCCTCAAAACTCCGTAATCAAGGATAAGACACCAGCATTGCGCCGCCCTGCAATGATGGCAGGTGCTGAGCAATCGACGAATAAGGATGACGATGATTGGGGATCGTTTTGACAGTATTCCCTGGCACGAGTCAATCAAAAAGCCTGCCAGGCCGGCCGCTTGAATAGCCGGTGTGCCCGCGAAAATCTGTCAGCAACTGCTGCTGCGCGGCAGTTGCTGACAGATTTCTACAAACTACACGACTGCAGCGATCAAATCTATTTCCACTGCGGCATTTTTGGGGAGCTGGTAGACGCCTACCGACGTGCGTGTGTGAACACCTGCATCACCCAGGACTTCATAAAGTACTTCGGATGCACCATCTGCAACTTCGCTTTGCTGAGTGAAGTTCTGCGCACATTGAACAAACACTGTGATTCGCAAGATGCGTTGAACTCTGTCAAGTGAGCCAAGCTCTTGCCGTAGCAATGCCAATGCACGCATGGTGCATACCTTTGCCGCGCGCTGCGCCTGTGCTGCTGATACCTCAGCCCCGACTCTTCCGGTGACGACAACCTCGTCGTCAACGCGGGGGATCTGGCCACTGATGAACACTTGATTGTCATGGCGGACAACAGACGCATAGTTTCCGCCAATCTTGATCTCACCTGCAAAGCTGTAAGAAATGGCTGCTTCTACTGCAGCGAAATTAAAATCACGCGATTGGGACATAAATAGTTGCTCCCGCTAAGAAGTCACAGCAGTTTAGAGGAAGGCTCTGGCAAGCCAGAGATCGCCGAAAATCGTCCCATTACAGTCATGCAGCGGCCTATAAGTTCTTCTGGCCAGTGCCAATCTCCAGGCACAAAAAAACGCCCTCAATTTTGGGGCGTTTTTTTAAGTGTGTAGCCTAAATCAGTAGCCAGTGCCACCGCCATAGCCATCATTGCCATAGCCAACATTAGGACGAGAGCTGGCGCGGAATTCGCGATTACCTCCGGAGCCACGTCCTTCTTCGCGAGGTTTCGCAAGGTTGACGACGATCGAGCGTCCATCAACGGACACTCCATTCAATGCAGTAATAGCGGCTTGACAAGCATCAGCAGAGGCCATCTCTACAAACGCAAACCCTTTTGATTGTCCGCTGTCGCGATCCATCATGACTTTGGCTGAAGTAACACTTCCGAATTCCGCAAAGTTGCTTTTCAGGCTGGAATCGGTCACGGAGTAAGGCAGGTTGCCAACGTAGATTTTGGTGCTCATGGAAGAAGCCTTTTAATTAATGATTCGTCAAAAAATGACGCATCGTTTGAATATGGCTGTGGGGAGTGCTAGTCCGTAGCAACCGGATGAAGTTGAGCGTTTGCTAGAGGCTCAGCACGTCGAGGGCTGCATGGACGTTTGCAGCCAGCCTTGGGTCACAGCATAGATTTTTGCTGCTTCGGTCGAGGCAAATGTTTTGTCAAAACGAAAGACACGGCAGTAGCTGCTGCTTTGCTTTGTGCGCTGAAGTGCAAAGGATGCTTGGAAGCGACCGCAATGGGTCTTATGGGATGAGGGCGTAACGAAGTACTTGCCCATAGCAATAGGAGAGAGTGGAATCTAGTTCAATCAGAGAGCAGGTCTAAGAGACCTGCATGAGCTTTCGATAACTCGATTGGCTGCAGCTCGACAACCAACAGTGCGAAAAATTTCGCGGAAATTTCTTGCAGGAGGACATGTTTACCTCGTGCTGACGTTGCTGTGCAGTTACTTAAATTAGCTGGCAACCTTTTTATTATAAGTCTTTTGTATAAAAAATTCAAATTTTATTGTTTTGGTTTTTAGATTTCTTCGTTTGATGGCTGTACTTCAGCTGGGTGTTGCTTGAACCTTGATAGCTCCTGACAGCGTTTGGTCGAGAACTATCGCTTCTTAAGTAGTGGCTCATCACAGTGGATTCAACTGGTTGATGCAATACATGCACTGAACATCTCAGCGGGGGTATAGAAACCCGATGTCTTAGATAGTCTTTGGTTCAATTGTTGAGTAATTGCATTGAGCTGAGCTTGCGACAGGCCTGATAGATTCATGCCGTTTGGCAGGTATTGCCGCAACAATCAGTTCGTGTTCTAGCGCTTGCTCTGGCACGATGGCCACGGCTTCATGCGTGGCGCCATCCACTACAGTCAGGCTTTTGATGCTGCGGCCTTCAGCGGTGCTGATCAAACACAAAGTCCATACACCGCACTTGATTGGCCGCGCTTGGCCGTTTCCAACGGGCAACAATCGGATTGCCGGACCTTCTTTCGCTTGCACTTTCTGATCTGCAGAACCGCTTGGGCATACAAGCGCTCTACGCGGTTGTGATTGACGAGTTCACTTGTCAGATCAATCTCTTCTTGAACCTTCTTCTTTGCTTCAGTTGGCGTCGGTGACTCGCTTGCAACGCTGACTCAGTGCTTTATGTAAACACAAAATATTTGCAAAAGTCAGCTGTAAGCAATTGCTTCAAAAAGTCATCCCGCCGCGGCCCCCGCGCGCTCGAAACCCCGCCTCGCACGCACGCTTGGTGTGTCGATTGTTAGGGTGGTGGCGGTGACGTGAAAAACACGCGCTACAAGCCTTTTGGCGCAATTAGTGCAAAACAGGTGGCGATGGGTTTTGATGGCAACTGAGGCCCTATACAGGGTCTTGACCCGTCCAGCTTGGCTGTTTGTAAGGTTGCGCCGGTTTTGGCTGTCTCTGGCTGGATATAATGTTGGATTCAGAATGCGCTGGGAAGTGACTTAGTGTCCCGCGCGAATCCCGCAAACAATGCATAACTTGTTGAATTTATTGTCTGCTCGATCCGCGCCCCGCGCACCACATTCCAGTGAGACTATGCGGAATACGGTGCAGGCTGTGAACTGCAGTCGGCACAGTCCACTATTTCCCCAGAATTAGGAATCACCATGGCCGTTACAGTTGAAACTCTAGAGAAGCTCGAGCGCAAAATCACGCTGAGCTTGCCCCTTGCCGCAATCCAGACTGAAGTTGAAAATCGTCTGAAGAAGGTGGCTCGCACTGTGAAGATGGACGGTTTCCGTCCCGGTAAGGTGCCCATGAACGTTGTTGCTCAGCGTTATGGTTACTCAGTGCAGTACGAAGTGCTGAATGACAAGGTCGGTGAAGAATTTGCCAAGAGCGTGCAAGAAGCTGGTCTGCGCGTAGCCGGCCAACCTCGCATTTCCGAAAAGGAAGGCGCTGCTGAAGGCCAAGCAGAATTCGAAGCTGTTTTCGAAGTATTCCCCGAAGTGAAGATCGGTGATCTGACCGCTGCTGAAGTTGAAAAGCTGACTGCAGAAGTGGATGACGCTGCTATTGAAAAGACTTTGGACATCCTGCGCAAGCAGCGCCGCACTTTCGCTCAGCGCGCTGCAACTGAAGCTGCTGTGGATGGCGATCGTGTGACCGTGGACTTTGAAGGCAAGATCGACGGCGAAACCTTTGCTGGTGGCAAGGCTGAAGACTTTCAATTCCTGGTTGGTGAAGGTCAAATGCTCAAGGAGTTTGAAGACGCAGTCCGTGGCATGAAGGTTGGCGAATCCAAGACTTTCCCCTTGGCATTCCCTGAGGACTACCACGGCAAGGATGTGGCTGGTAAAACCGCTGACTTCCTGGTGACCTTGAAGAAGGTCGAAGCCGCGAGCCTGCCTGAAGTGAACGAAGCATTGGTAAAGTCGCTGGGTATTGCTGACGGCAGCGTTGATGCCCTGCGTGCAGATATCAAGAAAAATCTGGAGCGCGAAGTAAAGTTCCGCTTGCAAGCGCGCAACAAGCAAGCAGTGATGGATGCTTTGGTCTCTGTGGCTGAACTGGACTTGCCTAAGGCTTCGGTGCAAGCTGAAGTTGCTCGCCTGATGGAAGGTGCGCGTGCTGACTTGAAGCAGCGTGGCATTCCGGATGCTGACAAGGCAGAGATTCCTGAAGATATCTTCTTGCCACAAGCCGAGCGTCGTGTGCGTCTGGGCTTGGTGGTGGCTGAGTTGGTGAAGGCAAACAAGCTGGAAGCTACTCCCGATCAACTGAAAGCTCATGTTGATGAGCTTGCAGCCTCCTACGAGAAGCCTGAAGAAGTGGTTCGCTGGTACTTTGGCGACCGTCAGCGCTTGGCTGAAGTGGAAGCTGTTGTGATTGAAAACAACGTGACTGAGTTCGTTTTGAGCAAGGCCAAGGTAAGCTACAAAGCTGTGTCGTTCGAAGAACTGATGGGTCAAGCCTAATAGCTTGACTTGAACAAGGCGCCGTTGATCACAGTTGAGTGATCATGCAGACATCGCTTTAAAAGTTCTAGATCCGGGGCTTGTGCTTTGCCGCACAAGCCCCATTTCATTTCTTGGTTACAGTATTTGTTCTGTTCCCTTGTTTGGAGAAAACATGAGCGCATTGGACATGCAAGGTTTGGGTATGGTACCCATGGTGGTTGAGCAGTCAGGTCGCGGTGAGCGGTCTTACGACATCTATTCCCGCTTGCTCAAAGAGCGCGTAATTTTCTTGGTTGGCGAAGTCAATGATCAGACTGCTAACCTTGTGGTTGCTCAATTGTTGTTTCTGGAAAGTGAAAACCCAGAAAAGGACATTTCCTTTTATATCAACTCTCCTGGTGGGAGTGTGACTGCGGGCATGGCGATTTTTGACACCATGAACTTCATCAAGCCTGATGTATCGACCTTGTGCTGTGGCATGGCTGCAAGCATGGGAGCATTCTTGTTATCAGCTGGTGCAAAGGGAAAACGCTTTGCGCTGCCTAATTCACAGGTCATGATCCATCAGCCCTTGGGCGGTGCTCGAGGTCAGGCCACGGAAATTGAAATTCATGCACGTGAAATTCTGAAGACACGAGAGCGTTTGAACAAACTGTTGGCTGAGCAAACAGGGCAGCCGCTGGAGAAAATTCAGCACGATACAGAGCGTGATTACTTTCTGTCGGCGCAAGAAGCCAAAGACTATGGTCTGGTTGATAGCGTGATTGAAAAACGCGCGTAACACATAGCGCTGATCAGCAGCAAGCGGCGCTTTCCCCTTTGGTGAGCGCCGTTTTTACATTGCTATCATCCTCTTCTCTTATTGACGTAAACAAGGCGTAGCCCCCATGGCCGAGAAAAAAGGCACAACCAGCGAGAAAAATCTTTATTGCACCTTCTGTGGCAAAAGCCAGCATGAGGTCAAAAAGTTGATTGCTGGTCCATCCATCTTCATCTGTGATGAATGCATTGATTTGTGCAATGAAATCATTCGCGATGAGGTTCCGGATGCCAGCGCACGTGAGGCTCGTGGCGATCTTCCTACGCCTGCGGAAATCAAAGCAAGTCTTGATAACTATGTGATTGATCAGGAGCAGGCGAAGCGTACGTTAGCGGTCGCGGTTTATAACCATTACAAACGCCTCAATCACAAAGATAAAGCCGGCAAAGAAGATGTTGAGTTGTCGAAAAGCAATATTTTGCTGATTGGCCCAACAGGGTCGGGTAAGACATTGCTGGCTCAAACTTTAGCCCGTCAATTAGATGTACCTTTTGTGATGGCTGATGCAACTACGTTGACTGAAGCTGGTTACGTGGGCGAAGACGTAGAAAATATTGTTCAGAAATTACTGCAAAGCTGTGAGTACAACGTAGAGCGTGCGCAGCGGGGCATTGTGTACATTGACGAAATTGACAAAATTTCGCGCAAATCAGATAACCCGAGCATTACGCGTGATGTCTCTGGAGAGGGTGTGCAGCAAGCACTGCTGAAATTGATTGAAGGCACGATGGCAAGTGTTCCGCCTCAAGGTGGGCGCAAGCATCCCAATCAAGATTTTCTGCAGGTTGACACCACCAATATCTTGTTCATTTGTGGCGGAGCCTTCCAGGGCCTAGAAAAAGTTATTGAAAATCGCACTGAAGCTTCGGGTATTGGCTTTGGTGCTGCAGTTCGCAGCAAGGCGAATCGTTCTCTGACCGAGCTTTTTCAAGATATCGAACCTGAGGATTTGATCAAGTTCGGCCTTATTCCTGAGCTGGTTGGGCGCATGCCTGTAGTGACTGCGCTGACTGAGTTGAGCGAAGAGGCATTGGTTCGCATTCTGACCGAGCCCAAAAATGCCTTGGTGAAGCAATACAGTAAATTGCTTTCCATGGAAGGGGTTGAGTTGGAGGTGCGCCCCTCCGCCTTGTCTGCAATCGCGCGCAAGGCGATTGCTCGTAAGACAGGGGCGCGTGGGCTGCGCTCAATTCTTGAACAGTCACTCTTGAGCACTATGTTTGATCTGCCCAATCTTGAGAATGTGGAAAAGGTTGTGGTGGAAGAGGCCACTATCGTAGAGGGCAAGGCTCCTCTGCTGGTCTATCGAGAGGCCGCTAAAAAGGCTTAAGCGGATTGGACATGGCTTTGCGTTACGTAGAGCCATGTTTTTCTACAAGCTGAAGCTTGGGTGTAAAGATGATGAATCACAGCATATGCGTGCTGTGATGGCTAAGGAGTTTCATGTCAGGATCTACTGATTTGTCCCCCATTGAGAGCATTGAACTGCCGCTGTTGCCTTTGCGTGATGTGGTTGTATTTCCTCATATGGTGATTCCCCTTTTTGTGGGGCGTGCTAAGAGTATTAAGGCTCTTGAGCTAGCGATGGAAGCAGATCGTCGGATCATGCTTGTTGCGCAAAAAACGGCATCTAAGGATGAGCCTTCGACCGACGACTTGTTCGAGGTCGGCAGCATTTCCACAATTTTGCAAATGCTGAAGTTACCTGATGGCACGGTCAAAGTGTTGGTGGAGGGTCAGCAGCGAGCAACATTAGTGGGTGTGGTCGACCATGAAACCCACTTTGTAGCGCGTTGTCAGGAAATTTCGGTCAATGCGCCTTCTGAGAAAGAAGCCAGTGAGATCGAGGCCTTGCGTCGGGCTGTGTCTCAGCAGTTCGATCAGTACGTCAAGCTCAACAAGAAGATTCCATCTGAGATTTTGACGTCGATTGCAGGTATTGATGATGCAGGCCGTTTGGCCGATACCATCGCAGCACATTTGCCATTAAAGCTCGATCACAAACAGGTCGTTCTGAATTTGGCAGGAGTGAAGGAGCGCCTGGAGAATCTATTTGAGCAACTTGATCGGGAAGTCGATATTTTGAATGTCGACAAGAAGATCCGCGGTCGTGTGAAGCGTCAGATGGAGAAGAACCAGCGGGATTTCTATTTGAATGAGCAAGTCAAAGCTATTCAGAAGGAGCTCGGCGAGGGTGAGGATGGCGTTGATTTAGAAGAAATCGAAAAGAAGATTAAGGCAGCCAGAATGCCAGCCGAGGCTCGTAAAAAGGCTGAAGCAGAACTTAAAAAACTCAAGTTGATGTCGCCCATGTCTGCCGAGGCGACTGTTGTGCGCAACTACATTGATGTACTGACTGGTTTGCCGTGGAGTAAGAAAACCAAGATCAAGCATGACTTGGCGAACGCTGAAGAAGTGTTGAATGCCGACCATTTCGGTCTTGAAAAAGTCAAAGACCGTATCTTGGAATACCTTGCTGTACAGCAGCGTGTTGATAAGGTTAAAGCACCAATTTTGTGCTTGGTGGGGCCTCCTGGCGTGGGTAAGACCTCGTTGGGGCAGTCTATTGCTAAGGCAACCGGGCGTAAATATGTGCGGATGGCTTTGGGCGGTATGCGTGATGAAGCGGAAATTCGTGGCCACCGCCGAACTTACATTGGTGCGATGCCTGGTAAAGTCATTCAGAACTTAGAAAAAGTGGGTACACGTAACCCACTGTTTTTGCTTGATGAAATTGATAAGTTGGGCATGGATTTTCGGGGTGATCCATCGAGCGCCTTGCTGGAGGTCTTAGACCCAGAGCAAAACAGTGCTTTCGGTGATCACTATGTGGAAGTGGATTTCGATTTGAGTGATGTCATGTTTGTGGCAACCTCGAACTCGATGAATATTCCACCAGCGCTGCTGGATCGGATGGAAGTGATCCGTCTAGCCGGGTACACGGAAGATGAAAAACTCAATATTGCCAAGCGCTATTTGCTACCTAAGCAAATAACGAACAATGGCTTGAAAGAGGGCGAGCTGGAGGTCAGGGATGATTGCATTCGTGACATCGTTCGCTACTACACGCGTGAAGCAGGTGTGCGCTCTTTAGAGCGTGAGCTGTCGAAGATTTGCCGTAAAGTTGTGAAGGGGCTGCAGCTGCAAAAGCTAAAGCCAAAGGTTGTCGTCAGTGCAGCAAATCTGGATGAGTATCTGGGTGTGCATAAATACACCTATGGTCGTGCTGAACAGCAAAATCAGGTGGGACAAGTTGTTGGTCTTGCTTGGACGGAAGTCGGTGGTGATTTGCTGACTATCGAGGCGGCAACGATGCCAGGAAAAGGCAATATCCTGCGCACCGGATCTTTGGGTGACGTGATGAAGGAGTCGGTAGAAGCCGCGCGTACTGTCGTGCGCAGTCGCTCACGTGCTTTGGGTATTGAAGATGCCGCTTTTGAGAAGCGCGATATTCATGTGCATGTACCTGATGGCGCAACCCCTAAGGATGGGCCTAGCGCGGGAGCTGCAATGACAACTGCCTTTGTCTCAGCTTTGACAGGAATTCCAGTTCGCGCTGATGTTGCCATGACGGGTGAGATCACGTTGCGCGGTGAAGTGACCGCGATCGGTGGGCTGAAGGAGAAGTTGCTTGCAGCCTTGCGTGGAGGCATCAAAACTGTCTTGATTCCATTGGAAAATTTGAAGGATTTGCAGGACATTCCGACCAATGTGAAAACTGACTTGGAAATTATTCCAGTTCGGTGGATTGATGACGTTTTGAAGATCGCTCTTGAGCGGATGCCCGTCGCTTTGGATGAGGAGACGGTTGTATCAATTCCTGCCGTTGCTCCAAAAGCCGTAGCAACTAAAGCCGTGGCTAAGAAAACGAGAGCAGTCAAGCATTGATGAAAATTTGTAGCGTGCTTTTCAGATGCATGAAAAAAGTGCGCTACAATTCGTCTCATCGCAGCGTTTCTTTATTTCTGTTGTAGAATTTAAGGCTTCGTTAGATACGCGGGAATAGCTCAGTTGGTAGAGCGCAACCTTGCCAAGGTTGAGGTCGTCGGTTCGAACCCGATTTCCCGCTCCAAAATTATTTGGAGTTTGTCAGTCGATAAATTTCAAGCTTCCGAGAGATTGGAAGCACAAGCGGGAATAGCTCAGTTGGTAGAGCGCAACCTTGCCAAGGTTGAGGTCGTCGGTTCGAACCCGATTTCCCGCTCCAAAATTATTTGGAGTTTGTCAGTCGATAAATTTCAAGCTTCCGAGAGATTGGAAGCACAAGCGGGAATAGCTCAGTTGGTAGAGCGCAACCTTGCCAAGGTTGAGGTCGTCGGTTCGAACCCGATTTCCCGCTCCAAATGTAAAAAGGAAGCTTCGGCTTCCTTTTTTCATAAGGAAACGGTGCTGGTGCTTCATAAAACATGTGTTTTGTGTCCGCCAACATAGGTTATGCTTTAAAGATTCAACCCATTGATTGGTGTTGAAGCCCCGGTGGTGAAATTGGTAGACACATCAGACTTAAAATCTGCCGCCTATTAAACAGGCGTGCCGGTTCGATTCCGGCCCGGGGCACCAATCAAATTCTCAATTCACTCTGAAATCCCCCCCCCTAGAGTGAAAACCGTGAACTAATGCGATTTCACGGATAACATCAAACCCGTTTAACCACCATCCTTGATAGTTCGTGAATCAGTATTCACGGGAACTGCACGGATGAATTCACGGAAAACGGTATTCCATGCCTACCCCAAAGAAGACTGCCGAAGGCACGTGGCGTGTGCATGTGCAGGTTAACGGTGAGTGGGTTGTGGCCGTGTTTCAGGATTTGCTTGACGGGGCCTCAATCCTGAATTCTTCAGGGTAGTGTTGTGCATTCATATGGACTCCTCTTTGAACGGATATAGGAGGCTGTGAACCATCTACAAAACGCTGGTCGATATCAGCTTGATCACTTGGCACCCATCGCGTTGGAGCATTTTTTGCATTGCCCCTTGAGGAGCTAATCCCGCTTTTTCCTCCTGTCGCTTCGGCCCGGAATCGCAGGACCTTGTGTGTTTCGCGGGTTGGTGCTGCAATGAGTTGATTTAGCTCTAGGCGAATATTTATATCAATAGCCTTTGGCTAATATTTTTATGGCTGCGTCAAAATGCTCGCTAAACAACTCACCGTGCAAGTGCAAAAAAGCCCGCTGTGGCGGGCTATGGTTATTTGCAAAAGCCTATGGCACATCACGCACTTTTCAACTTGTTGCCCTTTGATTTATGGTGGTGCTTGTAGTTTGGGTGAGATACGAGGTAAGGAATGAATGGAAATGGCGAGATCTTTGAAGATCATCGCTTTCGCAATCAGTTGGGTGCGCCAACCTCTGTGCAACTGGCCTTAAAGTTCTGTTGCACAGTCATTTTGCTTGGATTGCGATCGCTTAGGCCATGAATGCTTACGACTTATTCGGCTCATCGTTTTTAAGCGCCAGATCCCAGCGCATCGCATGCCATGGGTGTTGTTCCTGCGTGACCCATTGCTCCACTTCTTCAGGGGTAAAGTCTTTGCCAAGCACATCGCTGCGTCCGGTCGCTGTCCATTGTGCACGGCCTTTAGCGTAGGCCTTGCCGAATGTAAGCCAGCTGTCAAAGCATTGCTGGGCACGCTGGGCATTGAGTATTAACACTTGCCATTGGGTCGCATCATCGAGCCAGCCAAGCAATTTGGCACTTCGCACAAAAAAGGTCACGCGTGCACAAGCAAAGGCCATTGCTGCACGGGGATTGTCATTGCGTTGCAGGCGCTGTAAGTCGAGTATGAACCAGCGCTGACGCAGTGCATCAGGCAATTGCTGTCGCACCTCCTCGTCGCTGAGGTCGATGCGCAGGCCTATGTGGTGCAAGATCATTGGGCGCAAATGTTTGGTCAGAGACTCTGTGGCGCCATCTAGGTCGCTGGCAAAACCTCCTTGCATGGCGTGGTAGGCCATTGGGTGAGCCAGTGCTAAAGCCCAGTTGTACTCAGCGGTGCCTGCCTGGTAGCTAATAATGTCGCCGCGTTGCTTGGCTTCTTTGAGTCGTTTGAAGCCACTGAGCAGTATCCAGTAGATCAGAGCGATGATCAGAAAGAAAATCATCCAACCGGTCATGCGCGGGCCGAACGTTGTTTGGCTAGCAGCAAGGTCTGCTGCAAGGCTGCCGATAGGGGTATGCGATCCAAGGCTTCGTGGCTGAAAGCATCTTTGCGGGTGGCCACCATCCATTGCATCAACGGTGATTGCAGGTTCAACTGGGGTAGTAGACGGGGGTGCTGTTGCATTAGCCACATCTGCTCGTTGTCGGTACGCAGCTCTTGTACTGTGCACCACGTTGCAAGCTCGGGGTTCGTTTGAAGCACTTCGGGAGGGCGGCGAACAATGCCCATCACCAAGGCGTCTTCAGGCACTTCGTCGTTGAGTGGCAGGTGGTTGAGCAATGACACGACATCGGCGGCATAGCGCGCAATAGGAGGGCGGTTCTGCTTGCCCTTGATCTGCTCGATCTGCAACAAGCCGTCTGCTTTCACATAGGCGTTGACGGTTATGCGCGGTTGGGCCAAGCCTGTGCGGTAGCTGAAGAGCCGCATGCGGCCGGATTCAAGACCTGTGGCGTAGTGCTCGCCATAGCCGCCGCTGAAACACTTGCGGTTGGTGAACTGGCCTACGCAGTGTCCCATCATTTGACTTTCATACGCCATTTCTTGGCGCAGGTATGGGCTCTTGCGGTCGAATTCCACAAACGTGCCATGCTGGTCACGCAGCAGCCCTTGTACGGCTTGCTTGCTGTGCTCCACCCAGCCGCTGTTTTGCTTTTTCTCAAAAGCCAGATGCTCCAACGTCCAGCGTGCTAGCGCCTGTGGGCAGTTAATGCGCTGTAGCTTGCCTTCCAGTGAAGTCCCTTTGCGGGTGGAGAGGAACTCCACCAGCCGCGTTTCCATTGCGAGCACGGCCGGGCTGTCGGGTTGAATCCACCAAAGCTCAGACAGGGCATCGCTGGCCAGTCGCTCCAACGCCCATGATGCAGGTGCTTGAAACCCCGCCAGCTCCTGCAACTGCTGGGTATTGGTAATACGCCGTAATGCAGGCTCGTCCGCCTGCAAATTGCCCACGACATAGCGGTAGAAATGGTTGCTAAGCCATGCGGCAACATCGGCAGCATCGCCGCGCTCTGCACTGCGCCGCTGGATGTGCTGTTTGATGGTGGGTGCATTGACGACATCGCGCGCATGGTACGCATTGCGCAGTGTGGGCGTGAGGGCGGTTTTTTTCACCAGAACCTCCACCAAGGTTTGCAGTCAGATGTGGCTGCGCTGGACTGTGCGTCGCGCTCGACAAGTTTACGCTCGGCACGTTTTATGTCTGAGAGCACCGTCTTTTGCTCATTTTCGCTATCCTCAGGGACGAGATAGCTGTGGGCTTGCTTGTACAGTGCCACGCACTCTTGCAGCAGCTCGGGATAGGCCTCCATAGCACTGGCCAAGCGGCGCAGTGCATAGCAGTCCTTGAGGGCGATCACTTCTTCTTGGTGCTCGCGCAGGCGTGGCAGCACCAGCTCTGGGCGAGTACTGGAAAAGAAGTCCAATAAAGACATTAGTGCTGACAAGTAGTTACGACGAACGTTGCGCTTAACATCCGTATCCAGCTCGTTGAACCATTCGTCTAAGCGCTCCATCCAGATACTGATTTCACCGTCGCGGTCGAGTCTGTAGAGCGCAAAGGCAACACAGGGTAAATAGCGCGTGGGCTCATGACGGCTGTAGCCATGTTCTTGGGCGTAGTGCCACAGACGCTCGGCGTCTGTCACGGTCTGTTCGTCGTTATCCATGCCAATGGAGCACCATATCAAGCTGTTGTAGTGCTCGGCAAAAGGGCTGCTGCCCAGGCCTTTGTGGTGCAATTCGGCCGCCTCGTCGTAACGCCCCATAAAGCGGTATTTGATGGCTAGGTTGTTGCACAGCATGGAGTACACATGCAAGTTGGCATCATCGTAGCGACCCTCTCCTGTGGCCCAGAAATGCTCGAAACGGCGCAGGCCTTCTTCGTAATAGCGCACGACCAGCAACTCGCGGACTGCTTGCGCGGGCACTTTTTTCTTGCTTCCCATTAGTGGGGCCAGGTCGTCGACATCGTCAAGCACGATGCCGACTGCGTAACACCAGTGAGCGCCATAAGCTTCGGGGAAGGGACGCCCCAGCGCATCTTCCAGTGGCAGTGCTGCAAAGCGAGCCGCCCAGAGAGCAAGTAGCTTGTTGCTGTCTGCCATCTCAGGGTGCTGGCCAATGCCGATTTCCAACAATGGCAGCGCCTGCACCAGCTGACGTTGCTTGGCTAGGTGCATTCCTTCGATCACCGCTAGCGCGGGATGTTGGGGCTGTGCTGCACGTACCATGTCCAGGTAGAAGTTAGCTGGGTGTGGTGCTCTGCCTTGTTGAACAAGGAGGCGGCGCATGTCTTCATCGATCTGGCTGATGGCCAGTACCAGCGCCCAAGTGGTGGCATGGGCGGCGTCGTGGGGGAGCTGCTCTTTGGCCAAATTAAAAGCGGCGACTGCTGAGACCGAGCGGGAGTGAAGCACGCTCTCTAGGGCCAGATTGGCGGCCTCGTGCATGCGCCCAGCCTGCACTAGCCAGCCCAGATACATGGCGCTGAAGGAATCCGAGTTGTCATCGACCAGGCTAACGCATCCTTTGGGTGCCAGCTGCAGCGCGGCTTCCAATTGCCCAACCTGTGCACAGGCCTGCGCTTGCAGGCGGGTGATTTTGACTTGACGGTGGGCTTTCACTGCCTGAGAGGGTGATGGGCTCTCCAACTGCGCTAACTTATGTTCGCAGCTCATGAGCAAAGTCGGCAGGCTTTGCGGCGCCAAAGGTAGAACATGCTCTGCCAGCGTCACCCAGCGGTCAAAGTCCACTTGCTGGTCTGCAGGGGCGTCGCGCAAGGTGTTTATGGCACTTTGGACTAGAGCTAGCACCTGGGCGTTATGCCCCGCTTTGTGCTTTAACTGCGCGGTGCGCACCAGCAGTATGGAATCAAGGTACGCGGCATCTTCGGCCAGTTCTGGATTAAAGCGCTCTTGCTGGCGTTGCAGCTGGAGTGCGTCGGCAGCGGCATCCCACGCTTGCAACTGATGGGCGAACCAGTTCCAACTTTGCCAATATCTGTCGTCGTCGCTTTCACGAAAGCATGCGTCAATCGCTTGTGCGGTTGGTAGGAGCAATGTACGGGCGGAGGCGGGGTCAAAGCTCATGCGACTTTGAATGTCGCTGAGGTTAAGCCGGATAGCCGCTTCCTCTCTAGTGCTTCCCTCTGCTGCCAGCACGCGCTCGCGGTGCTGTTGAAGAGCAGCGTTCGCCGTTACAGGCTGCTCTAGTTTTAACCAAAAGTCGTGCAGCTGCTCAAGTTCTTCGGCAGTGGCGGGAGCCAACGGTTGTTGGTGCAGCAGTTCGACCACTGCGGCGATGCGCTCGTGTGGCTGGATGGCGGTTAGGCGATCTTCATCGTAGTCGTTGAGCAGGTCACGGGCTTGTTCGAGCAGCGCGTAGAGGGCTTCGCCCTGAAGTGCGGCAGTGTGATTCATGGTGTTCAGATGGTAATCTGTATGCTTTTAGATGGGTGCGCTGTAGTTGAGCGTAGTCTTAGAGCGGCACTAGATTTAGCTTGCTGCGCTGAATCTTGAGTCAAGAAAAATATGATTTGACCTTGTCGCTTGCGCCATAGATACCTCTTAAGTACGAAGAGGCAAAGATGCAAGGATTCACGCGCCAGCAATGTGAGCAAATGCCCTACCAAGACTTGGTGCAGCATGCTAACGCAGCTCGGCTGCATCACCCAGCCGCTCACAGATGGCCAGCGCGCCGCCTTTCTCAGCTTTGCTTTCAACGTGGGAGAGGGCGCATTTTGCAAATCCACCCTCGTGCGCAAAGCCAACGCGGGTGACCTGCAGGGCGCTTGCGCAGAACTCAGCCGCTGGACGTACGCCGGCGGCAAGCAACTGTCAGGCTTGGTACAGCGCCGTGCTGCAGAGCGTCAGATGTGTGAGGGGGGCTTGGCATGAAAACACAAGCGATTGCAGCCGCCGTGGGGGCCGCTTTCATCTTTGGTGCGGGCTGGGCAGCCAACGGCTGGCGGCTGGGCCAAGACATTGCACAGATCAAGCTGGCCCACACGCAAGAACTGGCCGCGCGCGACTTTGGCACTTTTGCGGTGGCCCAAGCCATCACTACCAACTACCAAGGGGCACTCAATGAAGTCATTCAAGAACAAACGCGCTTGGCTGGCGCTGCTGCTGTTGCCAGTCTCAATGCTGGCCGGCTGCGCGAGCAACTCACTGAAGCCGACAAGCGCATTGCCACAGCTTCCGCCTCCGCCGTCCGCGACTACGCAGCAACCGCCAACCAGCTACTCGGACAGTGCAGCCAGCGATACACAGAGCTGGCTGCAAGAGCTGATGGCCACGCCCTTGATGCAAGAGTCTGCAGGGCAGCTTGGCCATTGAGCCTGTTAATTAACCAAATACCGAGTTTCAGTGATAAACACTCGATCTGAGGTTTTGATACGTTTCGTAGATTTTTGTGTTTTGATTGAGTAAATAAATCAAAAATGCAATTTAAAACGAACAGTTATTGGTACAGAAATTCGCCTATGAACCATATTTGCCGCTCCATCTGGAATGCCACCTTGGGTTGCTGGGTGGCTGCATCTGAAACTGCAAGTGCTGCAGCCAGCAGAGGCCGCGTACGCAGCGTTGCAAAGGTGCGGGTTGCCCTTCAGGCGTTCTTGTCAACCGTGGCTGCAGCCATTGCATTGTGGCTGGGTAGCGCCCTTCCGGCGGTGGGGCAAAGCCTTAATGTCGCTGTCGGCGAAACAAAGAACACTTCGGGTGATTTCAAGCAGCCGGTGTATCAGACCATTGTGATTGAGGGCACTTTGAATCACGATAGATCTTCAGCATTGGTTGCCGATGGTGCCAGTGATGTTTTCGGTACTTTGAACATTAGCAATGTCAGTTCGCTACTCAACGCTGATACGCTGACCAATCAGACTGGAGGCACGCTGAGCAACGCTGGTACGCTGAGCAACATTGACACGCTGATCAACGCTGGCACGCTGACCAGCGCTGGCACGCTGACCAATCAGATTGGAGGCCTGCTGGCCAATACTGGCACGCTGACCAATCAGATCGGAGGCACGCTGACCAACCAGCAATTTGCCATCCTGACCAATGCTGGCGCTTTGACCAACGCTGGTACTCTGACCAATGAGCTTGGAGGAACACTGACCAATGAGCTTGGAGGAGCGTTTACCAATACTGGCACGCTGACCAATCAGAGCGGAGGCGTGCTGACCAACGCTGGCACGCTGATTAACAATGGCCTGGTGAACTATTCGGGCGTACTGGGTGGGACGCTGTCAGGGACTGGTACTTTCATTGGCAACATCACTTTGGATGCCACCAGTGTGCTTGCCGCAGGCAACACAAGTACTCCCTACGGTACGCTGACAGTCACCGGCGATCTGAGCATGGATTCCGGCTCCAAACTGCAGGTGCGAGTGGATCCTGGCAGCGTCAGCGCGAGCAAGGTACATGTCACAGGTACTGCCAATCTGGCTGGCAGCGTGCTGCATGTGGGCAATGAGTTCAATGCGGCGACTGACTTTCAGGTGGGCAAAACGTACACCATTTTGACGGCAGGCTCCATCAACGGCACTTTTGGTGCTGCTAAATCCAGCTTTGCCTATCTGGATCCCAAGCTGGATTACTCGATTGCCAACCAAGTCGATTTGCAACTGCAGCGCAAGACGGGAATGTCTTTTGCAGACTTGGCTAGCACCTCTAATCAGGCTGGTGCGGCCAATGCTATTGAAAGTCTGCCTAGCACTCACCCGCTGTACCAGTATGTGGAAACATTGCCGGTACGTACGCCAGCGGGGGTGTTCAGCAGCCTCTCGGGTGATGCCCACGCCACAGTCGCTGGCAGTGTGAGCATGCTGAGCGCGCAAGTACCCAGCATCATCCTGCAGCATATGCACAGCAATCTGGCAGCAGGCCTGCGTGCGGGCGCACCCATTGCCCAGTCTGATGGGCCTTTGCCAGACTCGGTCTTCCCATCGTCCAAAGCCCTGCCGGCATGGGTAGAGGTGGTGGGTCATTGGCAAAAACTGGATGGCAACAGCAACGCTCCTGGCGTGAAGCAAAACACCACCGGTCTGTTCCTAGGTGCTGACGAAGAAGTGGGCAGCAGCGGCTGGCGTGTAGGTGGCTCGGTGGGTTACACCAATGCAGATGCCAAGGTGAGCAGCCGTGATGCCTCGGCCGACATCAGCAGCTACAGCGCTGCGGTGTACACCGGCAAGGGCTTTAGCCATGGCGCCAACCGTATCAACGTCATTGGTGGCTTGGCTTACACCAAGCACAGCATTGAGTCTGAGCGCAGCGTGGCCACACTGAACCAGAAACTTAAAGCTGACTACAGCGCCCACACGGCGCAGTTGTTTGCAGAGGTGGGCTACGCCATGGGCCAGTACGACAAGCAGGGCTTTGAGCCGTTTGTGGGCATTACTCTGGGCGAGCAGCGCTCGAACAGCTTTAAAGAAAGCGGCGGCTTTGCAGCACTGAGCGGCCAATCGAGCCGCGACACGCTGGCCAGTACCACGCTGGGTGTGCATGCGCACAGTGACTTTGTGCTGGCCGGCAAAGACACCCGCGTGCGCGGCACCTTGGGCGTGCGCCATGCCTGGGGCAATTTGAGCCAGAACCGCACCATGGCGTTTGAAGGCTCCAGCAGCTTTACTGTGGCTGGTGCGCCGCTGGCGCGCAACACGGCGCTGGTGGGCCTGCAGGCTGAGATGGCGCTGAGCCGTTACTCGGCCTTGGTGCTGGGCTACAACGGCGAGTACGGCAGCGGCAGCCGTGACCAGTCTGCCAGCGTAAAGGTGCGCTGGGCTTTCTAAGCGCTGCGCATGCTGAGAAAGCAAACCTCTGTCGGTGGAAGCTAGCAGGGGTTTTTTATGAAGATGGCCGCAGTAGATGCTGTTGGTTGAACGGTGATGGCGCCGAGATTCAGGCTAATAGCTATCTCATCAATCGCAGTCGGTACGGCACCATGAGAGCAATGATCATGCGGTCTTAGTAGCGCAGTGACGATTGAGTCTTCAGATTGCAAAGAGCATGGAATTCATTTCTGAGCGTATGATTTACCTTGCCAAGGCATTAGGGACCCATACCAATCTTTGCCTGGTGTACGTCAGGCTCAGCTCCAGTGTGTGGATGTTGTATCACCAGAATCGTTTTTTAATGGGTTTGAAAATGAGCGATGAAATTGATACCGACATGATCGAAGAGTCGTTGATCGTTATCGATCAGGCTTGTGCAGAGTTCAAGAAGAGCGTTTTTTTGCGAGCAACTAGGGAGATGGACTGGCAAGCACGGCACAAAGCCGACGATGTCATCGTCTGCTTTGATGCGGTCAAATATTCAGGGCACCGACGCACTAAAGACTTGATGCTATTGGAGCTGGATCAGCTTTGCCAGAAGCTAGATCAGATGATCGGGTGGTCTTGTGTCAACAGACCATTTGATGCAGCGGCATACGAGCGTATTCTAAGTATTGCTCTACTTGCCCAGGGTGCCGTGTATTCAGCGTTAGGAATCTACAAACCTGCCATCAAGCTTTTTCCACGCATAGGTTTAAAGACTTAACAATAGATAAGAAAAAAGCACCTTCGGGTGCTTTTTTCTTTAAGCAGTGCTCTCGTAGCTTATAGACTTAAGGTGGAAAACCCCTTTGCCGGCTGTTGTTGGCCGGCCTGCGACTGCCGCAAATCGGCCCATCGCAGACAGCTACAACGCAAATATTCGGCGCAAAGATTTGTTAGCGACGCATACCTTTAAGTTGCAACTCCTTGGGGCTCAAGCCTGCTTCAGAAGCTCGAAACGATTCCTTGTGTGCCGTGCGCTTTCTCTGGTCTGGGCACCATAGATCGATAGACGAAACCCCAAAGGATTGGCATGAACTCCATGACCGAGCGCCTGGAAGCCCTGTTGGCAACCGGCAAGGAAACCGCGCTGCTGCGCTATACCCTGGGAAAAGCTGCTCTCGACAGCGAAAAGCCGGCTACTGCGTTGCTCCACCTGCAGCGAGCCACGGTGCTGGATCCGCAGTACTCCGTGGCCTGGAAACTCCTAGGCAGAATCCATCTGGTCCTTGGCGCCCATAACGCCGCACGTCAGGCGTGGGCGCAAGGGCTGGTCTGCGCCCAGATCAATGGCGATTCTCAGGTCGTCAAGGAGCTGAGCGTGTTCTTGAAACGGCTGGATAAACCATCCCACTAGCCCGCATCCGATTGAATATATCCCGGCTTTGTCGCAATAGCATAGATCCACAGCTTGAAGACTTCCAGTCTCTATCAACTGAGGGCTAACGTGGACGGCTGCATGTGGCCCAAAGCCCAATTAAGGCATCGGCGCATGGCTAAATCAAAAACAGCCATCGACGCTGCAAGGTTGTTGACTAGGCGGCGCACAACTACACCATCGAGAAAAAAGCAGCATTCAGCCTTAGCGATATGCCCTGGCCAGCTGAGGGCCAGTTCAGATAAAGAATAACGTCCGGATCAGACGTGCGATGTGGCTTTTTTGGGGCTTTGTGGTCGTTTAAAATCAGTGTGCAGGAGAACCAAAGGTTCTCCGATAGTTCACGGAAAATCACTGAAATCCGCATGAACAGGTGATTTGAGGCCCAGGCCCGGGGCACCAAATATTTTTATTTATTGTCTGTTGTTGAACGCTGTAAGCCCTAGGTTATCAGTAGCTTAGGGTTTTTTTGTTTAAACCCATCTCCATCCCCATAGTCATTCAAGCGGCTTGAGCTCAAATAATGTCTGGAGATCGGCATCGCGGAGTTGTTGTGGGGCCGCTCAGTGCGCGTTGACTATGCTACGCAGTGTCGGGGGTAAGGCTCGGCGTTGGCACTCCCGTCCAGCTGTTTGATGTTTTCTATTGGTCTGCTGTCGCATGGATTGTGTTTAGTTTGGTTTGTGTAAATCTGATGGCTGCACGAGAGGGCGATGTTTTACTCGTTCCTAGCCTGCTTAATGTCACTTAATGTGTGGCGGGCAATCTAAGCAAGGGACAAAAAAACAAGTGGCATGCGAAAATACATCAGGATCTATCAACTGGGATATCACGCACATTGAGTGTGCGTTTTTAACTGAAGAAAACAATGTCTAGCTACAACGCTCCATTTGAAATTCACGTTCACGGCCAAGTGCTGCTGCGCGCTGATGTGACCTTCGAGCAGTTGCAAGATGCACTTAAGCCGCTGTGGTCGTATGCTGGCGCACGTTCGCTGGCTGCTGGCGCTGCCAGTGCTTATGAAGAAGAGCCAGGCATCCAGTTCAACGCCAAAGAGTCGATGCTGCAAATGTGCTGGACAGTGTCTGGAGATGAAAATTTCCGCCAGGCATTGGATGATGTCTGCATGGGACTCAACGAGCTTGCACAAGAAGGCGCCGCTATTGAAGTGACGTTTTACGATGCTGAATTTGATGAAGAAGAGGGTGAACGTTCAGACCAAGCACGTGATGACTTCATCATGCTGTTTGTGGGGCCCAACCCTGCTGCCATCATGAAAGTGCAGCGCGACATGCTGGTTCAAGACGTGATTCAAATGATGGAGCGTCATTTTGAGGCCTCGGAGTTGACCGGTGTGGTTTCCGAGATTGATAAGCTGTTCATGCAGCGCTTTGATAGCTTGCTGAGTTCGCTTGAAATTGGAAAGTTACCTCCAAGTGGAGGGAGTGGTCCCCGTGGTGGTGGCAATGGTCATCGGCCCCGCCATTTGCATTAGCAGATAACGCTTCATGCACGACCGGCTAAATAGCCGGTTTTTTATTGTTGGCCTGTGTAATTGATCCTGCTGCAGTACCAAAGGTGCTGTTTGGGCTCTGGGCGCACATGTCTTTCAGATGGCGTGTTGTATGCGGCTTGTTGTGGATACCCCTGCAATAAAGAAGGGGTGTCCAGAAAAATCTAGAGACCGCTGTCTTTCTTGCCGCATTGACTTTGTCTCTGACTCCCCATTCTTTGCTCAAGAATGGGAATCTACGCAGCACTCTCCGTTTAAGTGGCGTGTAGTCCTAGCTGGATGCGGGCGATGGGGGTGGGCTCCATGGCTGGTAGGCGCAGAGTAACTCGCTGATTTGCTCTGCGGGTACAGGTCTGCTGAATAGATACCCTTGTGCCTCATCGCAGCCTTGCTCACGTAAAAAGTCCAGCTGCTCTTGTGTTTCCACGCCTTCTGCAGTCGTTTGTATGCCTAGAGCCTGAGCCATGCGAATGATTGCGCTGACGATTGCGCGATCATTGCTGTCATGGTCGAGGTCATGCACAAAAGACTGATCAATTTTGAGTTTGTAAATTTGAAATCGCTTGAGCTGGCTGAGCGATGAGTAACCGGTTCCGAAATCATCGATGGACAACCAAACGCCGCTTTTTCGCAGGGCGTCCATAGTCAGAGTTGCTGCTTTGGGGTCGTGCACGGCAACGCCTTCTGTCAGCTCCAATTCAAGGGCTGTTGGTGGAATATCTGATTCCAGCAAGATGCGGCTGATTAGCTCGGGCAGCTGCGGCTGGTGAAACTGAATGGCAGATAGGTTGACTGCAACTTTTAATTGCCCAAAACCTGCTTGATGCCAAGTCTGCAGTTGTGCGACAGCTTTGCGCAGTACCCATTCACCAATTTGCAAAATTTGGCCGCTGTCTTCGGCGACAGGGATGAATTCACCTGGTGACACAGACCCAAGCTCGGGCTGATTCCAGCGCAGTAACGCTTCTACGCTGCGGATTTCTCCAGTGTGCAGACAAATTTGCGGTTGATAGTGCAGCGTGAATTCGTTGCGCTCTAAGGCGCGCCGCATGGCGTTTTCAAGCTGCAATGCACGCACTGACTTGGCGTGCATCTGAGGGGTGAAGAAGCGATAAGTGTTTCGGCCTTCCAGTTTGGCGTGGTACATCGCCACATCTGCCGACTGGGTCAAACTGTCAATGTCTTCGCCATCTTGAGGGAAAAGTGCAATACCCATTGAAGGGGCCATGCTGAGCTCGTGGTGACCAATTTGGTAAGGGCGTAACGAAGCCTCTTGCAATTTTCCAGCGACGCGGGCGGCACCTTGGGCATTGGCGCCGGGTAAGAGCAAGACAAACTCATCTCCGCCCAGGCGTGCCACCGTGTCTTTTTCGCGAACCACCGCACGTAATCGCTTTGCAATTTGCTGCAGCAAGGCATCGCCTACTTTGTGGCCCAGTGAGTCGTTGACGTGTTTGAAACGATCTAAATCCAAAAAGATGACAGCCAAAGGACTGGCATTGCTGCGTGCTTGTGCAATGGCTTCTTGGCTGCGATCTGCCATGAACGTTCGATTGGGCAGGCCAGTGAGCGGGTCATAGTGCGCCATCCAATGAATGCGTTCCTGAACACGTTTTCGATCTTCAACTTCTTGGTGCAATGTCTGAATCGTCGCACTGAGTTCGTTGGTGCGTTCATGAACTTGACGCTCTAGCTCGGCCTGTGCTTTGGTGAGCATGGCCTGGATGTTCTTTCGCTCAGTAATGTCCACCAAAATCCAGACCTCACCTTGAGATTGGTCCAGCGGATCTACCCAGCGGCTGCGTGCTTCACATTCGATGCGGTGCCCTTGCTGGTGGGCCAGTGTCAGTTCCCCTTCAAAATTTCCGGAGCTGCTTGCACTCATCTGTGAAAGCACATTCAGTGGCGATATGTTCGCTAGCAATGAGGCGGGTACGTTGGTGAGACTGAGCAGGGTTTCGGGCTCGTAGCCCAGCATGGTGCCCAGATGCGGGTTGCATCGTGTTAAGGCACCCTGGCGAAAGTACGCAATACCAACTGCAGCGGTTTCAAATAGCAGCTGTTTTTCGCGGATAGCCGAAGACAGCAGTGCTTTGCGATGGCGCTGCTCATCAATGTCATCCACGATCCAGATGGCACCTTCATGCGGGGCCTTTGCATTGATGAGGTGGCCTGTCAGGCTGGCCCAGAAGAGATGGCCGTTGTGGCGGCGCAGCCGACGTTCTGTTTTGAACGTCTTGCCCTGAATCATGCTTGGGTAAGCGGTGCGTCCCAGTGCCTTGAAATCTTCGCGGGAGGGGTGCAGGCTTGCACTGCGAATGCCAACGACTTGATCGCGATGGTTGAAACCAAAAATCTTTGCAAAGTGTGGATTACAGCGCACAACGACACGATTTTTGATGAATGCGATTCCCACACCGGCGCTATCAAGCAACGCTTGTTGTTCGCGTGACAAGCGTTCAAGGTCGACGTGGGCAGTTACAAGTGCAGGGTCTTGTTCAACCGAACCAAGGGTCAGGGACATGGGCAGATGCAATACTTGCAATAAAGGGCCAAGCGCTCGTTGTCTTGAGCGAGATGGTTGATAGTGCTGCGCGAATTATTGCCAATGAGTGAGTGCTGTTTTTAGGCGGGCATCAACTGATTGAAGATGGGGAAAACGCAATGGTGCAGGCAGCAACTCAACCATTTCAAAGAGAACGAATGAAAAGACTTGCGTTCTTTACATGCCTAGTGATTTCAACAGTGCTTCTGTTTCCGTATCGTTTGTGCTGGAAGCAGAAAGTGTGGAGCGTGCGCCAGGCGTACCTGCTTGGGCAATGATGGCATCGGGGTCGATAACTTCATCAGCATCGAACTCATGCAGTTTGATGAATTCGGTGCTGTCAACGGCCAGCTCAAGGTAAAAGATATTGTTGGCTGCTGTGTAAAAGGTCACACGACGCGCTTCAGGATTGTCCAGATTGGCATCCACACTCAGCTGAACTTGCTTGTTCAGCACCAACATTTTGGGTTGATTCTGGGTGATGTGTGTTTGTAGCTCACGGCGCACTTTGCCAGTGAAATCTCCCACCACTTGGTTCATCAACTCGCCCATCACGTTGCTGACTTCGTCAGAGGTATGCGAGCTGGCCAAGTCGCTTTCTGACATTCCCATGTTCAGCAGATAACTGCGATACAGCTCCATAGCCGCAGCGGCAGAAAAGTTGATGATGACCAGCCCAGAAAATCCACCATCAAACAGTACAAAGCAGCCGATTTCAGGTTTGAGATAGGTCTTTTTGATCCGCTGCACCATGCCTGAGTACTGAATTTGGCAAGTGGTCGCGACATTCAGCACGCGGGTGACAGAGTTACAGAGGCTGACAAGCAGTTCGTCAGTACCTTGAACCGTGGAGAGGGCTTTGTCACTCATGGGTAGTTAGTGCAATGAAACAGAATGTTGTTGATTATGGGTGCTTTCTGCAGGTCGTCGAATTGCTAGCTTGCTTGAGTGAATTGGAGTTGCGCTGTGTCGGGCAAATGGCACAAAAAGAAAGGAGGCCAAAGCCTCCTTTCTTTATTTCGCAGCAGCGCGGGCTTGAGTTAACCAGCCATCGAAAGTTTTCTGGTGGGCTTTGATCCAGCCATTCGTATGGCGCTCAATATCTGCAGGTTTGCCTTGTCCTTGGCTCATCATGTAATTTTGTGCATTGATATCGGATACGGACAGTTGCATCACTTCAAACAGTTTGGCGGCGGCGGGGTTCGCATCTGCCCATGCCTTGTTGGCCAAGATGTGCTGCTTGTTCACAACAAAACCGTAGTTCTTTCCGTTTGCGAGCTTGGTGTCGACACCTTTTTGTTCGCCGGGTGCCGAAGAGAAGGGTACTTCCAGCCACACCACATCTTTGCCCGGCTTGAGTTCGTTGCTGACCCAGTAAGGGGTCCATGTGTAGTAAAGAACGGGTTTACCAGATTTGTAGCGGGTGATGGTGTCTGCAATCAGTGCTGAATAGGTGCCTTGTTGGTGAGTGACCGTATCGCGCAGCTTATAGGCATCCAAGTGGTGCTCGATCATGGCTTCACAGCCCCAGCCGGGGTTGCATCCAGTCAAATCTGCCTTGCCGTCACCGTCGGCATCAAACAGCTTGGCAATTTTGGGATCTTGCAACTGCGCAATGTTGGTGATCTTGTGGGCGTCGGCGGTTTTTTTGTCGATCAGATAGCCTTGGGCTGCGTTGTCCGAGTACACACCCTTGCGGTAGAGCTTGGCGTCGCCGCCAGCATTCTTGTAGTAGTCAGCGTGCAGCGGGTTCCAGTGTGTTGCCATGAACGTGGCGTCACCATTACCGATGGCCAGATGAGCGGTGGGGTACTCCACTTCTTTGAATGGCTGGACGTCGTAGCCCAGTTGCTCCAGCGCTTTCATGACCAGAAGTGTCTGGAATGTTTCTTCTGCAATCGAGCTTTTCAAGGGGTGAACCTTGACGCCTTTGCCCGGCGTTTCGTTGGCGTTGGCGCTTAAACAGGTTAAAGCCAGGGTACTTGCGGCCACAGCGGCCAGGGTGCGGGTGGCATGGGTGATAGATGTCATCTCTCGTCCTCCTGTTGAAAATGAATGAAATATGGCTGTAGCGCTTACCTAGTAAGCGCTGGTAGCTACTGATTTATTGATTAAGAAGCTTTGCGGGGTTTGAGTAACAAACCCAAGGGGCCACGGTGCCACCAGCGTTCTCCGCCGCGATGGGGCTGGCCCATGGCCTGGGTGATGCGGTCCAGCACAATTGCCAAAAGCACAATGCCCAAACCGCCTACTGTGGCCAAGCCCATGTCCAGACGGCCAATACCGCGCAATACCATTTGCCCCAAACCACCTACAGCGATCATGGAAGCGATCACCACCATGGACAGCGACAGCATCAGTGCCTGATTGATGCCTGCCATGATGTTGGGCATAGCCAGCGGCAATTGCACTTTCCACAGCAGTTGCCAAGGTGACGCGCCGTAGGCGCGGCTGGCTTCAATCAAGTCGGGGCGTACTTGGCGAATACCCAGGTTGGTCAGACGCACCAGCGGGGGCAGTGCAAAGATGATGGTCACGATCACGCCGGGCACATTGCCAATGCCAAACAGCATCACCACAGGGACCAGGTAGACAAAGGCCGGGGTGGTCTGCATGGCATCCAGCACAGGGCGCGTCCATCGCTGGGTGCGGTCGCTAGAGGCAATCAAAATGCCCAGCGGCAATCCAATCACAATGCAAAATGCCAAGGAGGTCAGAACCAATGAAAGGGTCACCATGGCTTCTGGCCAGATGCCCAGCGCCGCTACAGCCAGCAGTGACAATGCAGTGCCAATGGCAAGGCCACGGCCTGCAAACTGCCATGCGACCAAAGCCACCAGTATGGTCAGTACAGGCCAAGGCAGCGCCAGCATGAGTTGCTCAACACCTGACAGGGTGGCGTCGATGGGAGCGCGTACGCTTTGGAAGAAAGGCCGGAAGTTATCGACCACCCAACCTAGGCCTTGGTTGATCCACGCTTCAATCGGCAGACCTTCGGTGCGCAGTTGATCCCACAGGCTAAGTGTGGCATCAGTGGAGGGAGTGCTGGCTGCCAGCCAATCGGAGCCCGCGCCTGCATCCGGGGTGGCTGCCGGCGATGCCCATGGATCTGTGGCTGTTTCTGCAGTCGTGCTTGCAGCCCATGGATCTATGGCTTCGGGTGCGCTGCTGGTGTTCCAAGGGTCGGTACTGTTCGTCACCTCACTCATGCTTTTTCTCCTTGTGGTGTGGGGATTGCGGCGCTGTCGGAATGCTCTTGCAGCATCGTGGGCGAGTCCGCGTCACCAGTGGAAAACAAGGGGTTGAGCGTGAGAGGTGGTTGCACTGGCTGTGGGGGTGGGACTGGAGGTGTGTCGCGGTCCAAGAAGCGCAGCATGGTGGTGCGACTGATGACACCCAGAAACTTGCGGTTCTCTCCCAGCACAGGCAGGGGGCAGGGTGCAGTGGCCATGGGGCCATAAAGATCAGCGACGGGGGTGCCTGCATCCAGTGGCAGTACGCCTTCGATAAATGCATGCTTCAAACCCAGCGCGCCTTTATGTCCCTGCAAAGCATCGCGCAGCGACTGGGCAGACACTACGCCCTGCAGGCGCTGGCGGGCATTGAGTACATAGGCGTAGTCGCGATCGGAGTCTTCGATCAGGCGCAGCGCTGCGCGGCAGCCTCGGTCGTTGTGCTCCGAGATGATGGTCAGTGCTTGGCGTGCAATGTCCGAGGCTTTGAAGACTGCGGCGGCATCCACGCCTTTGATGAAGCTGCGTACATAGTCGTCGGCTGGACTGCGCAAAATATCATCGGGTGTGCCAACTTGAATGACTTGCCCGTCTTTCATGATGGCAATGCGGTCTCCAATGCGCATGGCTTCATCCAGATCATGCGAGATGAACACGATGGTGCGACGTTTGGTTTCCTGCAGGCGCAGCAGCTCAGACTGCATCTCGGTGCGGATGATGGGGTCTAGTGCAGAGAAAGCTTCATCCATCAGCAAGATGGAGGGGTCGGATGCTAAAGCGCGCGCCAGGCCAACGCGCTGTTGCATGCCTCCAGAAAGCTCGTCAGGGTAACTGGGGCCCCAGCCGGCCAGACCCACTTGTTCCAAGGCCTCTTGTGCAGCTTGCTGGCGTATGGCGGGGGCAACGCCAGCCATTTCTAAACCAAAGGCCGTGTTGTCTTGAACGGTCATGTGGGGCATGAGCGCGAAAGACTGAAACACCATGGAGATATCTTTGCGCCGCAGCGCACGCAGGTCCTTGTCATTGAGCTCGTTGATATCTTGCCCATCCACCACGATGCGGCCGCTGGTGGGTTCAATCAAGCGATTGAGCATGCGCACGAGGGTTGATTTTCCTGAGCCAGACAGGCCCATGACGACGAAGATTTCACCGGCTTCGATGGTGAAGTCAGCATCGAATACACCGATGGATTGACCCGTGCGTTCGAGGATTTGATGCTTGGAAAGCCCTTGGCGCACGAGGTCCAAGGCCTGCTTTGGCTGATCGCCAAAGACCTTGAAGACGTTTTCGATGCGAATTTGTTTGGCCACTGGTTGTCCTCCCTTGAGTTGTTCTTGGGGGTTACACACAGTGCAGCCGCGTCACAAGCAGAGCTTGAACGGCCTACACGCGAAGCTGAAAGTCATGCCAACCGATGCACCAGCCTTGCCAAATACCTGGCAAGGCCGCAATGAAGGGTGTGAGACTGGGCCCGAATGGCAACGTGGTGTGCGCAAGGGCCGCAAGAGAGGGCAGAGGCAATGCACGGATGTGCGTTACATGATCCAAACATATCCGTGCATCAGTGCCAGAAATCCAGCGCTGTGGCACCAGCGTTCTGCAAGCGCAGGGCTGGTGCCGGATTAATCCATGCCGTTAAAACATGGATTACCTGCATGGCAGGTTGTTAGTGAGTCGATCATTGTAACTATTGGGTATATGGCTGTCAATGGTTAATTTTGAACGGATATTGGCTTCGTGTGACATCCGTCGGCATTGTGTTGTCAGGCGCTGTCAAAAGAGTGCAAAACAAAAAAACCGGCACGTGGGCCGGTTTTTTGAGTTCAAAGCGTTAGCTTTTTAGTGCGCAGTGGGGTGTTGGCTGTGAATCAGCTTGTCGGTGTAGGCAATGGCTAGGGCACTGAGCAGGAACACCACATGAATGATGGTTTGCCACATCAATACTTTGACGTCGTAATTGCCAGCGTTGATAAACGTTTTGAGCAAGTGAATCGAGCTGATACCGATGATGGACAGGCCCAGCTTGACTTTCAATACCGATGCATTCACATGGTCGAGCCATTCAGGCTGGTCTGGATGGGTATCCAGGCCCAGGCGGCTGACGAAGGTTTCGTAGCCGCCCACGATCACCATGATCAGCAGGTTGGAGATCATGACCACGTCAATCAAGGCCAGTACGACCAGCATGATCACTGTTTCATTCAAGCCGGTAAGTGGTGCATCGGGCTTGTAACCAATGCTGGTGACCAGGGCTTGCAGCGCTGTCTGGCTGCCAAAGGCCGCTTCAATCAAATGCCACAGCTCAACCAGGAAGTGCCAGACGTACACAGCCTGAGCGGCTATGAGCCCCAAGTACAAGGGAAGCTGCAACCAACGGCTGGCAAAAATCAAACTGGGCAGTGGGCGCATGGGTGAACGGGGCGTGGGTTGTGCGAATGACTCGGAATGCGGGTCGACGGAGGGCATAAATTAAGGTGTGGGTTGAAGTAAGCGAGGGGCCGCATATTGAGGCGCGGGCTAGCGATTGTAGAGGCCCGAATTGGTATTAACCCTTGCTAAGTCTTTAATTTTGCTCCAGTTTGTACGCTATGGAGTCAGTGGTATGTAAGTGCTGCACCCGACATTTGCGCGCAAACTATCCCTAAAAGAGTAAGGAGATAAATCCATGAGTGCACCAAGTTCTGCAATTGAATCTGTGTTGGTTGAAAACCGTGTGTTTCCACCTTCTGAGGCCACCCAGAAAGCCGCCCGTGTGTCAGGCATGGCAGCGTATGAAGCGCTGTGTACGGAGGCAGAAAAAGACTACGAAGGTTACTGGGCGCGGCTGGCCCGTGAAAACGTGGTCTGGAGCAAGCCTTTCACCCAGGTTCTGGATGAAAGCAATCCTCCCTTTTACCGCTGGTTTGCCGATGGTGAACTCAACGCCAGTGCCAATTGCTTGGACAAGCATATGGGGACTGCGGTTGAGCACAAGACAGCGATTATTTTTGAAGCAGATGATGGTCAGGTAACCAAGGTCACCTACCGCGAGTTGCTCAACCGTGTGGCGCAGTTTGCCAATGGGTTGAAGGCGCAGGGCATCAAAAAGGGTGACCGTGTCCTGATCTACATGCCCATGACGATTGAGGGTGTGGTGGCCATGCAGGCTTGCGCACGCATTGGCGCAACGCACAGCGTGGTGTTTGGTGGTTTCTCCGCCAAGGCCGTGCAAGAGCGTATTGTTGACGTGGGCGCATCGGCGGTGATTACGGCCAACTACCAAATGCGTGGTGGCAAGGAGCTGCCGCTGAAAGCGATTGTGGACGACGCTTTGCAAATGGGTGGATGCGAGCACGTACACCACGTTTTTGTGTTTGAGCGCACCGCAACAGCCACACATATGGTGGCTGGGCGTGACATGACATTTGCGCAATTATTGGCTGGGCAAAGTACAGACTGCCCGCCCGTGGCAGTGGATGCCGAACACCCCCTGTTCATTCTCTACACCAGTGGCTCTACAGGTAAACCCAAGGGTGTGCAGCACTCTACGGGTGGCTACATGCTGTGGGCCAAGCAGACGGTCGAGTGGACGTTTGATATGCAGCCGACGGACGTGTTTTGGTGTACGGCCGATATTGGCTGGATCACGGGTCATACCTACGTGGCTTACGGCCCGTTGGCCGCTGGTGCCACGCAAATTGTGTTTGAAGGCGTACCCACTTTCCCGCACGCAGGGCGTTTCTGGCAAATGATTGAACGCCATGGCTGTACCGTTTTCTACACGGCGCCGACTGCCATTCGCTCGCTGATCAAAGCCGCTGACACAGATGAAAAAGTACACCCCAAGAACTGGAATCTTTCCAGCTTGCGTATTTTGGGCAGTGTGGGCGAACCGATCAATCCTGAAGCATGGATGTGGTACTACCGCAATGTAGGGGGCGAACGCTGCCCCATTGTGGATACCTTCTGGCAGACCGAAAACGGCGGTCACATGATTACGCCATTGCCAGGTGCAACACCGCTGGTCCCCGGCTCTTGCACACTTCCTTTGCCCGGCATTACGGCAGCCATCGTTGATGAAACAGGCAATGAGCTGCCCAACGGTGCGGGCGGCATGCTGGTGGTCAAGCGTCCATGGCCCAGCATGATTCGCAATATCTGGGGTGATCCAGAGCGTTTCAAGAAGAGCTATTTCCCGGAAGAACTGGGTGGCAAAACCTACTTGGCTGGCGATGGCGCTGTGCGTAGCGAAGACCGTGGGTACTTCCGTATCACCGGGCGTATTGATGATGTGCTCAATGTCTCGGGCCACCGCATGGGAACGATGGAGATTGAGTCTGCACTGGTCTCCAAGACGGACCTGGTTGCCGAAGCTGCCGTGGTGGGCCGTCCGGATGACATGACGGGTGAAGCCATTTGTGCGTTTGTGGTGCTCAAGCGCCCCATGCCCACTGACCCCGAAGAGGCCAAAGCCTTGGCAACAGAGTTGCGCAATTGGGTGGCCAAAGAAATTGGCCCGATCGCCAAGCCCAAGGACATTCGCTTTGGTGAAAACTTGCCCAAAACACGCAGTGGCAAGATCATGCGTCGCCTGTTGCGCTCGATTGCCAAGGGCGAAGCCATTACCCAAGACACCAGCACCTTGGAAAACCCAGCCATCTTGGATCAATTGTCGAAAACCAATTGATTGGGTTGGGCAGGGCCCGCACTGCGTGAGCGATGCGGTTTGCTGATATGGATAGCGCAGGCATAGGGCCAGCGTCTTTTTATGTCGGAGCAAGCTCTTGCCTGTGTTTGTAATGCCACCTGAGGGTGGCATTTTTCTTTTCACGTGTAGGAGATGATGCAGAGCGAGAATGCGCATGCCACTGGCGTGCAGGTGGTGCGTCTTGGGTTAAAACTCTGACCTATACAAATAGAGCTAAAGGAAGCCGGTATGAAATCGCGTATTGCATTGTTGGTTCTGATCATTGCGGTGATCGGTGTTCTTGCCTTTTTTAACTTTCCTTATTTAGCGCAAGAGGTGCCGATGTCTCTGGGCATCACCACTGTGCAGGCTCCGCTGGGCTTGATCCTGATCGCGCTGACTGCCTTGATGGCGATTGTGTTCATTGCCTATGTGATTGCCATGCAAGGCGCCTGGTTGCTGGAGGCGCGTGCGCACTCTAAGGAAATGGCCGCACAGCGCGAGCTGGCAGACAAGGCTGAAGCCTCGCGCTTCACAGAGCTGCGTATCGCCATTGAGAATTTGCACAAAGAAGAGGAGCGTCGCTTGCTGGATCGCATGGATACTTTGGAGGCACACCTGCAAGCGCGTGCTTTGGAGAGCGATAACTCGACTGCCGCCTATGTTGGGCAGCTAGAGCAGCAACTGCGCTCCAGCCTGCATGCAACGCCAACCCGTGCAGATGTGCTCAACCCCGATCCCATGAATGTGACACCCCGCGATACGCGGCTGTGATTTTTTGAAAACAAGAGCAGCTAGCGATTGCTGAGTAATGGTTTCAAAGTCTTTTGTGTCTTAAACCATTATTGCGAAAGCGCCAGTAGCTATGAAAAAAGCCACCGCAAGGTGGCTTTTTTCATAGACGAAACGAGGCGTGGCTTACTTGAGTGACAGTACCCAGGCAGCCAGTTTCTTGGCATCAGCTTCACTGACCTGGCTGTTGGCAGGCATGGGCACGGGGCCCCAAACGCCACTGCCACCTTTCACAATTTTGGCGGCCAGTTTGTTGACAGCGTCACTTTGGCCTGCATATTTACTGGCAACGTCCTTGAATGAAGGGCCAACCAATTTCTTCTCTACTGCATGGCAAGCCATGCAGTTCTTGGAAGATGCCAAAGCTTGGTCGGCCATGGCTGGTGCGATTGCGCTCAGAGCCAGCGCAAAAGTGATCATGGAACGTTTCATTGTTACACTTTCCTCTAGTGGGGGAGATGTTGAAAGCCATTGTAGGGTGCGGTGCGCGTGCGCTGATTATTCCTGTGTGAACAAACTGTGAAGAGGGTGACAAGCTATGTGGTTGCTAATGGCTGCGGTGGTCTTGGCGGTGCTTAAGGTGCTGGCACACCTGGAGGTGGTGGATGTGGCTGGCATTGCCGCCATGTCCTGGTGGTGGGTGCTGGGTGGGTTTGCTGCCACGATGGCCTGGTTCTCTTACGCCGATCAATCAGGTCTGACCAAGCGCAAAGCCATGGAGAAGATGGACAAGCGCAAGCAAGAGCGCCTCGACAAACAACGTGAGCTGCTGACAGGGCGGCGCAAGCGTTGAGGGCAGCTTTCGCCAATCGCGAGACCGCTTGCCTTGGTGTGCGGGGTGTCACGTACCCGCAGGGTGAACATGGTGGGACATAATGTTTGAATTGGCTTTTGCGAGCCTTGAGACATTTTTGCAAACCAACAATTAGCTCCACCATGCCTGTTTACCGTTCAAAAACCTCCACCGGTGGCCGCAATATGGCCGGTGCCCGTGCCTTGTGGCGTGCCACTGGCATGAAAGATGGCGACTTTGACAAGCCCATCATCGCCATTGCTAACTCCTTCACGCAGTTTGTTCCCGGCCACGTGCACTTGAAGGATATGGGCCAGCTGGTGGCGCGCGAGATTGAAAGAGCCGGTGGCGTGGCCAAAGAATTCAACACCATTGCGGTGGACGACGGCATTGCCATGGGCCACGATGGCATGCTGTATTCGCTGCCCAGCCGTGATTTGATTGCTGACTCTGTGGAGTACATGGTCAATGCCCACTGCGCGGACGCGCTGGTGTGCATCTCCAACTGCGACAAGATTACCCCCGGCATGTTGATGGCCGCCATGCGCCTGAACATTCCGGTGATCTTCGTCTCGGGCGGCCCCATGGAAGCGGGCAAGACCAAGTTGGCCAATCCCACCACCAACGTGATCGAGTTCAAGAAGCTGGACTTGGTGGATGCGATGGTGATTGCCGCCGATGACCGCTACTCCGATGAAGAAGTGGCACAGGTGGAGCGCTCCGCTTGCCCCACCTGCGGCTCATGCTCGGGCATGTTCACTGCCAACTCCATGAACTGCCTGACCGAGGCGCTGGGCCTGTCCCTGCCCGGCAACGGCACGGTGGTGGCGACGCACTCGGACCGAGAAGAGCTGTTCTTGACAGCAGGGCGCCGCATTGTCGAGCTGGCCCGCGATTACTACGAGAACGACAACGACCGCGTGCTGCCACGCTCGGTGGGCTTTAAGGCGTTTGAGAATGCCATCACGCTGGATATCGCCATGGGCGGCTCCACCAACACCATCTTGCACCTGCTGGCGATTGCCAAAGAGGCCGAGATTGACTTCACGATGGCCGACATCGACCGTCTCTCGCGCGTGGTGCCCCAGTTGTGCAAGGTGGCGCCAAATACGCAAAAGTACCACATTGAAGACGTGCACCGCGCAGGCGGCATCATGGCCATCCTGGGTGAGCTGGCGCGCGCTGGCAAGCTGCACACCGATGTGCCCACGGTCTACGGTGCCAGCATGGCCGAGGCACTGGCCAAGTGGGACATTGCCGTGTCGCAAGACGAGGCCGTCAAGCATTTTTACCTGGCGGGCCCCGCAGGCATCCCCACGCAAACCGCATTCAGCCAAAGCACCCGCTGGCCCAGCCTGGATCTGGACCGGGCAGAAGGCTGCATTCGCTCGTACGAACACGCATTCAGCAAAGAAGGTGGCCTGGCCGTACTGACTGGCAATATTGCCGTGGACGGCTGCGTGGTGAAGTCGGCCGGTGTGGATGAATCCATTTTGGTGTTCGAAGGCACAGCCCACGTCACTGAGTCGCAAGACGAAGCCGTAGCCAACATCTTGGCCGACAAGGTCAAGGCGGGTGACATCGTTATCGTGCGCTACGAAGGCCCCAAGGGCGGCCCCGGCATGCAAGAGATGCTGTATCCCACCAGCTACATCAAATCCAAGGGCCTGGGCAAAGCCTGTGCTTTGCTGACCGATGGCCGTTTCTCGGGTGGCACTTCGGGCTTGTCGATTGGTCACTGCTCGCCTGAGGCGGCAGCCGGCGGCGCAATTGGCCTGGTGCAAAACGGAGATCGAATTCGCATTGATATTCCCAACCGCTCCATCAACGTGCTGGTCAGCGATGAAGAGCTGGCCAAGCGCCGCGAAGTGCAAAACGCCAAGGGCTGGAAGCCTGTGACCCCCCGCCCACGCAAAGTGTCTGCGGCACTCAAGGCCTACGCTTTGCTGGTGACCTCGGCTGATACGGGTGCGGTACGCGATTTGACCAAGCTGGGTGACTGATTGAAATAGCTTTGCGGACCATGCAAACCGCCCTTTGGGGCGGTTTTTTTATGCGTGCCCGCTTGTGGGCAACCATGTTTAGCCCATGTACAAGCACCTGCATGGGCAGGGGCGATGTGGCCACTAACGAAGTGCAGGCTGAAGGCATGTGTGCGCAGGCCAGATTGCAGCCCAGTGGTGCAAGGACGCTACGCTGGTAAAACCTGAAGCTTTTTGCCTATGATGCCAAACATGCGCCCTATCCAACGCTCCTTATCCCTGCGCATCTGGCATGCGGCACGCGACATTGCGCTGGCGTGGGGGCGCATCTTTTATCTGGCTGCCATGGTATGGGTGCTGTTGCTTTCACCTTCCACATACCGCTGGCAATCTTTGCGGCCCATTTTGCAGCGCATGTACAAGGATACGGCGTCCATTCTCTTGGGCTTTACAATTTTGGCCGCGCTGATTTGCCTGGTCATCACGCGCATTGTGGTGGTAACGGCCATCAGCTATGGGTTGTCGCGCTATGCGCTGGAGATGGTCATTCGGGTGCTGGTGCTGGAGCTGATTCCGCTGACAGCCGCATTGTTTGTGGCCATGCGCTGCACCATTCCGAATGCGACAGAGCTGGCGTTGATGCGCCAGTCTGGTGAGTGGGCCGCGCGACAAAGCCGTGGCGAAGCATTGATGCGCCTTGAGGTGCTGCCACGGGTGGTTTCAGGCTTGTACGCCTGCGTGACGCTGGCGGCGCTGTCGTGTGTGGTGGCGCTGGTCACCGCGTATATTGGTGTTTATGGATTTACGCTGGCCGGTTTGCCTGGCTACACCCGCATGTTTGGGCACGTGTTTAACCCCTCAGTCACTTTGGTGTTTGTGCTCAAGACGTGGCTGTCGAGCTGGGCAGTGGCCATCATCCCGGTAGCCACAGGCCTGTATGCACGTCGAACGCACCGTGAAATGCGGCCCGGCGACGAGCTCAGCGGTCTGGCACGCATGTTTGCAGTGCTGTTAATGATTGAGCTGGCATCGCTCATGGGCAACTATTACTGAACGAGAAGGGTAAGCGCATCTTGTCTGATACACGAATGCAGTCTTCTGCGCCACCAGAGCCAGAAGCCATGTCATCACTGCGGCCTGTGGCCCATTTGGAGCGTAAAGCGGCAGCGTTGCTGTTATTTACGATAGCGCTGATCGTGGGTGCAGGCCTGTACCTGCTGTATGCACGCGGTGCTTTTGAGCCCACCCAAACTTTGGTGCTGACCTCCGATGATTCAGAAGGCGTGAGCGTGGGCATGGACATGACGTTCTCTGGTTTTCCCATTGGCAGGGTGAGCAAGCTGGAGCTGGCCAACGATGGCAATGTGCGCATTGTGGTGGCCGTGCCCCGCAAAGATGCCCATTGGCTGCGAGAGTCGAGCGTGTTCACCTTGGTCAAAGGCATTGTGGGCGGCACCACCATCAAGGCCTATAGCGGCATATTGCAAGACCCGCCCTTGCACGACGGGGCAGAGCGCCCGGTGCTGCGTGGCGATGCCACTGCCGAGATTCCGCAAATCGTGGCCATGGCCAAAGACTTGCTGAACAACCTGAGCCTGATGACCGCGCAAGATTCTGCCTTGGGCAAATCGATGGAACAAATACGCCAGCTGGGCGAAAAACTCAATGGCAAAAGCGGGGCGATGGAGGTGTTGCTGGGCACCCCAGAAAACGCGCAAAAAACTGTGGAGATGCTGGAGCGCACCAACCAACTGCTGGAGCGCATGGACCATGTGGTGCAGCGCGCGGACCAGCAAGTGTTTGATGCCAACGGCGTCATGCCGCAAGTGCGTGCCACCGTGGAGACGCTCAACCAATTGCTGCAAGAAACGCGTGGCAGTTTGAAAAAATTGGATGCAGTGCTGGTGAATGCCGAATCCATCAGCACCAATGTGAACGATGCGAGCAGCGACATTGGGCAACTGCGCAATGAGGTGGAGAGCAATCTGCGCAAGATTGAAACCATGCTGACCGACTTGCAGCGCAAATGGCCGTTTGCCAAAGAAGCCGAGGTCAAGCTGCCATGAAAAATACGTTGCGATGGCCGATTGCGCTGGGCTTGGTCAGTGTCTGGCTGGCCGCATGTGGCAGCAAACCTCCAGCCCCGAAATGGGCGCTGGAGGCGCAATCTGCCTCAGAGCGCGCTGTGCAGGCGTATTTGAAGGGCCAGACGCGCGTGGCCGATGTGGAGTGGAGCAAAGCCTTTAACGAAGTGGCGGGCACAGGCTTGCCCAGCCAGATGGCACGCATGGCCTTGCTGCAGTGCGCAGCGCAAACTGCAGCGCTGGAGCTGACGGACTGTCCACGCTACGAGCGCTACGGCGCTGGCGCTGAACCTGCGGAGCAGGCTTACGCCCGTTATCTGAAAGGAGCGCACACCGCTGCCGATGTGCCGTTGCTGCCGCAAGCACAGCAGGCCATGGCCACGCAATTGTTGGCTGCGGCGCAGGCAGGGGTGGGTTTGCCTGCGGCGCAGGCTTTGTCGCAGTTGACCGCAGCAGGGGTGGCCTTGCGGGCAGGTGCGATCACAAAAGCTCAGGTGCAGCAGGCGGTAGAAGTTGCATCCCAGCAAGGTTGGCGCAGAGCCGTGATGGCGTGGCTGCTGGTAGAGCGGCGTGGGGCACAGGACGCGGGGGATGCAGCCGCTTTGCAGGTTCTGGACTTGCGTCTGCAGGTACTGCAGGAAGGCTTGCGCAAGGATGAGCTGAAAAATGATATGAAAAAGTAAGGTAAAAAAGTGAGCTGTTATCGCTTATGTATAAATGATTTCAGATAGATAAGTATCTGAAATCATTGTGTAGCAAGCGCTGAAAGCTATGAAATAAATCTCAGAGATAAAAAAAGGCCCCGAGTTCGGGGCCTTTTTGCGTAGCGCACGGGCTTAGAAGCGGTGGCGGATGCCGACAGCCAGGCTGGTGCCGGACTTGTTGTCGATCAGTGCACTGTTCTTGTCGTACATGGCTGCTGCATAGGCGTCAGTGCGCTTGGACAGGAAGTGGTCGTAGCCCACAGTGGCTGTCGTCCACTTGCCGGAGACAGAGTCTGTCTTGGTTTGTGCCATGGCTACTTTGACTGTGCCAGCCTTGGTTACTGGTACATCCAGGCCCAGAGAATAGGTTTTCTTTTTGATGTCATCAGCACCCGTGCTGAAGTCTTGCGTGGCTTGGCCGTAAGTGGCGTACAGCTTCACAACGCTGAAGTCATAGGCTGCACCCACCATCCACTTGTCTTTGGAGTAACCAAGCGCGTTGTAGTTGGCCAAACCGGGGTTGCCAATGTCGGCTTGTTCATACACGGCGGTCAAAGCCAGCGGGCCTTGGTTGTAGAACACATTGGCACCAACATTGTTGGTACCTGATTTGCCTGCTTGTTCACCAAATTGGTACTGCAGATTGGCGCGCAGGCCCGCAAATGTGGGGGTGCTGTATGTGATCTGGTTGCTCCAGCCTGTATCTGCAGCGTTGTTGCCTACGGAGTGCAGCACCAAAGGAGAGATCGTGAAAGAGTCACCATAGGGGTTGAACAGGATGGTTGGCAAGAAGTTAGGGGCCATGGAGCGGCCCAGCTTCAAAGTACCAAAGCCGCCAGACAAAGAGACGTTGGCATCGCGTGCAAAGAACGTGTCTCCATTAAAGCGGCCAGGGGTGCCGGTGTCAGCGCGAAAGAACGCACCCAGTGCAAAACCGACTTTCAGACCATTGCCCAGGTCTTCCGTGCCATTCATGCCCCACCAGGAGGTGGTCATGCCGCCAGAGCCGACTTCGCTGGTGCGTTCTTTGCCTGCGGTCTTCATCGAGCCCACATACATATCCACCAAGCCAGTCAACTGCACATTGCTTTGCGCTTGTGCAGCACCCATACATGCCAAGGCGGCGCCAAAAGCGATCAGAGATTTTTTCATGGTATTTCCCTCCATAGATCAATTGAAAACGTTGCTCACCGGTTGCCCACTTCAGGTGCGTGGGGGCATCCTGCGTGCTGCTTTTGTATACAAAGCACAAGATGTGCCAGGTTGATTGATCTATGGAAAGAAGCTGGGTGGGCGGTGTTTGCTTAGCGCATGCAGGCCAGCAAATGGTGGACAGCAGCCTCAGGCTCTGGGGCGTTGACCAAGGCGCGCACGACGGCAACAGAGCCTACGCCCGTGGCCAAAATGGCAGGAAACTGCTCGGCAGCAATGCCACCAATGGCCACCAGCGGGTACTGCTGCATCAAGCGCACATAGGCTTGCAAACGGGCCACACCTTGCGGTGCGGTTTCCATCTTTTTGAGGGTGGTAGGGAACACCGCACCCAAAGCAATATAGCTGGGCTGCACGGCATGGGCACGCACCATTTCGGCGTAGCCATGGGTGCTGACACCCAGGCGCAGGCCGCTGGAACGGATGGCGTTCAACTGTGCGCCTTCCAGTGCATCCAGATCTTCCTGCCCAACGTGAATGCCGTAGGCTCCTGCGTCAATGGCGGCCTGCCAGTGGTCATTGATGAACAAGAGGGCCTTGGTGCCCTGTACTGCTTGCACAGCGGCAGCCACTTCACGGCGAATGGCGTTTTGGTCTTCACTTTTAAAGCGCAGTTGCACTGTTGGCACGCCGGCACGTGCCATGCGGCCTACCCATTCGGCGCTGGGCAGTACACCGTACAGACCCAGGGCACGTGGGCATTGCGGGAAGGCGAGCTGCGGGTCAGCGCCGGCCAGACCAAAGTCTTGCGGTGCATCGGGCCAGTGCGCTGCATCAAACAGGCCTGTGCGCTGGCTCTGGTTTTGCCAAGCCTGTGCCAGACATTGCGCATCGATGGCGATAAAGCCCAGCGCACTGCACGCTTGCAGTGCGGCCAGATAGACGGGATCCTGGCTGGTGGCCGCGGGTGTGGGCTGTGCAGGCAGGCGACTGCCTTCTGGTGCAAAGGTGCTGGTGTGGGCGGCGATGATGGCATCAACCATGCCGGAAATGGGCTGCTCAGTCATGGTGCCAAAACGGTGTGCCCAGAACGGGGGTACTGGGCTGAGCAGCGGTTTGCTCGGCCATGGCGCCGGCCAGATAGCCATCGCGGCCTGCTTGTGTGGCGTCAGCAAAGGCACCGGCCATGCGCACGGGGTCTTCAGACAGGGCCACGGCGGTGTTCAGCAGCACGGCATCAAAACCCCACTCCATCACGGTGCACGCGTGGCTGGGCCGGCCCAGGCCGGCATCCACAATCAGCGGCACCTTCAGGCGCTCGCGCAGCATTTGCATGGCGTAGGGGTTGGCGGGGCCACGGCCCGTACCAATCGGTGCGGCCCATGGCATGACGGCCTGGCAGCCCACGTCAACCAGCCGCTGGCACAGCACCAAGTCTTCGGTGCAGTAGGGCAGCACCTGAAAACCATCCTTGATCAGGATGGATGCGGCTTCCACCAGGTTCAGCGTATCGGGCTGCAGGGTGTAGTCGTCGCCAATCAGCTCCAGCTTGATCCAGGGGGTGTCAAACACCTCACGCGCCATCTGTGCTGTGGTGATGGCTTCCTGCGTGGTCATACAGCCTGCCGTGTTGGGCAGCACGGGCACATTCAGCTTGCGCAGCAGCTCCCAGAAGCTGGCGCCAGTTTCGGCTGCATTGCTGCCCTGGCGGCGCAGTGATGCCGTCACCATGGCAGGTTTGGCGCGGGCCACCGCCGCTTCCAGCACGGCGGGTGATGGATAGCGTGAAGTGCCCAGCAACAGGCGGCTGTGGAAGGTCTGGCCGTACAGCACCAAGCTGTCTGCGGGGGCGGTGTATTTGCTCATGGCTGAATTTGTGAGCTATCAGCGCTTGTGTGATGAGCGCTGCAAGCTAATTTGACTGTGTAAATTATGCGGCAAGCGGTTTAGCCGCCAGTGACGGGGGCAATGACTTCCATGCGATCGCCTTCTGCGAGCAGGTGCATGGCGTAGCGTGATTTAGGTACAAAGTCGGTGTTCACGGCCACCGCAAACGGCGGCTGGGCTTGCCAGTGCGCCACAGCGTCTGCCACTGAGGCGTTGGCGGGCAGTTGCACAGGTTGCTGGTTGATGGTGATGTTCATGGCGTTTAGGCAGGGGGCGCAGGCCCCCGTTTCAAAATTTAAGCGTCTGCCGTGTCATGCACGGCCACATCAAAACTGGCCGCCAGTTCGGTGCTGCCGGTGCGCAAGATTTGCAGCGTGATGTCTAGCATGGCTGGCGAGATCATGTAACCATGGCGGTACAGGCCGTTGACCTGCAAGATGCGCTCATCCAGCCAGCGCACGGCAGGCAGATTGTCAGGCAGTGTAGGGCGGCACTGGGTGGCAATTTCCAAAATACGGGCTTCTGCAAAACCGGAGTGCACGGTGTAGAGGGCGCTGAGCAGCTCCATGACCGAGCGCAGGCTGGCCGGGCCCATGTCGTCTGATTCAATCTCGGTAGCACCAATGACAAAGATGTGATCTTCCTTGGGCGCGATGTACAGGGGGTATCGCGGATGCACCAAGCGCGTGGGGCGTTGCAGTGTCACCTCGGGGGCGTGCACGCGCACCACTTCACCGCGAATGCCGCGCAGGTCCTGCCATTCAGTGCGGGCACCCAGGCCCCGGCAGTCAATCACAAGGTCAGGCTGGTGGGCGGTGCCAGGGATGAAATCGGTGGTTTCGCGCGGGGTATGCCAATGAAAGGTGACGCCCAGGCGGGTCAGCGTTTTTTCCAGTGTGGCCAGCAACTGGCGATTGTCCAGCTGGCCTTCGCCGGGCAGATACACGCCTTGGTTAAAGCGGCCTTGCAAGGCTGGCTCTACTTCATTCAAGCGGTCGCTGGTCAGTGTTTCCAGTGCAGGCAGGCTGGGGTTGATGCGGCGGTTTTTCTCAAACAGGCCGCACAGGCGGTTGGCATCGGCTGCATCTTGGCGATGCCACACCACCAGTGTGCCGTTTTGCTGGAAGTAGACGTGATCGTCCAGCTGGGCAATCAATTGTGGCCAGCGGTTCAGGCCGTACTGACCCATGCGCACTACGCCGGGCTCGGTGATCGCAGATTCAGCCAAAGGCGCCAGCATGGCGGCAGCCACCCGTGCAGCGGCACCATCGGCCTCTGGCCCCTTGGCTTCAAAGACTTCCACGCGGTGCCCTTCGCGCGCCAGCTCCAAAGCCAGTAAACGGCCCATCAGGCCTGCGCCCAAAATAGCAATGTGAGAGGGTGCGGTGAGAGCGATCATGGTCAGTATTTCGTCCGTTGCTAGGTATCGCCATGGACAAAACGGGCGTTGCAGCCGTCTCGGGCCGCCGCTCTGGTGAAACTCCCCACGCCAGCATGATCTGGATCGGGTAACGGGGCACATGCTGTGATGTCGATTGCCCCAGGGTGTTTCTCAGTCGCTTGCCGCGTAAGCGATAGGCTTGGCGCAGCAGGACACCCCTGTTTCGTCCGCAAGCGACAATTACATCATATGGGGGGCAACTGCGAGGCCAGCATGTGAACAAGCCTTGGCTTGGGTCATAATTTTTGGCATGACTACGCAAATCCTGCCTTCAAGCAGTGCATCTACCCAGTTGCCGCGCTATCCCCGTGTGCTCTCTATCGCCGGCTCTGACAGTGGTGGCGGCGCAGGCATTCAGGCCGACCTTAAAACTTTCAGCGCTTTGGGCTGTTATGGCATGACCGCCATTACCGCCATCACGGCGCAAAACACATTGGGTGTTCGAGGCATTCATGGCATCCCGCCGGAAATGCTCAAGGCCCAGATCGACGCTGTGGTGCAAGACATTGGCGTGGACGCCATCAAAATTGGCATGCTGCATGCCCCCGAAGTGGTGCATGTGGTGGCCGAGGCGATCCGCAACTATGGCATCACCAATGTAGTGCTTGACCCAGTGATGGTGGCCACCAGCGGAGACAAGCTGATTCATGACGAAACCGTAGATGTGCTGGTGCGCGAGCTGTTTCCACTGGCCACAGTGATTACACCCAATCTGGATGAGGCAGGGTGGTTGATCGGCGGCAAGATTACAGCTATCAGTGACATGGAATCTGCAGCCCAGGCCTTGCTGGAGATGGGCGCACCCCATGTGCTGCTCAAAGGTGGTCACTTGCCTGGTGACTGGGTGATGGATTTGCTTGCTGGCGATGGTGGCTTGCGCAAAGAACTGGGCTCGCAGCGCATTCACACACACAACGGGCATGGTACGGGCTGCACGCTGTCATCAGCGATTGCCGCGCACATGGCGCTGGGTTTTGATTTGGTGGCTGCGGTGGAAAGCGCGCGCACTTACATTGTGGGGGCCATCGCTTCCGGGGCGCAGGTGCACACAGGCAAAGGGCAGGGGCCGCTGAACCATGGCTTTGCGCCGCTCCCACAAGTCATTTTTCGTAGCTAAGCGTTCTTCAGGACTGGCACGTTAAAAATACAAAACGGCGCTGAAAGCGCCGTTTTTCTTTGGGTGGAAAGTCGCCACAGAGCAGGGCTTACCAGCCCCAACCCAGCTTTTCCATCATCCAGCCTTCTTGGCCTTCTGAGGTTTGCACTTTGGCCCATTCGTCTTGCTTTTGAATGGTTTTGACAATGTCGTATTTTTTCAGCTTGGTGACCACGCTGTGATTGGTGCCTGGGCCTGAGCGCAGATTGACCGTCTCGGCTTTCACCAGAAAGTGAGGCTCGGTTGATGTCAGGGGTTTATGCACCCAGCCCAATGGGCCCTCAAAGTCTTTGACTTTGACCCAATCGTCTTGCTTGGCGATCACTTCTACGGGATAGCCGTTGATCAATTCCCAGGCAATTTCAGACTGCGTGCTGGGTTTCGCACGGATGTTGACGGTCTTGCCCTTGATGCTCAAAAACTCTTGGGCTTGGGCCAATGTTGGGGCGGTGGCGATAGCGCCTGTCAGCAACAGGGCAGCAATGCCGCCGCGACGCAGGCGGCCGGTGAGGTGAAGGGCAAATTGAGGCAACACGCGGTAATAACTCCTGTGAATCAATGGATGAGGCACTTACGTATAACGCGTTGCCTGCAGTGGCATGGATCATGCCTTGGATGGCGCTGCTGATTTTGAATGAGACATACAAAAAGAAGAGCGAAATCCTGACGTCATCGCGTTGCGGCCCATATTAATTGATGAAACGTTTGGACACAACTTGCAAATTACCTTCACTTGATCACACGCGGGATGCAGGCGTGCGCGGTAGCCAGCGCGCCAATACAAAGCAGACAATCAAGGTGGGCACTGAGCGACCAGCTTCTGCTGCAATCAACGGTATGAGATGGTAAAACGCCACGCCCGACAGCCACAGCAGCACTGCAGGCCAATGGGTGTGGTGTGCATCTTGCAGCCACTGCGCAGCTTGGGACAAGCGCAGTGGGGCTGCCTGCCATGCCAGCCGGCCCAAAATGACGCCAAACAAAGGCACAAACACGGAGCTGAGCGTCAACAAAAATGGCTCAATGCTGTGCATGGGCAGTACCAGTGCGAGCAGAACGCACACCAGCGTCAGAGCCAGGCCCCAGCGGCGCAGACTCCAGCGCGGCACGATGCTGTGCGCAGCCATGGCTCCCGAGTAGGTGTCGCCATACGCGTTGTCTACTTCGTCAATCAAGATCAAGGTCAGTGCAATCAATCCACCCTGGGCCAGCAGCAAGGCGGTGACCAAGTCGGCGCTAGGCAGCGTCAGTGTCACCAGGACACCCAGACCGTAGCACCACATATTGGCTGCGGCATAGCCCAGCCATGTGCCGCGCAGGGCGCTACGGCCATCGCGGCCGTGGCGTGCATAGTCGGCCACGAGGGGGAGCCAGGAAATAGGCATGGCAATGACCAGATCCATGGCGGGTAACCAGCCCATGCCGCCCGTGCCTTCACGATGCCACAGACTGTGCCAGCCTTGCTCCATTGCCAGGCCCACAAAGTGCCATGTCAGCCATAGCAGCGAAGCGATCACCAGCGGCAGTGCCACGCGTGCGATCAGCTGGCGCACCAGTTTGAGCATGGAGCCACTGATCAGCAGTGCAATCACGCCACCCCAGATCAGTGTCATCACCACAGGCCAGAACGTGGACACCATGCCACCAGCCTGGCGCGCAATGGCAACGCTGGCATCGCGCATGACCACCAGCTCAAATGTGCCCCAGCCAATCAGCTGCACCAAGTTCAGCAAAATAGGCAGTTTGGCAAACTGACGACCGTACACGTGCGTCATCAGCGCTGCGCTGGACAAACCTGTTTCACAGGCAATTTTGGCCATCCAGCCCAAAAGGCCTGCACCTAAAGTTGAGCCTAAAACAATCGCCAATACGGCTTGCTGAGTAGACAGTGCAGGCAATAAATAGGCACCCACCTGCATGACCAGCAAGCCAACGCCCAGGCTGAACCACAGGGCCGCATGGTCGCGCATGGCAAACACCCGTTCAGACGGCAAAGTCTGTGACAGCGCTTGGTTAGCGGGCGTGGAAGAAGAGGGACTCATTAAATGCTCCGTATGCCAACGAAGCAGGGGCCGTGACAGGCGAGCACCCGGGCAGCGCTCAAAGCGTGCGCAGGCATAGACCGGCTGAACAGCTTCCCTGCGCGAGGATGATCTCAATCAGGTTCAAAGGGACTCTCTCAGCCCTCTGTCATGTGACAGGGGGCACCCCTAGCGAGTTGCTGCAAGAAAGCAGCGGGGCGATTGTGCCACGTTGTTCAGAGAATTTGCGCGGGCGCAAATCTGGCGCAGATTGCACTGTCTTTGCTATTTAATCTGCGGTGCGCGCAATCGCGCATATTTGATAATGAGCGCTCCATGTTGGAGCAGCTGCGTCACAACCGTCGATTGCACACCGTCATTTTCACGGTGTTCACAGCGCTATGGCTGGTAGCGCTGCTTTCTGGCGCGCGTGTGCGTGGGCTGCCGATGAACAGTGATACGCTGGCCGTTGCGATGCACGACAGCCTCTGTATTTCAGAGGCCGAGGGTGCCACAAGCAGTCTGCTTCAGATGCCACTTTGGGTGGATGCACAGGTCGATCAAAACCACGGCAGCAATCCACACAGCAATCACCAAGACCCGCAATGTTTGCTTTGTATTGCACTGAGTCCGCCCCCTGCGTGGTCATTGCAACTGGCTCAATACCCTGAGCCCGCCTACCTGGAAAACTGGCGGCTCCCTGCATATTTCCCCCCCTCCTTGCAGGTAGCGGCGCAATTGCCGCCCCGTGGTCCTCCCGTATCCGCGCGCGTTTGAAACGGGCGCATTCCTTGTGAATGCGCCGATCCCTCATTCAAATTTGCCTTGACCCGCATGCACGCAGGGCAGGTGTGCTTGCACGCTTGTGATTTCTTGCAGTCGGGAAGGGGCGCGGATTTTTGCAAGATGAATAAACAATTTTGGGCACCACGTGGCCCTTTGGCCCCCGGCGTGTGTGTCTGGGCGTGTGCATCCGTGTTTTCAATGGCCTCTGTCAGCCGGGCGGCAATGCCTGTTGAGCAAGGTGAGCAACTGCCTGAAGTCGTTGTGACAGCAATCCACGACCACTCTTTCGCGCAGGTGGTGACCGATCCCAAACAGCCGCGGCAACCTATTCCTGCCAGTGATGCGGCGGATTACCTCAAAAGCATTCCTGGTTTTTCGGCCATCCGCAGTGGTGGCTCCAACAGTGACCCCGTTTTTCGGGGGCAGTTTGGCTCACGGCTGCCGCTATTGACCAATGGCTCGCAGTTGATGGGCGCTTGTCCCTCGCGCATGGATGCTCCCAGCTCGTACATCTCCCCGGAGACCTATGACCAGCTCACCTTGGTGAAAGGGCCGCAAACCGTGCTGTGGGGGCCTGGTGCATCGGCGGGGGTGGTGCGTTTTGATCGCTTGCCACCTGAATTTACCGAGCCCGGTGCGCGCGGTTCTGCCAGCGTGCTAGGTGCCAGCCATGGCCGCAATGACCAGCGTGTGGAGCTGGAGCTGGGTAACGCCAGCATGTTTGCTCGGATCAGTGCCAACCGCGCGCACAGCCAAGATTACCAAGATGGTGCTGGGCGGCGCGTGCCTTCAGCCTATGAAAAATGGAACACGGATGTAGCGCTGGGCTGGACCCCCGATGCCCAGACTTTGCTGGAGTTAAGCGCTGGTGCTGGAGATGGTGAGGCGCGGTATGGTGCACGCGGTATGGACGGCACACAGTTCCGTCGAGAAAGCTGGGGGCTGCGCTTTGAAAAGCGCCAAATCAACAGTTGGCTATCCAAAGTGGAGGCACAGCTTTACCACCACAACGCAGACCATGTGATGGATAACTTCAAGCTGCGAACACCCCCGGCGTCAGGAATGATGGCAGGTGGCATGGCCAGCAATGTGCGCCGTATTACAACAGGGGGGCGCATCGCAGCCACTGTGCAACCCGCGGCGCAATGGGAGCTGACCACAGGCATGGATATGTACACCAGCCCGCACGACAAACGTACAGGAACGCCACTGGTGCCTTTCCAAACGAAAGAGCGTGTGCGCGATGCCAAGTTTTCTAACTGGGGGTGGTTTGCAGAATTGGGCTGGCAGGCCAGTGTGCAGACACGCTGGATCGGGGGCTTGCGTCTGGATCAAGCCAAGGCGCAGCGCTATGGCGCGGCACAGTCCGATACACGCAGTAGCTCGGCCATGCCCAGCGGTTTTGTGCGGTGGGAGCACGTGGCTGCGGATGGTACAACGGTCTATGCAGGTGTTGGCCATGTTCAGCGCTTTCCTGATTACTGGGAGCTGATCTCTCCGGGCAATAGTGTGGTGGGCAAAGGCAATGCATTCGCTACGCTCAAGCCTGAGAAAACAACCCAGCTGGATGTGGGCGCGCAATGGAAAAGTGACAAGGCTCAAGCCTGGGTGTCTGGTTATGTGGGCGTGGTGCAGGACTACATCTTGCTCAATTACCCGGGCATGGCCTCCAGTGTGCGCAATGTGAATGCACGCACTGCGGGCTTCGAGCTGGGCGGTAGCTACCGCCTGACGCCTGCATGGACAGGGCAGGCCACATTGGCGGGGACCTGGTCGGACAACCGTACAGATCACCGGCCCTTGCCTCAAATTCCGCCTGCCGAATTGCGCTTGGGGCTGGATTACGCCCAAGATGCATGGACCGCTGGTGCTCTGTGGCGGCTGGTTCCAGGCCAGCATCGCTATAGCTTGAATGAGGGCAACATTGTGGGGCGTGATCTAGGAGCCAGTTCTGGTTTTGGCACCTTGGCCATCAATGCGAGCTATCGCGTGAATTCGGACATCAAGTTGCTGGCAGGTGTTGATAACTTGTTTGACAAAGACTATGCAGAGCATCTGAACTTGGCAGGCAATGCAGGCTTTGGTTATCCCGGTTTTGCTCGTTTGCAAGAGCCTGGGCGCACCCTCTGGGTGCGTGCAGATTTCCAGTTCTGATGTAGTTCAGCGCATCACCTTGACTAAGGAGTAAGCACACCCTTGCCGCACGGCGGTAAGGGTGCTGCCCCTTAAAATTAGCGCCATGCCCAATCTCTATGACACCCTGATCGCTATCTTGCGCGAGCACTGGAAAGCCCACAACAACGCGTATCCACAGCGCATTGAGTTGAGTGCGAGTGATATGCAATTGTTGAGCGATGAGCGAGCGCTGGTTAATGAAACGATGAACTTCAAACTCACTGACGGATGGGAAGCCAGCTTTCACGGCACACCTGTGCAACTCGGTGATGTGTCCTGCGTGATTGATCTCCATGGGGCGTTCATCCCAGTAGTGGCAGTGCACACAGATGAGCAGGCGTAGCCGCACATCTGAATGGTTTTGGCGTTGATGTAGTCAGCGCTGTGAGTGACCCAAAAAGCATGGCAAGTTTTCTTGCCATGCTTTTTTTATGCCCGCTGGCGGATGCAGTCTTGGTGATGCAGACATGGACCATGGTGCGTAGTTAATTGGCGCTGTTTTTGTGTGCTGAGGCTGCCGGTAGATATGCCTGTCAAAGCATTGCCTGAGATAACCATGTTCCGCACAGCGGAAATTTCGAATCAAAAAACCACATATTCTCGCTAAGCACGAGTGCAGGCTTATTTAAAGAAGTCCTTTGAAGACAATAAGTTAAGGGTTAACCCTTTGTGTTTTGGCTTTGTAAAGCGAAAACTGTCACTTTCTGGACAAATTGGCCATGTGGGGGCTGTTCAAGTGCGAAACGTGCCGGTCTCTGACGCGACAATGGTCTGGTTTTCAGTCACAGAAACGACAGGCTATGGACGATCCGATTCTTACTATCGAAGAACGTGAAGCGATCAACTCAGGTCGCTGGTTTTCATCCCTTTCACCTTCTCTCAGGCACGACATTCTGCGATGCGCTTACGTCAAACGATTCAAGGATGGTGCGTTAATTTGCGCCCGCGGCGAAGCGCCGGAAGAATGGTTTGCGTGCGCCAGGGGGGCGGTGCGCATCAGTTCCACCTCTATCACGGGCAAGCAAATTACGCTGACCTATGTCGAGCCGGGACTGTGGTTTGGGGATACCTCCATTTTCGACGGAGATCGACGCACCCACGACGGGTATGCGCACGGCTCCACCACGCTGCTGTGCGTGGCCAAGGCAGATTTCAAACGCATTTTGGCAACGCACACCGAGTTTTACGAAGCCATGTTGTGGCTGGCGGCGCGCCGCATTCGGCAGCTCTATGGTTTGGTGGAAGACCTGAACACGCTGCCACTGCGGGCACGTCTGGCCAAGCAGCTGCTGCATCTGGCACGCAGCTATGGCATTCCCAGCCTTGCCAATGGCGAGGAGATCCGTATCGGCCTGCAACTGGCGCAGGAAGAGTTGGCCCAGCTGCTCGGGGCATCACGCCAGCGCGTGAACCAAGAGCTCAAGGGTATGGAGCGCGAGAACATCATCCGGATCGAGCCGGGTGGGTTGGTGGTGCGCGACCGCGATGGGCTTTTGCGCATCGTGGAAACTGACCTTTAAAGACGTATGAGCAACTTTGACCATTTTGTAGGTACCAAACCCGTCTCTGAGGCACATGAGTTTGATGTGCAGGCGCTGAGCACATGGATGGCGCAGCACGTTGCAGGCTTTGAGGGGCCTGTGACGGTAGAGATGTTCAAAGGTGGGCAGTCCAACCCTACCTACAAGTTGGTCACACCGGGGCGCAGTTACGTCATGCGCTCCAAGCCCGGGCCGGTAGCCAAGCTGTTACCGTCGGCGCACGCCATTGAGCGAGAGTTCAAGGTGATGAGTGGCCTGGCGGGTACTGATGTACCTGTGCCGCACATGTACGCATTGTGTGAGGACGAGTCCATCATTGGTCGCGCCTTCTTCATCATGGAGTTCAAAGAGGGGCGCATTCTGTGGGACCAGTCTCTGCCCGCAATGACCAACGCGCAGCGCGGTGAAATTTACGACGAGATGAACCGCGTGATAGCGGCGCTGCACACCGTGGATGTGCACCAGCAGGGTTTGGCAGACTACGGCAAGCCCGGTAATTATTTTGAGCGCCAAATTGGACGTTGGAGCAAGCAGTACACGGCCTCCGTTACGCAGCCCATCCAAGAGATGGACAAGCTGATGGCGTGGCTGCCAGCGAACATGCCCGATAGCGCCAAGGATGAGCGCAAGGTCTCCATCGTGCATGGTGACTACCGGCTGGACAACGTCATGTTTGCACCCGATACGGCCAAGGTCATTGCGGTGCTGGACTGGGAGTTGTCTACGCTGGGCCATCCCTTGGCAGACTTTAGCTACCACTGCATGGCCTGGCACATTCCTGTCAGCCTGGGGCGTGGCATTGGTGGCTTGGATATTCAGGCGCTGGGCATCCCCAGCGAGGCTGAATATATGCTTCGCTATTGCGAGCGCACAGGTCTGGCAACGCCTGAGCAGCTCAAAGCGGACTGGAACTTTTATCTGGCCTACAACATGTTCCGCATTGCGGCCATCTTGCAGGGCATTGCCAAACGTGTGGAAGCCGGAACAGCTTCCAGCGCACAGGCCAAGGCAGCAGGCGATACGGCGCGTCCGATGGCCCAGCTGGCATGGTCGTACGCACAGAAACACGGCGCTTAAACAGCGCTGGTCACAACCCCCCTTTCCCCCTTGTGTGTGAGACGGCTTGTAGCTGCCGGGGGGCAGTGCATGCCCATGTTTGCTAGTTAACGAAAAAGGAGCACTCCATGGATTTCGATTACTCCCCTAAAACCAAGGAATTGCAGGCACGCTTGCTGCGTTTCATGGAACAGCACGTCTACCCTGCAGAAGAGACTTTTCACCATGAACTGGAGGCCAATACGCAGGCAGGCAAGCGCTGGACGCCGCTGAAAGTCATCGAGGGCCTGAAAGAAAAAGCCAAAGAACAAGACCTGTGGAATCTGTTCTTGCCCAAAGACACGGCTGACATTGCTGGCGTGCAGGGTGCGGGGTTGACCAACCAGGAGTACGCGCCACTGGCCGAAATCATGGGGCGTGTGGGCTGGGCATCGGAAGTGTTCAACTGCTCGGCACCTGACACGGGAAACATGGAAACCATTGCCCGCTATGGCTCCCAAGAGCACCGTGACAAATGGCTGCAACCACTGCTGCGCGGTGAGATTCGCTCTGCTTTTGCGATGACCGAGCCTGAGGTGGCTTCCAGCGATGCCACCAACATCTGCACCCGTATTGAGCGCCAGGGTGATGAATACGTCATCAATGGCCACAAGTGGTGGATCTCGGGTGCGGGTGATCCGCGCTGTGCCATCTATATCACCATGGGCAAGACCGACCCAGAGGCAGCCAAGCACTCACAGCAAAGCATGGTGCTGGTCCCCGCCGATACCCCGGGTGTGCGTGTTGTGCGTCCTTTGAGTGTGCTGGGCTTTGACGATGCACCGCACGGTCACATGGAGATGTACTTTGAGAATGTGCGCGTGCCCGTCAGCAACGTGCTGCTGGGCGAAGGCCGTGGTTTTGAAATTGCCCAAGGCCGCCTTGGCCCTGGGCGTATTCACCATTGCATGCGCTTGATTGGCCAGGCCGAGCGGGCGCTGGAGTTGATGTGCAAGCGCGCGTCCAGCCGCGTGGCGTTTGGCAAGACCATTGCACAGCAAACAGTGACGCAAGAGCGTATTGCTGAAGCGCGTTGCCGTATTGACATGGCCCGTCTGCTGACGCTCAAAGCTGCATGGATGATGGATACCGTGGGCAACAAGGTGGCGCGCTCCGAGATCGCCATGATCAAGGTGGTTGCTCCGCAACTGGCCTGCGATGTGATCGACTGGGCCATGCAGGTGCACGGTGGTGGTGGCTTATGCCAGGACTTCCCGCTGGCCCACGCCTACGCCTCATCGCGCACGTTGCGCTTTGCAGATGGCCCGGATGAAGTGCATCGCAACGCGATTGCCAAGTGGGAGCTGGGCAAGTACGGCACCTATGGACGCGACGCACAGGTGCCCATTACACGGGGCGCATAAACAGGCCGCCGTGCAGACCACAAAAAAGCGACCCTCGGGTCGCTTTTTTGTGAGTGCCGCAGCCGGTGTGGCTTATTTCACCTTGGCCTTGGCGCGCAGCGCTTCTTGGAACTGCATCATCTTTTGCTGTTCCAGCTGCTCGGCGATCTGGGGCTTGATGTCTTCCAGGCTAGGCAACTGGGCATCGCGCAGGTCGTCCACGCGAATGACGTGCCAGCCAAACTGGCTCTTCACGGGCGCATCAGACAGGCCGCCCTTTTGCAGCTTGACCATGGCTTCAGTGAACTCTGGCACATAGTTGGCAGGGCTGGCCCAGCCCAGATCGCCGCCTTGTGCTCCCGATCCGGGGTCCTTGGACTCCTTCTTGGCGATGTCTTCAAACTTTTTGCCCGCCTTCACTTCTGTAATGATGGCCTTGGCACGGTCTTCAGACTCCACCAGGATGTGGCTGGCACGGTATTCCTTGCCTGCGTTGGCTTGTACGAATTTGTCGTATTCAGCCTTGATTTCGGCGTCGGTGACCGGGTTCTTCTTTTGGTAGTCGGTGAACAGGTCGCGGATCAAAATGGTCTGGCGGGCCAGATCCATTTGCTGCTTGTACTCCGGTGTGGCATCCAGGCCGCGCTTGGATGCTTCTTGCATGAAGATTTCACGGGCAATGACTTCTTCCTTGATCTGGGCGTCCATCTCAGGAGGCACCTGGCGGCCGGAGCGCTCAATTTGCTGCTTGAGCACAGTCACGCGCTCCAGGGGCACGGCCTTGCCGTTGACGATGGCCAAGTTTTGCGCAGAAGCCGAAAGGGCGACAGTGCCCAACACGGCGGCAGCCACAAGGCTGGGCAAAAGCTGTTTTTTCATGCGGAAATCCAAGAAAAAGATAAGTGGTTGGTGCCCGCCAACGACCGTTGGCAGGTCTAGCTAATCGTCTGCTTACAGCACTTCAATCGCCAGGGCGTGCAACCCTTGATCGATAAAGTGTTGCAAGGAATCATACACAACGCGGTGACGTGCAACACGGCTTTTGCCTTCAAAAGCAGGTGCAGCGATACGGACGCGAAAGTGTGTGCCAAAACCTGTGCCATTGGCACCTGCATGGCCAGCGTGCGCTGCGCTTTCGTCAATCACTTGCAACTGCGTGGGTGCAAGCTTGTCGCGCAGCATTTGCTCAATGGCTGCGGCGGTGATGCCTTCACTCATTGCCCGGCTCCTTGGCCGAGGTTTGCTCGGGTTCCTTGAGGTAGCGGCCCAGGTACAGGGCCTGGCCCACAACAAACACCAGCATCAGGCCAATGCCGCCAAACATCTTGAAGTTGACCCAGGCATCGGTATCAAAGTTAAAGGCCACCCACAGATTGAGCACGCCCATGACCGCAAAGAAGCAGGTCCATGCCCAGTTCAACGTGGTCCACACGGGTTCTGGCAATTGCAGCTGCGCGCCCATCAGGCTTTTCAAGAAGTTTTTCTTGAACATCAGATGACCGACCAGCAATGCGCCACCCATCAGCCAGTACAGCACGGTGGGTTTCCATTTGATGAAGTTTTCATCGTGGGCCAGCAAAGTGGCGCCGCCAAACAAAACAATCACGCCCAGGCTGAGCCACTGCATGGTTTCTACCTTGCCAGTTTTGATGCGCAGATAGGCTATTTGGATGATGGTGGCCACGATGGCAACGGCCGTGGCGGCGTAGATGCCCCAGACCTTGAAGGCCACGAAAAACAAAATGATGGGGAAAAAGTCGATCAGCAGTTTCATGAAATGCATTCGGGCTGGGAGGAGCCCGCGGTCATGCGAAAAAGATGCCAAGCATGCCATAGCACTGCAGGCATGCTGGCGCTAAAACCTTCAAGGAGCAGGCTTTCGGTGGTGCAAAGGTCAATTGCTGCCATCACCGCTGTCACCGCTGTCTGAGTGGGCACTGCCCAGGCTGTCTTCGTGCGGGGTGCTGGCACCGCTTTGTGAGGCGGGGTCGTGAAAGTTCAGTGAGGCTGAATTCATGCAGTAGCGCAGCCCAGTAGGCTGAGGGCCGTCTTCAAACACATGGCCCAAATGCGCTCCGCACTGGCTGCACACAGTTTCAGTGCGCACCATGTGGTGGCTGCGATCTACGATTTCGGTGATGGCTCCGGGAACGGCTTTGTAAAAACTGGGCCAGCCGCAGCCCGCATCAAACTTGGTGTCGGACTGAAACAGCTGCGCGCCGCAGCAAACGCAGTGATAGCTGCCATCGGCCCAGTGCTGCTCGTACTTGCCTGTGAACGGGCGCTCTGTGGCTGCGTGGCGCGTGACCTGGTAGGCCACTGGCTCAGCACCTTTGGCTTGCAGTGCTTCAAACCATTCGGTGTCGGTCTTTTGGATAGGGAATGTCATGACGAGCAGCTGATCGCAATAGATGATGCCCAGTCGGGCGGGAAATCAGCCCACGCGCTGTGCGCTGGGTGATCGGCAAAAGGCTGACTCAGCACCTGCTGCAATGATTGCACCATGCTGAAATCACCGGCTTGTGCAGCCCGAATGGCCAATTCGCCAACGTGGTTGCGCAGCACAAAGGCCGGGTTGGTGTTGCGCATTAAATTGGCATCAGGTGCTTGACCACTTTGCGCTGAAAGCTCTTGATAGGTGAGCAACCAGCGGTCAAACGCCGCGGTATCTAAAAACAGCTCGCGTGCGCGCTCGTAGTCGCTGTCTTGTGCTGACAGTGACAGGCGACGCCAGAAGATGGTGTGATCGATCCGGTTGGCGGCCAGAATTTCCAGCAATTGCCCAATAACGGGGGTGGCTGCTGCTTCGTGGCTGTCGGCGGCCGATGGCAAGCCCAGCTTGCGGCACATCAGGCGGCGAAATGCGTGGCTGAACGTGGGGCGGTAGGCCTCCAGCGCCTGCACGGTGATGTCTTCGTCTTCAATCAGTGGCAGCAGAGCCTGGCCCAGGCAAAACAGGTTCCAGTAGGCGATTTGCGGTTGCTTGTTGAAGGCGTAGCGGCCTTGATGGTCACTGTGGTTGCAGATGTGGCTGGGGTCAAACGCATCCAGAAACTGAAAGGGGCCGTAGTCAATCGTGAGGCCCAGGATGCTCATGTTGTCGGTGTTCATGACGCCATGGCAAAAGCCCACCGCCTGCCAGTGCGCCACCATCTGTGCAGTGCGCTGGCCCACCTCATACAGCAGCGCTGCGTAGGCGTTGCCTGTGCTGGCGCTGGCACTGGCACTGGCACTGGCACTGGCACTTTGCCAGCCATTGCGGCAAGCGGGGTAGTAGCGGTCAATCACATAGTCGGCCAGCTGGCGCAGCTCATGCTGCATGTCGCGTGCGGCAAAGTGTTCAAAATGGCCAAAGCGCACAAAGCTGGGTGCCGTGCGGGTGACCACGGCGGCAGTCTCCGCTTCTTCGCGGTAGACGGGGGCGTCTGACGCCGTCAGGCACAGCGCCCGTGTGGTGGGAATGCCGAGCGCGTGCATGGCCTCGCTGCATAAAAACTCGCGGATGCTCGAGCGCAGCACTGCCCGGCCATCACCGCCCCGTGAATAGGGCGTGCGGCCAGCGCCTTTGAGTTGCAGCTCCCAGCCTGCGGCGGTTTCACCCAGATGGATGGCTCTGCCATCGCCCAGCTGGCCTGCCCACACGCCAAACTGGTGGCCGCTGTAGACGCTGGCATAGGGCTGGCTGCCGGGCAATACGGTGTTGCCGGTGAAGGCTTGCAGCGCTGCATCGGTGTGCAAAAAACCATCAGGCAAGCCTGCAAGGCTGGCAACTTCAGGGGTGCGAGCCACCCATTGCGCATTGGGCAAGGGTGTAGGTTGCAAATGGGTAAGGAAAGCGCTGCCAAGTCGGCCAAAGCCTTCTTGCCACGCTATGGCGTGAGAACCATCGGATGAATGCATGCAGCCATTGTGGCCAAGCTGTGAAACCTTGTTGCGCGCAGGAAATGGGGGGTGAAAAGCCGTCCAACTGGCACATTGGCGACACATGCATGCTGGAAAGCCCGCAATCGGCGCTGTGGGAGCTGCGCTTAGCATGGAAGATGAAAGCGTTGCCGGCCTGTGTGCTGGTGCAGTGCATGACCTCTACTAAAACATCCAAGGAGCAACATCCATGCAAGGATTGATGCAGAACCAGCAGCTACTGATTTCGTCGTTGATTGAGTTTGCAGCGCGGCACCACCATGATGCGCAGATCGTCTCTCGCCGTGTAGAAGGCGATATTCACCGTTATACCTATGCCGATTTGGGGGCGCGTGCCAAGCAACTGGCCAATGCGCTGGATGGGATGAAGCTGGCCCATGGCGACCGTGTGGCATCGATTGCGTGGAATGGCTACCGGCACATGGAGATGTACTTTGGCGTCAGTGGCTCTGGCCGCGTGCTGCACACCATCAACCCGCGCCTGCATCCGGAGCAGGTGGCCTGGATTGTCAACCACGCAGAAGATCAGGTGGTGTGCTTTGACATGACGTTCCTGCCTTTGGTGCAGGCTGTGCATGCCAAATGCCCCACTGTGCGCCAATGGGTGGCCTTGTGTGATGCCGACAAACTGCCTGCGGACAGCGGCATTCCGGGTCTGACCAGCTATGAAGCGTGGATTGGCGGGCAAAGCAAAAACTACCGCTGGCCGCAGCTCGATGAAAACACCGCCTCCAGCATGTGCTACACCAGCGGCACCACAGGCAACCCCAAGGCGGCGCTGTACAGCCACCGCTCGACCGTATTGCATGCCTACGCCGCTGCACTGCCTGATGTGATGGGGCTGTCGGCGCGCGATGCGGTGCTGCCCGTGGTGCCCATGTTCCACGTCAACGCCTGGGGCATTCCATATTCAGCAGCGCTGACGGGGGCCAAAGTGGTGTTCCCTGGCCCGGCGATGGATGGCAAATCGCTGTACGAATTGATGGAAGCGGAAGGGGTGACCTACGCAGCAGGCGTGCCCACCGTCTGGCAGATGCTGCTGAGCCATGTGCAGGCCAGCAAGCTGGGCTTTAGCACGCTGCGCCGCACGGTGATTGGCGGTGCAGCCTGCCCGCCAGCGATGATCACGGCGTTTGAAGATGGCTTGAACGTGAAGGTGCTGCACGCCTGGGGCATGACCGAGATGAGCCCGCTGGGCACGTTGTGCACGCTCAAGAACAAGCACTTGAAACTGTCCAAGGAAGACCAGTTCAAGATCAATCAAAAACAAGGCCGCGCCATTTATGGCGTGGAGATGAAGATTGTGGATGCCGAGGGCAACGAGCAGCCCTGGGATGGCAAAACCTACGGTGACTTGCTGGTGCGTGGCCCGTGGATCATTGAGCGTTACTTCAAGGGCGACAGCCCGCTGGTGATGGATGAGCAGGGCCTGGGCTGGTTCCCCACCGGAGATGTGGCCACCATCGATGCCGATGGCTTCATGCAAATCACCGACCGCACCAAAGACGTGATCAAGTCTGGCGGGGAGTGGATCAGCTCGATCGATATTGAAAACATCGCTATGGGCCACCCCGCAGTAGCCATGGCGGCCTGCGTGGGCATGCCGCACCCCAAGTGGGACGAGCGCCCGATAGTGGTGGTCTCTAAAAAGCCCGGCGCTGAAGTGAGTCGCGAAGAGCTGCTGGCTTTTTACGAAGGCAAAACCGCCAAATGGCAAATCCCGGATGACGTGGTGTTTCTGGATGCCATTCCGCTGGGTGCTACGGGCAAGATGCTCAAGACCAAGCTGCGTGAACAGCTCAAGGACTACAAGCTGCCATCGGCGTAGCCGGTGGTGCAGCGGGGATTGCTCCTCGCTGTTCATGATATTTTAAATAAATGAGCACTTAGCGCTTGCCCTGCTTAGTTTTACATGCTAAATGTATGTGAAAACAAGTATGGGTAAGCGTGGAGCGCTCTTTTTTTTATTCAGGTTCCTACGGAGGGGGATAGTCCCAAGAGTGAAACCACCATGCGGTTTTCTCGGCGTACTGACTACGCTTGTTGGGTGTTTCGGTGAGTTCCTACCAGCCCTCAATCTATTGCTACAACGCAGGAGACAAGCATGCAGTTTGTGTTGAAGACCGTGGCCGCTTCCGTATTGCTCAGCTGTGCCGGTGCCTCGATGGCCCAGCAAGGCGAGACCGTCAAGATCGCATGGTTAGACCCGCTGTCGGGCCTGATGGCTGCGCTGGGCACCAACCAGATGAAAAGCTGGCAGTACCTGGCCGAAGAGTTCAGCAAGAACAATCCGGCCGGCGTGAAGTTTGAAATCATCGCCATCGACAACAAACTCAGCCCGCAGGAGACCACCAGCGCATTGCGCTCGGCCATGGACCAGGGCGTGCGCTACGTGGTGCAGGGCAATGGTTCTGGCCCGGCGCTGGCCATCATGGATGCGCTGGAAAAGCACAACGCCCGCAACAAGGGCAAGGAAGTGGTGTACCTGAACTACGCCGCAGTAGACCCTGACCTGACCAACAGCAAATGCAGCTACTGGCACTTCCGTCTGGATGCCGATACCTCCATGAAGATGGAGGCACTGACCTCGTACCTGAAAGACGTGCCCGAGGTCAAAAAAGTCTATCTGATCAACCAGAACTATGCGCACGGCCACCAGGTCAGCAAGTACGCCAAGGAGATGCTGCAGCGCAAACGCCCTGACGTTGAAATTGTGGGTGACGACATGGCACCTTTGGCACAGGTGCGTGACTTCGCACCCTACATTGCAAAGATCAAGCAGTCCGGTGCAGACAGCGTTATTACCGGCAACTGGGGCTCAGATCTGTCGCTGCTGATCAAGGCGGCCAACGATGCGGGCCTGAACAACGTCAAGTTCTACACCTACTACGCGGTGGCTACCGGCTCGCCCACGGCCATGGGTGCAGGCGCTGCGGGCCGTGTGTATTCGGTGGGTTACTCGTACACCAACATGCCGGGCCCCATCAACAACGTCATCAAGGGCTTCAAGGCCAAATTCAACGATGACATGTACACCGGTGCGGTCTACCACGGCTTTGCCATCCTGACGGAGGCTTTCCAGCGCGCCAAGAGTACCGATCCCGTGAAGGTGGCCGCTGCCATGGAGGGCATGAAGTTCAAGAGCTTCAACGGCGATGTCGAAATGCGCAAGCAAGACCACCAGCTGCAGCAGGGCCTGTACATCAGCCGCTGGGAAAAAACCGATGCACAGAACCCCATCGACATGGAAAACACCGGCTACACCTTCAAGCAGGTGAAGTACTTTGAGCCCTATGTGGCCAGCACGCCCACTTCGTGCCAGATGAAGCGACCCTCATGACGGCATAACTGGCCAGTGAACTTCGCAAAGGGGCGCGAGGTGCCCCTTTTTTTGCCTGAAATCAGGCAAAACACGGTTTTTCGGTCTGATCGGTGGTTATTTGTTGTCAGTGTGTCAAGGATTGCAGCCAAGTCGCATGCGCGATAGTTTCTAAGGCATTCCCCGAGGAGGCGTTGTCATTCAGGCGTTAGTCTGGTGCCAATACAGATATCCGAATCAAGCGGAAGAAGGAGACAGAGTCATGAAGTGGATCGTGCATTCGGTGGCGGCAGCCTCGGCCATGCTGGTCTGTGCGTCGGGGGCCTGGGCGCAAAAGGGCGAGACCGTGAAGATCGGCTGGATCGACCCGTTGTCAGGTCTGATGGCCGCCGTGGGCACGAACCAGCTCAAGACTTTCCAGCTGATGGCCGAGGACTTCAACAGGAACAACGCCTCGGGCGTGAGGTTTGAGATCATCCCGCTGGACAACAAGCTCAGCCCGCAGGAAACCACGGCCGTGCTGCGCTCGGCCATTGATCAGGGCGCGCGCTACGTGGTGCAAGGCAATGGCTCGGGCCCGGCGCTGGCCATCATGGATGCGCTGGATAAGCACAACGCGCGCAACAAGGGCAAGGAAGTCGTCTACCTGAACTACGCCGCAGTAGACCCTGACCTGACCAACAGCAAGTGCAGCTACTGGCATTTTCGCCTGGATGCCGACACCTCCATGAAGATGGAGGCGCTGACGACCTATATGAAGGACGTGCCCGAGGTCAAGAAGGTCTACCTGATCAACCAGAACTACTCGCACGGTCAGCAGGTCTCCAAATACGCCAAGGAAATGCTCAAGGCCAAGCGGCCCGACGTGCAGGTGGTGGGTGACGATTTCGCGCCGCTGGCACAAGTGCGCGACTTTGCGCCCTACATCGCCAAGATCAAGCAATCGGGCGCCGACACGGTGATCACGGGCAACTGGGGCTCGGACCTGTCGCTGCTGCTCAAGGCCGCCAATGACGCGGGCCTGAACAACGTCAAGTTCTACACCTACTACGCCTTCGGCTCGGGCTCGCCCACGGCCATGGGCGCGGCCTCCGACGGCAAGGTTTACACCGTGGGCTACGGCCACTACAACATGGGCGGCCCCATCCAGCCTCTGATGGCCGAGTTCAAGAAAAAGATGAACGACGACCTCACGCAAAGCTCGATCTACCACGTGTTCACGCTGCTGGATGCGGCGTTTGCCAAGACCGGCGGCACCGATCCCGTCAAGGTGGCGGCGGCGCTGGAAGGCATCAAGGTTAAGAGCTTCAATGGCGAAGTGGAGATGCGCAAGAGCGACCACCAACTGCAGCAGGGCCTGTACATCACGCGCTGGGAAAAGGCCGGCGGCAAGAACCCCTATGACGCCGAGAACACAGGCTACACCTTCGCTCCGGTGAAGTACTTCGAGCCCTATGTGGCCAGCACGCCCACCTCGTGCCAGATGAAGCGCCCGTCCTGAGTCGGATCCAAACCGCTCTCTGTCCCCAACGCTCCGAAACCAAGGCCTTTCGATGACGCTTGAGTTCTTCACCATATCGCTGCTCAACGGCGTGAGCTATGGACTGCTGCTGTTCATGCTCAGCTCGGGGCTGACGCTGATCTTCAGCATGATGGGCGTTCTCAATTTCGCCCACACCAGCTTCTACATGCTGGGCGCTTACTTTGGCTACATGCTCTCCGGGGTCATCGGTTTCTGGCCAGCGCTGCTCATTGCACCGTTGCTGGTGGGTGTGCTGGGCGCTGTGTTTGAGCGCTACAGCCTGCGCAAAGTGCACAAGTACGGCCACGTGCCCGAGCTGCTGGTGACGTTTGGCCTGTCATACCTGATTTTGGAAGTGGTGCAACTGGTCTGGGGCCGCAGTGCCGTGCCTTACGCCTTGCCCGCCGCGCTGCAGGGGCCGCTGTTTACGCTGTATGGCACGCAGTTCCCCAAATCGCGCTCGTTCATCATGCTGCTGGCGCTGCTCATGCTGCTGGCCGTGTGGCTGGTGCTGACCCGCACACGCATTGGGCTGGTCATTCAGGCGGCCCTGAAAAAACCTGAAATGGTGGAGGCGCTGGGCCACAACGTGCCGCGCGTTTTCATGCTGGTGTTTGGCGGTGGCTGTGCACTGGCCGGGCTGGCCGGTGTGATTGGCGGCAACACCTACATGACTGAGCCATCGATGGCCATGTCGGTGGGCTCCATCATCTTTGTGGTGGTGGTTGTGGGGGGCCTGGGCTCGCTGGCCGGCGCGTTTCTGGCCTCGCTGCTCATTGGCATTGTGCAGACCTTTGCGGTGGCGCTGGACTACTCCTGGGCTTCGCTGTTTAACAGCATGGGCATGAACCTGACGCCCGACAGCTTTGGCTGGCCCGTGCTCAGCCTGACGATTTCGCAGATGGCTCCCATCCTGCCGTATCTGTTCCTGGTACTCATGCTCATCTTCCGCCCCAAGGGCCTGATGGGTACGCGGGAGGACTGAGCCATGTCCGCCATATTGCATCCGCAAATGCGCAACGAAACCATGCCTGTTGCCGGGCAAGCTGCCATGAATGTGCCTGACTACTACCGTTTTAAGCCCTTGAATGTGGGACGCGTCATTGTCTGGGGCGTGTTCGCGCTGCTGCTGATTGCGGCCCCCCATGTGTTTACCAGCTCGCTGGCGCTGACCATGCTCAGCCAGATGGGTTACGCCATCATCATTTGCCTGTCCTACAACATCTTGCTGGGGCAGGGCGGCATGCTCAGCTTTGGGCATGCGGTGTATACGGGGCTGGGCTCGTTCATTGCCATTCATGCCATGAACCGCGCCGCTGGCGGGCATTTGCCCATTCCCGTGTGGTTGATTCCGATTGTGGGCGGCTTGGCCGGCATGTTCTTTGCCGCGCTGCTGGGCTGGGTGACCACCAGAAAATCAGGCACAACTTTCGCCATGATCACGCTCGGTGTGGGCGAGCTGGTGGCCTCGATGGCGCTGATGTTCCCCGGCTTTTTCGGGGGCGAAGGCGGCATCACCACCGACCGCGTGTACGGCCCCACATTTTTTGGTGCAGATTTTGGCCCGGGCATACAGGTGTACTACCTGATCGCGTTTTACTGCTTTGTCTGCACGGCGCTGATGTTTGCCTTCACCGCCACACCGCTGGGCCGCATGCTCAACGCAGTGCGCGACAACCCCGAGCGCGTGGCCTTTGTGGGTTACAGCACGCAGCGTGTGCGCTATATGGGCTTCATCATTGCCGGCTTTTTTGCCGGTATTGGCGGGGGGCTGGCGGCCATCAACTTTGAGATCGTCACTGCCATGGACAGCGTGAGCATCATCCGCTCGGGCACCTACTTGCTGTTCACTTTTTTGGGGGGCGCCACCTTTTTCTTTGGCCCCATCATCGGCGGCGTGCTGCTGGTGCTGGCCACCGTGTTCCTGTCTGAAATTACCAAGGCCTGGATGCTGTATCTGGGGCTGGTGTTCCTGTTCATGGTGATGTATGCGCCCGGTGGCATTGCCGGCCTGATCATGATGAATCTGCGCCTTGCCAAATACGGCAAGCTGGGCCGCATCTTTGGTGCGTATCTGGCGCTGCTGGGCACGGGGCTGGCCATGGTGGTGGGCTTTGCTGCGCTGGTGGAAATGCTCTACCACCTGCAGCTCAACAGCGGGCTGGGCAGTGAGTTGCGCTTCATGGGCACCACACTCAATGTGCACAGTGTGGACAGCTGGGTGGGCGCTGGTTTGATCTTTCTGACAGGGCTGGGCCTGTTTGAGCTGGTACGCAGGCAGTACATGCGCCAGTGGGGAGAGATTCAGGAAGAAATTGAACATGATATCCAGCGTAGGGAGTCCGTCTGATGAGCGCCGCAACACCTTATGCGCTGGAGCTGCGCGATCTGCGCAAAAGCTTTGGCAAGACCGAAATCATCCGTGGTGCCAACCTGGCTGTGCAGGCCGGTGAGCGCGTGGCCATCATTGGCCCCAATGGCGCTGGCAAGAGCACCTTGTTCAACCTGATCAGCGGGCGCTTTGCCCCCACCAGCGGCGATGTGCTGCTGCACGGCCAGTCCATCAACGGCAAAGAGCCGTACGAGATCAACCGTCTGGGCCTGTCGCGCAGCTTTCAGATCACCAACATCTTTCCCAAGCTCAGCGTGTTTGAAAACCTGCGCTGCGGGGTGCTGTGGAGCATGGGGTACCGCTACACCTTTTTGCGGTTTCTGTCGCGCATGGATGCGGTCAACGAACGCGCCAAGCAGTTGATGGAGCAGATCGGGCTGCAGAAAAAACGCGATGAGCTGGCCGTGAACCTGACGTACGCCGAGCAGCGCGCGCTGGAGATCGGCATCACCATTGCCGGCGGTGCCGATGTGATCTTGCTGGACGAGCCCACCGCGGGCATGAGCAACAGTGAAACGCGGCGCTTTATCCAGCTCATCCGCGAAGTGACCGAAGGCAAAACCTTGCTGACGGTAGAGCACGACATGGGTGTGGTGTTTGGGCTGGCCGACAAGATTGCCGTGGTGGTTTATGGCGAGGTGATTGCCTTTGATACGCCCGAAAACGTGCGTGCCAATGCCCGCGTGCAAGAGGCGTATCTGGGCTCAGCGGTGGCCGATGAGCAAGCGGCTTTGCATTGAGAGGAATGTGCCATGTTGAAGATTAATAACTTGCACGCCTACTACGGCAAAAGTCATGTGCTGCACGGTGTAGATTTTGAGGTGCAGCCCGGTGAGATTGTGGCCCTGCTGGGGCGCAATGGATCGGGCCGCTCCACCACCGCCAAGGCCATCATGGGGCTGGTGGACTGGGAAGGTGATATCGAGTGGAAAGCCCAGCGTCTGGATGGCAAGAAGGCGTTTGAGATTGCCCATCTGGGCCTGGGTTATGTGCCCGAAAGCCGCGACGTGTTCCCGAACCTGACCGTGCACCAGAACTTGCTGCTGGGCCAGAAAGGCCGCGGCAAAGGCAGCCGCTGGACTTTTGATGACATGTACGCCATGTTTCCGCGCCTCAAGGAGCGCCAGCACACCGAGGCGGGTGTCATGTCGGGGGGCGAGCAGCAAATGCTGACCCTGTGCCGTACCCTGATGGGAGATCCCGATCTCATCATCATCGATGAGCCCACCGAAGGCCTTGCGCCCAAAATTGTGGAACTGGTGGGCGAGTACCTCAAAAAGATCAAGGAGCGTGGCGTCTCAGTACTGCTGATTGAGCAAAAGCTCACCATTGCCATGCGTATCTCGGACCGTGCACTGGTCATGGGCCACGGGGCCATTGTGTTTGACGGCACCCCCCAGTCGCTCAACAGCAATCAGCACATTCGCAAGGAATGGCTGGAGGTTTGAAACTATAGCTGTCAGCGCGCTTGTACATTGGTTTTCGGTATTAAAACTATTGGAAAACACCAGTATGTAAGCGCTGGCAGCTCTTATTTTAATGTGCTCTGCAATGGCGCATATAAAAAAAGGCACCGCAAGGTGCCCTTTTTGTGGGTGGCTTAAAGGCTCAATCATTTCACCTGTGTGCGGCTGCCATCTTTGGCCAGCTTGAACACCACAAACTCGAAGTCCTTCAAATCGCCCTTGGCATCAAAGGCCACTTTGCCAATGGCGGTGTCAAAGGTGTTGGCGTGCATGTAGTCAGCCACTTTCTTGGCATCGGCGCCCACGGCCTTCATCGACTTGTCCAGCACTTGCAGGGCTGCGTAGGCAGGCATCTGGTAGGCACCGTTGGCAGAGCGGTTGGCCTTTTTGAAGGCCTCCACAATGCCCTTGTTCTCAGGGCGCTGGCTGAAGTCAGCCGGGAAGGTAAACATCATGCCTTCCACTGCCGGGCCGGCGATTTCAATCAGGCCCTGGTTGAATGCACCTTCTGCGCCTACAAACTGTGTCTTCAGACCTTGCTCTTTGGCCTGGCGCAGCAGCAGGCCCATTTCTGGGTGGTAGCCACCAAAGAACACCACGTCCACCTTGGCGCTCTTGAGCTTGGTGATGACGGCGGAGTAATCGCTGTCACCGGCGTTCAGGCCGTCATACATCACCACGGGGGCTTTGAGCTTGTCCAGCGTGTTTTTCACGTGCTGGGCCACACCGGCACCGTAGGTTTGCTTGTCGTGCAGCACGGCCACAGCCTTGGGCTTGAGCTTTTCTGCAATGAACTTGGCAGCGAAAGGCCCTTGCTGGTCATCGCGGCCAATGGTGCGAAAGAAGTAGTGGCCTTTGAGGCCGTCGGTCACCTGCGGGGCTGTGGCACCGGGGGTGATGGCCACAATGCCTTCTTCTTCATAAATCTTCGAGGCCGGAATAGTCACGCCCGAGCACACGTGGGCGACCGCAAATTTGGCCCCGGAGTTGAGCACACGGTTGGCAGCGGGTACGGCTTGCTTGGGTTCGCAGGCATCGTCCACAAACACGGGCTTGTACTCGCGGCCATTCATGCCGCCTGCGGCGTTCATGGTTTCTATAGCGGTCAGCAAACCGGCTTTCACTTCATCGCCGTACTGGGTGTTGGGGCCCGTCATGGGGATCGGAACACCGATCAAAATGGGTTCGGCCGCGTGGGCGCTGAGGGAGGCTGCGCCCATCAAGGTGGCGGCGGCCCAGGATGTGCTCAGGCGGATGAATGTTTTGCGTTGCATATTGGAGTGAGCCTTCCGTAAATAGCTTGGGATTGCGTGTGCCCGCTGCACGCGCAATGCACATTGTTGGGGCGGCGCTTGGGCGCATGGGTATGGGTTTCCCCAGCGTTTTATTGCAGCCACACCCACAAGGCACGGCATGTGCAGTTGATGCAAACACGCTGTCGCAAGAAGTGAGCCACGCGTGAGCACATGGCATGCCGTTGATCGGATTTATGGCGTCAGAAAGCAGGGTGGCACCCCGGTCTTTTCTGATAAAGAACAAACGCTGCGTGACTGCACAGTTCCGCTGTTCGGAACTTGCCTTTTGAGGCATGTCCCAATCGAGACAATTCGAGGGCAAAACGCGATAGCGCTCACTGGCATCCCTTCCTAGAATGAATTGCAGAACGCCCGTTCTTTTTTCATAGAACTGAAGGAGACAAGCCATGACGGCTGAATACAAGGTTCACGGCGCAGTGGCCGTGATCACGCTCAACAACCCGCCTGTCAATGGTCTGGGTTTGTCCACCCGCCGTGCCGTGATTGAAGGCTTGAACAAGGCCAACGCCGATGCTGCGGTGCAAGCCATCGTGATCACGGGAGCGGGCAAGGCGTTCTCGGGCGGTGCTGACATCAAAGAGTTTGGCAAAGAGTCGGCTTTGCAAGAGCCCAATCTGCACACCGTGATTGCGCAGGTGGAGCAGTCCAGCAAGCCCGTTGTGGCTGCCATTCACTCTGTGTGCATGGGCGGCGGGCTGGAGCTGGCCCTGGGTTGTCACTACCGCATGGCGGCACCCGGCACCCTCGTTGCTTTGCCTGAAGTCAAGCTGGGACTGCTGCCCGGCGCGGGCGGCACACAACGGCTGCCACGCGCGATTGGGGTGGAGCCAGCGCTGAACATGATCGTCAGTGGCGAATCCATCCAGAGCGACATGCTGGCGCAAATTCCGGGGCAAAAGCTGTTTGACAAACTGTCGGTCAGCGCGCAGACGCTGGCTGCCGAAGCCTTGATCTTTGCGCAGGAAGTGGGCGAGCGGCATGTGGCAGGCAACGAGGCCTTGCCTCTGGTGCGCGACCTCAAGTGCAAGCACCCCAAAGGCGATGCTTACTTTGGCTTTGTGCGCAACATGGTCAAGGGCATGTCCAAGAACTACCCCGCACCACTCAAGTGCGTGGATGCGGTAGAAGCGGCCACCAAGCGCAAATTCCAGGATGGTCTGGACTTTGAGCGCGAGCTGTTCGTGAACCTGATGTGGACGCCCGAGTCGCGCGCGCTGCGCCATCTGTTCATGGCCGAGCGTGCCACCACCAAGATTGCCGATATTCCTGCCGATACACCCGTGCGCAACATCCAGAAAGTGGGCGTGATTGGTGCGGGCACCATGGGTGGCGGCATCAGCATGAACTTCTTGAATGCGGGCATTCCGGTCACTATTTTGGAGACCAAGCCCGAAGCGCTGGAGCGCGGCGTGGCCACCATCAAGAAAAACTACGAAGCGCAAGTCAAGAAGGGTAAGCTCAAGGAAGACAAGTACGCACAGCGCATGGCGCTGCTGAGCACCACGCTGAGCTATGACGACCTCAAAGACTGTGACCTGATCATTGAGGCCGTGTTTGAAGAGCTGGGCGTTAAGGAGATCGTGTTCAAGCAACTGGATGCAGTGGCCAAGCCCGGTGCCATCCTGGCCTCCAACACATCAACCCTGGACGTGGACAAGATTGCGGCTTTCACCAGCCGCCCACAAGACGTGGTGGGCATGCACTTCTTCAGTCCTGCCAACGTCATGAAACTGCTGGAAGTGGTGCGCGGCAAGGCCACCGCCAAAGACGTGATGGCCACCGTCATGCAGATCGCCAAGAAGATCAAAAAGACCGCCGTGGTCTCGGGCGTGTGCGATGGTTTCATTGGCAACCGCATGATTGAGCAATACAGCCGCCAGGCGGGCTTTTTGCTGGATGAAGGTGCCACGCCGCAGCAGGTGGACAAAGCCGCAGAAAAATTTGGCTTTGCCATGGGTCCGTTCCGCATGGGCGACCTGGCGGGCAACGACATTGGTTGGGCCATCCGCAAGCGCCGCGTGGTAGAAAAACCCGGCATGAAGTACAGCGCCAGTGCTGACCGCCTGTGCGAGCTGGGCCGCTTTGGCCAGAAAACCGGCAAAGGCTGGTACGACTACCAGGCTGGCAAGCGCGATGCGATCCCCAGTCAGGAAGTGCTGGACATGATTGATGCGCACCGCAAAGCCATCGGCATCACGCCACGCAAGATTTCGGACGAAGAAATCGTGCAGCGCCTGGTGTTCTCGCTGGTCAACGAAGGCGCTCACATTCTGGAAGACGGCATTGCCAGCAAGTCCGGTGACATCGACATGGTGTACCTGACCGGCTACGGCTTTCCCATCTATCGCGGTGGCCCCATGCATTACGCCAGCGAGCTGGGCCTGATCAACGTGGTGCAAGCCATGCACCGTTTTGCCCAGAACCCCCACGACGATGCCAAATTCTGGCAGCCCGCACCTTTGCTGGCGCGTCTGGCCGCTGAAGGCCAGCGCTTTGCGTAAGCGGTGTGCGCCGCTTGAACTGTACGAGTTAAAGGATTGAAGTTATGACATCCGCTGTGATTGTTTCTACCGCGCGCACCCCGCTGGCCAAGAGCTGGAAGGGTTCGTTCAATATGACGTATGGCCCCACGCTGGGTGGCCACGTGGTGCAACACGCTGTGCAGCGTGCAGGCATTGAAGGTGCCGATGTGGAAGACGTGGTGATGGGCCTGTCGTTGCCGGAAGGCACAACGGGTGGCAACGTTGCCCGCCTGATTGCCGTGCGTGCAGGCCTGCCTGTGACGACGTCGGGCATGACCATCAACCGCTTTTGCTCTTCGGGCCTGCAAGCCATTGCCTTGGCTTCGCAACGCATCATTGCGGGCGAAAACGAGGTGCTGGTGGCCGGTGGTCTGGAAAGCATTTCCTGCGTGCAGCAGGAAGTGAACCAGCATATGGCGCATGACCCCGAGCTGAGCAAGATGAAGCCCGAGATCTACTGGTCCATGCTGCAAACCGCCGAGCAAGTGGCCAAGCGCTACAACATCGGTCGCCAAGCCATGGACGAGTACGGCGCGGCCAGCCAGCAAAAAGCCTGCGCAGCGCAAGCTGCCGGGCTGTTTGATGCCGAAATTGCCCCCATCACCGTCACCATGGGTGTCGCCGACAAAGTCATGGGTTTGACCACCAAGCAAGTCACCGTCAGCAAAGACGAGGGTACCCGTGAAGGAACAACCGTAGAGGCCATTGCTGGCCTGCGCAGCGCCTTGCCCGGTGGCTTGATCACGGCGGGCAACGCCAGCCAGTTCTCTGACGGTGCCGGTGCCTGTGTGGTGGTGCATGAAGACTACGCCAGCAAGAAGGGCCTGCAACCCATCGGCCGCTTTCTGGGCTTTGCGGTGGCTGGCTGCGAGCCCGATGAAATGGGCATTGGCCCGGTGTACGCTATTCCCAAGGTGCTCAAAAAGCTGGGTCTGAAGGTACAGGACATTGATCTGTGGGAGCTCAACGAAGCATTTGCCGTACAGGTGATCTACTGCCGCGACAAGCTGGGCATTCCGAACGAAAAACTCAATGTCAATGGTGGCGCAATTGCCTTGGGTCACCCCTACGGTGTCTCGGGTCAACGCCTCACAGGCCATGCGCTGATTGAAGGCAAGCGCCGTGGTGGCAAGCTGGTGTGCGTGACCATGTGCATTGGCGGCGGCATGGGCGCTGCCGGTGTGTTTGAGGTGCTGTAAGTCCCGGCCTGGCACCAGGAGTCGCTGTTGCCAAAGCCGGTCGTAGCGCTGCTGCTGACTGCGCTTTGGCACCTCGTCTCCACCACCCATCTGCGATGGGCTGGCGCTATGGCGCGCCGTGGGGCCGCAGGAATCTGAGCCGCCGTACCTTGATGGCCGAGGAGGCGGCTTTTTTACCGCCTTGAATTTTAAATAACCATAGCTTCCAGCGCTTGCTGCATAAGCGTTAGAGCCTAATTTTGCTTAAAACTATGTCTCAGTTGCGATCTACCCTTGAATTCTTGGTGTACGACTGGCTGCAAGCCGAAAACCTGACCAGCCGTGACCGTTACGCCGACCACAGCCGCGAAACGTTCGATGCGGTCATGGACACTTGCGAGCGCATAGCACGTGAAAAATACGCCCCCTTCAATCGCACGGTAGACACACAAGAGCCCACGTTTGATGGCGAGAAAGTCACCCAGCCACAGTGCACGCACGATGCGCGCAAAGCCTTTGCTGACAGCGGCATGCTCAGCGCCGCACAGCCGTATGAAAAGGGAGGCATGCAACTGCCCTATGTGGTGGAAGCGGCAGCCAACAGTTTCTTTGGCTGTGCCAGCATCAGCATTGGCTCTAACCTGCTGACCGTGGGCAACGCCAACTTGCTGCGCGTGCACGGTACGCCCATGCAGCAACAGGTGTTTGCCGACAATGAATTCAATGGCCGCTGGGCGGGCACCATGGCCTTGTCTGAGCCGCAGGCGGGCTCCAGCCTGAGCGACATCCTTACGCGTGCCGAACCCGATGGGGCCGACTTTGACAGCGACGTACTGGGGGCGCGCTATCGCCTCAAGGGCAACAAGATGTGGATCAGCTCGGGCGACCATGAGTTGACCGAAAACATCGTGCATCTGGTGCTGGCCAAGATTCCTGGGCCGGACGGCAAACTGATTGCGGGTGTGAAAGGTATCTCGCTGTTCATCGTGCCCAAAAAACTGGTGGACACCGACGGCAATCTGACGGGTGAGCGCAACGATGTGGCGCTGGCTGGCCTGAACCATAAACTGGGCTGGCGCGGCACCACCAATACGCTGCTCAATTTTGGTGAAGGCAAATACCCGGTGCGCGGCGGTGCAGGGGCGATTGGCTACTTGGTGGGCAAGCCGCACGAAGGCCTCAAATGCATGTTCCACATGATGAACGAAGCGCGCATTGGCATTGGCATGGCGGCCACCATGCTGGGCCTGGCTGGCTATTACGCCAGCCTGGAATATGCCAAGAATCGCCCGCAAGGCCGGCCCATGACAGAGGGCGGCAAAGACGCAGCCAGCGCTCAGGTAGCCATCATTGAACACACCGACGTCAAGCGCATGCTGCTGGCACAAAAGGCGTATTGCGAAGGCGCGCTGGCGCTGAACATGTACTGTGCCCGTTTGGTGGACGAAGGACGCACCGGCGCTGCCGAGGAAGCGGCCCGCGCCAAGCTTTTGCTGGAGGTGCTGACGCCGATTGCCAAGAGCTGGCCCAGTGAGAATTGCCTGGAGGCCAACTCTCTGGCCATCCAAATTCATGGTGGCTATGGCTATACGCGCGACTTTCCAGTGGAGCAGTACTGGCGCGACAATCGCCTGAACATGATTCATGAAGGCACGCACGGTATTCAGGCGGCTGACTTGCTGGGCCGCAAGGTACGCATGCAAGACGGTGCGGGCTTGCAACTGCTGGCTCAGACGATGCAAGCCACGATCAAGAAGGCAGCCGCCCGGCCCGAGCTGGCGCAGTATGCGCAAGACCTGAATCAGGCCTTGCAAGACGTCAGCGCTGCTACGCAGGCTGCATGGCAGACCGGCAAACCGCAAGAAGCACTGGCCAATGCGGTGCCGTACATGCAAGCCTTTGGCCATACGGTGCTGGCATGGGTGTGGCTGGATGTGGCCTGCAAGGTGCTGGAGCAAGATGCTTCGCAAGCTGTAGCGGCTAACGCTGGCCGAATCAGTGCAATCAGTTATTTTTACCGTTATGAACTGCCAAAAATTACCGCATGGCTGAACGTGGTGAATACACGCGATATGACTTGTGCACAGATGGCGGTAGAAGCTTTTTAAGCGCTGCCAGCACCAAGGTAGCGCAATGATTTATGGGCCGGTTCATCCTGCATCGATCCATGGGTGATGGAGGGAATGCGCCTTGCCACCCGTGAGTCAGCTTTGGCGCAGTTCAAGCACGGACTGCGCCCCAAGGTGGCTTCCGTTAAGTAATACTTCGTAGCATTTTGGTGTCGCGCGGCGGCCTTCGCTATCATCCGTCGCATGCAAAAGTTTATGAATTCGGCCAACAGCGTTGACTGCCGTGTGTGTGCGTATGCCTGCTATGTGTGGGGGCGCAGCGTCGTATGAGCGCGGGCGAGTGGTTCACGCACTTGAGCGCTTGGCAGGTCATGCTGCTGGGGTTGGTCTTTTTTGGCAGCCTGTACCTGCTGGGCGGTGCCGGCATGCAGGCTTTGACACGCAGCCTCTCGCGCAAAGGGGTTGGTCATGTGTTGGATAAACGTCCTCTCAAGCCCGGTCAGCTGCAGCGTGAATGGCGCCAGTCACTGTACTCGGTGCTGCTGTTTGGCATTGGCATGGTGGTGCCCTGGGGGCTTTTGCAACTGGGGTGGGCTCAACTGGCGCCGAGTGCCAGTGCAGGGCGTGTGGCGCTGGAAATTGTGGTGCTGATGATCTGGAACGATGTGCACTTCTGGATCAACCACCGCTTGCTGCATACCCGCCCGCTGGCGCGCTTTCATACCGACCACCATCGCTCCATCGTGACCACGCCGTGGTCCACCTACAGTTTTCACCCGGTAGAGGCGCTGATGCTGGGCAACATCATCTTGTTGCCCATGCTGGTGCACGATTTCTATTTCTGGTCTTTGGCGGCAGTGCCGGTGCTCAGCCTGCTGCTCAATCTGATTGGTCACTCCAACTACGATTTCTTTCCACGCGTGTCTGACATCCACCCGCTGGCTGCCAGCCGTCGCCACTATTTGCACCACGCACGGCCTAAAGGCAACTATGGCTTTGCGCTGGCGTTCATGGATCGGTGGATGCGCACGCAGGCCGACTCAGTACCTGCACCCAGCAGCCATGGTGCGCGCTGAATGGGGTTGATGCAGCATGCGTTTGCGGGTTGGCCCCGCCTGCGCCATTGGCGCGATGTGCAGTCTCTGGCGTATCTGGTGGCGCTACCGGCGCTGGTGGCTTGGCAATGGCACAACGGCTTTGTCTGGTGGCTGTATGCCGCACTGCTGTTTTTGACACTGGGTATTGGCGTGATTCACCACAACCACACGCACTTGCGCATGTGGCGCGGGCGTTGGGCCAACCGGCTGACCGACTATGGGCTGACGGTGCTGCAAGGCCACCCCACCTTTGTCTTTTGGCCTGCGCATGTGGGCAATCACCACCGTTTTCGCCATGGCCCGCAAGATTTGGCACGTACCTACCAGCCCGCATTTGGGGGCGATACCAATCATCTGTGGGGTTACCTGGTGCACCCCCTGCAGGCAGCGTGGGTGCTGTACCCGCTGTTTGTGCGCTGGCTGCTGCGTTTGCGCCTGAGCGCACCGGGCGCATTCCGGTATTGCATGGGGCAGTACGTGCTGTGGCTGGGCAGCTGGACTTTCTTTCTGGTGCTGGACTGGCAAAAAGCTTTGCTGTTTGTCATCGTGCCACAGCTGCATGGTTTGCACTGGCTGCTGGCCACCAACTATCTGCAGCACGCCCATGCCGATGGTCGCCCCTTGAGCCGGGCGCAGCGCCACTCCCCCCATACCACGTTGAATTACGCGCGCAATTTTCAGGGCTGGGTCAACCCCTTGCTGTTCAATATTGGGCTGCACACGGCACACCATGAACACCCGCAGGCCCATTGGTCGGATTTGCAGCGCCTGCACCGTGAGCACTACCAGCACCGTGTGGCACCAGCGCTCAATGAAGCGGGGCTGCTGCCCTATATGGGGCGCGTGTTTGTGCTGGGCCTTGTGTGGCCCAAGGCTCGTACCCAGTCTTTGCTGCCACCCCAAGATATCTGTTAACCAGAACGACACTACCTATGCCAGTTGCTTATTCCAATGTCTATCTGCAGTCTGCTGGCTGGTTCTTGCCGGGCTCTCCGGTAGATAACGCCGGTATGGATGCTTTTGTTGCACCGTTGAACCGCTTGTCCGAACGCATCAAGCGCCGCATCTTGGGTGAAAACGGTATTCAGTCGCGCCATTACGCACTGGATGCGCAAGGCCAGACTGTGTTCAGCAATACACAGATGGCGGCCGCAGCGATTACCGCGTGCATGCAAGGTGCTGGGCGTAAGCTGCAAGAGGTGGGTTTTTTGGCCAGCGGCTCATCGGGCGGCGATGCCTTGATGCCCGGCTTTGCCAGCATGATTCAAGGCGAGATGGCGGCACCGCCCATGGAAACGCTGTCTGTACATGGCGTATGTGCGGCCAGCGTGGGCGCGCTGCAAGCGGCGGCGCTGGCCATCGAGAGCGGGGCGCATACCCAGTCGCTGGCGGTGGCCAGTGAAATGCCCTCGCGCCTGTTCAAGCGTTCGCGCTTTGCCGCGCAAGGCTATGACACCGATTTCGATGCCCATTTCTTGCGCTGGATGCTGTCGGATGGCGCAGGCGCAGTGCTGCTGGGTGGGCGACAGGCACTGCCCCGGGCACCGGGTTTGCGCCTGAAGCTCAAGTGGACGCACTTGCGCAGTTTCGCGGGCGACTACCCGGTGTGCATGCAACTGGGGCTGACGCCGGACCGCTCTAAAAGCCATTTGGACTTTCCGGCGTGGGCAGATGCTGAAGCCGCCGGCGCTTTGGCGTTGCGCCAAGACATTCGCTTGCTGCCGCATCTGTTTGACGTCTGCATCCATGAATACGCCGATCTGGCCCACAAGGGCTGGGTGCCTGAGCGCGGGATTGACCACTTTCTGTGCCACTACTCCTCAGAGCGCTTCATGCCTGTGGTGCAAGAGCTGCTGGAGAAAGCACAGCTGGGTATTCCCAAAGAACGCTGGTGGAGCAATCTGGCATGGCGTGGAAATACTGGAGCGGCGTCCATTTTCATCATGCTGGCAGAGTTCTTGGAGAAAGAGACGGCTCGCCTGAAGGCGGGCGATACGGTGCTGTGCTTTGTCCCTGAGTCGGGGCGTTTCACGGCAGGTTACATGCTCTGGGAAGTCGAGCAGGATGCGCCCGTGGAAACTGAGCAAAAACCTTTTTTTGCTCAGAAAACAAAGGCAGTATCGCCTGCCAATGACGCACTGCCTGATGTGGCAGCTATTGCTCCGCCGCATGACCCGGCCGCTGCGCCTGCAGCATTGGCTCCTTTGTTGACTGAGCTGGCCAGCGTGTGGCAAGACTACCGCTCTCAGGTCTGGCGCACGCCGCTATTGCAGCGCATGCGTACCCGCCAGTTGCACACCGCGGACTATGTGCGCTGGATGGAACACTGGATTCCGCAGGTGCGTGAGGGTAGTTTGTGGATGCGCGAAGGCGCAGCCTCGCTGACCGGGGATTACGCCGCACTGGCGGCGCTGATTGATCTTCACGCCGATGACGAGCAGCATGACTTCAAAGTGCTGCACAGCGACTATCTGAAAGCCGGGGGCACGCAAGCTGACATCAGTCAGTTGCGGCGCAACCCCGGCGGTGAAGCGCTCAATGCCTACCTGCACGGCTTGGCGGCCACGCCCAATCCGATCGGTTTGCTGGGGGCGATTTACATCATTGAAGGCACGGGCCAGCGCATTGTGCCCAGCTTGCTGCCTTTGTTGCGCCAGGCCTTGCCGCTGCCACCTGATGCCTTCCGTTTTCTGGAGTACCACGGTGCCAACGATGAGCACCATCTGGAGCGCTGGCTGATGGCGGTGCAGATGACGCTGGAGATGGACACCACGGGCACGGCACAGCCAGCCATCATCCAGACTGCCCGCCATACTGCGGCGATGTACCTGATGCAGTTTCAGCATGTGCTGACTGCGCAGGCTTGAGCATCAAGGAGCGGTGATGAAGAAACACAATGATTTTCTGGAGCAGCCCGAGGATGAGCGCGACCCCAGCCCCTGGCTGGCGCTGTACCTGGACCAGAGCACCCCGCTGCCAGATGCCGTCAAAGCCGCATGGCTGCGTGATTGCAGCAGTGGTTCGCGCCAGTATTTGCTGCCCTTTTTACGGCCCTTGGCACGCTTGAGCATCATCTTGATTCAGGTGCTCAAAGTGCTACTACCCAAGCGCTGGGCGCATTCGATCTTGCTGCACAAAGTGCTGGCGTTCAGCATGAAAACCTTTGTCTCGCCCGAGGCCAACTGGTTGATCATGCGGCACTTTCACCTGGGTTCACACATTTTGGCTTTTGTGGCTGCGAATGCCCCGACAAAGGTTGCCACCTACCCGATTGCACCTACCACGCTGGACGATATCAAGGACGAGTTGTTCCTCAAACATGACCTGAATCTGTTTAACTTCGTGATCCGGCTCAACAAGGCTTTGCGCAACGCAGGGCAGGACATTGGTCCGGTGGCCGAGCCTGATTTTTCGATGATCACAGAGCCCTCGCTGGCATTGAACGACATGCCCAGAGGCTGGCTGAACCGGCTGGATCTGCAAAGTGCCATTGAGGTCTACACCCCCGTCTACCAGCTGCTGCTGACCGACAACGACTTCTGGCGCGCCAGTAATTCATTGCAGCTCGATGAAACCCTGGCCATTTATTGCGCCAAGATTTTGGGCTCCCCCGAGCATCTGGTGATGCTCAACAACAAACACCCGCTGGTGCCGCTTTCGACTTTGCGGGCAGGTCACCGTCTGGTGTTGCATGGCCTGTCGACAGAAATGCTGCATTGCTTGCTGGCACGCATGGCCAGTGGAGAGCTGACGCTGCCATCGCGGGCCATGACCAGCATGCAGGCCGATCTGGCGCGCGCTGTGGCTGGCAAGGGCGGAAGCACAAGCGCTGCATAAACCGCGAAGGGCGCAAATATTGTTGCTGCAGCAACTGCTGGGTTCTAGAAGCACTTAGGTGCGCTCCATGCTGTTTTTGGGTGGCTCTGATGCGGCACAGTTAGGGCGAATCAGGTGCGATTGGCCCCCATGTCGTATGTGGGGTTGTTCAATCGCAGAGCACGGTGAAAGGTCAGATTCGCCAAAATACTTTGCATGCAAACTAATTGTGTATTGCCTGCGGATGAGGCCTCTGAACGTGTCTCGGCACGCTCGCGTTTTGGCCTGTTGATTGGAAGCGTCTATCGCCAGTGGCGCAGGCAGGTGGATCTGAGTTTCAAAGACTTGGGGCTGTCAGATGCCACACGCATGCCCTTGCTGGTGCTGTATGCGGGCGGTGTGCCCATGCGCCAGAAAGACCTGGCTGAGGCGTTGTATCTGGATACCTCATCCCTGGTGCGGGTGTTGTCACAGCTGCGTGCAGAGGCGCTGGTGGACTGGTCTTGCGACCCCACCGATCGGCGTACTAAATACATTGAGTTGACGCAGGAAGGGCAGCGTGTGGCTTCACTCATCCTGCACAAAAGCTTGCAAATTGAGCAAACCATTTTGGCCGGCCTGACCCCTGAAGAGCTGGTGATCACTCGCGCATCGTTGCTCAAGATTTCTCAGCGCTTTGACCACATAACGGGTCAGCCTTGCAGCCATGAACCTGTAGATGCGAACCCCAGCCAGAACAAGAATTAAGTACACGGTGTTGCGATGAAATTAAAAGGTTCTCCCTTTGTCTGGGTGAGTTTCGCCATGATTGTGGGCGTGATGGGCACTGCGCTCATCAGCCCGCTGTACGCGCTTTACAAAGAAGCGTGGCAACTTCAGGCCAGCGACATTTCGCTGATTTACGTGCTCTATATGGGCGGTGCGCTGTGCGGCCTGCTGTTTCTGGGGCGTATGCCCGACCGTGCAGGCTTTCGTCGCGTGATGCAGTGCGGGCTGGTGCTGGCCTTGATTGGTACGTTCATCAGCATGATCGCCTGGAACATGGGCAGCTTGATCGTGGGGCGCGTGATAGTGGGCGTGGCCTCCAGCATGTTGACGACCAGTGCCACGCTGGGGTTGTCGCAACTGTCACGCGCAGGGCAGATGCAACGCGTGGCCATGGTGACGGGGTTTCTGATGGCGCTGGGCTTTGGGCTAGGCCCACTGGTGGGCGGCATCATGGGCCAGTGGGTGGCCTACCCCTTGGTGACCACCTATATCCCAACGCTGCTCCTGGGCAGCCTGGGCCTGTTTGCCCTGACCCGGCTGGAACTGCCAGAGTCGACCCTGCCTAGCAACACGCAGCGCTTGCATTGGCGCGATGCTTTGCCCAAGCTGACATGGCCTGAATCCAAGGACTCCATCGCGTTTGTGCTGACCAGTGCATTGCCGTTCATGGCATTTGGTGTGTTTGGTCTGTATGCCTCGATGTCGCCACTGTTTCTGGACAAACTCGTGCCCTGGCATGGCCCGTTTGTCAGTGGCACGGCGATTGCCGTGATCCTGCTGGCATCGGCCTGTGTGCAAATCATGGCGGGGCGCTTGCCCACGCATTGGTGTGGCTTTGGTGGGCTGTTGGGTTTGGCGTTGAGCAATGCCTTGCTGATGGTGAACCTGTGGGCCGGGTCGGCCATCTTGTTTGCCTTGGGTGTGGCGCTGACTGCCATGGGCCACGGTATGAGCATGCTGGCCGGCATGGGCATGGTTAACCGCATTGCCAAACCCAACAACCGCTCGGGCTTGCTGTCCACGTACCTGGTGATTGGTTACATCGGCAGCATGCTGCCCATGATGGCGATTGGCTGGATTGCCGACCACTGGGGAATGAATGTGGCGGTGTGCACGTTTTGTATTTTTGTCATTGCGCTGGCGCTGACTGTGGCCTTCTTCTTTCAACGCCACCCCCGCATGCGCGCTGCAGGGCTTTAAGCCATGCATGAAGACAACAACGCGGCCGCCAAACGGCCTGTGGCTCCCATGTGGTTGCTGGTGCTGGTCACGCTCAGTGGCACCATGGCCATGCACATTTTTGTGCCAGCACTGCCGATTGCAGGCGCTGCACTGGGGGCTGCACCTGCAGGCATGCAGCAAACCATCACGTTATATGTATTGGGCTTGGCGCTGGGGCAGTTGGTGTATGGCCCGCTGTCGGATACCTTGGGGCGGCGGCCCACGCTGCTGGTGGGCCTGGGGCTGTATCTGAGTGCCAGCGTCTTGGCGCTGTGCGCACCCAGCTTGCAATGGCTGGTGGTGGCTAGGCTGCTGCAGGCATTAGGGGGTGCTGCTGGCATTACCTTGGGCCGGGCCATTGTGCGCGACACCTCGGCACCTGATCGGGTCACCAAGGATCTGGCCTTGCTCAATTTGCTCACCTTGGTGGGCCCCGGTCTGGCTCCAGTGGTGGGTGCTTATCTGGCCGATCACTTTGGCTGGCGTGCCATTTATCTGTTTCTGGTGGGCATGGGCTGCATCATGCTCGGCTGTGCGTGGCGGCTGTTGCCCGAGACCCATGTGCTGCGCCGTCCCCTGGCGGTGAAAGCGATTGCACTGGACTACCGCCGCTTGCTGGAGCAGCCGAGTTTTGTGGCATTCATGCTGGGAGGTGCCTGCTCCAGCACCGCGCTGTATCCGTATCTGGCCACCTCGTCTTACATCGTGCATGAGCAGTTAGGTTTGCCCATCAGCGATGTGGGTTGGTTTGCGGCCAGCACCATTGTGGGGGCCAGTCTGGGTACGCTGGCAACGCGGCGTTTGGCAGGGCGGCTGCCCAACGCGTATTTCTTGTATGCGGGTGCCGGCTTGGGGCTGGCGATGGCAACGTTGCTGCTGCTGGTGCAGCTTATGGGGTCGTTGACCGCGCCCTGGCTGCTGGCGATCACCATCACGATGACTTTTGGCGCAGGGCTGGCCAGCCCTGCAGCCTTGTCCAGTGCCTTGTCGTGTACGCCCGGTCTGGTGGGCGCTGCAGCGGGTCTGTATGGCTTTGGGCAAATGGCCATGGGTGCCATCGGTACCCAGCTGGTCGGTTACGGCAGTGTGCCTGCTGTGGCCTGCGCCGTAACCCAGATGTGCATCACGGGGCTGGCCTTGGCCAGCTACCGCTTTGCTGCTACGCGCCAGCAGAGCACATTGGTGTAAGGAATTGCTTGGCGGAGCGCGCTGCCCATTCGCGCATGCAAGACAAGGATTTTTGGTCGTGAGCACTGTGGTGCTGTTGTGCACGAGTGCAAGGGGCCAAACTGCCGTTGGTATTGAGCGTAATTGTTAGCACTAACGCTCTTCTATATTGCGTGCGTTTGATGCTGGTTCGACTGAGATTTAGTCGAATCAGGTAGCAACATTCAGCCACGGAGCCAGCCAGCGTTGCACCATGGCCGTATCCAGATTCATGGAGGGGCGGGTGTCTAAATGCTCAACGGGCGGTTTGATCCAGTGCGCTGCAATCAAGGGCTGGGGCAGCAGGTGTGCACTGACCGACGTGGTGTAGTGCTGCTGCAGCGCGCCATTTACTGCGGTAAAGACGCGGTGAAAGGGCAGGTGGCGCTGAGAGACAGGGGCGACGGAGGCACTGGCTTGCAGCTGCTGCAGCAACTGTGTAGCGTTGGCGCGGTCAGTGTCAGGCAGCGCCAAGGCTGCGTTGCGGGCGCGCAGTAAAAAATCGCGGTCTGTGGTTTCAGCCCAGGCTGGCTGACCTAAAGCCAGCAGGCAGGCTGCGGTAAGAACGGACAGTGTGTAGCGCATAGCCAGTCAAGCTTTCTAGCAATGTCTTGCCCTTGTGGCCGGGCAAAAACCAAACGCAAGATTAAGCATTCGTCGTCTTTGTTACAAGATTTTTTACAAGTGCTTTCAGTCTGTGGTGCTTGTCTCGTAAGCGTTTGCTGCTATGAAATGCTTTTAACGGTTGGCTGCGCCACCCAACTGCCAGTCAGGCATGGCGCGTGCAATGCTGTGCACCACCAGGGCAGTCAGTGCGCACTTGATCAGATCACCGGGCACAAAAATGGCGTTGGCCCAGATGGCTTGTGTGAGTGGAATCTTGGCAATCCATACCAAGCCCGCAATCCCAAACAGATAGAGCACAGCGATGCAGCCAATGGTTGATGCCGCAAATGCACTGCCTGCAGCGCGCAGTGGTGTGGATTTGGGCAGGATGGACATGAGCCAGCCGGTCACAAAGGCTGCAGCGGTCCAGCCCACCAGGTAGCCGGTAGTAGGAGACATGAAAACGCCCAGACCGCCTCGTCCGCCAGACAGCAGGGGCAGGCCCGCCGCCACAGCCACCAAGAACAGACCAATAGCTTGCAAGCCACGCCATGGGCCCAGCAGGCAACCTGCCAGCATGACACCCAGCGTCTGGATGGAGATGTGCACTCCCAGTGGTAAATCGATCTTGGGAATCAAGCCCATCACCCCCAGCAGGGCAGCAAACAAAGCCACCAGAGCTATCGATTCGGTGTTGCGGCGCGTAAGAGTGTGGTTCATGGCGTGCTTGTCAAAGTTGAACACTCGCCTGCTGGCGAAATGTGCAGGCATTTTATGCACGTCAATTGCACTTAACGCGGCATGAATTTGAATTCATCTGCATTTAATTGTGGGCAATGTAGTGTGTCTAACGGGTGATATTTGTGTCGATAAATCACTGCAAAAGGCTTGGATTTGCCTGCTGTTAGCCGCACGATGAGGTGGCATCGTGCAACACACCATCATCTGGCCGCTAAATGCTGTGATCTGCTTGCAAGCCGCCTATGGTTTATGCGCAGGTCGCGCGAACTTGCTCTAGAAGGCTGCACGCTGTGTATACATGCTGGCGTGCAGCGGGGCTGCTGACCAAGATGCGTGCAAAGCCGTGCACCATGCCTTCAGCGCGCTGCAGACACACACTCGGGCCTTGGGGCAGGGCTTGCAATTGGTGTGCAAAATCTTCGGCTTCATCCCGCAGTACATCGTGGCTTGCCGTCATGATGACGGTGGGTGGCAGCAAGGGCAGGGCATCAAGGCACAGGCTGGGGGTGCGTAAGTTCTCGTCTGCACCACCTAAGACATCCCAGTACTGCTGCATGGCAGCGCCAGTCAGCCCAAACCCTTGGGCAAAGCGGCGCATGCTGTCGTTGTCTTGTGCTGGTTGGATGCAGGGGTAGAGCAGCAGCAGGGCTTGAATATGGGCATGCGCGTCTTGCGGTGTCTGCACAGCACGCACAGCAGTTGCCAAAGCCAGATGGCCGCCTGCGCTGTCACCACCCAGCAGCACTTTCTGGCAGGCAAAAGGCAGCACCCCTTGCATCTGATAGAGCCAGCGCAGCACGGCCTGGGCATCATCCACAGCGGCGGGAAAGGAATTTTCTGGTGTGCGGCGGTAGTGCACGCTCAGCACGGTGTGGCCGGTGTAGTGGGCCAGGTGCTCACACAGATCGTCGTGGGTATCCAGGCTGCCCACCATCCAGCCGCCACCGTGCAGCCATACCAACGTTTCTCCCGTGGCCTGCGCGCTGGGCATGTAGCTGCGCAAGGCAATTTCACGGCCTTCTTCGGTGACGTAGTGGTTGTGCACGCTAATGCCGGGCAATGGCTGGGTGCGCAGAGTGCGGGCTTGCAGCTCACTGAGCAAGCGGCGTCGCTGCACGTAGTCCAGATTCGGAGTGGGCGTGTTCGCATCCAGTTGCACAAAACGTTGCAGGCACGATGCCAGAGCGGGATCAATCAAAGCAGTATTCATATTTTGATAGCTTTAGGCGCTTATTTTGCAGGCGCTATAGGTGCTTTTTTTCTGATAATTTAATCGACCATGGCTTCGGTGTCGGGCGCACGGTAGACCAAGACTTTGAGGCTGCGCTCTTCATCTACGTCCGCAAACGCGGCTGGGTTGGCGACACGCTCGACAAACTGCAGCGTGGGCGCAATCTCTGCCATTTGCTCTTTCAAAAATGCTGTGCCCAGCTCTGGTGCGTTCAGGCACAGCAGCACATGACCACCGGGGCGCAGTAAGTCAGGCAGGCGACGCATGAGCTTGCCGTAGTCTTTGGTGGCAATAAAACTGCCCTTCTGATAGCTAGGGGGGTCGATAACGATCAAGTGGTAGGGCCCACTTCGAGTGATCTTGCCCCAGCTGCTAAAGATGTCGTGCGCCAGAAAACTGGCACCGCTGAGTGCATTGAGCTGGTGATTTTGCTGGCCCGTCGCCAGCGCGCTCTGGGACATGTCCATGTTCAGGACCTGGCGTGCGCCTGCTTGCAGTGCTACGACAGAGAAGGCGCAGGTGTAGGCAAACAGGTTCAGGACCTTGATGCCGTGGCGGTGTTCAGGGTGCTGGGCCACATGTTCATGCACCCAGCGGCGGCCTTCGGCCATGTCCAGAAACAGACCGTGGTTTTGCCCGCGCAGCACATGGGCGCGAAACTGAAGGCCAGCCTCGGTCACGGTGTGCGGTTCTGGCACGCTGCCAGCCATCAAGCGTGTCTCTACCTTGTTGCCGCTTTGGCGTGTTTGAAATACCCAGTTCATGGGTTTGCCTTGGCCAATCTGTGCCCAGCGCGCTTGCAGTGCGTGGTCAATGGTCGTTAGTGCGGCGTCGTCCAGAGGCTGAAAGCTGGTCAGCAGTAAAACAGGCGGGAACGCGTCCAGCACCAGATGCTCGCACCCCGGAAAGCGCCCGCCGCGACCGTGGAAGATACGCTGGGCATCGGTTGGCAACTCAAATTGAGCAATGGCGTTGAGCAGGGCTTGCATGGCAGTCACAAAAAACTTCAAAGGCCGTGAGTATGAGGGACACCGCGCTCTGATGAGGGTGAGGGGCGGTTAGGACTGCTTGTCGCTGGCAGCGAACTGTCTGGTCATTTGTTCTTAACAACGCCGACTTGATATGGCACCTGCCAATCTCAACGCGGATTTGATGGGCAATCTCCTAGATTGCAGGCTTCGAAACTACAGGCCTGAACTTTCAGGCACATGCATGTATGAAGCCTATTGCCATTCTTCAGCACGAAGCTACGCAAGGCCCCGGCGTATTTGAAGAGTATTTGTCATCCCAAGGTATTGCCTACGAGTTGATCACGCCTTGTGTTGAAGGCTGCATGCCGTGGCACGCGAGCGACTACAGAGGGGTGGTGGTGCTGGGGAGCAACCATTGCGCGAATGAGTCGCTGCACTGGATTGAGCAAGAGTGCAGCCTGCTGCAAGATGCTTTGGCACACGACATACCGGTGTTAGGCCACTGCTTTGGCGCGCAAATGCTCGCCAGAGCGATGGGTGCACGGGTGCGGCGCAATCCTTGTCCCAACATTGGGTGGAGCAATGTGTGGGTCACGCGCCAAGCGCAGGAGCTGCTTGAGCTGCCGCGCGAGATTGCCCAGTTCAACTGGCATTACGACACTTTTGAAATCCCCTCTGGTGCCATTCGCAGCCTGTATGGCACGTTTTGCTTGAACAAGGGTTTTTTGCACGGACGCAACTGGGCATTCCAAGGGCACCTGGAGGTAACTGCGCAGAGCGTGCAAGCCTGGTGTGACGAAGGCCATGAAGAATTGTGTCAGGCGTATGGACCTGCCGTGCAGTCTGAGGCGCAAATCTTGTCTCAATTGCCTCTGCGGATTGCCGCGCTTCGAGCCACCGCCGTGCAGGTTTATGGCGCGTGGACGCGGCAGCTGAATCGGCCCATGCAGGTTTGTCTTGGTGGACTGCCAGATGTACAGCCCGGCGTGCAGTCCGATTCCAAGTTGTCTGTGTATGCACATCTCCATGCAGGCCAAGCGGTGCAGTTTCAGGCATCGCTGGCGGAGAAAACGAAAGCTATTTTGAAGAACGCATCAAGGACACCCCTTGCACGCTCTGCGAATTCAAAAGCTTGATGCCATCTTGATATGTAGCGCGCCATTCTCTATACGGCGTTGATGGGTGAATTTTTATATTTCTTTCATCGCTGGCAAATGACGCCTCCTTGCAAGGTGCATGGAGGCTGCTGGCAACGGGAGAAATGAAATGATGACCGGCCACTGGATTGAAGCCTGCGCTGCAGTAATGGCGTTTGGTTTATTTGCCTATTTAGGCTATGCGCTGCTGCGCCCTGAGAAATTTTAAGGAGCCAGCATGCACGCACTACAAGACCTGATTTTTGTCAGTCTCACGGTCACCTGCTTTGTTGCCCTGTTGGGCTTTGCTCGCGCTTTGGCGCGTATTTGAGAGGGGAACACCATGTGGTTACCCTGGATGGAATTTGCCGTAGTGCTTACGGTCATGGCCATGCTGACTGTGCCTATGGGCCAATGGTTGGCGCGCTGTTTTACCAGTGAGCACCACACATGGCTAGAGCGCTTGACTTATGGCACCTTGGGCGTCAACCCGCAAGAACAGATGGGCTGGCAGCGTTATGGTGCGGCACTGCTGCTTTCCAATGCGGTGATGATGCTGCTGGGTTACCTGATTCTGCGTACGCAAGACTGGTTGCCGCTTAACCCGCTGGAGATTGCAGCACAACCGCCGCATTTGGCATTCAATACCGCAGCCTCTTTCATCACCAATACCAATTGGCAGGCTTATGCGGGTGAAAGCAGCTTGACCAACGCCACGCAAATGGCCGCCATTACTTTTCTGATGTTTGCGGGCGCTACAACGGGAGTTGCTGTTTGCGGAGGTTTTGTCAGAGGCCTAGCGCGGTCCAGCAGTCTGAATATGGGCAACTACTGGGTCGACTACGTGCGAGTGATATGGCGCGTGTTGCTGCCGTTGTCCTTGCTTGTAGCGCTTTTTTATGTGTGGCAAGGCATTCCCCAGACGTTGAATACGCAGACTGTGGCCACCACGGTGGAAGGCGCACACCAGCAATTGATGATGGGGCCGGTGGCTAGTCTGGAGAGCATCAAACACTTGGGCACCAATGGAGGCGGCTTCTTCAGTATGAATGCTGCGCACCCGTTTGAAAATCCCACACCGCTGACGAATATGGTGCACATCCTGTCGATGTTGTTAATTCCTGCTTCATTGACTTATGCGTTCGGCTCCATGCTGCTGCAGCGCCGTCAAGGATGGGTATTTTTTGGTGCCTGTCTGGTCTTGTTTGTCGGCTTCCTGAGTCTGGTGTTTACGGCAGAGCAGGGTGGCAGTGAATTGCTGGCACGGGCAGGGGCTGATCAGCAAGCGAGCGTCACCCAGCCGGGAGGCAATATGGAAGGCAAGGAGTTGCGCTTCGGGATTGCTGACACAGCGTTGTTTGTAACGACAACGACGGCTGCAACCACAGGCTCGGTCAATGCCATGCACGATTCGCTGACTCCGCTTGGCAGTATCACACCGCTGGCGCTCATGATGCTCAACTGTGTGTTTGGTGGTGATGGTGTGGGACTGATCAACCTGATTCAATACGCAATCCTGACGGTTTTCTTGGCCGGAATGATGATTGGCCGTACGCCCGAGTTTTTGGGCAAGAAAATCGAAGTGCGTGAGATCAAGCTTGTCATGCTCTCGGTGCTGGCGCACCCGGCGGTCATCTTGGGTTTCACCGCTCTGGCTGCACTGTGGCCTGATGCGAGTGCCAGTCTGAACAACCGTGGGCCGCATGGTTTTTCGGAAATCTTGTACGCCTATGCCTCAGCCGCAGCCAACAACGGCTCTGCCTTTGCTGGGTTGAATGCCAACACCCCCTTCTTTAACACCACGATTGGCCTGGCCATGATCGCCGGGCGCTTTCTAACCTTGCTGCCTTTGCTGGCTGTGGCCGGCAGCATGGCCGCCAAGGCGACGGTGCCAGCTGGGCCAGGCACTTTCCCAACTGCCACACCGCTGTTCATGGGGCTGCTGGTCTTTGTAGTACTGGTGGTTGGTGGGCTTACTTTCCTGCCCGCCTTGGCATTAGGCCCGGTGATTGAGCATCTGCAAATGCTTGTGGGCCAGCTGTACGCATAACGAAACTTTTTGCCAAAGGAGCGGGGCTTATGTGCCCCGTACCAAGGAGCAAGCTATGAAATCTTCTTCCTCTCTTTTCCCGTCTGTGTCTGCGGCTGTTGACGTGGCACCGCCCACTGCATCTAACCCCAGTTCCTGGGGGCAGCTTGTAGGCACCAGCGTGCGTGCTGCTGTGGTGGTAATGCTGGTGACCGGCATTGCTTACCCACTTTTGACCACGGGTGTGGCGCAAGCCCTTTTCCCACAGGCTGCCAATGGCAGTCTGATCGTGCGCGATGGACAAATCCTGGGGTCTGCTTTGATTGGCCAGCAGTTTGAAGCTGCGTCTTACTTTCACAGCCGGCCCAGCGCTACGCTTGGCCCTGACCCTGCCCAGCAAGGTGCCAGCATGGCATCGCCTTACAACGCCGCTGCATCCGGGGCGAGTAACCAAGGGAGTACCCACCAGGATCTGGCTGAAACCGTTGCCAAGCGTGTGACGCAGTACCGCATGGACAACGGGATGGCCGCTGGGGCTGCTGTTCCTGTGGACGCCGTGACAGCTTCGGCATCGGGGCTTGATCCGCATATCTCACTGGCCAATGCCGCGCTGCAATTGCCGCGTGTGGCCAGGGAGCGCAGCTTGACGCACGAGCAGGTACAGCAACTGCTCAGCCAATCAACGGAGCAGCGCACCCTTTTTCTGCTGGGTGAGCCGAGGGTCAATGTACTGCAGCTCAATCTGGCGTTGGATGCTTTGCATCAGCCCGCAGTCTCTGCTGGTGCAGCCAAGGAGTAAGCCATGAATAACAAGAATATGACGGCAGACAAAAGTCTGTTTAACGGCAAGCTGTTGCGCGCTGCTTTGTGGGGGGCTGTGTGCAAACTTTCCCCGCGCACGCAGTGGGCCAACCCGGTGATGTTTGTGGTCTATCTCGGTGCCATGCTGACAACTTTGCTGTGGATGCAAGGTCTCATGGATCGGGATAGCCAGAACCTGGGTTTTACGTTGGCAATTGCCCTCTGGCTGTGGTTCACCGTGCTGTTTGCCAACTTTGCAGAGGCCCTGGCCGAAGGCCGTAGCCGCGCTCAGGCGGAAAGCCTGCGTGGCATGAAGCGCGACACCATGGCCAAGGTGTTGCAGCAACCGAGTTATGGCAGCAGTTGGATTCCTGTGCGTGCCAGCGAGTTGCGCAAGGGGGTGACCTTGCTGGTGGAAGCAGGCGATGTGATTGCGCTAGACGGCACGGTCATTGAAGGGGTGGCATCGGTGGATGAAAGCGCCATTACCGGTGAGTCAGCGCCCGTGATCCGTGAGGCAGGGGGAGATTTTTCTTCTGTCACTGGTGGTACGCGCGTGCTGTCAGATTGGTTGGTGGTGCAGGTTTCGGTCAATCCTGGTGAGTCGTTTCTGGACCGAATGATCTCCATGGTCGAGTCGGCCAAGCGCCAGAAAACACCCAATGAGCTGGCACTGTCGATTTTGCTGGTGGGATTGACTCTCGTGTTCCTGCTGGTCATCGTTACGCTGTGGCCGTTCTCGGCGTTTGCGGTATCACAGACGGGTAGTGGGTCGGTGGTCAGCATTGCTGTGCTGGTGGCATTGCTGGTGTGTCTGATCCCAACCACGATTGGTGGCTTGTTGTCTGCAATTGGTGTGGCAGGAATGAGCCGCATGATGCAGGCCAATGTGATTGCGACTTCTGGCCGTGCGGTGGAAGCGGCTGGCGATGTGGATGTGCTGTTGCTGGATAAGACGGGCACCATCACCTTGGGTAATCGGCAGGCCAGTGAATTTTTTCCGGCGCCAGGCGTGACTGCACTGCAATTGGCTGAAGCGGCACAGCTCGCTTCGTTGGCTGATGAAACCCCGGAAGGGCGCAGTGTGGTGAATTTGGCCAGAGAGCGCCATGGGCTGCCTGACCGCAGTGCTGCTGAGTTAGTGGCCGAATTTGTGCCATTTACAGCACAGACACGCATGAGTGGTGTGGACTTGCCAGTACCTCATGGCCTGCGCAGCTTGCGCAAAGGTGCTGCCGATGCAGTGCGCAGCCATGTGCAAGTGCTGGGTGGAAGCTTGCCTGCGGCTGTGCAGCAATCGGTTGACAACGTCTCGCGCAAGGGCAGCACGCCGCTGGTGGTTGCTGATGGGCCCCGGGTGCTGGGTGTGATTGAACTGAAAGATATTGTTAAACCCGGTATGCGAGAGCGCTTTGCTGAGCTGCGGCGCATGGGCATTCAAACGGTGATGGTGACGGGAGACAATCCACTGACTGCTGCCGCTATTGCTGCCGAAGCAGGGGTGGATGACTATCTGGCTGAAGCCAGGCCTGAAGACAAGCTGCAGCTGATCCGCTCGCACCAGGCGGCCGGGCGTCTGGTGGCAATGACGGGCGATGGTACCAACGATGCCCCAGCACTGGCGCAGGCCGATGTGGCCGTTGCCATGAACAGCGGTACTCAGGCTGCCAAAGAGGCCGGCAACATGGTGGATTTGGACAGCAATCCCACCAAGCTGATTGAGGTGGTAGCGACGGGTAAACAAATGCTGATGACGCGTGGTGCGCTGACCACCTTCAGTGTGGCCAATGATGTGGCCAAGTATTTCGCCATCATTCCTGCAGCTTTTGTGGGCACTTATCCGCAACTGGCCTCATTGAATGTCATGCAGTTGCACAGTGCTGATTCGGCGATTTTGAGCGCGGTGATTTTCAATGCGCTGATCATCATTGCCCTCGTGCCATTGGCCTTGCGTGGTGTGTCTTATCGTGCTGTGGGTGCTGCTGCACTGCTGCGCCGCAATTTGTTGATCTATGGTCTGGGTGGATTGATCGTGCCGTTTGTGGCGATCAAAATCATTGATATGTCGCTGACACTGCTGGGGCTTGTGTGATCACAGAAACACTGACAATGACAACACAATGTCGGTAAACCACCACCACCCATTTTCTGCGCCGGTACGCCCCAATCCTGATGCGCTGGTTGCCCAATTGCAGGCAGCGCAACAGCAGGCGCAGCGCGGTAAGTTGCGTATTTACTTTGGCTCCAACGCTGGCGTAGGCAAGACCTACGCCATGCTGGCAGCTGCGCAGCGAGAGCGGCAGGCAGGCTTGGATGTTTTGGTCGGTTTGGTTGAAACACATGATCGTGCCGAAACCGTGCAGCAGTTGCATGGGCTTAAGCAACTGCCGCGTCGGTCAGTGTCTTACCAAGGCAAGACACTGACCGAGTTTGATTTGGATGCGGCGCTGGCGCATCGCCCTGGTGTGTTGTTGCTTGACGAGCTTGCCCACAGCAACGTGGCTGGCTCGCGCCACCCCAAGCGCTGGCAGGATGCTCAGGAGTTGCTGGATGCGGGCATTGACGTGTGGACCACAGTCAATGTGCAACATCTGGAGAGCCTGAACGACGTGGTCAGCGGTATTGTGGGGATACAGGTGCACGAAACCGTGCCTGACCATATCTTTGATGATGCTGATGAAGTCATCGTGGTCGATATTCCACCGGAAGAGCTGCTCAAGCGGCTCAAGGCCGGAAAGGTTTATCCACTGGAGCAGGCGGAGCGTGCCTCGCGCAATTTCTTTCGACTGGGCAATTTGCTGGCACTGCGCGAGCTGGCTTTGCGCCGCACTGCCGATCGCGTAGACGAAGACATGCGCGATTACCGCCGAGAGCGCGCAATCAATGAGGTCTGGCCTGCACGTGAGCGGTTGCTGGTCTGCATTGGAGGGCGCGCAGGAGACGATGCACTGGTGCGTCAGGTGGCACGGCTGTCGCGTCGGCTGGAAGCTGAGTGGATGGTGGTCTACGTGGATGCTCCTGAGCGTCAGCACCGCCCACGTCCGGCGCAAGAGGCTGTCCTGAAGACCCTGGCGCTGGCAGCACGGTTGGGTGCAGACACGGCGACCATTCCGGGCGCGCACGTGGCGCAGGCATTGGTCGACTATGCGCGAGAACGCAACGCCAGCCATCTGGTGCTGGCAAGGGTGCAGCAGCGCTTGAGCCGCTGGTTGCCTTGGAGATCGCCCAGCTTGCCAGAGCAGATCGCACTGCTCAATCCTGGTCTGGATGTGCTGGTGCTCTCAGTGAACAGTTTTAAAAATGAGAGCGCCCTGCGTTTGCCTGTAAACACTGGCAACAGTGTTTCATGGAAAGGTTATCTGGGCGTTACGCTGGCCTGTTTTGCGGCAGCCGGCTTGGCGGAACTGCTGCTTCAAGTCTTTGACCCGGCCAATGTGGTCATGCTGTTTTTGCTGGTGGTTGTGCTTTCTGCGCTGCGCTGGGGGCGTGGGCCAGGTGCATGGGCGGCACTGCTGTCGGTGTTGCTGTTTGATTTTTACTTTGTACCTCCACGCAACTCCTTTAGCGTCAACGATACCCAGTACATTTTCACCTTTTGCCTGATGCTGGGGGTGGCCCTGGTTTGTGGGCAATTGATGGCGCGGCTGCGCCACGAAGCGCGTGTGGCGGCAGAACGTGAACGCAGGGCTGGGGCATTGGCACGACTTGCGCGGGATCTCTCAGGTGCCCTGACACAAGATCATGTCACAGCCATTGCGTTATCTACTATGTCAGGGGTATTTGGTGCACAAACTGGCTTGCTGCTGCCTGACAGTGAAGAGCAACTGCATATTGCCCGCGGTAGCGAAGGATCGATTGACATCAGCGTAGGGCGCTGGTGCATGGAGCATGGAAAAATGGCTGGTCATGGTACTGACACGTTGGCCGCAGCGCCTGCGCTGTATGTGCCGCTGATGGCTCCGGTGCGTGCGCGTGGTGTGCTGGCGTTGCAATTGCGTGCCTCGGATCGTTTGCGGGTGCCTGAAGAGCGCCGCTTGCTTGACGCTTGTGCCAGCCAGATTGCACTGGCACTGGAGCGTGTTCACTTTGTCGAGGTAGCGCAGCAAACGCAAGTTGCCATGGAAGGCGAGCACATGCGAAACACGCTGCTTGCGGCAGTTTCACATGACTTGCGCACCCCATTGACCAGTATTTTGGGGGCAGCCCAAGCGGCCTTGCCCCATGCCAGCGCAGGGGCTAGCAGAGACATGCTGCTCCAAATCTTCAGTCAAGCACAGTCCATGCAGCAGCTGATTGATAACCTTCTGGCGATGGCTCGGTTGCAGCAAGGTGGAGTGCACCTGAACAGGCAGTGGTTTCCGGTGGATGAGCTGGTTGGAAGCGCCCTGCATCAGATGCGTGAGCGTCTGACCGATAACCCCGTGCATACTGATATCCCCGCCACATTACCGTTGCTGCACGTGGATGCTGTGCTGATGGAGCGTGTACTGGTCAACTTGCTCGATAACGCGATCAAATACACCCCCAGTGGGACGTTGATTTCATTGGCCGCCAAGATCGACGGACCAGCCTGTGTCATTTCAATCCGCGACGCTGGCCCCGGTTTGCCTGTGCATATGGACACAGCGCAACTGTTTGAACCATTTACCCGTGGCCAGACTGAAACTGCAGTCTCTGGCATGGGGTTGGGCCTGGCTTTGGCGCAGCGCATTGTGCAGGCGCATGGCGGAAGTTTGAGCGCTGCTACCGCTGAAGTGGGGACTGGTGCAGTGTTTTTTATCAAGCTGCCATTGACCCAGCAGCCAGACATTGATGCATAAAGTTGTGTGAATGCCCTTACGCCCCTTTGCTCTATGAACAGTTCTACTCCCCGAATTTTGCTGATTGAAGACGATGCCAGTATTCGTCGTTTTGTGCGCTTGGCCTTGGAGGATGAGGGCTGGCATGTTTTTGAAGCCGAAACCGCTAAGCGTGGATTGATTGAAGCTGCTTCCAGGCAGCCTGATGCGGTGGTTCTGGATCTTGGTCTGCCTGATGCAGACGGGAAAAGTGTGATCACCGAGCTGCGTCGCTGGAGTCAGTTGCCTCTTCTCGTTTTGTCAGCACGGGACCATGAGGACGAAAAAGTCGCTGCATTGGATGCCGGTGCGGACGACTACCTGTCCAAACCATTTGGTGTGCCTGAACTCCTGGCCCGTTTGCGGGTCATGCTGCGGCGGCGCCAGCTCTTGGTCACAGCTGGTGTGTCCAGTACGCAAATTGCTTTTGGTGCGGTGACTGTGGATTTGGCAACCCACGAGGTACGGCGTGGGCAAGAGGATGTGCATCTGACGCCGATCGAATTTCGTTTACTGGCAGCCCTGATTGCGGGGCAGGGCAGGGTACTCACTCACCGGCAATTGTTACTGCAAGTCTGGGGCCCAGAGTACCTGGATCGACCTCACTACTTGCGTGTGCATATGGCAAATTTGCGTCAAAAAATTGAACAAAACGCCGCACAGCCGCAATACCTCATGACGGAATTGCAAGTGGGCTATCGCCTGAACTTGAAACCAGAAAAATAAATGACAGACCAGTTCTTGGTCATCGCGATTGCATCCGTTATCTGTAAGAGCACCAAAGGTGCATGTTGCAACGAAGGGGCCAGGGAGAAGCAACCGGCCAGCTGATTTTTCATCTCTCTGTAGCACCGGCTGTTCAGTGAGGATGGAGAGCGATACATGACTTAACTGGTGCGGTGGCTGGCTGCACAGGAGGTGTTGTTCAAATTGTTTGGGTGCATTTCAGCCTTGTCTTGCACGTAGGCAGTGGCTGCTTGAATGGTCATGGTTTTGTCATGTGCATGTCGCATCGCTGTCATGCAAGACAGTCAGCATCACGGTGTGTTCAGCACTCGCTAGGAAGCACCATGATTTCAGTCGATCAGATCGTTGACATGCATTTGCCGCAGTTGCAGCGTCATCCACGCATCAGTCAGGGGGTACGCGGGGTGTTGCGGCGCTTGCTGCGGGAGCAGAGCTTTCGTAACTTTGCCCAGCAATACCCGCACCTAGAAGGATTCCAGTTTGTGGAGCAGGCACTGGAACACTTTGCTTTCAGCTATGCCGTGCGGGATAACGAACGCGAGCGCATTCCTGCGCAGGGCCGCGTAGTCATCATTGCCAATCACCCGATTGGCTCTTTGGATGGTTTGGCGTTGCTGAATTTGGTGGGGCGTATACGGCGTGATGTGAAAATTGTGGCCAACGGTTTGCTGGCCGAAGTAGCGCCTCTGAAACGCCTGCTGTTGCCAGTCACCATGATGGGCGAGCGCAGTGGGGCGCGCCAGCTCAAGGCGATTCTTGAACACCTGCAGGGAGACGGCGCGGTGATCATATTTCCGGCGGGTGAGGTATCGCGCCTGCACCCGGAAGGAGTCAGGGATGGGCGCTGGAACAATGGTTTTTTGCGTTTGGCCGGGCAGACACAAGCGCCCATCGTGCCAATCCACATTGATGGACGTAATTCCGCGCTGTTTTACGGCGCCTCCATGCTGTACAAGCCACTGGCGACCCTGCTGCTGGTCAAAGAAATGTTTGGTCAGCACCAGAAAAGCATTGCCTTGCGGATTGGGCATCCGATTCCGCACACCAGTTACGGCACATTGCCCTTGGAGCCGGATGCTGCTGCCAAACTACTGCGCAAGCACCTGTACCGTGTAGCGCAGGACAAACCTTCGCTGCTGCGTGTTGAAACAGCGATTGCGCATCCTGTGGATCGCAGTGCCCTGGCTCAAGCGGTGGCTGCTTGCAAGTTGCTGGGGGAGACCCCTGACGGCAAACGCATTCATTTGTTTACTGGTGGACTGGATTCACCCATTCTGCGGGAAGTGGGGCGCTTGCGTGAGCTGTCTTTTCGCGCTGTCGGGGAAGGCAGTGGTACCCGGCGGGATCTGGATCGTTTTGACGCCTATTACGATCATCTGATCTTGTGGGACCCTCAGGATCTGGAGATCGCCGGTGCTTACCGTATGGCGCGCACGGCCCAAGTGCTGGCGCAGCAGGGTGCCGAGGGCTTGTATACGCACAGTCTGTTTGAATTTACGCCGGGCATGCAACCGTTTTTGCAGCAAGGGCTGGAGCTGGGGCGATCTTTTGTGCAGCCACGCTACTGGGGCAAGCGTTCGCTGGACTACCTCTGGTTTGGGATTGGTGCCTATGTGCAGCATTACCCCGAATGCCGCTACCTGTTCGGTCCGGTTTCACTCAGTCGCGACATGCCGCAGGCGGCACGTGACTTGCTCATCTACCACTACCGCACCCACTATGGTGCGGCATGTTTGGCCCATGCACGCAGGCCGTATGTTCCCTCAGGGGATGGGCTGGAGGTATGTGCTCAATTCACTGGAGAGGATCGAGCAGCAGACTTTGTCCGACTCAAGCATTTGCTGGCACACATGGGCTCCAGCGTGCCAACGCTGTACAAGCAATACGCTGAAGTGGCCGAGCCAGGCGGGGTACGTTTTTTAGATTTTGGCGTAGACCCGGATTTTTCGAACTGTGTGGATGGACTGGTGCTGGTGGATGTACACAAGCTCAAAGCGCATAAGCGAGAGCGCTACATGCCGGGTTATACCTTCAGTGAAATTGAAGTCATTTAGGCTTTTGGCGCTTGCCAGTTAAGCGCAAGTAGCTATTGAATTTAAAGCTGCATGTCGTGCAGCTTTTTACGTAGGGTCGTGTTCAACGTGTACCGGGCATAAAAACCAGTTGGTGCAAACCATCGCTAAAGCGCGATGCATACATCCCCAAGCGAACCATGGTGCGGTGATCAACCTGCAGGTTGACTTCGAAAGGTGACAGGGCATGGGTGATGCGCACATCCTGTCCATTGGTTGCGGTTAATTCGGGTTGCCGCAGCGGCATCTTTCGAGTGTCCAGCAGCGTAGCAACTAAAGGGTAGCCAATGTGGGGGGTGCGCCGGATAACGACGGCTGTTTCACCGGTGGAAAGTGCTACGTACACGCCAGGAGGAAAGAGGCCAACACTGCGGATCAAGGCATCGCCCGCTTGCTCATACAGCTTGGATTGCGGACCTGTCACTGCCTGCACTGATTCAGTCACGCTACGCCCAGTCCGGCTGCGCCTGGGGCTGATCATGGCGGCGTACCGGTCGCAGGTGGCCAGTATGCGTGCCAAGCGTTCTGCAGCAGGCTGTTGCATCAATGGGACTTGGGCGGGCGTGTTGATGTGGTGCAGGCCCACCACGTCGAGCCAGAGTTTGTTCTGTATGCCTAGCTTTTGGAGCGTGTGTCGCCCTTCAGCAGGGTGCATGCGTATGGCTTCTTGCTGGGCCACGCTGGGGCGTTCGCGCTGCAGTGCCAATTGATCTTGCAAAGCGGTCATGCCAATGTTCATGGTGAAAGCACCATGAACCAAGGCGTCGCGTTCTGCCTGTGGCAGCTGAAAGTCTGCAGCCAAAATATGGCACAGAGTGGCGCAGACTAGGGCGTGCGAAGGGCTGTAACCCACAGTTGAGCTGCCAGCCAGCTGAAACATGAGATAGAGAGCACTATCACTGTCGTGAGCGACAAGCTCTTGCAGCCAGGCATCGAGCTGCATCACTTTGGTAGGCAACTGCTGAATCAGGGCCGGGCGGGCTAGCAGCAGGCTCAGTGCAGCCTCCAGATCCGACCACATGCCCAGCAAATCTTGATAAGGCGCTTCATCTTCTGCTTGGGCTGGCAAAGACAGGTGTGTCAAAGTGGTCGGTAAGGTGCTGATCACGGCTTAACGCTGCTCGAGCACCATCTCGTTGCCTTGGCGAGTCATGTGCAACTGCGCCAAAAAGCTGTTGCCAAGCAGGATAAAAGGCATGGGTTGGGGGCTGACGATGGCATCCACCCCATAAACAGTAATGTCGCCCACACGCACCGTATCTAGCTTGATACGCCAACCTTGGGTATTACCGTTGGCTGTGCGGACAGTCACAGGCAGGCCTTTTTTGAAATCAATGCCCAGGCGCTGAGCGTCTGATTGGCCAATACCAATAGCACTGGCCCCGGTGTCGACCATGTAGACCATGGGCTTGTTATTGATAAACCCGTTTTCTCGAAAGTGCCCACGGCTGTCTGCACGTAGAACCACTTTGCGCCCACTTGGCAGGCCCTGACCTACGCTGACGGGAGAGCCGCCTAGCTGCAGGGTCTGGCGCTTACCCAGCACCTCAACAATGGCGCTATCGCCCTGCACCTGTACCACACGAACACCCTCATAGCTTTCGTTGGCACTCAGTGCTTTGGGCGCGCCGCCATTGACGATAAGTAGCACCTTGCTGCCCATCACCCCGGTCATGGCCACTGATTGCGCGTAGCTGGCGGTGGCAGCCAGCATGCAGCTTGCAGCGGCAAAAACTGTATGAGTCAGGAGATGGCGGCGCATGGGTGTTCGTTAAGACTGTTTAAGGTTGTAACAGTCTAACGGACACGCTTAGTCGCGGAAGTTGTTAAAAGACAGCGGATGGTCTGCCATTTTCTCGCGGATCAGAGTCATTGCTGCTTGCAAATCATCGCGTTTGGCGCCAGTGATGCGTACTTTGTCTTCTTGAATGGCAGCTTGCACTTTCAGCTTGCTTTCCTTCATCAACTTTTGCAGTTGTTTGGCAATTTCAGACTCGATGCCATTCTTGACCTTGATGACTTGCTTGACCTTGTCGCCACCAATTTTTTGTGACTTTTGAATGTCCAGAAAGCGGACGTCCACGTTGCGCTTGGTGAGCTTGTTGCGCAACAAGTCTTCCACTTGAGTCAGTTGAAACTCAGCATCACCAAACATGGTGATTTCTTTGTCCTTGAGCTCTACTGCGGCTGAAGTGCCTTTGAAGTCAAAGCGGGTAGCAATTTCCTTGGAGGCGTTTTCAACGGCGTTTTTCACTTCAACGAAATCGGCTTCCAGCACAGTGTCAAACGATGGCATGGTTTTACTTTCTTAAATAGGGTAGTAGACAAGGCACTTGGCAGATCAAGCAGACACAGGTCTGAGTGCAGTGCGACAATCTCAAGGATGTTAGTCGAGAAAAATACCCCCCTGCAGGATTGCAACACCTTCGGCATTGTGGCCAGTGCGGACACCTTGGTGCGCATTCATAGCGCAGCCGATGTGCAAGAGTTTGTCGCCAGTCCACATTACCGGGGCCGCAAAGTATTTGTACTGGGCGGTGGTAGCAACATTGTGCTGACAGGCGATGTCACGGATGCAGTGGTGCTGAAAATGGAGATATCCGGCATTGCAGCGACTGCAGAGACAGACAGTCATTGGATTGTGGAAGCTGGCGCTGGCGTGCTTTGGCATGATTTGGTGGCTTGGAGCGTTGAGCATGGTTACCCGGGTCTAGAAAACCTGGCTTTGGTGCCTGGCACAGTAGGTGCTGCGCCAGTGCAGAACATTGGTGCCTATGGTGTAGAGCTGCAAGACCGTTTCTATGAATTAGATGCGGTGGATCTGGCCAGTGGCCAGTCATTTACGTTGAATGCGGCGCAGTGCGCATTTGGATATCGAGACTCTGTCTTCAAGCATGCACCAGCCTCGCCCGTAGGTACGCCAGTGGCCAAGGCCCAAGGCATGGGGCTGGCAGGTCGTGCTGTGATTACCAAGGTGCGTTTTGCACTGGCCAAACATTGGAAGCCAGAGCTGGGGTACATGGATCTGCAGCGCAAGCAAGCGGACGAAGGTGTTGAGCATCCTTGCGCGCAGCAAATCTTCGATTGGGTGGTGGCGATTCGCCGTGCCAAGTTACCTGATCCAGCGGTGGTAGGTAATGCAGGCAGTTTCTTTAAGAACCCAACCGTTACCGAAGATCAGTGCCGTGACATCTTGGAGCGAGAGCCAAAAATTGTGCACTACTCCATGCCCAATGGCTCTATCAAGTTGGCGGCAGGCTGGATGATTGATGCCTGTGGCTGGAAGGGCAAGACGGTTGGCAATGCCGGCGTTTACGAGAAGCAGGCGCTTGTGCTGGTGAACCGGGGGACGGGTGAAAACAGCGTGACAGGCGGCGAGGTAATGACTTTGGCAGGTGCAATTCAGACCAGCGTTTATGAGCGTTTTGGAATACGCTTGGAACCTGAACCCGTTATGGTCTAAGCCAATCGATTCATTAAGAATCAGGCATTAAAAAAGCGCTGTGAATTTCGCAGCGCTTTTTGTTTGCAGCCAGTATTGGCTGCGCAGTGCTCTACCAATTAATCAGGCCAGCGATTTTTGCTTCATCCACTCGCCGGCTTGCTGAGCCGCATAAGCCAAAGCGCGATCTGCCGATTTGAACAGGGGCTTGAACGTGAAAAAACGCTGCGTGCGGCCAGCACCGTTGCCACTGTCTACCGTGAGTTGCGCGTGAAAGCATCCATCAGCTTCAGGTAATGCCTTGGGCTCAAACGTGAAGCGGTCAATCGTGATGGTGTGCGAGGGTTGTGTTTGGATTTTGGACATGGTGTCTCTCCCTTCTTTATGTGTCTCATACATACGCAGTGCGTAATGCATCATAAAGATAGAGAGAGGTAAGTCAAAGAAAGTTCCGTGTTACTTGTGTGCCTGCGGTCAAACAATGCGGATGTCGGGTGGATGAATTACTTCAAACTGCCCGACAGAAACTTGGCCAAACGTTCGCTTTGTGGGTTGCTCAGTACCTCGCGCGGATGGCCTTGTTCTTCGATCAAACCTTGGTGCAAAAAGACCACATGGTTGGAGACTTCACGGGCAAATCCTATTTCGTGTGTAACGACCACCATGGTGCGGCCTTCTTGGGCCAGAACTTGCATCACGCGCAGTACTTCACCAACCAGCTCAGGGTCTAGCGCACTGGTGGGTTCGTCAAACAACATGACTTCAGGCTCAACCGCAAGGGCGCGAGCGATGGCGACGCGTTGTTGCTGACCACCGCTCATGTGGTTGGGCCATGTATCTTCTCGGTTTTCAAGACCCACAAGGCGCAAGTATTTGCGAGCACGCTCAATGGCCTCTTCTTTGGGTAGGCCCAGAACATGTATGGGCGCTTCGATGATGTTTTCTAGAACTGTCTTGTGTGCCCAAAGGTTGAAATGCTGAAACACCATCGAAAGCTTGGTGCGCAATTGCTGCAATTGTTTTGGGCTCACGGGCTCCAGCTCGCCTTTGCGGCCAAGTTTGAGTTGCAGCTCTTCTCCTGCCACTACGATGCGGCCTTGCTGAGGTTTTTCCAGCAGGTTGATGCAGCGCAGTAACGTTGATTTGCCGGAGCCAGAGCTACCAATCAGGCTGATCACGTCACCTGCCTTAGCCGTTAGCGTGACGCCTTTGAGCACATGGTTGCTGCCATAGCTCTTGTGGATACCTTCGGCTTGAAGTTTGTATGCAGTGAATGTCATGGGTGCGATGCGTGTGCGGTGTTAGTGCGTACGAGGTGCCAGATAGGCCAGAAAGCGTTTTTCTAGCAATCGGAAAAACCCAATCAGTGCAAAAGTGACGCACAAATAAATAACGGCAGCGGCCAGATAGGCCTCGAAAGGAAGGTAGTAGTCGGAGTAGATGCGGCTGGCCACTGCTGTCACATCGGTCAAAGCAGGCACTACGCTGGCCAAACTGGTTGAGTGCAGCATCATTACGGCTTCATTGCAGTAAGGGGGCAATGTACGGCGTAGCGCGCTGGGCAGCACGATGCGAATCATGATTTGCCAGCGGCTCATGCCGATGGCGCGTGCTGCTTCAACCTCTCCAGGGTTTGTTTCACGAATGGCGCCAGCCAGCATCTCTGCGGTGTAGCCTGCAGTATTCAACGTGAAAGCCAAGAAGGCGCAGAAGAATGGCTCTTTGAAATGCGTCCACGGCCAGACATCATCCCAGCGGGTTTGAATCCATTCCAGCTGGGCCAGTCCGTAGTAAATCAGGTAAACCTGAATCAGTAGCGGGGTGCCTCGCACGAAGTAGGTAAAGGCACCGACAATTTTTTCGAGTACAAAATTGCCACTGGTCAGGGCAATAGCCCCCAGCAAGGCCAAGATGCAGCCGATTGCCAAACTGGAGATCAGCAACCACAAGGTGGTGAGCAAGCCGTTGCCATACATGGCCAGGTGCTCAGGTTGAAAGATGATGTCCCAGCTCATAACTGCACCTTCTCTGTGCCCAGGCTATAGCGTGCATTCAGGCGTTTGAGTGCCCACAGGGAAATACTGGTAAACACAAGGTACAAAGCAGCAGCAAACAGCAAAAAGATAAAAGGCTCACGCGTTGCAGCGCTGGCTTGCTTGGCCAGATAGGTCATGTCATGCAGGCCAATCAGGCTGACCAGCGCCGTAGCCTTGATCAACACCAGCCAATTGTTGGTAAAGCCAGGTAATGCATAGCGCACCATTTGCGGCAAGGTGATGCGCATAAAGGTTTGGGTTGAGCCCATACCAAAGGCCCATGCAGCTTCCATTTGGCCACGTGGGATCGACAAAATCGCACCGCGAAACGTCTCTGTCATGTAGGCTCCGTAGATAAAGCCTAAAGTGCCAACACCAGCTACAAAGGGGTTGAGGTCCAGAGTGAATTCGGAACCTATCGATTCAAAAAACGTATTAATACCAATTGCTGCGCCATAAAAAATCAGCAGCATGAGCACCAGTTCCGGGATGCCTCGCACCACCGTGGTGTACAGCGTAGAAATCCACACGAGCGGTTTTTTGCCGGACAGTTTGGCGGTCGCGCCTAGCAGCCCCAGTACTGTGGATACAACAAGTGAAGCAAGGGACACAGCTACAGTCAGCAGTGCCCCTTGCAGGATAGATAAGTAGTAATCGCTCATGCGTAGCAGACGCTTTTCCTAAACAAGACTGCCCGCAGCCGGAATATCCGGTCAGCGGGCAGTGGCAGCCTTAGAGCTTAGTTGCCGTATGGATCAAAGTCAAAGTACTTCTTGGCAATGGTGTTGTAAGTGCCATTGCTGCGGATGGTTTTGATCGCCTTGTTGATCTGCTCTTTCAGATCCTTTTGGTTCTTGCGCATGCCAATGCCAATGCCGTCACCGTAGTACTTGGTTTCGTACTGGTCATGGCCCACATAGCCGTAGTCCTTGCCTTCAGGCTTGCGCAGGAAGCCACCGTGCACTTCTACCTTGTCGGCAACAGTGCCGTCCAAGCGGCCAGCGTTGATGTCCAGATAGACTTGGTCTTGCGCTTCGTAAGGAACGACATTAACGCCAGCGGGTTTGAGCTCGCCAAGCGCCCATTTTTCTTGGGTGCTACCCTTGAGAACGCCAATACGCTTGCCTTTGAGCGAGGCTGGACCCGTGTACTCTGTGCCCTTTTTCACCACGATGGCGCTGGGTGTCTTGTAGTAGCGGTCAGAGAAATCAATGACACGCTTGCGCTCGTCGGTGATTGACAGCGAACTGACGATCACATCGTATTTACGCGCTTGCAGGCCGGGGATCATGCTGTCCCAGACTTGTTCGACAAATACACAGTTGCGCTTGATTTCTGCGCAGACGGCGTTGGCAATGTCTACATCAAAGCCTGCGGGCTTGCCGTCAGGGGTTTTGTAGGTGAAGGGTTCGTATGTGGGGTCAATGGCCACCTTCAGATCAGCGGCTTGTACTGCTGTTGCACAAACGGCCAACAAAGCCAAGCTTACAAATTTCTTTGCCATTCAAGTCTTCCTTCAATGTAGTTATATACGCCTTGGTATTTGCATGATGCATGCCAAGTTGCGATTGCATTGTAGGAGTCCGTGAATGTTTTTTTACTGCGTTTTCTACCAATATGAGCGGCCTTGTGTCGAAGGCAAACACAATGGACCTGCCGGTACAAAACACTGGACTGACATTAAGGTTTGTTGTAGCTGGGGCGTATGAGAAGACTGTGCACGCGATACGGTGCACGTTCTTCTACCGCAATGTCCATGGGAACAAAGGCTTTGTCGCATTGCAGCAAGTAGCTGCCGATGTAAGAGATGGGTGAGCGCATTTGCCCCGCAATGTGGCAGTCGCCAACGGTCTGGTGCACTTGAGCAAACACTTGCTTGAGTTGTTCGGGGCTGGCTTGTTTGTTGAATTCTTCGGTGAAGTTTTTGGCGTCTGGTACCGCTGTCTTGCCTTCAAATGCCGAAAAAATAGCTTGAAAGTGTTTTTTGAGTGCTTGCTCTGCCGCAGGGTTGGGTAAGGGTTGCTGCGGGGTGGACGTGGCAACAGGGCTGGCAGGTTTGTTGTTGTCAGCCGCAAAAGCTGTGGGTAGGGCTGTGGCTAGAACCAAGGCGGCCATCCATTTGCCAGCCTTGAAGGGGTGCATTGCAGAATTCATTGTTGCAAACTCCTTGTTTTGAGTGATGAGGCAGTTTTCACTTTGATCTTGAAGTGCTTGGTAGGAAAAACTCTTGCATCGCTGTAGTGGTGCAAGACGGCGCTGGTACCGCTGTGCTGTTGCTCCTGCATAAAAAAAGCCGCTGAAATACAGCGGCTTTTGATTTTGAAAACTCAAGCAGTTGCCTGGTTCACAAACAGGAATTACTTCTTGTCATTACCCAGCTGAGGCAACGCGCTGGCGCTGCTCACACTCAGCAGGCCTGCCTTGGAGTAAATCGCCAGCTTGTCGCGGGTGTCGATCAAATCCAGGTTGCGCATGGTCAATTGACCGATGCGGTCTGCCGGGCTGAATGGCGCATCTTCGACCTTTTCCATGGACAGGCGCTCAGGCGCGTAAGTCAGATTGGGCGATTCGGTGTTCAGGATGGAATAATCATTGCCACGGCGCAGCTCCAGTGTCACGGTGCCGCTAACGGCGCGTGCTACCCAGCGTTGCGAAGCTTCGCGCAGCATGATGGCCTGTGGGTCAAACCAGCGGCCTTGGTACAGCAGGCGGCCGAGCTTGAGGCCATTGATGCGGTACTGCTCAATGGTGTCTTCGTTGTGAATGCCGGACACCAAGCGCTCGTAAGCAATGTGCAGCAGCGCCATGCCAGGGGCTTCGTAAATGCCGCGGCTCTTGGCTTCAATGATGCGGTTTTCAATCTGATCGCTCATGCCGATACCGTGGCGGCCACCGATGCGGTTCAGCTCCATGAACACCTCGACCAGGTCGGTCACAGCGTTGCCATTGATAGCTACGGGGCGACCTTCATCAAAGGTGATGGAGACTTCTTCGGCCTTCACTTCGACTTCGGGCTTCCAGAATGCCACGCCCATGATGGGGTTCACGATGCGGATGCCAGAGTTCAGTTGTTCCAGATCCTTGGCTTCGTGGGTGGCGCCCAGCATGTTGGAGTCTGTGGAGTAGGCTTTTTCGGCCGACATCTTGTAACCGAAACCTTCCTTTGTCATGAACTCCGACATTTCGGAGCGGCCACCCAGTTCATCGATGAAAGTCTGGTCCAGCCAAGGCTTGTAGATCTTCAGCTCGGGGTTGGTCAGCAGGCCATAACGGTAGAAACGCTCGATGTCGTTGCCCTTGAAGGTCGAGCCATCGCCCCAGATGTTGACGTCATCTTCCTTCATGGCTGCAACCAGCATGGTGCCGGTCACGGCACGGCCCAATGGCGTGGTGTTGAAGTAGGTGATGCCGCCGGTAGAGATGTGGAAAGCACCAGACTGGATAGCAGCAAGGCCTTCATTGGCCAGTTGAGGGCGGCAGTCGATCAGGCGGGCTTGTTCTGCGCCGTATTCCATCGCCTTGCGGGGAATTTCGTCGTAATCGGCTTCATCGGGCTGGCCCAGATTGGCGGTGTAAGCGTAGGGCAGAGCGCCTTTGTTCTTCATCCAGCGCAAAGCGGCGCTAGTGTCCAGACCACCGGAGAAGGCGATGCCGACTTTTTGGTCAACGGGTACGGATTGCAGAATAGTTTCCATCAGATTCTCTTTAAATTAATAGCTGTCAGCGCTTGCTACATAAGTGCTAAATGCTAAAAAGGCTTGAAATTTTTATGCCTCAGTCCCAAAAACTTAGGCGTAGTGGCAGATGTAGTGGTAAGCCTCTGTCACGCGAATGTCGAACTTGGAGTTTGCGGGGATGTGAAAGCTTTCACCGGCGGCAGAGGTCTTCCATGCATCGCTGCCGTCCAACTTGTACTCGCAAGAGCCGCCCACGCATTCCATGATTTCTGCCGCAGCCGTGCCAAAAGTCAGCGTAGCGGGCAAGACAACGCCAACTGATTTCTTGGTGCCGTCGGCCAAAGTGAAGCTGTGGCTTACGCACTTGCCGTCAAAGTAGACGTTGGCCTTGGTGGTCAGAGTGACGCTGGAGAAATGCTCGGTAGTCATGGTGAACGCGCAGTCGCTGAGGTTGGAACGAAGCTGACCATTTTAGGCTACCTGCGCCATCCTTGGGGTTTCGCAAAACGCATGCGAAAAAGCCCCTGGACAGGGGCTTGTTGCAGACTTACCGCCAGTGTCCAGATGCTGGTGAAGCGGGGTAAGTGGGCGCTGCCCCATAGGGGTTACCAGGTTGAGCAGAGGCGATGTTGTTGGTCACGACCATATTGGCTGGCGCTGGCTGGTAGATGCCGCTGGGGCCTGAAAAATGCCCAGCACTGGTGGTTGACGGGTGTGAATATCTGTTTTCAGCTTGGGGCTGCACGTTAATGGGTAGCCAAGCTCCGGGGTAGCTGTCCGTCCGTGTGATGTAGCGGCGGCCTGCATACTCATAGGTCACGTCGTAGCCGATGGTGCGGTTTTCGTACACGGTTTCATTGGTGCAGCGACGCACGGTTTCGTAGCGGGGCTGACTGTTGCTGCTTTCGATGACGTTTCCAATCAGGCCGCCAGCAATGGCGCCCACAATGGTTGCAACGCCCCGGTCAGAACCTTGGCGGTAGCTGTGGTGGCCGTAGCCGTGATAACCACGCGGGCTGTAATAGCCTCTCGGAGCAGGGCGACCGCTGCTGTGCCCGAGGGCATTGCCTGCTACACCACCAACAACGGCGCCAATGATGGCACCGGTGCCATTGGTGCGCTGCCCGCTATATACCTGCTCATCTTCACAAAACTGTTGTGGCACACCCACTTGTTGCATCACTGGTATGGCTGAAAGTACGCGAGCCTGCTCTTGAGCGAAGGTGCTGGCGCAAGCTAGGCCTGTTGTGACTGCTGCAGTGAGCCAATGCTTGATACCCATATGAAAGCTCCTGACCTGATGGCAATCAGGGTGTGATTGCGCACACAAGTTTAGGTGTGTCGCGTCGCCATCGTCACTGGTGCGGGTAAAAGCCGCGTCACTTGAAGAGGGAGAGTGCGCACTCAGCGTCGGGGCTGCGGGCGACCCGGATGTATCTCGACGTTGATAGGGATGTCGGCATCGTTGTTGCGATATTCAATGCTTTCCACCACGGGGGCGCCTGGTGCCACAGAGCCATAAGACTTTTCCCCAGGCGTGACGCTGTTGGCGCTGGCGCGGTCGTTGCTGCCATAGCGGTGGCCAGGGGTGGCGGCCTGTATAGGGATGCGTTTGCCGGGGTTGCGTGCCATGCGCTGGGCGTGTTGCTGACCGTCGTATTCGTAGAGCACGTCATAGCCAACCAGTTGCTCTTCATAGATAGTGGTGGTTTTGCAGCGTGTGTGCCGGGCGAAGTCCATGCACTCTTCGTGTGGCACAGCTACTTGTTCATACACGGGCGTGGCGCTGAGCACCCGGGCATAGTTTTGCTGTGCAGATGCTGCCAAAGGCAGGCTGGATCCCAAACACACACTGGCGACAGCAAGGCTAAAGCGTTGAAGCGATGTGAGGGTCACTGGGTTTTCTCCTGAACGCGATGTGTCATTTGCTGGGGTGGTGTGCTCGTTGGGCTCATGCCTGGGCTGTTTGCCAAGCATCTGCTTTGAAACCTACGGTAATACGGCCATCTGCCCATTCCACCACAGGGCGTTTGATAACGCTGGAATGGGTTTGCAACAGCTGGGCGGCGCTGGCCGCATCCGTTACTCCGGCTTGAATGCTTGGGTCTAGTTTTCGCCAACTGGTTCCTTGGCGGTTGGTGAGTTTGTCCCAGCCTACTGTTTGCATCCATAGCGCCAGCTTGTCGGCGGGTACGCCTTGCTTTTTGAAGTCGTGAAATTCGTAATCCAGACCTTGCTCAGTAAGCCAGGTGCGTGCTTTTTTCACAGTGTCACAGTTTGGGATGCCGTAAACACGAATAATCTTGTTGGTACTCATGGTGTTGATGGTGATGCATGCGTGGGTGCGCCACAATCATGCCCTGTATGCACAGTACTTTCTCCACACTTTCTGAATGGCTTGCGCACTGCGAGCAAATTCATCCACAAACCATTGCCATGGGGCTTGAGCGTGTGCGCGAAGTTGCGCAGCGCATGCAGTTGAAGTTCGACTGTCCTGTGATCACCGTGGCAGGCACCAACGGCAAAGGTTCGACCTGTGCCATGTTGGAAGCCGTGGCCCTGCAATCAGGCTACAAGCCCGGTGTTTATACATCGCCCCATTTGGTGCACTTTGAAGAGCGTTGCCGCATTCATGGCGAGATCGCCAAGGCCGATGATTTCTTGCCGCACTTTGAAGCGGTAGAAGCTGCACGCTTGCAAGGTGAGGAGGTGCTGCTTACGTACTTTGAGTTCACTACGCTGGCCATCATGCGCATGCTCAGCTTGGCCAAGCTGGATGTTGCCATCTTGGAAGTGGGTCTGGGTGGGCGCTTGGATGCAACCAACATTGTGGATGCTGACTGCGCCATCATCACCAGCGTTGATATTGATCACGCTGCTATTTTGGGTAACGACCGAGAAACTATTGGCCGTGAGAAGGCCGGCATCATGCGTGCCGGGCGGCCTGTGGTTGTGAGTGACCCTGTTCCTCCGCAAAGCGTGCTTGACCACGCGGCTGCGATTGGCGCAGATCTGCGTCTGTTTGGTCGTGACTTCAACTACGACGGGGACAAGCAGCAGTGGGGTTGGGCTGGGCGTGACCGACGCTATGCCGGGTTGTCTTACCCGGCTTTGCGCGGAGCGAATCAGTTGATGAATGCCTCAGGAGTCTTGGCGGCTTATGAAGCGCTGCGGCCTGTATTGCCGGTCACAGCGCAAGCGGTGCGCACAGGCTTGGCAATGGTGGAGTTGCCGGGGCGTTTTCAGATTATTCCGGGGCAGCCAACGCTGGTGCTTGATGTGGCACACAACCCGCATTCGGTTGCCGCACTGACCGCCAATCTGGATGCCATGGGTTACTACCCCACAACACATGCAGTCTTTGGAGCCATGGCGGACAAAGACTTGGCGCCGATGCTGATGAAAGTCGGGGTCTTGATTGATCGCTGGTATTTCACGGATCTGCCAACAGAGCGTGCAGAGACTGCCGCCAATCTGCAGCAAAAAATGAATGCACTGCAAGTGGTGGCTGGTGGTACGCGCCGGGAAGTGCCCATGAGCTTGCATGCCAATCCGCAAGCCGCTTTGGATGCTGCCGTACGCGCAGCAGACCCGGCTGATAGAATCGTAGTCTTTGGCTCGTTCTATACGGTAGGTGAGGTTTTGAAAGATGGGCCACCTCGCCTGCACGCCAAACATTTGGGCGAATAAGGTCCGCTACGCGACGCATCTTCATGGCACTTTTCAAATTCCGTTGGCCTGGTCAGAAAGAGGAGCGCGAGCAAACGCCTATGCGGCGTTCTCGCACTGCGCAGGCAGAGAGCGTAGATGACATGCGCCGCCGTGCGCGCCATCGCCTGATTGGCGCTGCCGTGCTGGTGGTGCTGGGGGTGATTGGTTTCCCCATCTTGTTCGATACCCAGCCACGCCCGATTCCGGTCGATGTACCGATCGAAATCCCTGACCGCAATCAGGTGGCCCCCTTGATCGTGCCGGGTGCACAGGCGCAAACGGAGCCCAAAGGGTCTGTGCCTGCTTCGGCATTGCCGCCTATTGCAGATGGTGCACTGGGTGATGGTGAAGAGTTGGTTGTGAATGAGCCGGCTCCTTTGGCGGTGCCTAAGCCGCCAGAGCCACCGCGCTTGGTGCCTGAGCCTGTGCGCACACCTGTTGCGGTGCATAAGCCTGAACCTAAGCCCGAACCCAAGCCAGATGTATTGCCTGAGCCCAAGCCCGTGCCTGCCCCCAAGCCGGTGAGTGAGGCTGAGCGTGCCCGTGCTTTGCTGGAGGGACGCAGTGTGCCTGCTGCCGCCGCAACGCCCGCCAAGGTAGAAGCCAACAAGCAAGGGCGCTTTATTGTGCAAGTGGGTGCCTTTGCCGATGTGGCCAAAGCCAATGAAGTGCGTAGCAAGCTGGAGCGGTCAGGGCTGAAGACTTACACCCAGGCGGTAGATACCAAAGACGGTAAGCGCACACGTGTGCGTGTGGGTCCTTACGAGCAGCGTGGTGATGCGGATCAGGCTGCAGCACGCATCAAGGGCTTGGGTCTGCCAGCCTCTGTACTGACTTTGTAAGTCGGTGGATGATGACTAGCTACAAATAGGGCTCTGAAAGCGCATGGCTATTTTGGATGGTGTGTTGCTGGGCATTCTGGTGGTGTCCTTGCTGCTGGGTGCTTGGCGTGGCCTGATTTTTGAGCTGTTCTCTTTGGTGGGCTGGGTGGCTGGTTTTTTTGTGGCCCGCCTGTTCGCTGAAGATGTAGCTGCCTTGTTGCCTGTGGATGGCTTTGATGCCACCGTGCAATACGGCATTGGATTTGTACTGACTTTTGTGCTGTCCGTTTTTGCATGGGGGTTGCTCAGCGCCTTGGCCAAAAAATTGGTGGAGGTGGCAGGATTGCGGCCAGTGGACCGTACGCTGGGTGCTGTGTTTGGCCTGTTGCGCGCTGCGGTGCTTATTTTGGTGCTGGCGGTGGTGGTGGTGTCCACGCCTTTGCATGCGCAAGCTTGGTGGACACAATCCTTGGCAGCGCCATGGTTGACAGACGCGGTGGCAAGCATCTTGCCCGCCTTGTCCGTGGAATGGGGAAGGCTCTTGCCTTCCACGTGAGAGAGAAAGGCTGTGCCTGACCTGGGCATGGCTTTCAAGCAAATACCGCGGGAGCAATCCCGCAGATTGATGGAACGCGACTATGTGTGGAATCGTCGGGGTGGTCAGCACCACGCCAGTGAATCAACTGATCTATGACGCCTTGCTGCTGCTTCAGCACCGCGGCCAAGATGCAGCCGGTATCGTCACCCAGCAAGAGCGCAAGTTCTTCATGCACAAAGCCAAGGGCATGGTGAAGGATGTGTTCCGCACCCGCAATATGCGCGCATTGCCCGGCACGATTGGCTTGGGTCAGGTGCGTTACCCCACGGCTGGCAATGCAGAGAGCGAAGAAGAGGCGCAGCCCTTTTACGTGAATGCACCGTTTGGCATTGTGATGGTGCACAACGGCAACCTGACCAACGCCAAGCAATTGCGCGAAGAGCTGGCCAGCACCGATCACCGCCACACCAATACCGAGAGTGACTCTGAGGTGCTGCTCAACGTGCTGGCGCATGAACTGGGTCGCAGCACCAGCGGCGTGCCACTGACAACGCAAGACGTGTTCAAGGCCGTGCGTGCGGTGCACAAGCGCATCAAGGGCTCTTACGCTGTGATCGCCTTGATTGCTGGCTACGGTTTGCTGGCTTTCCGTGACCCCTATGGCATTCGCCCCCTGTGCTTGGGCAAGGGCGCAGACGGCACCTGGGTGCTGGCTTCTGAATCTGTAGCGCTTGAAGGCACTTTGCATACGCTGGAGCGTGATGTGGCGCCGGGTGAGGCGGTGTTTATCTCGACGGATGGTCAGGTGCACTCAGAGCAATGTGCAGAAAACAGTGTGCTGAACCCCTGCGTATTTGAGTACGTGTACCTGGCCCGCCCTGACTCCACCATGGATGGCATTTCGGTCTACCAAGCCCGCTTGAACATGGGTGAAACCTTGGCCAAACGCGTGATCTCCACCGTACCCCCGGCAGAGATCGATGCCATCATCCCCATCCCCGAATCCAGTCGCCCCAGTGCCATGCAGCTGGCGCAGTTGCTGGGCATTCCCTATCGCGAAGGTTTTGTGAAAAACCGCTACGTGGGCCGCACCTTCATCATGCCGGGTCAGGGGGCTCGCAAGAAGTCCGTGCGCCAAAAGCTCAACGCCATTGGCAGTGAGTTCAAGGGCCGCAATGTGCTGCTGGTAGATGACTCCATCGTGCGCGGCACCACCTCCAAAGAGATTGTGCAAATGGCACGCGATGCAGGCGCCAACAAGGTGTACTTGGCATCGGCCGCGCCACCGGTGCGCCATCCCAACGTGTACGGCATTGACATGCCCACCCGCGCTGAGCTGGTGGCCCATGGCCGCACAGTGGAGGAGATTCGCCAGGTCATCGGTTGCGATGCTCTGATTTACCAAGACGTGGATGCCATGAAGCAGGCGGTGGGCAAGATCAACCCCGCAGTCAAGGGTTTTGAGGCCTCGTGTTTTGATGGTGTTTATGTGACTGGCGATATCTCTGAGGCAGACGTGGTGGCACTCAATGAAGGCCGCAATGCGGGTGCACAAGAAGAGTCCCAGGACACTTCCCGCCTGTCACTGCCCAATGCTCAGGAGCAATAAGCTCTAAGCTCACAACCGGGCGTCATAAGCCCGCAGGCACAATAAAAGGAGCTGCTAGCGCAGGTGGAATAAGTACTTCAAAGTGGTTTTGCTTTGAATTCCTTGTCTACTCTGCGTAAGTCGCTCCTTTTTTCGTGGTGCAACATCGTTATTTGCACTCTACAAAGACGTAAATACATAACAAGGAATAGCCGCCGTGACCGATTCAACACTTCCACAAGGCTTGCACCCTGAAACCTTGGCAGTGCGCGAAGCGTTGCCCCGCAGCCAGTGGGGTGAGCACTGCGAAGCGCTGTACATGACTAGCAGTTTTGTGCAGCCCGACTGTGAAACGTCTGCACGCCGCTTTGCAGCGCAGGAAGACGGCTACACCTACAGCCGCACCGGCAACCCCACCGTAACCAGTTTTGAGCGGCGCTTGGCGGCGATGGAAGGCACGGAATGCGCCGTGGCCACCAGCACGGGCATGTCAGCCATTTTGCTGGTTGCACTGACTACGCTGAAGGCGGGTGACCACGTGATCTGTTCGCTGTCCATGTTTGGCTCCACCATCAAGCTGCTGGGCACCGAGATGGCGCGCTTTGGTGTCGAGACCTCATTTGTCTCGCAAACCGATATCAGCGAGTGGAAGGCTGCCATCAAGCCCAACACGCGCCTGTTCTTTGCAGAAACTCCCACCAACCCGCTGACCGACCTGTGCGATATCGCAGCCTTGGCCGAGCTGGCGCACGCCCATGGCGCTTTGCTGGCGGTAGACAACAGTTTTGCCACACCTGTGTTGCAGCAGCCCGCAAAGCTGGGCGCTGACATTGTGGTGCACTCGGGCACCAAATTTCTGGATGGCCAAGGCCGTACCATGATTGGCGCTGTGTGTGGCTCTATCGCCTTGGTGGATAAGGTGATGGGTACTTTCCTGCGCAGCGGTGGCCTGAATGCTGCGCCGTTCAATGCATGGACGGTGATGAAGGGCTTGGAAACCTTGGCCTTGCGCGTCAAAGCGCAAAGCGCTGCAGCGCTGGAGCTGGCTGCATGGCTAGAGGCGCACCCCAAAGTGGCGCGCGTGTACTACCCTGGCCTGAAGAGCCATTCGCAGTACGAACTGGCAATGCGCCAGCAAAACGGCCTGGGTGGTGGCGTGCTGTCCTTTGACATCGTGGGCGATACGCCGGAAAACCTGAGAAAGAATGCCTTTCACGTGGTCGACCATACACAGGTGTGTAGCATTACGGCTAATTTGGGCGATGTGAAAACCACCATCACCCATCCCGCCAGCACCTCGCATGGCCGCCTGACTGAAGCGCAGCGTCAAGCTGCTGGCCTGGGTCAGGGACTTATTCGCATCTCCGTGGGCTTGGAGTACTTGGACGATATCAAGGCCGATCTTTCCCGCGGACTGGACACACTGTAATGACACAAAAAATTCGCACCCGCTTTGCACCTTCGCCCACTGGTTTTATCCATTTGGGCAATATCCGTTCGGCCCTGTATCCATGGGCTTTTGCGCGCGCCAATGGCGGTGATTTCATCTTGCGTATTGAAGATACCGATGTAGAGCGTTCTACCCAGGCTTCTGTCGATGTGATCATCGAAGGCATGCAATGGCTGGAGCTGACCCACGACGAGGGTCCGTTCTTTCAAATGCAGCGTATGGATCGCTACAAGGAAGTACTGGCCCAATTGCAAGCCAAAGGCTATGTCTACCCTTGCTACATGAGCATGCAAGAGCTGGATGCGCTGCGCGAAAAGCAGATGGCCAACAAGGAAAAGCCCCGTTATGACGGCACATGGCGTCCTGAAGAAGGGAAGGTGCTGCCTACCATTCCTGAAGGCGTCAAACCCGTGCTGCGCTTCAAGACCCCTAAGGACGGCATTGTTGCCTGGGAAGACAAGTGCAAGGGTCGCATTGAGTTTCAGAACTCGGAGCTGGATGACTTGGTGATCGCCCGCCCAGATGGCACACCAACCTACAACTTCTGCGTGTGCGTGGACGATATGGATATGACCATTACCCACGTGATCCGCGGCGACGACCATGTGAACAACACGCCTCGCCAGATTCACATCTTTGAGGCTTTGGGTGCTGCAGTGCCCGTGTTTGCCCACCTGCCTACCGTGCTGAACGAGCAGGGCGAAAAAATGTCCAAGCGCAATGGCGCTAAAGCTGTAACTCAGTACCGCGATGAAGGCTACCTGGCCGATGCCATGGTGAACTATCTGGCCCGCTTGGGATGGAGCCACGGTGACGACGAAATCTTCTCGCGCCAGCAATTTTTGGAGTGGTTCAATCTGGACCACCTGGGCCGCAGTGCAGGCCAGTTCGATGAAGCCAAGCTGCGCTGGGTGAATGCCCAGCACTTGAAGGCCATGGACGATGTAGCCCTGGCCGCCAAGGCCAAGCCTTTCCTGGTCAAGGCTGGTGTGGCTGAAACCTTGATTGATGCGGATGACCGCTTTGTGCGCATTTGTGCACTCTTCAAGGACCGTTGCGAAACCCTGGTGGATTTGGCCAACTGGGCCAAGCTGTTCTATGTCGACGGTGTAGAGCGTAACGAAGAAGACTTTGCCAAGCACGTGACCGAAGCTGCTAATCCAGTACTGGATGCATTCGCGGCTGTCATGGAAACTGTGCAATGGAATAAAGAAGCCATTTCTGCTGCCATTAAAGAAGTGCTCAAGGAGCAGGGCGTGAAAATGCCGGTTTTGGCGATGCCAGTGCGCGTATTGACCGTGGGTACAGCGCATACGCCATCGGTAGATGCAGTACTGGAATTGCTTGGGCGTGAAAAAATTCTCTCGCGTTTGAAAAACCGCTAAAAACCTGTCTATAATTCGAGTCTCTGTGCAGCGCAATAACTAAATTGTTGTGTTGTCAAGTGGGGGTATAGCTCAGCTGGGAGAGCGCTTGCATGGCATGCAAGAGGTCATCGGTTCGATCCCGTTTACCTCCACCAAGATTTATCAGAAGCGAGAAATCGGTTCTTAGGTTATGACCCTATCGTCTAGAGGCCTAGGACACTACCCTTTCACGGTAGGTACCGGGGTTCGAATCCCCGTAGGGTCGCCAAGTTTGAGGCGCTTGAAGCTACAAAGTAGCTAGCAAAGCTTCCTGCCAGGAGTGGTAGTTCAGTTGGTTAGAATACCGGCCTGTCACGCCGGGGGTCGCGGGTTCGAGTCCCGTCCACTCCGCCAGTTTTAAACGTTGCTTGATTGAACAAGCGCCTTTGATTCAAAGGGCGCTTTTTTAATCGGAAACGATTTCTAGGTTATGACCCTATCGTCTAGAGGCCTAGGACACTACCCTTTCACGGTAGGTA